>WNFO01000844.1_pt1 | contig 23163 bp, 20 predicted proteins | sample 5400251 | NCBI WGS metagenome assembly WNFO01 (sample SAMN13153354, study PRJNA577476) | soil metagenome | isolation source: 100 cm saprolite under Madrone tree | place: USA:California | collected 2016-06-14
CCCACATGTCGAGGAAATCGAGCGCCGCGATCCCGATGCCGCCGGAGAACGCGAGTCGCAGCGCGGGGTCGCGCTGGAGCTCCAGCGCCTGCGGCGCGTCGAGCATGTAGGCGACGTCGACCTCGCCCCGCTTCAGCATGGCCGCCCGCGTGGTGGGCTCTGGGACCACCTTGAAGACGAGGCGCTTGACCGAGGGGACCTTGCGCCAGTACGCCTCGTTGGCCTCCATGATCAGCTCGACGCCGACCGTGTGGCTGACGAACCGGTAAGGTCCGAGGCCGATCGGGTGCTTCTTGAACCCCTCGTCGCCGACCTTCTCGACGTACTTCTTGGGCACGACCCAGCCGGCGCCGGTCGTCAGGGTTCCATAGAAGGCCATGAAATCGGGGAAGGGCTCGTGGAGCTGGAACCGCACCCGGTAGGGATCGACCACCGTGATCTCGCGCACCTTGTCCTTGAGGATTTTGGTGCCCTTGGTGCGATGGAAGCTGAACTTCACGTCCTCGGCGGTGAAGGGGTCGCCGTTGTGGAACTTCAGGCCCTCGCGCAGCTTGAACTCGTAAGCGCGCTGATCCGGGCTCACCGTCCACGATTCCGCCAGGCCCGGCGTCATGAGGTTGCCGGGCATCGGTTTCACGAGCGCGTCGTGCATCGCGTAGAGCACCCAGAACGGCGTGATCTGGCCCAACACCTCGGCCGGATCGAACCACTGGGGGGCCAGCGTCACGTAGATCGCCCAGCGCATCTCACCCTCCGGCTTTGCCTGGGACGCCTCCGCTTTAGGCGGGGACGAGGGTCTTTGCTGGGCGGCGACTTCTCCGCCGGGAGCTCCAGCGAGCAGAGCGCTCAGCAGGCCGACTGCGGCCACCACGAAGTACCGTTTCATGATCCTTCCCTCCGTTGGTACGGGGGGCCTAGGAACGCGTGTACGGGTCCGAGGGAACCATGCGAGGGAACCGGAAGGCAGCGGGGCGGAAGTGCATCGTTGCTCCCACGCCCAGGGGGCGACCCGGTCAGGCCGATGCGCGGACCATAGCTCGCCGGGGCGATCCAGTCAATCCGGGGCCGGGGACGTCCGGCAGACTCCCGCCCGGGAGATATCGCCCCGACGATCCCGCCCCGCTACCTGAACGCGGGCATCACCTCTCGGGCGAAGCGCGCGAGATTCTCCTTCATGATCTTCCTCGGCGTGCCCAGCGGGCACGAGACCATGACGTGCTCGAGCCCGGGATACCGCTGCTCCACGCCCTTCAGATAGGTGATGAACTCCTCGGCGGGGCCGCAGAGCCAGGTGCGGTTCTGCACGCCGTTTTCGATCGTGGCGGCAGTGGGCGACTGGGGCTGGCGAGCCGCCACCGCCTTCACATGCTCTTCGCTGTAGCGCAGCATCCCGAGCGGCCCCATGAACTTGGCGTGCTCCTCGAAGTACGGCCGCGCCTTGCGGATGGCGAGCTCCTGAGTGTCGTCGATGCTCATGCGAAACCCGAGGATGAGCTCCTCGCCGAGCTGGAGCTCACGGCTGTAGCGCCGCGCCACCGCCTGGTAGTCGCGGAACCAGCGATCGACGAACTGCTCGGCCGTGGCCGAGACGACGCCCTTGATGCCGTGCCTCACCATGAAGTCGAGCCCCCGGGCGCTGCCGCTCACGATCGGCTGCCAGATCTCCACGGGCAGGCGCACCGGCCGCGGCACCAGCGTGATCTCTTTCATCGTGTAGCCGCGGTACGGCACCGCAGGGGGAATCGTGTAGTACTTCCCCTGATGTGAGAACGACCCCTGGTTGAACGCCTTCAGGATGATCTCGAGCTGCTCCTCGAAGAGCGCGCGGTTCGCCTCGGCGTCGAGCATGGGGTTGCCGAAGCTCTCCACCTCGCGCGTGTGATAGCCGCGCCCCACACCGAAGATCAGGCGGCCGCCCGTCAGGATGTCCGCAGTCGCGTAGTCCTCGGCCAGCCGGATCGGATGCCAGGTCGGGATGATGTTGAACCCGCAGCCGATCTTGAGGCGCTTCGTGTGGTTGGCGATGTGAACGGCCAGCAGCGGGATGTTCGGGATGCACTCGTAGCCCTCGTGCTGGAAGTGGTGCTCGGCCAGCCACAGGGCCTCGTACCCCAGCTCGTCCATCGTCTGGGCCAGCTCGAGCGTCGTGTCGAACGCCTCGATCACCCGCTCGTTCGAGTAGCGGCGGTCGTCGGCGGGAGTCCCGGCGTGTCCGCAGTTCTCCAGCTCGATGTGTCCGATGTAGAGGGTCGAGAAGCGCTTGATCATCCGGGTTTCTCCGCCGGGGCGAGCGTTCTGAGATCGACGTTCGGATCTTCGAGGCGCGCCAAATCGACCGCCACGCGCGCCTTGATGATCGGGAGCGCCCGCCGCAGATCCCGCCCCTGATTGATCGCGACGACCGACTCGACACGCCCTTCGGCCATGTAGAACGCCATGAACTTCCGCGTCGGGAGGCTACCGCGCACGACGACCGTGTCCCAGGCCGTGTGGAATCCCGCGTACTGGATGTTCGCGTCGTATTGATCGGACCAGAACCAGTGGACCTCGTCGTAGGGCTGAGCCCGGCCGAGCATGCTGCGCGCGGCGGCGGCGCCTTGCTTCACGCCGTTCTGCCAGTGCTCGACGCGCATCTGGCGCGCGCACACCGGGTGATAGTGATTGGCGACGTCGCCCGCCGCGAAGATGCCCGGCACGTTCGTGCGGCAGTACTCGTCGACCACGATACCGTTGTCGGTCCGGACGCTGGTCCCGGCGACCAGCTCGGTGGCGGGCTCGATGCCGAGTCCGAAGACCGCCAGATCGCACTCGACGCGGCGCCCGCCCCGGGTCACGACGCGCTCGACCCGGCCGGCCCCCTCGAACGCCGAGACGGCGTCGCCCAGGACAAGCTCGACCCCGTGATCACGGTGGAGCCCCTCGACCACCCGACCGATCTCCTCGCCGAGCGCCCGGTAGAGTGGCGTCTTGAAGGGCTCGATCGCGGTGACCTCGAGACCGCACTGGCGCATCGACGCCGCCACTTCGGCGCCGATGAAGCCCATGCCGACCACGACGGCACGGCCTCCGCGCGCGATCGCGTCGCGGATCCGATCGGCGTCGGCCACCGTGCGCAGGTCGTAGACGCCCGGCAAGTGGAGACCGGGAATCGGGAAGCGCCGGTTCCGCCCGCCGGTGGCGATGAGGACGCTGTCGAACTCGAGCCGTTCACCGCCCTGGATCTCGAGCGTCCGCTTTTCAGGATCGACGCTCACGACCCTGGTCTCGAGCCGCGTCTCGATGTTGCGCTCGCGGTAGAACTCCGGCGGGCGCAGCAGTGTCTTCTCGAACGGCATCCCGCCGCGCAGATACGCCTTGGAGAGCGGCGGGCGATCGTACGGCAGCTGGGGCTCCGCGCCCAGAAGCACGACCCGCCCGTCGAAGCCGTCCTCGCGCAACGTCGCCGCCGCGGAGGCGCCGGTGAGGCTGGCGCCGACGATCGCGATGGTCTGAGGCATCAGACCTCCACTTGCAGGTCGTTACCCTCGACGCGAACCGGATAGACCTTGAGCGGTACGGTGGCCGGCGGAGCGAGCACGGCGCCAGTGCGAATGTCGAACTCGGCGAAGTGGCAGGGGCAGGTCACCACCGTGCGTGCGAGTTCGCCCTCGGCCAGCGAGCAGTCCTCGTGCGTGCACGTGTCGTCGAACGCGTGGAAGGTGCCGCCGACGTTCGCCACCGCCACCGGCAGGTTGTCGATCTCGACCTTGACCATCTGCCCGGGCTGGATGCTGTCCGCTTTTGCCACCGTCACGAATCGAGCCATGTAGGTGTCCTTTCCATCCTGAGATCGCGGCTGAGCGGACCGAGCTTAGCCGCGTTGCTCGCGGGTGGTCAAGACGGCGGAATCGGGCGAGCGCGGGCGGGATGACTGTCGCCATCCCGCCCGAGGCCCGAACGGACGGTGAGGATTACCCGAGCTGCTTGTGAACGAACTCGATGATCTTTTCGATCGCCTGCTTGGCCTTCGGTGAATTCGGATTCCTGGTCATGAACCCTTCCGACTCGCCCTCGAGCAGCTCCACCTCGACCTGGCCGCCCGCCTGCCGGTACAGCGTGACGAAACGGTCGAGCTGCGGGCGGGGATGCGCAGCGTCGTTGGTGCCCTGGATGACGACCGCCGGAGGCATCTCGACACGCTCGCCGCGCTCGAGTGCCCGCACCGGATTGCCCTCGGCCATCGCCTCTTCGGTCTGCCAGTACTGATCGTGGCAGGGCAGGACACGGTCGACGATCTCCGGGTACGGCTTGCCGGCTTCCTTCAGCTGCTTCGCGTACTGATAGCGGCCAAGCGGATCGATGACCGGCCAGCACATGACGACGCAGCGCACGGTGGCGTCAACGGCCGGCGAGCCGGCGGCGAGCGGCACCGCCGAGTAGCGCGCGTCCTTCGGCCGCATCGCGCTCAGCATGGCCTGGTGGCCGCCGCTCGAGCTCCCCATGGTACCCACCATATCCGGGCGGCTATGCCACTGGGCGGCCCGAGTCTTGGCCCAGCGGATCCCGTAGTTGATGTCAGCCATCGACCCCGGATACGGCGCCACCGGCGGCATGCGGAAGTCCAGCGACGCCACCACCACTCCGGTCTTCGCGAGCGCCTCGTTCATGACGTTGTCGTTCAGCCGGTCGCCCCGGCACCACGCCCCGCCGTGCAGCTCGACGATCAGGGGGAATGGTCCCTCACCGCGCGGCTTGAAGAGCCGGGCCAGCAGCGGCGTGTTTCCGTGACGGACGTATTCGACGTCTTCTACGTCGAGCTCGTAGGTCATGGTGGGCTCCTCTCGAGGTCGACTCGCCCGGGTGCTCCGTAGTGTATCAGCGTGTGGCGCGCCGCGGGCGCCTCGCCGGTGTCAGCCGCACGGCTGGCTCAGGCAACCTTCGGGATGACCTTCTCGGCGAAGAGCCGCATCGAGCGGACGACCTTGTCATGGGCGAGGCCACCGCGCGCGAAGGCGCCCATGAAGTGGCTGACCCCGAGCGTCTCGTGGTGCATGCGGATCTTGTCCGCGACCTCCTCGGGGTCGCCGGTGATCGCCGCCTGATCGAGCGCCTTTTCTTCCGTGAGCGACAACAGGTTCTCGCGCACGCGCCGATAGAAGCGGTACTGGTCGGGCGGCGCGCCGGCCGGATCGGAGATCAGACCGGCCTGCGTGCGGTAGAACCACACGATGGGCTCCCGCAGATCCTCGCGCGCCTGCTTCGACGTCTCGGCGACGTGGATGATCTTGTTGACGCAGATCTCGGCGCCCTCGTCGGTGCCGTGCGCGGCACGCCACTCGGCGTGGTAGGCGTCGTAGTTCTTGCGGAGGACATCGAGAGGCGTGAAGGACGGTGAGGTCAGGATCTTGAGCCCGCGGCGCGCGGCCAGAGTGTAGGTGTCGGGCGAGACCGCCGCCGTCCAGAGCGGCGGGTGTGGTTTCTGGATCGGCTTCGGCAGGACGCGCACGTCCTCGACCGTGTAGTGCTTACCGGTGAACGACAGGCGGTCTTCAGTCCAGGCGCGTCGGACGATCTCGAGGCTCTCGTCGAAGCGCTCGCGCGTGCCCTCCATCGAGACGCCGAGGCCGCGGAACTCGGTCGGCTGGTAGCCGCGGCCCAGGCCGAACTCGAGCCGCCCGCCCGAGATGATGTCGATCTCGGCCCACTCCTCGGCGATCCGCAGCGGATGCTCGAACGGGGCGACGACCACCGCCGTGCCGATGCGTACCCGGCGCGTCGCGGCGGCGACGGCCCCGGCGAGCGGGGCGAGCGAGGGGCAGATGCCGTACGGCGAGAAGTGGTGCTCCGCCAGCCACACGACGTCGAAGCCGAGCTCGTCGGCCAGACGGCACTCCTCGAGCGCGTTCCGGTACACCTCGGCGTGCGTCTGCCACTCGCGAATCGACAAGAGGTTCTGGGTCGAGAATTTCATAGCCAGGGATTATGGGCGAACCGTCCGCGAAGTCAACACCGGACGGTTGACCTGTGAAGTCAACCGCGACGGTTGCCCTGTGAAGTCAGTCGGCGAGCGCCGGCCCGGCGCCAACCGCGTGGCGACGATGCGGCGGCGGTTGGCGCAAGACCTCGGCGACCTTCCGTGCGAGCGCGTCTGGCGTAACGGGCTTCTGGAGCAAAACGTCGTCGGGGATCGGCGGCTCCGCATAGCCCGACATGAAGAGCGTCCGCGTGTCCGGGCGCGCGGCCAGCATCCGTTCGGCCAGCTCGCGGCCGTCCATCCCGGGCATGATGACGTCGGTGAGGAGGAGATGAATCCGGTCGGGGAAGCGCTGGCTCAGCGCAAGCGCCTCGACTCCGTCACCCGCGACCAGCACGCGGTAGCCGAGCCTCCTCAGGATCTCGCACACCAGCCCCCGGACGGCCTCCTCGTCCTCGGCGATGAGGATCGTCTCCTCTCCGCCGGGAAACGGACCTCGCCCGGCGTCGACGCGGGGAGCTTCGTTTCCCGGCGGAGAGGAGACGATCCTCATCAGATAGACGCTGAACGCCGCACCCCGCCCCGGCGCGCTCTCGACAGCGATGCACCCACCGTGCTGCTTGATGATCCCGTACACCGTCGACAGCCCGAGTCCGCATCCTTTGCCGGGCGCCTTGGTCGTGAAGAAGGGCTCGAAGGCGCGCTGCCGCGTCGCCTCGTGCATGCCGAGGCCCGTGTCGCGGACCTCGAGCAGCACGTGCGGTCCGGCGATGGCGCCCGGATGAACCGACACGAACTCGGCGTTCAGCGTGATGTTGCGTGTCGCGATGCTCAGGCGGCCGCCGTCCGGCATGGCGTCTCGCGCATTGACCGCGAAGTTGACGATGACCTGCTCGATCTGTCCCGGGTCGGCCATGACGAGGTCGAGCGTCGGGTCGAGCGTGACGGCGAGCCGGATGTTCTCGCCGATCAGGCGCCCGAGCATGTCGCTCACGCTGGCGACGGTGGTGTTGAGGTCGAGTGGCTGCTGGGCGGACGCCTGGTTGCGGCTGAACGCGAGGAGCTGCCGCGTCAGGCTCGCGGCCCGCTGGGCGGTGCTCTCGATCTGGTCGAGGTCCTGGTACACCGGGTCCTCGGGTTGGTAGCGGGCGAGCAGGAGCTGGCAGCGTCCGATGACCACGGTGAGCACGTTGTTGAAGTCGTGCGCGACGCCGCCCGCAAGGCGCCCGATCGCCTCGATCTTCTGGAGCTGGCGCATCTCGCTCTCGCGCTGGCGCAGAACCTCTTCGCCCCGCTGGCGCTCCGTGACGTCCCGGCCCACGCCGGTGAGACCGCTCACCTGGCCGTGCTCATCCGTGAGCGCCGCGCCCGTCCACTGGTAGGCGGTGAGGGCGCCGTCGGCGCCACCCAATCGGCTCTCGACCTCGAACGGCTTGTCTTCGAGGCCCGAGGCCAGCGCTGCGCGGAACGCATCGCGGTCGTCCTCGGCGAGCAGGTCGATCAGCGGCTTGCCCTTGAGGTCCTCCGCTCCGCGGCCGGTCACGCTCTCGAGCTTCTGGTTCCAGAGGCTCAGACGTCCGGCGCGGTCGAGCACGTAGATGACGTCGGGGATCGCCTCGACGAAGCGCTCGAGCTCTTGAGCCGTCGCCCGGAGGCGGCGACGGCTGTCACGCAGCGCGCGCGCCAGGATCGCAGTGAGCGCGCCAGCGATGTTGAGGATGACGAGGTTGAACGCGGCGATCGTCGCGGCGTTCGGGAGATCGAACGGCGCGCTCAGGATCCCCGCGTGCTGCAGCAGGAGGATCGCACCGTAGCTGGCCGTCGCCGCCGCCGTCGCCATGAGGCAGGCCCGGCTCGAGAACGTGATCCCCGCGTAGATCGTCACGATCAAGTAGACCCCGAGGTACTGCGCCGCGGCGAGTCCGCCCGCCACGTAGAGCCCGAGGCTCATCAGGAGAATGTCCGCGAGCATGCGGGCATAGGCCTGGGCGCGGTAGCCGCGCCCGCTGCGCGCCGCAAGGTAGTACGGCCAGTTGAGGAAGAGCCCGCAGAGCGCGATCAGCGCTATGCGCCGGGCGATGGCCTCGGGCTCGATGGGAAAGACGATCTGGAACACCAGGATGACGAACGTGACGCCGCCGCGGACCGCGAGCTCCTGGTAGAGCCGCTGTCGCCGGCGGAGGTCTCTCGCCGCGGGGTTGTCGTAGGCCCGCTCGAGCAACGGCCGGGCGTAGTTCGCTCTGGGTCCCGTATGCACCGCCGGAGTTGGTACGCAAGGCGGGTGCCACGGTTCGCCTCTATTAAAATCACTCGGATAGAGGACGCTCGACGGTGATTTCTGGAAAGAAAGATCCCAGGGGGCGGTGAGAAATCAGCCGGGAGTATACTCCGGGGTCGTGACGCCGGACCGCCGTCTCCGAGTCGTCGAAGCGTTCCGTTCCATCTTCTACGCGTCACTGCCGGTCGCCATCCATGGCGGTCACTTTGCGGACGAGGGCCTCGAGATCGAGCTGGCGACGGCGGAGTTGGGAGCGGGAACGGTGGACGCGCTCCGGAACGGCCACGCGGACATCGCCCTGTCTGGACTCATGCGGAGCTTCGAGCTCCTCGACCGCGGCGCGTCACGCCTCGTCCACTTCGCCGGGGCGAACGATCGTAACGGGTTCTTCCTCCTGAGCCGCGAAGCGCGACCCGGCTTCGGATGGTCGGACCTGGTCGGCCGGACGGTGATTTCGTTCGGAGGCGCGCCGACCCCCTGGCTCTGCATGCAGGCGGTGCTGCGTCGCCACGGCGTCGAGCCGACGCGGGTCACGTTCCTGCGCGATCTCTCCACGCCCGACGCGGTGGCCGCCTTCCGAGCGCGCAAAGCCGACTTCATCGAGCACGGCCCACCCGTGGTCGATCAGCTCATCGCGGACGGTACCGGGCACCTCGTCGCCTCGATGGGCGAGGCCACCGGGCCGGTGCCGTTCAGCTCGTTTATGGCGACGCCGGAGACGCTCGCGGGGAACCGCGACGTCCTCGTCAGTTTCGTCCGCGGCCTCTACCGGGCGCAGCGCTGGATGGCGTCGAGTGGCGCAACCGAGATCGCCGCCGTCATCGCCCCCGCGTTCGGCGACATCGATCCGAGGATCCGCGTCGCGGCCGTCGACCGCTACCTCCGGCAATCCACCTGGGCGCGCGATCCGGTGCTGACGCGGACGGGGTTCGACGCGCTGCAAGCGATTCTTCTGGCCGGCGGCTTCATCAAGCGATCGCACCGCTTCGAGGAGCTCGTCGACACCGACATCGCGCGGCAGGCAGTCGGCTACTGACCTCCCGTCACGTCGATCGTCACCCCGGTGACGAAGTCGGCGTCGCTGGACGCGAGAAAGCAGATGACGCGCGCCTGGTCCTCGGGCTCCGCCACCCGGCCCAGGGGCGTCCGCGAATTCTCCCGAGCGCGCTCCTCCTGAGACATCCGATCCCAGCGCGGGCGTAGCCGCGGGCTCAACGTGAGGCTCGGAGCGATGGCGTTCACCGTGACCCCGTACGGGCCGAGCTCGAACGAGAGCTTGCGGGTGAAGGCGATGATCCCGCCTTTGGCGGTGGCGTAGGCGCTGCTGCTCGTGGGGCTCAGGCCGCGCCCCGCGATCGACGAGATGTTGACGATCTTGCCGCCCCGCTGGCGCTTCATGACGGGCGCGACCGCGTTGCAGAAGAGAAAGGTTCCGGTGAGGTTGAAATGGAGCAGGCGCTGCCAGTCGTCGAGCGTCAGCTCGTCCACCGCGGCGGCGGGCTTCGGGATGATGGTACTGCCGCCGACCGCATTGACCAGGACATCGATGCGGCCGTGCTCATCGATGACCCGTCGCACCGCGCCCGCAACCTGGGAGGCGTCGAGCGCATCGGCCGCGAGACCGTGGGCGGTGCCGCCCGCGGTACGGATGGCGCCGACCGCCTGATCCAGGCTCTCCTTGTCGAGCTCGACGGCGACCACGGTCCCGCCCTCTCGACCGATGATCTCGGCGGTCGCCCGCCCGATGCCCCGGCCCGCAGCTGTGATCAGCGCAATCCGTCCCTTGAATCTCATGTTCCGTCCTCCCTCTGTAGCTCGACCCGGAGACGCTCGCTGCACCCTAGAGCCGCCGACTTGCCTTGTCAATTCGCTGCTGCTACGCTCCCGGCCATGCGATACGAAATGATCTCTGCCGACTGCCACCTCGATCTCTGCTGGCTTCCGCCCGACCTCTTCACGTCCAAGGCCTCTGCGGCCCTCCAGGAACGGATGCCGTACACGAGGGAGGGGCCGCGGGGTCCGGCCTGGGTCACCAACAAGGGCGCCAGCCTTGGCCTCGCGTGTGGGATGGGCTCGGCGGGCCGGGAGTACATCCCCGGGCGTATCCACCGCTCCGATCGGATGGCATCGACGGGTCTCTACGAGGACGGCAAGCGCGGGATCCGCCGCGTCACCGACCCCGAGCTACGCTTGAAGGACCAGGACCGCGACGGTGTCCAGGCCGAGGTGCTCTACGGGGTCCTCGGCACCACGGGGCGCATGAACGACCCGGAGGCGGCGGTCGAGGTCCTGCGCATCTACAACGAGTGGCTCGCCGACTTCTGCTCGACTCATCCGGACCGCTACGCCGGGCTCGCCTCGATCCCGAACCATCCGCTGGAGGCGGCCATCACCGAGGTCGAGCGCGTCGTCAAGCGCGGTGCCCTCCGCGGGCTCGACATCGCCAACTCGGCGGACCTGAGACCGCTCTGGGATCCTTACTGGAACCCGCTCTGGGACGTGATCGACGGCTGCGGGCTGCCGCTGCATTTCCACACGGTCGGCGGTTACACGCCCGACCACATCCGCAAGATCATCCTCATCGGCTCGGATCCGACGCGCGCAAACGCCCCCGACGCGCCGAAGGTCGAGCTCCCGGTGGCGCGGTCAGCATTCGCGTCGAACATTACCCAGTTCCAGATGAACATGTCCAACATCCTCACGTCGATGATCTTCGCGGGCGTGTTCGAGCGCTATCCGCGCATGAAGCTGGTACTCGGCGAGTCCGGGATCGGCTGGATCCCCTACGTCCTCTGGCGCATGGACGCCGAGTGGGAGGATCAGTTCAAGGACCTCTCGCTCACGATGCCGCCGAGCGAGTACTGGAAGCGGCAGTGCTGGGCGACCTACCAGACGGACCCGATCGGCGTGAAGCTGATCGACGAGCTCGGCGAGGACAAGGTGATGTGGGGCTCGGACTTTCCGCATCCCGACGGCGTGTGGCCTGATTCTCGCGAGTACATCGCCCGCGAGCTGGGTCATCTGCCGGCCGGGGTACGCCGCAAGATCGTCTGCGAGAACGCCGGGAAGCTCTACGGGTTGATCAGGTAGCGCGGAAAGACTGCGCGCTCGTTTCAGAGAACCATCACGCGTGGCTCATCGACGGCGGCCGGGGTCGCCCAGCCGCCAGAGCCAGCGCGACCAGATGGTCGAGCTGGCCGAAGTCGAAGGGCTTGGGGATGAAGGCGAAGACCCCGCGGTTGAGAGCCTCGGCGGCGGCCTTGCTGTCGCGGCTCGCGGTAATCACCATCACGGGAACCGTCGTGTCGATGCTGCGAAGCTGCTTGAGCGCCTGGAGCCCGTCCATCACCGGCATGTGCAGGTCGATGAGGACCAGATCGGGACGTCCGCGGAGCACCATCATGACTCCGTCCGCGCCGTTGCAGGCTGTCTCGACCTTGTAGTTGGTTCCGTGGTTGAAGCTGTTGAAAAACTCCGTCAGCACCTGCCGGATGGTTTCCTCGTCGTCGATGATGAGGACCCGCTTCGTGGGTCGATCAAACGGCTTGTCCGTGCGCTTTTCCGTGCGAGCCATGGGCAGCATGTTCTCGAACGAGCAAGCGAAATGCCACGGGTCTCAGTGAAAAATGGCGATTGTTCCCGTGGGGTTACGTGGCTGGTTTCCGGGGCTTGTGACAGGCTGGTTTGCCAATCCGACCCATCATTCTTTCCGGAATCGGACCCCTCGCGCGCGCGTCAGATCACGCGCTTCCGCGCGAGCGCCGTGAGCTCGTCGGCTCCGCAGCCGAGCCACCGGCCGAACACCTCGGCGTTGTGCTCTCCCAGAAGCGGCGCGCGCTTCACGTCCGTGGGCGAGTCGGAAAGGCGCACGGGGTTGCCGGGCATCGGGAACCGGCCACGCGTCGGGTGGTCGAGCTCGACCACCATGCCACGCTCGACCAGCGAGGGATCGGTGAGAACCTCGCCGGAGTCGAGGACGGCGCCGCAGGGAATCCCCGCGCCGGCCAGGGTCTCCATCGCTTCGTGCTTGGTTCGCTTCTCGGTCCACGCTTCGACGAGCGCGTCGAGCTCGTCGTTCCGCGCGGCCCGCCCCATGCGGTCGGCGAGCTTCGGGTCGTCGCCGAGCTCCGGGCGCCCGAGGATCTTCGAGAGCGTGCGCCACATCTCGAGCGTGGCGCAGTGGATGAAGACGTAGTCGTTCGGCCCGAACGGCCGACAGCGGTACATGTTCGAGGGCGAGGCGCCGGGAGAGCGGTTCCCGCGCCGCGGCACCGGTTTTCCGGTCACATACTGCTCGCGCAGGTGAATGCGCACCAGGTTGAGCACCGCGTCTTGCTGGGCGACCTCGACGCGCTGGCCAATGCCGGTCGTCTGGCGCTGGACGATCGCGGCCAGGATGCCGATGGCCAGGTGGAGCCCGGCGCCCGTGTCCCCCAGTCCGGCTTCGACCCGAACGGGCGGCCCGTCGGCGGCACCCGTGACGCTCATCGCGCCGCCCATTGCCTGGGCGATCATCTCGAAGCTCTTGTAGTCGGCGTACGGACCGCTGCTGCCGAAGCCCTTGACCGAGGCCGCGATGATCCGGGGGTTGAGCCGGCGAAGATCCTCGTACCCGAAGCCCAGTCGCTCCATCGAGCCCGGGCCGAAGTTCTCCACCAGGACGTCAGCGCGCTCGACCATCCGCGTGAGGAGGGCGCGTCCCTCGGCGGACTTGAGGTCGAGCGTGACGCTCTTCTTGTTGGCGTTGAGGAGCAAAAAGAAAAAGGCGTCCTGATCAGGCCGCTCCGATAGCGCACGGCGCCCCGGCTCGCCGCCGGGCGGCTCGATCTTGATGACGTCGGCGCCGAGCCACGCCAGCATCTGGGCACAGCTCGGCCCCGCCTCGTACTGCGTGAGGTCAAGCACCACGATCCCGTCGAGCGCCTTGGCCATTCGATTTACATGGGGGGCCTCGACGGGCCCCCCAAGCCCCCATCGCTCGGAGACGCCCCGGCTCAACCGGGGCGCCCCTCGAGCTCGCTTCATTGTCATGGGGCCTCGACGGCCCCCTGAGCTTCCCGCGCTGCTAGGTCGTGTAGGCCGAGAATCGGACCGTCGCGGCGCGGGCCTTGTAGTCGGTCTTGACGTTGACCACGGCCGGCTTGCCGGACGTATAGGCCCGCTCGAGCGCAGGTCGAATCTCGTGCGGCTTCTCGACGAACTCGCCGTGCCCGCCGAAGTCCTCGGCGACCTTGTCGTAGCGGGTGTAGCCGAGATTGCGTCCGGGCTTGTCCTGCTTCGGGTCCGCGGTCCAGCCTCCGTTGTTGCTGATCACGACGAGGACGGGGATCCGGTGGCGCACCGCCGTGTCGAACTCCATCGCGTTGATGCCGTAGGATCCGTCGCCGTGCAGGACGACCACCTGCGTGTCCGGGCACGCGACCTTCGCGCCGACGCCGAACGGCAGTCCCACGCCCATGCACCCGAAGGGGCCGGAGTTCAGCCGATGGCCCGCCGTGAATGTCGGGATCGACTGGCGCCCGAAGTTGAGGATCTCCTGACCGTCCACGACGAGGATCGCGTCGCGACGCAGGAAATCACGGACCTCCTTGCAGAGCCGGAGCGGGTGGATCGGCACCTCGTCGGAGCTCATAGCCTTCTCCGACTCGAGGGCCTTCTCCATGTCGAGCGCCTTCAGCTTCCCGACCCACGCGCCATAGCGTCCCTTGTCGAGCTTGCCCCGCGCCTCGGTCGTCAGCTGCTGCAGGACGGCGCGGGCGTCGCCGAAGATGGGGACGTCCGCCGGGCGGTTGTGGCCGAGCTCGGTCGGGTCCACGTCGACCTGGATGACTTTCAGGTTGTCGGCGAATCGAGGCGCACGACCGAACTGGATGACGTAGTTGAATCGGGTGCCGACGTTGAGGATGACGTCCGCCTCGGAGAACGCCTTGGCGCGGGCGAAGAGGAACGCGAGGTCGTGGTCCTCCGGGACGGACCCGCGGGAGATCGGCGTCGTGTAGAAGGGGATCCCCGCCGTCTCGACGAAGGTCTGGAGCGCCGACGCGGCGTCCGACCACCACACGCCGCTTCCGGCGATGATCAGCGGCCGCTCGGCCCGCCTGAGCAGCGCGATCGCTTCCGCGATCGCCGCCGGATCGCCATGGGCGCGCGGCGCCGGCTTCCACTGGGCCGGTATCGTGACGGAGGACTCGTCGACGACCTCGCCCAGGATGTCGCCGGGAAGGTCGAGAAACACGGGCCCGGGCCGGCCCGACGTCGCCTGACGGAAGGCCGTCGCCACGACATCGGGAATGCGCTTGGCGTCGAGGATGCGCGTGGCCCACTTGCTGATCGGCTTGAACAGCGAGAGCTGATCGACCTCCTGGAAGGCATCCATTCCGAAATAAACGCGCGGGCTCGAGCCGCCGACGGCGACCAGCGGGGCGGCGTCGATGAACGCGTTGGCGACACCCGTTGCCATGTTGATCGTGCCCGGCCCGGAGGAGGCCATGCATACGCCCGGCCGGCGCGTCAGGCGGCTGTAGGCGTGCGCCATCATCGAGGCACCCTGCTCATGACGGCTGTCGATGGCCCGCACACCGAGCTTGATGCAGGCGCTCTCGGTCTCGAGCATCGGTCCGCCCATGAGGTAAAACAGCGTGTCCATACCCTGCGCCTTGAGTGACTTTGCCAGGAGCTCCGAACCAGTGATCGATCCCATTACGCGTCTCCTTATGCACCAGCCGGTCCGTCAGAAGATACCCGAATTCTCGTCCCGTGTCTCGCCCGACCGGCGGCGGTTGCCGTGGGGCCGGCGAGGTGGCCTGACGGCCGCTTGCGTGAGACACTGGCCGCATGCGCCGCGTCATTGCCAGCGCGCTCCTCGGAACGGTCAGCCTGGTCTCGTTTCTCTCGCCGACGAGCGCCCCCGTCCAGGCTGCGGAGACCTATACGCGCGAGTCTCTGGATCAGACTTTCCGGCTGGAGTGGTCGAAGACCGCGCGGAATGTCAACGGCTACGTGTACAACTCCTCGAATCGGCGCGCCGCGCACATGCAGCTGCTCGTGGAGGGCCTCGACGCCGCCGGCACGGTAATCACCAAGACCATGACGTGGGTTCGCGATGTCCCGCCCAACAACCGCGCGTTCTTCGAAGTCGCGGTGTCGAACGCGCCTTCCTATCGAGTTTCAGTCCTGTCCTTCGACTGGGTCGAAGACCGTCTGGATCGTCGCAACGCCTGGTAGCGAAACTGGTCGCCTTCGGCCGCATCAGAGCGCGGGCTCGCCGGCCGTCACCGCGATGCACTGGCCGGAGAGGTTTCGCGCCGCATCGCTGCACAGATACACCGCGAGCGAGGCGATGTCCTCGGCGGTCGACATGCGCTTGAGCGGTGAGCGCTCGACCCACCGGCGGCGCTCCTCCTCGACCGGCACCCCTTTCACCTGAGCTTGACCGGCGATGACCCGATCGATGCGGTCGCCGGCGATGGCGCCGGGAGCGATCGCGTTGACCCGGATGTTGTGCGCCGCCAGCTCGAGGGCGAGACCGTACGTCATCCCGACCTGCCCGGCCTTGGCCGAACAGTAGCCGATGCGATAGGCAAGCCCGTGCCGGCCCGCCGTGGAGGCGATGTTCACGATCGCGCCCCCACCAGCCGTGATCATCTGGGGCACCGCGAACCGCGTGCACATATACGAACTGGTCAGACACGAGTTGATCGTGTAGAACCAGTCCTCGGCCGTGTAGTCCTGCACCGGCTTGGTGGGACCGCCGTCACCGGCATTGTTCACGAGGGTGTCGAGCTTGCCGAAGGTCTTCACGGCGGCCGCCACGAGGCGCTGCACGTCGGCCTCGACGGCGGCGTCGCCGGTGACGGCGACCGCTCGGCCCCCGTCGGCCTTGACGAGCTCCGCCGTCTCCTCCACCAGATCCCGCGAGCGCGCCGCGCAGACCACGGCGGCACCCTCGCGGGCGAACATGCGACTCATCACACGCCCGACACCCTTGCTCGCGCCGGTGATGAGCGCGACTTTTCCCTCGAGCTGCCCCATGGTCCTTCCTCCCGTGGTCAGCGGAACGCCTGGATGAGCTCCTCGGCGGCCACCATCTGCCCCCCCCGCGTCGAGGACGCCACCACGATGAGCGTCCGTACGCCGGCCGCACGCCACGCCTCGACGCCCTCGCGAACCTCTGCCGCGCTCCCGAAGAGCGTGACGTCCTGGAGCCAGCGATCGGACATGAGCTCGGGGATGCGCTGGGACTCGCCGCTCGCGATGGCGCCGCGGATCGCGAGCATCTCCTCCTCGTAGCCCGCCTCGATCCAGTAGTTCTGGTAGTTCGGCAGGCGCACGTAGGGGACGAGAATCCGGCGCAAGAGCGCCGCCGCAGCGGCGCGATCCGCGTCGATGCAGGTCGGCACCATGTTGCCGATGAAGAACGCGGGGTCCTGCCGCGCCGACGCCGGGAGACCGCGAAGCGAGGCCGCCATGTGCGATCGCGCGCCATTCGCCCACACGACCCCCTGCGCGATCTCGCCGGCCAGCTCGACCATGCGGCGGCGGAGCGTCGCGAGGACAATCGGTGGAAGCCCGCCCACCTGGGTCGCATGCGCGCGCAGGTCGGCGACGAACTTCCGGACGTCGTCGAGGGGCTTGCCCGCGCGGATTCCCAGACGCGCGTGGGTCGGCCCGTGACTCACGCCGATCCCAAACCTGAACCTGCCGTTCGACAGCTCATGGATGAACGCCGCCATCTGCGCGTACTCGAGGGGGTGGCGCGTGTAGATGTTGGCGATGCTGGTGCCGAACGGGATCTCGTGGGTCGAGAGCGCCAGCGCCTCGCACAGGGCCAGACCGTCGCCGGGGCTCGGGCAGTAGAGCCCGGCGAATCCCTCGCGCTCGAACCGCTGGGCCACCTCCAGCATCACGCGGCGCCGTCCGGCCACCGCGACGAGGCCGACTGCCGGTTTGGTGGTCATTCCCGCGAGTATACCGGTGTCCTTGCCACGGCGCCCCGGCCTCACTATGATCGGGCCACCTTTCGGGAAGGAGACCCTCATGAAGATCCACAGGCTCTACGCGGACAAGAACGGCGAGTCGCATTTCCAGGACGTCGAGGTCGAGTACGCGGAGACGACCCGCGCCGGGCGGCTCTCGAAGCGGATCCCCGCCACCGGCATCATCTTCCGCGAGGTCCAGCCCGATTACGATCTCGACTGGCATCCCGCGCCACGGCGCCAGTACATCATCAACCTCGACGCGGGCGTTCAGATCACCGCGAGCGACGGCGAGGAGCGCCGGATCGGCGCCGGCGAGGTCCTCCTCGTCGAGGACACGCACGGTAAGGGCCATCTCTCCAAGGCCATCGAGGCCAAGCTGCGCAACTGCATCTTCGTCACGCTGGAGTGAGGCGGAGCGAAAGGCCCTTACCGGAGGATCACGCCGCCCGGGGCCGAAGGCGTCTTCGCGCGTCGTACCACGACATCCACGGGGGTCCGAGACGGCGCGCCGGTGTTGAAGCGTCCCCGAACTTCGCCGGTCGCCAGATCGAACTGGTAGACGTTGGACGAGGCGGAGTCGACGACCCAGAACGTGCCACCTGGAACGAGATCGAGACCGACCCAGTACGAGGGCTCGCGCGTCGGTACGTCGTAGACCTGGACGAGAGAGCCGGCGTCATCGAGGCGCGCGATAACGGCGCCGCTCGAGACGAGCACGCCGCCGTCGGACAGGACCCGAAGTCCCTGGGTCTCACCGGGCATCGGTTTCAGGTTGAAGTTCGGAAGCTGCGTGTTCGTGCACACGTCGAACCGCTTCACGTCCGGCCCTTGCGACGTGTAGAAGAGCGTGCAGCCGTCGCCGGCGAGATCGATCCAGAGTAAGCGGCGATCCTCCGGCTCCACCGAATATGCGACCGGCGGCTGGTTCCTCGAGAACTTCAGGACGCGCCCGGCGCAGGCGGCCAGGCCGAGGTTACCGCCCTCATCGAACCTCATACCTTCGGCGGGGCCGGCGATCTGGCCAACGAGCACTGCGCGGAGGGTGTCGTCGGGTGTCCGCCACTGCACCAGCCCGGTCTCCAGCGAGACGTACACATCGCCTTGCGAAGGGGTCAAGCTCTGCGTCTCCGTGCGCGGCGCGAGCACGAGGAGCAGGCTCACCGTCACGAGGCCGATGAGAAAGGTTATTCGAGCCGGCATCTCGCACGAGTCTGGCGGGTGACGGCATCCGCCCTAAAGTGGGGAGGTCCCGCAAATCGAGACTGGGAAATCCCTGATGGCCCCCGTAGTGGCGGGGATCGACGGGTGATCAGGCCTGGATCAAGCCGCAGCGGACGGCGTAGCGGACGAGACCGGCGGTCTCGTGGACGGCTGGGGGAACGCGCACCGGTCTCGCCCCTTCCGGTCAGGCCGTCGCGAGTAGAACTCGTCGCTCGGCCGTGAAGGGCTTCTCGAGCTGAGGGGCTCCGGTCTGCGCGGGGAATGCCCGGGCGCTCGCATTGAGGACGTCTCCGGTGAGCGTCGGGCCAGATGCGGCTCGCGCCGGCTCTCGACGCTGATGGCGCTCCCGTGCCCCTCGATGATGCCACGGGCCACGGTGAGCCCGAGCCCCGTGCCCTCGCCTTCGGGTTTGTCGTGAAGAACGGCTCGAAGACCATCGTGAGCTGTAAGACCTCGCGCCCGCCGCGGTGCCGGCGCCCGCCCGCGCACGCGACGACCCCCGGGAGTTCCGGAAGTCGCTCCGTGAAATCCCCACATCAAAGTCCTTTGAATCCGCGCAGAGATTCCGTGGTTCGCCCGATTGTTCGTTGCGCCCGACGTCTTCCGCTGAGGCTCGAAAGATGCCGAGGGCGAAAAGGAGGAGCCAGAGTCGCCGCGCGAGCGACGCAATCAACGGCACTCACAGAGCCGCCCATTATGGGACGGACGAGTGCAGGTGCGTACCGACGGATCGCAAGGAGGTTAGCATGCGTCACACAGGTTCTTACGGTGCAGGTTTACTCGCTGTCGCTGCGATGGTGGCAGCTCTCTCGCCGATGGCCGGTGAAGCTCAAACCGTCACCGGCGAGGCGACGGCGGTACGAGCGACCGTTCTCGGCCTTCTCGGCGGAACGACGACCGCGCTTGCCAGCACAGGGGCGCTGGGGGAGACCGCTGTACGCGCTGCAGGTATCGGCGCTCATCGGTGATATCCCCTCGGTGCTCGCCGGGGAGACCCTCCACGCCACCACGATTGCTTGGCCGGATCAGGTCGATTCTGAAGCCGCGCTGGCCGCCCTGGCCGTCAGCGTCGCCGGGACTAGTATCGGCGCCGATTTCGTCATGGCGCAGGCCTCGGCGGTCCTGGGCGCCGCGGGCGCCGGCACCTCGAACATCAGCAATCTCTCGATCAACGGCGTGCTCATTCCCGTCAGCGGAGGCGCGAACCAGGCGATCTACATTCCCGGAGGCCTGGTGGTGATCAACGAGCAGCAAACATCACTGACCAGCACGGTCGTGAATGCCCTCCATGTCATCGTCTAGGGCGTCGCCGACGTGATCATCGGGTCCGCGACCGCGGGAATTCACTAGGCTCGTCGCCTGGGATACGAGCGGAGGAAGAACGATGCGTAGCGTGATCAGCCTACTTGGACTAGCGGCATTGGTGCTCATCGCCGGCGGCTCCGCCAGTTCCTGGGCCCGCCGTGTGACTTCTTGACCGGCGGCGGTTTCATCGTCCGCGACTCGGGTGCGAAGGCGAACTTCGGCGTCGGCGGCGAATGCAAGCACGGGTCGCCGACCTGGGGCCATCTGGAGTACCACGACCACGGCACAGACCTGAACGTTCACTGGACCAGCATCACGGCATACCTCGACCTCGACGGCGACACGGGCGCCGACCCCAAGACGGGCCAGCCGACCGGTACCCGTTACATTTGTGGCACCGCCCAGACGAACCTGTACGGTGACGTCGACTTTATCGTGAGGGCCAAGGACGTCGGCGAGCCAGGTGTGGATGATACATTCACGATTCGGCTGACGAAGTCCGGCGCCACCGTCTATACGACCGAATTCGATTCGGACCACACGCTGGGCGGTTCCGGGCCCGGCGGTGCCGACATTCAACTGCACAAGCCGAACCCTTCGACATCGGGATCTTTCGGTGGTTCATGCCCGGCCCTGTCCGGTGGATGATAGTTTGTGGGGTGGCATTCGATAGCCGAGCACTCGACGCCCCAGCCGCTCCGGGGTGTTCGTCGCGACCCTTCTAAGAGCGGCGCCACTTTCCTTCCTGAAGCAGAGGTCGACACCCCAAAACACGTCGGGCCGGAGGGTCGAACTCCTCCGGCCCGGCCCGTGCACTGGATGGATCAGCGTGATGCGCTCGTGACCAGCCGGCTCGCACCACAGTCCGAGCAGACCCCGTACTCCCTGACGAACCCGCTCCACCGCCCCGCCTTCACCGCCGCGCGGTGACCCGTGGAGGGGTCGATGCCGAGCGCCCGCGCCAGGCATTCGTCGCAGAAGCTGCGGGGCTGATGCGTGACCAAAAACACCGCGACTCGCTCTTTGGCGTCCATCACAAAGGACTAGGAGGAAGGAGTCGAAGTCGACGCTGCGCCAAGGTCGAACGCGTCAGTCGAACCTCAACGGGTATGCGATGTGCAGGCCGCAGGACACGCGACAGGAAGGGGAAGAATTCGATGCTGAGACCGGTTGGGCGTTAGTCGCTGCCGTCAGCCTGCCGGGTTCCGCACGAGAGTCGCAAGTTCTAGAAGCTCAGGATACTTGAACCGAGATGCCAGAATGGACATGCGCGCCCGTCGAACCTGTCACTCGCTCCGCTCGGACACTCCCCATCGGCCGCTACGCAGCCACTCAAGCCCCCGCGATTTCCAGATTTTGAAGCGCTTTGAGACCGGCGCGACCGCTGTTTGGCACCCGCTGTGCACGGTTCCTCCCGCAGCGAAGACCCCTTCCCGATAAGGGCAAACCCGCCGTGAGGCGGGGACGCAAAGCCGCGGGTCAGGTCACAGGCCTGACAGCCGGGCTGCCGAAGGATGGGCGATAGCTTCCCGGGACACGGTGGTCTTCCGCACAAAGGGGGACCACGATGTCGTTGGGGGGGCACCGTCTCACTCGCATCGCTCTTGCTCTTCTCCTCGCGGGGATCGCCACGCTCCTCGTACGCCCCGTTCCAGGCCTCGCACAGACGACGTTACGGCAGCTGCCGCAGGTGTTCCTGGACACGAACTATGCGCCGCCCACCGGCGCGGTCATCAACGTCGGGGCCGGGGATAATTTCCAGGCGGCGCTCAACTCCTCCCAGCCCGGCAGCACGATCGTCCTCCAGGCCGGCGCAACCTATACCGGCAACTTTACCCTGCCAGCGAACGCGGGGCCGGGGTGGATCTACGTGCAGTCTTCCGCGCTCGCCAGCCTCCCGCCCCCCGGCACGCGAGTCGGAACGACGAACGCTGCGAGCATGCCGAAAATCGTGACCCCCAACTCCTCGTCCGCCATCGTGACGGCCCCCGGCGCGAACTTCTACCGCTTGGTCGGGATCGAGGTCACCGGCACCCTCGCCGACCAGAGCTACACCCAGTCCAACCTCGTCGCGTTCACGACCGGGTCAAACTTCGTCGTCGACCGTTCCTACATCCACGGCACGCCGGGGGGGGCCTACCAGCAGGGCGTGCTCCTGAACAACGCCCGCACGGCGGTCATCGATTCCTACATCTCCGACATCCACGCCGGTGATCGCGATACGCAGGCGATCATCGGCTGGAATGGCCTCGGTCCGTTCAAGATTGTGAATAATTACCTCGAAGGCGCCGGCGAGAACATCATGTTCGGCGGGGCCGACCCCTCCGTCGCCAACCTCGTGCCCTCCGACATCGAGATCCGTGGAAACTGGCTTCTGAAGCCGCTCCGATGGTGGTCGCGGAGCTCCAATTACGTTGGAATCCACTGGACAGTGAAGAACCTCTTCGAGCTGAAGAACGCGCAGCGGGTCCTGATCGACGGCAACGTGCTGGAGAACTGCTGGGTCGACCCCAATGCCGCCTACGGCCAGCAGGGGGCCAACGCCTTCGTTCTGACAACTCGTAATCAGGGCGGCGGTTGTCCGTGGTGCGTTGTCCAGGACGTCACAGTCACCAACAACATCGCCCGCCACATCGGCCAGGCCGTCGGCATGTCGGGCCAGGAGGGCGCGGGCGCGCGACGGTTTCTGATCCAGAACAACCTGTTCGCTGATGTCAGCGCCGCCACCTACGGTCCCTTTGCGAATGGCCGGCTGTTCCAGGTCATCGGGGGACTTCCGAACCTCCTCATCGATCACAATACCGGCCTCCAAGACGGGGCGATCGCGTGGACCGACACGGCCTTGACCTACACGAACAACATCAGCAACGTCGGCACGCCGACGTACGGCGTTGGATTTGTCGGGAGCACCGCCCCCGCAGTGGTGGATCGCAGCGTCATGATCGGCGGCGCGGGGTCGAGCTTTCCCCCCGACAACTTCTTCCCGGTCTCCCTCGATGCCGTGGGCTTCGTCGACCTCCTGGGCGGCAACTACGCCCTCTCGGCCCTGAGTCCCTATAAGGGTGCCGCCACGGACGGCACCGATATCGGCGTCGATTTCAACGCCTTGAATTCCGCGACCGCCTGTGCGCTCAGCGGAGCCTGCGGAGATCCTCCAGCTCCTCCACCTCCTGCTCCCACGCCGACCACGACTGCGGTATCGGTTTCGCCAACCAGCGTCTCCTTCGGATCGGTCACCGCAGGAACAACCAGCGCCGCGAGCGATGTCTGGGTGGTGAACACCGGCACAACCGGCGTCTCAGTGAGCAGCATCACCGTCTCGGGGCCCTTCGCGCTCTCCAGCACCGATTGCTACCCGACATCCACCTGGAACGGCATCATGGCGCCCGGCAGCCACTGCAATGCATACGTGGTGTTTGCTCCGGTAA
>WNFO01000847.1_pt1 | contig 23160 bp, 17 predicted proteins | sample 5400251 | NCBI WGS metagenome assembly WNFO01 (sample SAMN13153354, study PRJNA577476) | soil metagenome | isolation source: 100 cm saprolite under Madrone tree | place: USA:California | collected 2016-06-14
TGCATGACGGGGGTGCCGAGCGGCGCCTTCTCGTTGCAGGGCCACTGCACCGAGCCGAGTTCGTCGAGCTTGGCAAAGGACACGCCGGCAAAGGTCGGCGTCAGCGCCGCGATCTCGTCCATGATCTCGGACGGGTGCGCATAGTGCATCTCATAGCCCAAAGCCCTGGCGAAGCCGAGGGTGACTTCCCAGTCTTCCAGGCCGTTGCGCGGCGACATCACCTTGCGGACCCGTTGAATGCGGCGTTCGGCATTGGTGAAGGTGCCGTTCTTTTCCAGGAAGGTCGATCCCGGAAAGAACACATGCGCGTAGTTCGCCGTCTCGTTCAGGAAAAGATCGTGGACTATGACGCATTCCATCGCCGACAACGCCGCGACGACGTGCTTGGTGTTGGGATCGGACTGCAGGATGTCCTCGCCCTGCACGTATAGTCCCATGAAGGTGCCTTCGATGGCGGCATCGAACATGTTGGGAATGCGCAAGCCCGGCTCCTTGTTGAGCTTGACGTTCCACATCGATTCGAAGGTCTCGCGCACGGCGTCGCCCGAGATATGGCGATAGCCCGGCAATTCGTGCGGGAACGAGCCCATGTCGCAGGAGCCCTGCACGTTGTTCTGGCCGCGCAGCGGGTTCACGCCGACCCCGGGCCGGCCGATATTGCCGGTTGCCATCGCCAGATTGGCGATCGCGATGACGGTGGTTGAACCCTGGCTGTGCTCGGTGACGCCGAGCCCGTAATAGATCGCGCCATTGCCGCCGGTGGCGAACAGCCGCGCCGCGGCGCGCAATTCCTCAGGGCTTACGCCGGTGGCAATGGCTGTCGCCTCCGGGCTGTTCTTCGGCAGCACGACGAATGCGGCCCAGTCCTCGAATTCGCTCCAGTCGCAGCGCTCACGCACAAAGGCTTCATCGACCAGGCCCTCGGCGACGATCACATGGGCGATTGCGGTGAGCACCGCGACGTTGGTGCCGGGCAGCAGCGGCAGATGATGCTGAGCTTCGACATGGGCGGAGCGGACGATGTCGGTTCGGCGCGGATCGACCACGATCAGTTTGGCGCCGGCGCGCAGCCGCTTCTTCAGTCTCGAGGCGAACACCGGATGGCCGTCGGTCGGATTCGCGCCGATGATCATCACGACGTCGGTATGCTCGACGGAATCGAAATCCTGGGTGCCGGCGGAGGTTCCGAAGGTGCTCGACAGACCGTAGCCGGTCGGCGAATGGCAGACGCGGGCGCAGGTATCGACGTTGTTGTTGCCAAAACCGGCGCGGATCAGTTTCTGCACCACAAACACCTCTTCATTGGTGCAGCGTGACGAGGTGATGCCGCCGACGGCATCGCGGCCGTACTTCGCCTGAATTCCCTTGAATTTTGCCGCGGCAAAATTGAACGCCTCATCCCACGATACTTCGCGCCAGGGATCGCTGATGTTCTCGCGGATCATCGGATGGAGGATGCGTTCCCTGTGGTTGGTGTAGCCCCACGCGAAACGGCCCTTGACGCAGGAATGGCCGCGATTGGCCTTGCCGTCCTTGTACGGCACCATGCGCACGACTTCCTCGCCGCGCATTTCCGCCTTGAAGGCGCAGCCGACGCCGCAATAGGCGCAGGTTGTCACCACGGAATGCTCGGGCTGGCCGATCTCGATCACCGATTTTTCGGTCAATGTCGCGGTCGGGCAGGCCTGCACGCAGGCGCCGCAGGACACGCATTCGGAGCCGAGGAAGCTCTCGCTCATGCCGGGCGAGACCCGGCTGTCGAAGCCGCGCCCGGAAATGGTCAGCGCGAACGTGCCTTGCACTTCCTCGCAGGCGCGCACGCAACGCGAGCACACGATGCATTTCGATGGGTCATAGGTGAAATAGGGATTGGATTCGTCCTTTGGCATCCAGGCCGGGTTGGCGGCGCCGTCGGATTTGGCGAAGACGTGATTCTCGCCCTGATAGCCGTAGCGCACGTCGCGCAGGCCGACGGCGCCCGCCATGTCCTGCAATTCGCAGTCGCCGTTGGCCGCACAGGTCAGGCAGTCCAGCGGATGGTCGGAGATGTAGAGCTCCATCACGCCCTTGCGCAGCTTTTTCAACCGCTCGGTCTGGGTATGGACCACGAGGCCGGCCATCGCAGGCGTGGTGCAGGAAGCCGGCGTGCCGGCGCGGCCTTCGATCTCGATCAGGCACATCCGGCACGATCCGAACGCGTCCACCATGTCGGTGGCGCAAAGTTTTGGGATTTGCGTGCCGGCTTCCATCGCCGCGCGCATGATCGAGGTGCCCTCGGGCACCGTGACGGTTTGCCCGTCGATGGTCAGGGTGACCATCGCTTCGGAGTTGAAGCGCGGCGTTCCGAAATCGATCTCGTGCACAAGCGACATGGTGATGATCCTTTATTCCGCAGCTTGCAGGCGCGGCGGGGCCGCACCAAAATCTTCCCGGAAATGTTTCAGTGCGCTCATGACCGGGTAGGGCGTGAAGCCGCCCAACGCGCAGAGCGAACCGAACTTCATGGTGTTGCAGAGGTCCTCGACCACGGCGATGTTCTCGGCCACGCGGTCGCCGGCGCGGATCCTGTCGATGGTCTCGACGCCGCGGGTCGAGCCGATCCGGCAGGGCGTGCACTTGCCGCAGGATTCGATGGCGCAGAACTCCATCGCGAAGCGCGCCTGCTTCGACATATCCACGCTGTCGTCGAACACCACGATGCCGCCATGGCCGATCAGGCCGTCGCGCGCGGCAAAAGCCTCATAGTCGAACGGCGTGTCGAACAGCGCGCGTGGGAAGTATGCGCCGAGCGGGCCGCCGACCTGCACCGCGCGAACCGGACGTCCCGTATCGGTGCCGCCGCCGATATCATCGACCAGTTCGCCGAGCGTGATACCGAAGGCGACCTCGAACAATCCGCCGCGCTTGACGTTGCCTGCGAGCTGGATCGGCATGGTGCCGCGCGAGCGGCCCATGCCGAAATCGGCGTAGGCCTTGGCGCCGCCGGCGAGGATGAAGGGGATCGCCGCGAACGACAGCACGTTGTTGATCACGGTGGGCTTGCCGAACAGGCCCTTATGCGCCGGCAGCGGCGGCTTGGCGCGGACGATGCCGCGGCGGCCTTCGAGGCTTTCCAGCAGCGAGGTTTCCTCGCCGCAGACATAGGCGCCGGCGCCGACGCGGACTTCAAGATCGAAGCTGTGGCTGGAGCCGCCGATGCGCGCGCCGAGATAGCCGGCGCGCGTCGCCGCCGCTATCGCCGCATTCATCGCCGCGACCGCATGCGGATATTCCGAGCGGATATAGATGTAGCCCTTGGTGGCGCCGACCGTGATGCCCGCAATCGTCATGCCCTCGATTATGACAAACGGATCGCCTTCCATGATCATGCGGTCGGCGAACGTGCCGCTGTCGCCTTCGTCTGCATTGCAGACGACGTATTTCCGGTCAGCGCCGGTCTGCGCCACGGTTTTCCATTTGATGCCGGTCGGGAAGCCGGCCCCGCCGCGGCCGCGCAATCCGGAAATCGTGACGTCGGCGAGAATGGCGTCCGACGTCAGCGTCAGCGCGCGCTCCAGGCCCTTGTAGCCAGCATGGGCGCGATAATCCTCAAGGGAGCGCGGATCGATCACGCCACAGCGGGCGAACGTGAGGCGGGTCTGCCGCTTCAGCCAGGGGATCTCGTCCGCGACGCCGAGCCACAGGGGATGCGCGCCGCCAGATATCATCGCATCGAGCACGGAACCGGCGTCAAACTCGGTCACCGGACCGAACGCGATGCGCCCTTGAGATGTGGCGACCTCGATCATCGGCTCCAGCCAATACACCCCCCGCGAGCCGGTTCTGACGATCTCGATGTCAATGCCGCGCTTGCCGGCGGCCAGGCCCAGCACCAATGCGACTTCATCGGCTCCGACCGCGACAGCACCCGCGTCGCGGGATACAAAAATTCGGAGGCTCATCGCTGCGCCTCCGCGATCAGCGCATCGATGCGCGCTTCGTTCAGACGCCCGACCACGCGGCCATCCAGCATCGCCGACGGCGCCGTCGCACAGAGGCCGAGGCAATAGATCGGCTCCAGCGTCACCCGCTCGTCCGCCGTGGTGTTTCCAAGGGTGATGCCGAGCCTCGCTTCCGCGCGCGCCGCCAGCGCATCGCCGCCTGCGGCCTGACAGGCTTCGGCGCGGCACAGCTTCAGGACGTGCTTCCCGGCCGGCCCGCGCCGGAAATCATGATAGAAGGTGAAGACGCCGTGGACCTCGGCGCGGGACAGGTTCAATGCCGATGCGATCATCGGCACCGCCGGCTCCGGCACGTAGCCGAACGCCTCCTGCAGGGCGTGCAGGATCACCAGCGTCGCGCCTTCAAGGCGGTTGTGCTCGGCGATGATTTCAGCGCCGCGCGCGGCATTCCATGGTTCGTAAACCGGCATCATCCACGTTCTCTGTGAGCTGCTTGTTGGCGGCCAATGAGAATTGGAATTGATCAAGAAATCAATAAAGCTGTCTCATGCTGCGATAGGGAAATGCGATCGATAGGGTTATAAGATCAGGCCATAGGAAAATGGAATGAGTCCATGTGAGCGTGGCAGCGGTGCTCATTTGTCGCGACTTTTTGCATCTTTGTCGTTTGAGATCGTGATATTCGTAGCGCTGGAACGGTGAGGCTCTCTTGATCGACAAGCTCGAACTTCTGCTCGCGCTGGCAAAGGAGCGTCACTTCGGACGCGCCGCGGAAGCCTGCGGCGTGACCCAGCCGACGATGTCGACCAGCCTCAAGCAGCTCGAGGAAATCCTAGGCGTGATGCTGGTGCAGCGCGGCTCGCGGTTTCAGGGCTTTACGCCCGAAGGCGAACGCACGCTCGACTGGGCGCGGCGCATTGTCGGCGACGCCCGCGCGATGCGGCAGGAAATCAACGGGCTCAAGGACAAGCTATCCGGCGAGATCAGGATCGCGGCGATCCCGACCGTTCTGGGCATGGTGGCGTCGTTGACGACGCCGTTTCGCGCCCGCTACCCGGATGTGCTGTTCCGCATCGTGTCGTGCACGTCGGCCGACGTGTTGGGCCTGCTGGAAAATCTGGAGGTCGATGCCGGGTTGACCTACATCGAGAACGAACCGATCGGCAAGGTTCGCACCATACCGCTCTATGACGAGAGCTATCGCCTGCTGACCGCGCCCGACGCCATGTTCGGCGATCGCGATACCGTCACCTGGAAGGAGGTCGGGCAGGTGCCGCTGTGCCTGCTGACGCCGGACATGCAAAACCGGCGCATTATCGACCGCGCGCTGCGTTCGGTCGGCGCCGAGGCGACGCCGACGCTGACCTCGAACTCTCTGCTGGTGCTTTACACCCATGTGAAGACCGGGCGCTGGGCCAGCGTGATGCCGGCGAAGCTCGCGGAAACGCTCGGCTTGGCGGACACCGTCCGGAGCATTCCGATTGTCGATCCGGTCGTCACCTACAGTGTCGGGCTGGTGATTCCGCAGCGCGACCCGATGACGCCGCTGATTGCGGCCCTTGTCCACACCGTCCGCGAAGTCGCCCCGACGCTGGAATCCTGAATCAAGCCGCCACGGACATCTTCGCTCTGGCCTTGCCGGCGTCGCGCGGCAGCGACACGCAGACCACGGTGCCGGCGCCGAGTTTCGAGCGCAGCCGCATCGATCCGCCATGCAGGTTGGCGAGCGACCTTGCGATGGCAAGGCCCAGCCCCGAGCCGTGATAGGTCTTGGTGAGCTGACTCTCGACCTGCTCGAACGGCCGGCCGAGCCGCGCGAGCGAATGCGGCGCGATGCCGATGCCGGTATCGGCAATCATCAGCAGGATGGAATCGCTGAGCACTCGGCTGCGGACGATCACCTTGCCGCCCTCGGGCGTGAACTTGACCGCGTTGGACAGCAGGTTGACGATGATCTGCTTGATGGCGCGACGGTCCGCCACCACGGAAATGGGTCCCTCGATGTCCGCATCGAGCACCAGATTCTTGTCGTCGGCGCGCCCCGACACCACCCGCAGCGATTCCGCCAGCGTCTTCGACAGATCAAGCGATTCCATGTCGAGCTTCATCCGGCCAGCCTCGATCTTCGACATATCCAGGATGTCGTTGATCACTTCGAGCAGGTAATGCCCGCTGGTGAGGATGTCGTGGCAGTATTCCTGGTATTTTTCCGATCCCAGCGTTCCGAACATGCCGCTTTCCATGATCTCGGAAAATCCGATGATGGCGTTGAGCGGCGTGCGCAACTCGTGACTCATATTGGCGAGGAATTTTGACTTGGTCTGGTTGGCTTCCTCGGCGCGGTTTTTCTCTTCGGAGTATTTTTCGGCGAGGTCGGCGAGCTCGAGGGCTTGCTGTTCGAGCGCGGTCTGCGAACGTTTCAGATCGATCACGGTGGCGCGCAGGCGAAGGTCGTTGTCGACCAGTTTCTGTTCATGTTCCTTGATGCGGGTAATGTCGGTACCCACCGAGACATAGCCGCCGTCCTTGGTGCGCCGCTCGCTGATATGCAGCCAGCTGCCGTTGTCGAGTTGCGCCTCGAAGGTGCGCGCGCCCGGCGGCTGGGTGCCGGCTTCATGCAGCCTGGTGCGGACCTCCGGCATGCTGCCGACTTCGATCACGGTTTCATAGGACGTGCCCGGCGTCACGGCCGAATCCGGCAGCTTGTGGAGCCGCTGGAAGTGGGAGTTGCAGAGCACCAGGCGGTCTTCCGCGTCCCACAGCACGAAAGCTTCCGGGATGGTCTCGATCGCATCGCGCAGCCGCAGGTCGGCCTCCACGGTTTTCTCGGCGAGGCTTTTTTGCTCGGTGATGTCGACGGCGATGCCGATCAGATGCAGGCCGGCATCGGCCTCGCCCTGGCTGAGCTCACAGCGGACCCGCAGCCAGATCCAGTGGCCGTCGGTGTGCTGCATGCGGAAGGTCTGGTCGATATGGTTGATTTTCGAGGAGATGAGCTGGTCGGCGATCGCGAACAGATCGATGTCGTCGGATTTCACCAGCGCGTTGACCTCGCCGAAAGTCAAAAGGTCGCTGCGGGTGTCGAGGCCGAGCAGCGTGAACATCGATTGCGACCAGAAGATTCTGCCGCGCGACAGGTCCCAGTCCCACAACCCGCAGCGCCCGCGATTGAGCGCGGTATCGATCCGGCCGCGCACCGCGTCATTGATGAGATCGCCTTCGCGCGCACGGGTCGATTGCCAGTGGAATGCAAAGCCCAGGATCAGCACGACAAAGCCGGTGGTGGCGGAAAGCGTCACCGACAAGGCCGCGTCCGACCGCCACAGCGAGTCGACCTTTTCCTGGACGATGATGACGTGACCGGGCAGCGATTTGACGACGTGCTGGACCGCCAGCGCGACGCCGCCGCTCGGCAGGATCATGTCGGTGATGGCACCCTGGTGAGCAGGTGCTGCCAGCAATTGCGCCGTGCTGATGGCGTCGAGAATCCGGTCGGGGTCGCCGAGGCTTGTTTCGACGGGAACGCGGGCAAGAATGCGCTGGTCCGCGCCGGTGACGATGACGTGCCGGCCGGCCGCGATGCCCCACGACGGAATGAGGCCGGGCACCAGGCCCTGCAGGCGCTCGACGGTCGCTGTGCGATCCTCCCGGGCAGACGCAATGCGGTCAAGGCGCTCGGCCAGCAAGTCGGCCAGCGCGGCGAGGTCCCGCTTCATGGACGCGCGCTGTTGCCGGTTCTGATCGACCACCTGCACGAAGGCGCCAAGACAGATGGTGATCAGGAACGCTATGATCAGCGTTGGCACAGCGCGGCGAAGTGCAGGCTCCGCTATCAACAGCCGATGATAGGCCGGTTTCGCGATCGACTGCGCCAACCCCTTGATTGAATCGGATTGAACGCACCCGGTCGCCGCGTGCGCGCGCGCCATGCCGTAGGCCCCTCGGAGATCTCTTTGCACCTTCTTCGAAACAACCCCAGTCACTTTCGAATCAAGGCGATTTGAATCCAGTTTTGGCGGGCTGTCGAGAGTCAACGAATCGTTAATGCAAATAAATCTTGTCCACTGCAGAATTGGAACTCCGAAATGCGGTGCAAAGTGAGTCCGAAAGGGGAACGCGCCGGCGATTTCAGATTTTACTGCGCGTCCGGCGGCTCGGCGTGGCTGATCACTCGTTTCACGGTCGGGAACGCGCGGCGCAACGCGCGCTCGATCGCATCGACGTTCTCGTGAACCTTGATCACGCTCATCGACGGCGCGGCGCGACAATGGAAGTTTACGATCTCGCCGGCGTCGGTATTGCGCACCCGCACGCTGTGGATGTCATGGATCGCGCCATCGGCGGCAAAGCGTGACAACGCGGTCTTGATGGTATCGACGCGGTCGGGCGTGGCGTCGGCGCCGAGCGGTAATTCCGGCTCCAGCGGCTCGATGTGGGTGTCGACCTCGACGTCCTCACCGAATTCGTCGCGGATGTTGCGCTCCAGCTCATGGGCGATCTCGTGGGCCTGGTTAAGCGCCATTTCCGCGTCGACTTCAAGGTCGATGCTGACGGTCAGCTTGCCGCCGAGATTGTGCACCGTGACATGGTGGATGGCGAGCCCGGAATTGCGGGCGATCACCATGATGCGTTCACGTATGCTCTCGTTGTTACGCGCCACCGGCACGGCGGTGAACGTCAGATCGGCGTCGTCGAGTACTTTGCTGACCGCCTCCTGGGCCTTTCGCTTGATTTCCTCGACCCGGTCGATCGGATAGGTGCGCGGCACCTGCACGATGGCGTCAATGAAGTGCGTCGAGCCGACCATCCGCATCCTCAGGCGTTCGACATCGACCACGCCGGACACCGCCCGGATCGCGGCGATGGCTTTCTCCGACGCGCCTTCGGGCGCGCGGTCGAGCAGGGTTTCCACGGTGGAGCGCGCCAGCCGCAGGCCCAGCGACGAGATCACGACCGCCACGGCGATCGCGGCGGTGGCGTCCCCCCAGGCATAGCCCAGTCCCGACAATGCAAGTCCAACCATGACGGCAATCGATCCAAGCACGTCGGATGCGAAATGCAGCGCATCGGCGGCCAGCGCCTGGCTCTTGGTGTCGCGCGCGGTGCGATGCAGCGCCCGGGCGCGCCAGAAATTGACGGCGATGTCGATCAGCAGGACGATGAACGGGATGGCCGAGATCGTCGGCGGTGGCGCACCTTCGCGCAACCGGCTGTAGGATTCGACCAGAATGCCACCCGCCAGCACATAAAGCATCGCGATGACGCCGAGCGCCGACAAGCTTTCAAATTTGCCATGGCCGTAATGATGTTCGTGGTCCGCGGGGCGATCGGAAACCCGCACCACGAGCCAGGTGACGACGGTCGCAACCACGTCGACCGAAGAGTGCAGCGCTTCGGAAATCAGCGCCAGACTGCCGATGGCGATACCGACCACGAATTTCGCCGCCGCCATGCCGGAGCTGGCGAAAATCGAAATCGCCGCGACGCGGGATTTGACGCTGTGATCGGGATGAATCATAGGCGGGGTTTAGCAGCCCGTCATGCAACATTAAAGTGTTGATCAAGTGCGCAAACGCCAATCACTTGCAGCAACGACTTTGTTGTGAACTATTCCGATTTTAAAATCTTCCCGTGCTCGGTCAGACCCCGTACGCCGCCAAGGCGTGAGGCTTCATCGCCAGACTATTGCAGCCGATCCAGACGAAGTCGCTGACGATCGTCCGTCAGACGCCACGCCGCGAGATAGGATGCGGCCAATGCCGATAATCCGCTGCCGCCCGACAACAGGAACATCAGGAGGATCTGATATTTGACGGCCTCCAGCGGATCGAGGCCTGCGAGAATCTGTCCCGTCATGATGCCCGGCAACGTCACGATCCCGGCGGCCGACATTTGGTTGATGATGGGCAACAGGCCGCGCCGGATGGCCTCGCGCACCAGCGGCGCGATGGCCTCGCGATAGCTATCGCCGAGCGACAGTCGCGCTTCGATGGCTTGTCGCTCGCGCCGGACCGACCCCAAAAAGCTATCCAGCGACAGGCTGGCGGAATTCAGAACATTGCCGAGAATGATGCCCGCCAGCGGGATCGCATAATGCGGATCGAACCAGGGCTGCGGCCGGATCGCCGTGGTCAATGCAAGGATCGACGTGACAAACGTGGCAAAGCCGACGCTGACAAACCCGATGACGAGATTTGAATAGTCCTTGAACCGGCGTTCCGGCCGGGCCGCCACCTCGCGCGCGGCCACCAGCACCATGACGAGAATGAGGAGCAGTGTGGCCGCCGGGTTGTTCAGCGTAAAGATGAAACGCAGCACATAGCCGATTGCGACCAGCTGCACGACCATTCTTGCCGCGGCGATGGCGATTTGCCGATGCAGCCGAAGCTTGAGCAAAATTGACAGCGCCGCATCGAGAATGATCAGGGAGGCGGCGATGGAGATGTCAAACGGGCTCAGCAGGATAGGGTTCATGGCGTCTGCAGCTGTCCCGCCACCATGCGATAGCGCAAATCCCCCAGGCGTTCGGCCTGGTTTGGATCGTGAGTCACCAGCAGGATGGATGTCCCCGTTGCCTTTCGCTCCCGCAGCAGCGCTTCCACCTTGGCGACCGACTCCTCGTCCAGGGGGCCGGTCGGTTCATCCAGAAGCAGGACGGGTGGAGACGGCAGCAGGGCCCTGACAAGCGAGAAGCGCTGCTTCTCGCCGGTGGACAGTTGCGCGACCGGTGCGTCCAGAAGATCGGCGCGAAGCCCGAGGCGGGCTGCCAAGGCTGCGACCTCGCTTCGCCGGCTTACGTCGAAATGTTCGATCACCCTGTCCGCCCACCAACCGGATTCCGCGGATACGTAGGCTGCCCGTCTTCGCCATTGCGGGGCGGGCATCGAGCCGCGTTCTCTCCCGTTCAGCCAGACCTTGCCTTCGTTGGGATCGAGGTCGGCAATCATGCGAAGAAAAAGGCTCTTGCCGGATCCCGACGGACCGGTAATGGCGGCGCACGCGCCGGTGCCGAGGTTCAGTTCGAACGGGCCGGCGAACGCGCTGCGGAGATCTTTGACAAGGAGTGCCGTTGCCATCGAATTGCCTTGTCTGCAGCGGCCCTGGCTGTGTTGCGAGATTTCCCGCACCCGCAGTCAAGACTACACCAATTCTCGACGCCGCGGAATTTGCCGAGTTTGACCCTTGGCGGAAGTCCACCAACGCTCAGGGATAGCCGGCACCGGGAATTTCGACCTCGGCCACGTCGATGCGGGCAGACGATTGGCGTTGCCGGAGCTGTTCGGGCGAGGTCGCGGCACTCAGGCAGAACAGTGTCCGCCGCTCCGGGCCGCCGAGAACACAGGCAATGGCGCGGCGGCCGGGCAGTTCGATTCGCTGCAACTCGCGGCCGTCGCGGTTGACCCGAATGAAGGCGTCCTCGCCGAAGGATGCGACCCAGACGGCCCCCTCGTGATCGAGGCAAATGCCGTCTCGAGCTTTCATGTTTCCGAATCGGCGACAGAAATTCAAACCGCCGTCGGCCTCGATGTCATACTCGGCCAGGCATTCGCCATCCATTTCGGCCACGACGAGCCGTTTGTTATCGGCCGAGACCGCAATGCCGTTGGGAAACCGCAATCCATCGGCCACGACGCGCCTCTCGCCGCCAGGCATCACCAGAATGATGCGGCCGACAGGGCCGCGATCGGGCGGCGGTGGCAAATCGAAGCCGAGATCTCCGACATAAGCGCGCCCCAGCCCGTCGACGATCATGTCGTCGATCGTGCCTGTCGCGATCCCCGACAGGTCGGCATAGAGCGAAAGCTCGCCGTCGGCGTAGCTCATCAGACGCTTGCGGAACATCGTCAGCACGACGAGCTTTCCATCCGGCAAGACGCCGAGGCCGCAGGGCGTGTCGTCCTCGAACTTCGCGTGCTGTTCGCACGCGCCGGAGGCGTCGAGACTGAGGAGTGTCCGCTCCATGCAGTCGACGAACCAGAGCCGGCCCAAGTGCCAGCGTGGCCCCTCGAAATAGCGTCCCCCGTCGAGCACTCCACTTGGCATTGGCCGGCGCGGCGTCATAGCGTCACGACGATCTTGCCGAGATGCTTGTTGGCTTCCATGTGCTCGAACGCCTTGCCGATCTCGTCGAATGCGAACACCTTGTCGATCGGCAATTGCAGTCTGCGCTGCTCCACCGCTCCCCAGATATCCTTCTTGACTTCGCCAAAGATCTCGCGGATTTCCTCGATCGAGCGGGTGCGGAAGGTGACGCCGATATAGGTGATGCGGCGCGCCGCATGCAGGTCGAAATTGAAATCGGCATGGGTGCCGCCGAGCCTGCCGACATTGACGATGCGGCCCTTGATCCTGGTGGCCGCCAGATTCTGGCTCGCGACCTTGCCCGAGACCTGATCGACGATCAGGTCGACACCTTCGCCGCCGGTGGCTTCCAGCACCTGATCGACCCAGCCGGGATCGCTGGAATCCACCGCAAGGTCGGCGCCGAATTCCTTCAACCGGCCGCGGCGCGTCGCATCGGTCGAAGATCCGATCACGATCTTGGCGCCCTTGAGTTTTGCGATCTGCAGCGCCATCAGGCCGACGCCGGAACTCGCGCCTTGAATCAAGACGGACTGGCCGGGCTGCAACGCGCCGTTGGTCACGACCGCATTGTGCATGGTGGCCAGCGCGACGGGCAGGGTGGCCGCGTCCTCGTAGCTCATATTGGCACTGGCAGGAATGTGAAACAGCCGGCCGTGATCGGCCAGCGTATATTCCGCAAACGCGGCGCTGCCTGATCCCATCACCCTGTCGCCAACCTTGACGCCCTTGGCCTCAGGCCCGACATCGGCGATTTCACCGGCCCATTCCATCCCGAGCACCGTGCCGGCGCCGCCGGCGCTGCCATGTACATGGCCCTTGGTCATGCCGAGGTCGGCGCGATTGAGCCCGCAGGCGCGGACGCGAACCAGCACCTGTGGGCCTTTCGGAGCGGGCTTGGCGACTTCGGTGATTTCAGCGCCGTTGGCGCCGTAGACATAGGCCTTCATGAAATCATTCTCTGTTAGTGGGTGAGACGAGACCGCCTATTCCGCGGCCTGACGGCGGGCACCGGACATCATGCCTTCGAGCCGGCTGCGAATGATGGCTTCCGCGTCACGCATGATGCGCGACACCAGTTCGGCGCAGCTCGGGATGTCATGGATCAACCCTTGCACCTGGCCTGCCGACCAGATGCCTTCGTCGGCGTCGCCTGTGGCGTAGACCATCTTGCCGCGCGCGCCGGCCACGAGTTCGCGGACCTGCTCGAAGGTCGCGCCTTCTTTTTCCATGGCGACGACCTGGGTGCTGATCGCGTTCCTGGCGACGCGCGAGGTGTTGCGCATGGTGCGGAAAATCAGCTCGGTCTCGCGCTCGTCATTGGCGACGATCTTTTCCTTGATCAGCTGATGGATCGGGCTTTCCTTGGTGCACATGAAGCGGGTGCCCATGTTGATGCCCTCGGCGCCCAGCGCCAGCGCCGCGACCAGGCCGCGGCCATCGCCGAAGCCGCCCGAGGCGATCATCGGGATTTTTACCTTGTCGGCGGCGACCGGGATCAGGATCAAGCCCGGTGTATCATCCTCGCCGGGATGCCCTGCGCACTCAAAACCGTCGATCGAGATCGCGTCGACCCCCATCCGTTCCGCCGACAGCGCGTGGCGGACGCTGGTGCATTTGTGCACGACCACGACGCCGTGCTTCTTGAACTCGGTGACGTGTTCCTGCGGCTTGTTGCCGGCGGTTTCCACGATCTTGATACCGCTCTCGATGATGGCCTGGCGATATTCCGCGTAGGGCGGTGGCTTGATCGAGGGAAGAATGGTGAGGTTGACGCCAAACGGCTTGTCGGTCAGGCTGCGGCAGCGCGCGATTTCGCGTGTCAGGTCGTCGGGCGTCGGTTGGGTCAGCGCGGTGATGAAGCCGAGCGCGCCGGCATTGGCGACCGCCGCCACCAGCTCCGCGCGTCCTACCCATTGCATGCCACCCTGCACGATCGGGTGTTCGACGCCGACGAGCTCGGTAAACCGCGTTTTGATCATCGCCAGCCCTCTGTTTCCCCGGCGCGGAGCGCCCGCGCACGTTCTATTTTGTGAACTTTCGCGGGGAAGGATGCCGTCCCCTTCCGGAAAAGTCCACGGGGCAAGGCAGAGGACAGCGCCACGCGTTCATGCAAAAACGGGGATTTTTCCGTCGCGGGACGGACATTTCCTTCATACAGTCCCGCGATTTTCGCGCGCTGTGCAACCAGCGCCAGCACCGCATCGAGAGCCGGTGTCGGAATCCGTGTCAATCGCCCCATTTCCTGAACCACAGACACCAGCGGGTCGATCTCCATCGGGCGTCCGCGTTCGAGACCCTGCAGCATCGAGGTCTTGTGGGCGCGCCCTTCCGCGCGCCGTCGATCCGCCGTTCGACATCGACCCGGAATTTGACGCCAAACGTCTCGGCGATCGCTGCTGCTGGTCTCCGATCAGCAATTTCAATCCGCGCTCGCGCATCGCGGCAAGATGCGCGCCGCGGGCAACGAGGCTGACGTCGGCGCCCTTGCGCGTAAGCTGCACACCGAGACATCCACCGGTCGCGCCGGCGCCGTAGATACATATTTTCCTTCGGATACGGGTGATGGAAATTTCCGCACAGGACACGCGCTGGCTTGGAGCGAAAGCTCAAAGCCAGGGTAAAATCGCGGCCGCCGGGAACGGGAGCCGGTTTCGTCAGGCCGCGGAGGCGGATCGTGCCGCGCCCGTTGCCTGGTCGTCGAACGCGGTTGAGATGTCGCGGATGCTGACAACGCCAACCAGGCTGTAATCGTCGATGACAGGCAGATGGCGGATGTGGTTCCTGTTCATGAGATGACGAACATGTTCGAGCGTATCGGCCGAACTGCAGGAGACCAGCTGTCCCACTGAAATCAATTGCGAGACTTTCAGGTTGACCCCGGCCGCGCCGTGTTCGGCAATAGCGCGAACGACGTCGCGTTCGGTAAACATGCCAACCGCGGTATTGCCTTCGGTCCGGACAACGTCCTTGACCACAAGCGCGCTGATATTGCTGGCGCGCATCAGCTGGGCGGCAATGGCGACGGTTTCGTTCATTCGAACCGTCGCAACGCGGGCAGTTTTCTTGCGCAGGATGTCTCCGACTTGCATCGCAACCTCCTTCAAATGAGCCGCAGGGCCACTTTGGCAATAACTAGATTGGTATACATTATGCCAATTGTCAATTTGAAATCGCGGTTGGCATGCCACGCTCGAAAGCAAAGAAAGTGGCAGTAAGACTGACGTTCTAAAGCATTCTGTGTTGCTTCCATCAGGGAAGACGCGATCTGCCAGGAGGTGCGCAAGGCCCCAAGTATGCCAGCGACCGCGGCTCGCGCAAAAAAAAGCGCCCACCCCTTGGATGAGCGCCTCCTTTTCAGCAGGCGGTGCAGGACGGGTTAATTAAGACGCCTGGGATTTGGCGACGACAATCCTGCGCCACGGCTTGAGCGCAACGAGCGCCAGCAGCGAAGCCAGAATGTTCGCACCCGCCGCGATCAGGAACACGCGGTCCCACGAACCGGACGATTGCTGCATGTAATTCGCGACCGGCACCAGCAGGGCCGCGGTGCCTTTGGCCGTGTAGAGCAGGCCGGCGTTCGTGGTCGCGAATTTCGCGCCGAAGGTGTCGGTGCAGGTCGATGGAAACAGCGAATAGATCTCACCCCAGGCGAAGAATACCAGCCCGGAGAGTATCACGAACCATACCGGATCGTGGCCGAGCATATAAAGCGTCCAGATGCCGATGCCCTCAAGACCGAAGGCGATGAACATTGTGTTCTCGCGGCCGATCTTGTCGGAGACCCAGCCGAAGAATGGGCGGGTCAGCCCGTTGAGGATGCGATCGAACGTCGCGGCGAACGTCACCGCCGTCATCGTCATGCCAATCAGCGTGACCGGGACGCTGTTGATTTTCCAGTCCACCGCGATCGGGTTGAGATTGGCGGTGACCATCAATCCGCCGGCGCCCACGATCACGAACATGAAATACATCAGCCAGAAGATCGGATGACGGATCACTTCGGTTGGCTGGTAGTTACGCCGGGTCTGGATCACGTTGACATTCTGGATCACGGCGGGGACCTGTCCCGCCTTCGGCGCAAACAGGAAGAATGCGAGGATCACGATAATGATGCCTTGCCCGAGACCGAAGTAAAGAAAGGTCGACTGGAAGCCGGAATCCTTGATCATCGCCTGGATCGGCGCGACCGTGAGTGCCGAACCCGCGCCGAATCCCGCCGCGGTGATCCCCGCAGCCAGGCCGCGCTTGTCCGGAAACCATTTCAGCGCGTTGCCGACGCAGGTGCCGTAGACGCCACCGGCGCCGATGCCGGCGATGATCATCCCGAGGTAATAGCCGTTGAGCGAGGTTGCCTCGGCGTTGATCGACCAGCCGATGGCGCAAAGGATGCCGGCGATCAGAACCACCAGGCGCGGGCCGTATTTATCGACGAACCAGCCTTCAATCGGCACCAGCCAGGTTTCGAACAGCACGAACAGCGTGAATGCCCACTGGATCGATGCGCGATCCCAACCGAATTTTTTCTGGATGTCGGGGACGAAGAACGTCCAGCCGTACTGATAGTTGGCGATCATCACCATCGCGCCAACGCCAATGGCCAATTGCGTCCAGCGATAAGCATCGCTGACGCGTGTGGTTGCGGGGACTGTTGCGTGAACTGTGTCCGTCATAGTTCCTCCCGAGGCGCGCTTCTCTTGAATCTGCGAGCGTTACCGGCGGGGCATCTTGGTATGTGATATGCCAGAGCGCAAGCGATTTAATCCGGGCAAACTACAGGCCCGCGCTATTTGTCGCACGGGCTATGGCGACATTCTGTAGTGCGCATCTGCCAAACAAATGGCCCCGGAAAGCCGGGGCCATAAGTCAGGGAGGAACTCGAAGGCGAGGTCCGCCGACCGATGAACCTCAAGCCGCGCTTGGTTTCGGGTGCTCAGAGGCCGAAATAGGGTAGGTCGCCGTTGCGCACGGCGATGCGGGCGCTGGTCATCAGCAGGCGGTCGATGGAGGCCATCAGGCGGCCTAGCAGGGTAGCGGAGGGCGCGAAGCCGATCGAAGAAGTCTTGGACATGGTTGTCCCCTTATTGAAGCACAGCGGTTCGCCGCATCATGATCTGGGGATGATCTACGTATACCAGATGCCAGAGACAATGCCTTTGTTTGCATAGCAGCATATTGTCGTTTGCAGTGCAGCATAAATGAAACAATTGGCTTTCCAGATAACAAAAAAGCCGCCGGAAACACCGGCGGCCTTGGCAGCGCTTGAGGGGGTAATCTATTCGGCGGCGACCTTTCGCGGCGGGTCGAGCGCGCCGGAATCGTGGATCTCCGCCACCTGGTGATCGGTGAAGCCGAGAACCTGGCGCAGGATTTCGTCGGTGTGCTCGCCGAGCAGCGGGGAACGCGTCACCTCGGTCGGGCTGTCCGACATCTTGATGGGATTGCCGACCGAGAAGTATTTACCGCGCTCGGGATGATCCACCTCGACCACGGTGCCGGTGGCCCGCAGCGATGGATCCTCGATCAACTCCTTCATCGACAGGATCGGACCGCAGGGAATGTCATCCTTGTTGAGGATCTCCATCGCCTCGAACTTGGTCTTGGTCATGGTCCAGAGCTCGATGCGGGCGAAGATTTCGTTCAGCCGCGTCAGCCGCGCCGGCGGCTTGGCGTAATCGGGATGGGTCTTCCAGCCGGGCTCGCCGATGACGTCGCAAATCTTCTCCCAGACCGGCGCCTGGGTAATGAAATAGATGTAGGCGTTGGGATCGGTCTCCCAGCCCTTGCATTTCAGGATGCGGCCAGGTTGCCCGCCGCCGGAATCGTTGCCGGCGCGCGGCACCGCATCGCCGAACGGAATCCCTTCGCCGAACTGGCTGTATTCCTTCAGCGGGCCGTGGGCGAGGCGCTGCTGGTCGCGCAGTTTGACGCGCGCAAGGTTCAGCACGCCGTCTTGCATGGCCGCGGTAACCTTTTGTCCCCTACCGGTCACCGTGCGTTGATAAAGCGCTGTGACGATGCCGAGCGCCAGATGCAGCCCGGTGCCGCTGTCGCCGATCTGCGCGCCGGTGACCAGCGGCAGTCCGTCGCGAAAGCCGGTGGTCGAAGCCGAGCCGCCGGTGCACTGCGCGACGTTCTCATAGACCTTGCAGTCCTCGTAAGGCCCGGGACCAAAACCCTTGATCGAGGCCACGATCATCTTCGGATTGATGGCTTGAATTTTTTCCCAGGGGAATCCCATCCGATCGAGCACGCCGGGACCGAAATTCTCCACCAGCACGTCGCAACTCTTGATCAGGGCGGTGAGAACTTCCTTGCCTTTCGGATTCTTGGTGTCGAGCGTGATCGAGCGCTTGTTGTGGTTGAGCATGGTGAAATACAGACTGTCGACATTGGGCACGTCCTGCAATTGGCCGCGCGTAATATCGCCGACGCCCGGGCGCTCGACCTTGATCACGTCGGCGCCGAACCATGCCAGCAATTGCGTGCAGGTCGGTCCGGACTGGACGTGGGTGAAATCGAGAATGCGAACGCCCTTCAGCGCCTTTGTCATGTGTCTTGCTCCTTAGATCTGCTGTCGTCAGGCCCGCGAAAGCGGACATCCAGTAATCACCGTCGATTCAGTCGGGTACAGCCTTGGTCTCATGATAGTTCGGTGGCTACTGGATTCGCCGCCTGCGAAGAATGACGTTGATGTTACCTGTCTCATTTCTTGCGAAGCTTGCTTTGCGGATTGAGGTTACCGATGCGGCCGCTCTCGCTGCCTGCCGCCGGATCGATCGCCGCGTTGATCAGGGTCGGCTTGCCGGAGTCCATGGCCGCGTTCACGGCGCGCTTCAATTCGTCGGGCGTCGTCGCATGGACCCCGATGCCGCCGAAGGCTTCCATCATCTTGTCGTAGCGCGCGCCTTTAACGAACACGGTCGGGGCGACATCCAAACCACCGGTCGGATTGACGTCGGTGCCGCGATAGATGCCGTCATTGTTGAAGATAACGACACAGACCGGCAGGTTGTAGCGGCAGATCGTCTCGACCTCCATGCCGGAGAAGCCAAACGCGCTGTCGCCCTCGACGGCGAGCACGGGCCTGCCGGTCTCGATCGCAGCCGCAATGGCATAGCCCATGCCGATGCCCATCACGCCCCAGGTGCCGACGTCCAGGCGCTTGCGCGGCCGATACATGTCGATGACGCCACGCGCGAGATCGAGGGTGTTGGCGCCCTCGTTGACGAGGATGGCATCGGGCCGCTCCTTGACGATGGTCCGCAATGCACCGAGCGCACCGTGGTAATCCATCGGCGAAGCATTGTTCATCAGCCTCGGCGCCATCTTGGCGACGTTCTCATCTCTTTTGGCTTTGACCGCGCCGGTCCAGTCGGCCGGCGGGGCCGGCCACTTGCCGTCGATACCTTCGAGCAGGGCCGATACGCAGGAGCCGATGTCTCCGACCACAGGCGCAACGATCTCCACGTTAGAGTCCATCTCCTTGGGCTCGATGTCGATCTGGATGAACTTCTTGGGCTGATCGCCCCAGCTTTTGCCCTTGCCGTGCGACAGCAGCCAGTTCAGGCGCGCGCCGATCAGCATCACGACATCGGAATCCTTCAGCACCGTGGAGCGCGCAGCACCGGCGGATAGCGAATGGGTGTCGGGCAAAAGCCCCTTGGCCATACTCATGGGGAGGAAAGGGATGCCGCTCTTCTCGACCAATGCGCGGATCGCACCATCGGCCTGCGCATAGGCGGCGCCCTTGCCGAGAATAATCAGCGGACGCTTTGCGCTTTTCAGCACATCGAGCGCGCGCTTGACCGCGACGGGATCCGGAAGCTGGGCCGGCGCCGGGTCGATCACCTTGACCAGTGACTTCGCACCGGCGTCGGCGTCCATCACCTGCGAAAAAAGTTTTGCGGGCAGATCGAGATAGACGCCGCCCGGACGCCCCGAGACAGCCGCGCGGATCGCGCGCGCGAGGCCAATGCCGATATCAGCGGCATGGAGCACGCGGAACGCGGCCTTGCAGAGCGGCTTGGCGATCGCGAGCTGGTCCATCTCTTCGTAATCGCCCTGCTGCAGATCGACGATCTCGCGCTCGGACGAGCCACTGATCAGGATCATCGGGAAGCAGTTGGTGGTGGCGTTGGCCAGTGCCGTCAGACCGTTGAGAAAGCCGGGCGCCGAGACCGTAAGGCAGACGCCAGGTTTCTTGGTCAGGAAGCCGGCGATCGCCGCGGCGTTGCCGGCGTTTTGCTCGTGCCGGAACGATATAACGCGGATGCCCGCCGCCTGTGCCATGCGACCGAAGTCCGTGATCGGGATGCCGGGCACGCCGTAGATCGTGTTGAGGCCATTGAGCTTGAGCGCATCGATCATGAGATGAAAGCCGTCCGTCAGCTCCCGCTCTGCTTCGGTTGCTTTTGCATCGATGCTCTGCACTGTTGCGGACATTCCGCTTCTCCCTGATCGTTTCTTGATGTGGACGCGTGCGTCGTCTTCCAAAAGTCGTCGTCCAGAATAAAAGGCTGTGGTCAGCTAAACAGCTCTTGGCCGTGCGCTTCGACATAAGCGGCAAGGCCGAGCGTGTGATCGCGTGCCCGCTTTTCCGCAAGCTCGGTGTCACGCTCTTCGAGCGCTTCGATGATCGCCATGTGCTCGGGCAGTGAGGTCGCGGTGCGGTCGACACGCCCGATCGTCAGTTGCCGATAGCCGCGAACGTGCAGCAGGATATCGTTGGTCATGTCGACCAGCACCGGCGACTCGGAAAGCGAGATCAGCGCCTGGTGAAAGGCGATGTTGGCCTTGGAATATTCCTCGACATGATCCTGCGGCAGGCGGTCCTTGCCGAAATTCTTGAAGAAGTCGCGCAGCGCGGAAATGTCTTTCTTACGCGCGGTGGTCGTGATCAGCCGCGCCGCCATGCTCTCCAGCGCGGCCCAGGCCCGGATCATGTCGACGATCTCGGTCTTGGTGCGACGCACGACGACAATGCCACGGCGCGGCACGGTTTTCACGAACCCGTCCTGCTCCAGCATCGCAATCGCTTCGCGGATCGGAGTCCGGCTCACGCCGAGGCGTTCCGACAGGGCGCGCTCGTCGAGCATGACCTGCTCGGGCGTCGCGTAGATATCCATTTTGAGGATGGCTTCCTTCAAGGCATCATAGGCCTTGTTCTTGAAGCTGGTCTCCGGCGCGATGCGGACGATTGCAATTTCTGCCTCAGCCATGTTAGGCGGCGCCTTGCTTTGTTTCCGTATGGGCACGATTGATCTCCTCCGAGGGAGACCTCTTCTAACAGAAGAAATTCGGTCTGATTTTTGGCATACCAAATACCAGCATGTCAAGTTGCCCGTGTTTTCAGCACTTGCGTTCGCGGCCTTGCCTTGACAAGGTCATTGCTGGCATACCAAATGCCATCGCACGCCGCCAGCGGCCGCGGAACCCAATGCCGCAAGCTAACGCGGAACCGCGTTTGCGATCGGTCGGGAACCTGGGTTGAAGGGTGCCGGGGATCACGATCCTGATGTCCGCGCGCGGCCTGCGAGCTAAAGACGAACTAAAAAAGTGACCTCGAGGAGGATGCCAATGTCGAATTCCAAAGATGCGGTCCGCAAAATACTCGATCTCGTCAAGGCGGACAAACGCACAAGCCTGACGGCGCCGGAGGGCAAACTGGTCTGCGATGCTTACGGCATTCCCGTTCCAAAAGAGGGCGTGGCCAAATCCGCAAGCGAGGCCGCCAGGATCGCGGCCGATATGGGCTTTCCGGTCGTGATGAAGATCGTCTCGCCGGACATTCTGCACAAGACCGAAGCCGGCGGCGTGATGGTCGGGGTGAAGACCGCGGTCGACGTCGAAAAGAATTACGCGGCCATCCTGGCGAACGCAGGGAAATACAAGTCCGACGCCAAGATCGAAGGCATCCAGGTCCAGCAGATGCTGCTCGGCGGGCAGGAGGTCATCGTCGGCGCCGTCACCGACGGGTCGTTCGGCAAGCTCGTGGCCTTCGGCCTCGGCGGCGTGCTGGTCGAGGTTCTCAAGGACATCACCTTCCGGCTCGCGCCGGCGACCAAGCAGGACGCGCTGTCGATGCTGGACGGTATCCAGGCCCACGAGATGCTCAAGGGCGTGCGCGGCAGCGATCCCGCCAACCGCGACGCCATCGCCGACATCATCGTCAACGTCTCGACGCTGATCACCGATTTTCCCGAGATCGCCGAGATGGATCTCAACCCGGTGTTCGCGACCAAGGATGGCGCGATCGCCGCCGACGTGCGCATCGTCGTCGACTTCGAACCGAAACCGCCGCGCCCGCGCCCGAAACATGACGACATCGTGCGCCAGATGAACCGGATCATGAAGCCGAAGGCGGTTGCGGTGATCGGGGCGTCCGTCGAGAACGGCAAGATCGGCAACTCCGTGATGAAAAATCTCATCAACGGCGGCTACAAGGGCGAGATCTACCCGATCCATCCGAAGGCCGATGAGATCATGGGCAAGAAGGTCTACAAGTCGGTCAAGGATGTTCCCGGCGAGATCGATATCGCCGTGTTCGCCATTCCGGCGAGCCTTGTCGCCTCGGCGCTGATCGAGTGCGGCGAGAAGAAGGTCGTCGGAGCGATCCTGATTCCGTCGGGCTATGCCGAGACCGGCAACGTCAAGGGCCAGGAGGAAATCCAGGCGATCGGCCAGAAATACGGCATTCGCCTGATGGGGCCGAACATCTACGGCTTCTATTATACCCCGGCCAATCTGTGCGCGACATTCTGCACCGCTTATGACGTCAAAGGCTCCGCGGCCTTGTCGTCGCAATCCGGCGGCATCGGCATGGCGATCATCGGCTTTTCGCGCTCGGCGAAGATGGGCGTCTCGGCGATCGTCGGTCTCGGCAACAAATCCGACATCGATGAGGACGATCTGTTGACGTTCTTCGAGCAGGACGACAACACCCAGATCATCGCGCAGCATTGCGAGGACTTGAAAGACGGCCGCGCCTTTGCGGAAGTCGCCAAGCGGGTGTCGAAGAAAAAGCCGATCGTGGTGCTGAAAGCGGGCCGCACATCGGCCGGCGCCAAGGCCGCGAGTTCGCATACCGGCGCGCTGGCGGGCAACGACAAGATCTACGAGGACGTGTTCAACCAGT
>WNFO01007441.1_pt1 | contig 23154 bp, 18 predicted proteins | sample 5400251 | NCBI WGS metagenome assembly WNFO01 (sample SAMN13153354, study PRJNA577476) | soil metagenome | isolation source: 100 cm saprolite under Madrone tree | place: USA:California | collected 2016-06-14
CAGATCAGTGATCGTTATCCCTCGCCCATCCACCACTTCCGATCACCGGCCGCGGTCATCAGGCCTTCCCTTACTTTCCCACTCAGGCACGTTATACGTGCTTATGGAGAAATTCCAGTCCGTTGGCCAGACCAGATACTGTAAGAGTCATCCCGACGGAAGTGTTGCAGTACCGACGGTACAGTTGCCTTATCCAAACACAATTACTAATTGCGACCAAGTGTTTCCCACGATAACCGAGTAAGCGCAATTGACTAATGGTTTTTCGTCCTGAACTGTGTGTCATCTTACCTCTCTGCAACCCAGCAGTACGCGTCATTCAGCCATCAAACGTTACCAGTAACTTACGGAGTGTGGTCGCAAGGTTTGTGATTACGTGCAGCCGACGACGGGAGCTGTAGAGCATCACAAAGATTGTGAACTAGTGGGGACTGATAACACAGGACGGAGGTATCAATACAGAACCCATGGGACAAAACTCGGGGGAAGTCAAGCCAGTAAATCGAGGCAGTGAACCCTGAAAGGTTGCAGTGCAATTCGCAAGAGAAGAAGAACCCGCCAGTCTGCAGTGCAGACCTGACTCGCCGTTCGATTCAAATTTCCAGCAACTGTACAGAACTTAGGCGGGCAGAGCCCTCCACCTCGACTGCATAATTCGGATTACAGCATTTAGTACATATCTCCGAGCGGGGTAAAGGTAAGACGCGAGTATGTCAACGCGAAGGAAGATTTCCCAGTCCCTTTTTCTGATATCACACGTCAACGGTGACTTTGATGAGTCCGGCCCTTGGCATGATCCATGTACGTGAAGGGCGGCGAAACATGCCCTGATATGTTCTTTCGCCTCATCAAGGGCCTTATGGGCAGGATGATCTTCGAGCTCGGCCATATCAAATGAATGTCTTCAACTCCATCACCGCGTCAGCGACTTGCTGCCGCAAGCTCTGAGGGCCCCATCGCAGGCATTGAAAAGCACAGTCTAGTCAGCTCCACGCACCGCCCGGCCCGAGAGGCAATACGGACGGCTGCAGGAGAAACTCAGGTGGTACGTGAACATGTGTCTCCATGATGAGTACTCATGTAGCGCGCACTCTCAACGATACAAAGAACGGTTTACTCGAGGCTGACATTGTTAATCGAAGCCTTATCGTCGTCAAGCGTCGACTTCACGAGCCTCGTCAGCCTAAAGAATGATTGGTTCTCGATAAGCTACCCGTTCACTCTTTCACACAGAGTTTACTCCTCGGCTGCCTCCCAAACAGACCCCGACCGAGGTGGTTTCGGGTTGCGTTGTCGATCCCAGCGCGTCATCGCATCGGATCCGATATAACCTGCACGTGTAGAGCAGTCTTCACTGAGAACACGGTGTTTGGTGCGTGCGTGATAGTTGTGACTGACAATTATATCTTGCGCGTACCAAACACCTCGATATCAGCGTTACCATTTCATTCGGGATCTATTTAACAAGAGTACAATCAACTTGCTTGAACTTCCTGTAAGAATATAGCCATCGATGTGGACCGCAAGTATTAGTACATGTGAAAGGGACTATATTATTATTAGGGGCTCTCACCGGGCTCTCTTCATGTACGGTAGATGTCATATATCACAATAACTCTGAAGCGTTGCACTTGATATTCCAACATGTTCATGATAAGTTAAATGGGAAGGTGGCGAAAGGCGTGCGTTTACCATACAAGTTGTCGCGTCCGAGTCTCTTCTCTGTTATCCGACATTTCTACAGTAGCTCCATCGAAACCAGCCGCCGATGACCCTTCTGCAAAGACGTGGTTACTCTCTATCCCACAGGCCCACAAGCCCGACGCCGTTACAGCCGAAGGATGGAAAGTTGATATGAACGGAATCCTCGTTCGGCAATCTTCCTATCTTTCTCTAGCCCGTCGAATTTCTTTTTTTAGCCTTAGCGATCAAGTCGCACAGGTTGTCCGTGCCACCACCTGTTTCTTTGCCGTCCTCTAATTCGTCCTCACCGGTCACGGTCTCCCTGTAATATTCCAATAATGTCCCATCTAGACTCCGCTTACCTCGGGGTTCTAGTGCATCGCCCACATTATCACCAGCCATGTTCGGACCAAGATCAAGGAGCCATGAGCCGACGCAATAAGTTTCGACACGCATACATTGAGCGTGGCTAAGGGCAATAGGACGCGGTCTTCGGTTATCTGCAGATCGACGACAACGTTGCCACTCGTTTCGACGATACCGAAGCACTACGTGAAACAGGAAGGAGTTATTCGATTGCTTGGCAACGGGTAATGCACCTCTTTTCATCCCGCATACATGGTGAAGGGAAAATGGACTATGCGGCACGACGCCGTCGCGCAATCACCTGCTCGCATGCAGTTTTAGGACGGTTTAAGGCGTTCCCGTCCGTCACGATCAAACGATTGACGCTCGACCTTCCAAACTCTATACTAGGTCACATACTCCAGCATCTGTCCCGCGAGCACGACCCCGAGATCGCGTTGGCGGCGCTGAGAACCGTCGCCGTCATGGAATGCACGCTTCTGGATCTACTCGGATACTGAGGACAGAAAGGACCTGCAGGGCCAGGAGCACGGAGGCGGCGGAAGTGCATGCAGAGACCATCTGCGAGAATGGTCCTGCTTCCCTGCGCTACAAGGCATGGCTACGCAGCGACATAAGAAGAGGCAGCCGGTTGTTCGACTCGGAAGTGACGGAGTTCACGTAGAACATCCTCACGCTTACCAAACGCCCGTGGCATCCGTCTCGCTAGGATCTCAGGGAAATCGGATCGACCTTTACGGAGCATTGTCGTGGTCTGAGTGCTCATGACTTCTCACATGCCAAACCAGGAACGCTTCGTCTTCGGGTTGTGACATTTGGCAGGCTAATTTGAGCTCTGGACCAACCGGTACACTCTGCACTACGAATTTCTTTTGTTCTAGGATATTGACTCAGACTTTTAAAAAAAAATTGTATCAAACTTTCACCATCTAACCAGGCGGACGACCATCAATGGAAACACGCCATTGGGCTATAATCGTGTCCTTGTAGTCTTCATTGTTAACTTTGGATACAAGTTTTTCGAATTGCTAAAGCAGCGCGGCGCGGATTTCACTGCATCATATTTCATGGGATGCTATTCGATGACCTATGATAAAAACCGTCGATTATTGTAGAAATTCTATCTAGGTATCAATACAAGTAGTCCAACTGGGTCCATGCACGAAATTAGAAAGATCGAGTCTGGTTTCAGGCTGGCCCGAAATCCAAATAGTACTCGGACGGAGAAGACGTTCCCTATGCATTGGTGGGATCCACATTAATAGTTCACCTTTACTACCGCATATCCATCCCTCGTCGTCGATCACGGAGTGATCAGTGAAGTCGACATCACTTTTAGTTCCTGCTTCCCATTTTGTAAAATTTAACATTCGAATTGTTCGATCGCAAGAGCCTGAGACGATGTGGTGGCCATCTGGCGAGAATGCCACAGACAAGACCGAACCACTGCGTCTAGTGAAAGGGCCTGCCACTTTTGCTCCAGTTGTGGCATTCCATACACGAATTGTTTGATCGTCCGAACCTGAGACGATGTGGTGGCCGTCTGGTGAGAACGCCACAGAGTTGACAGAATCTGTGTGTCCAGTGAAAAGGCCTGCTACTGTCTCTCCCGTCGTGGCATTCCACAAACGAATTGTTCGATCGTCCGAGCCTGAGACGATGTGGTGGCCATCTGGTGAGAATGCCACAGTCAAGACCCAACCTGTGTGTCCAGACATAGGACCTGCCACTGTGTCTCCCGTCATAGCATTCCACACACGAATGGTTCGGTCATCCGAGCCTGAGACAAAGTGGTGGCCATCTGGCGAGAATGACACAGAGTTGACTGAATCTGTGTGTCCGGTGAGAGGGCCTGCCACCGTCTCTCTCGTCGTGGCGTTCCGCACACGAATTGTTCGATCGGAAGAGCCTGAGACGATGTAGTGGCCATCTGGTGAGAATGCCACGGTCAAAACCCAACCTGTGTGTCCAGACAAAAAACCCGCCACTGTCTCACCCGTCGTGGCATTCCACACACGAATTGTTCGATCGACGGAGCCTGAGACGACGTGGTGGCCATCTGGTGAGAATGCCACGGTCAAGACCCAACCTGTGTGTCCAGACAAAGGGCCTGCCACTGTCTCTCCCATCGTGGAATTCCACACACGAATTGTTCGATCGCCCGAGCCTGAGGCGATGTGGTGGCCATCCGGTGAGAATGCCACAGAGTTAACTGAACTCATGTGCCCAGTAAAAGGGCGTGCCACTGTCTTTCCCGTCATGGCATCCCACACACGAATGGTTTGATCGTCCGAGCCTGAGACGATGTGGTGACCATCTGGTGAGAATGCCACAGACCAGACCGAACTCGTGTGCCCAGTGAAAGGGCCTGCCACTGTCTTTCCCGTCGTGGAATTCCACACACGAATTGTTCGATCGGAAGAGCCTGAGACGATGTGGTGGCCATCGGGCGAGAATGCCACAGACCGGACCGAATCTGTGTGTCCAGTGAAAGGGCCTGCCACTGTCTTTCCCGTCGTGGAGTTCCACACACGAATTGTTCGATCGTTCGAGCCTGAGATGATGTGGTGGCCATCTGGTGAGAATGCCACAGAGAGGACCGAACTCGTGTGCCCAGTGAAAGGGCCTGCCACTGTCTTTCCCGTCGTGGAATTCCACACACGAATTGTTCGATCGGAAGAGCCTGAGACGATGTGGTGACCATCTGGTGAGTATGCCACAGAGGGGACTGAACTCGTGTGCCCAGTGAAAGGGCGTGCCGCTGTCTCTCCCGTCGTGGAATTCCACACACGAATTGTTTGATCGAAAGAGCCTGAGACAATGTGGTGCCCATCAGGCGAAAATGCCACAGAGTTGACCGAACTTGTGTGTCCAGTGAATGGGCCTGCCACTGTCTTTCCCGTCGTGGCGTTCCACACACGAACTGTTCGATCGTATGAGCCTGAGACGATGTGGTGGCCATCTGGTGAGAATGCAATGGCTCGGACATCGCTCTGAACATCTGAGATCACCGTCTTGCATGATGGCCAATGAGACAATCGTCCACGTTCCACATGTAGGATTCGAGGAAACGAGCTAGAATAATGCGTGGAGACAAGAGAACAACTTGATGCAAATGGTAGAGTAGAAAGATAGACATGTGGGGCACTTTTTGCCATGGCCGCCCCGAAATGCCCCACAAATACTGAGGCATCGTTAACGAATGACCTGAGTTTCTCAACCTGTATTCGGGTACCCTATTGTGAATATCACAATTAGTTGTTGGCATTTCTCATCAGACCAGTTATACTCGACTCACGCCCTGACTGGACACCAACCACTTATTCACAGTTGTAAACGCCGATGGAGCAAGACCAATATTTCCGGTCAAGCTAAGGGCCTCTAACCAAAACAGAAATTTCTCCTTGAAGAACTTTTCAACCTTTTCAAACAGGTCCATCTTGAAATCCGTGTGCTTCAAATGACTGTCCCAGAAACGACAGGCATACAACAGAGTAGGTGGAATATGTTGATCAACGCGGGTGTTAAGATCCTCGACCTCATCGTTGGCAAGATACGATGTTTCGAGATCACAGATGTTGAATTTGAGGCTATTGAGTAGTAGATCGAGACAGGAAAGCGCCAATTGATGGTGAGCACCACGGGCGTCAACATAAAAATTGCCGCTCTTGGCTTTATTTGTGACGAAATCACGGAATGATGTGTTGAGAGGAATGATGGGGAGGCTTTTGTCAAATGAATTCACGTTACTTAACAATGAGGCGAGGCGACTAAGTAATCTGGTAATGGCGGTATCGTAGTCCTTGTCGAGGGAGGTGTGTTGCAGAGTAATGAGCGAGTGGATAGAGAGGGGTTCGATTGATGTAATCAGTGGTCCAACAACAGAGCGGAATAGAACTCGTGCGTCTTGGTCTGTGAAGTACCATTCCAAGACATCTTTGTATAGCTTGTCCAACAGCTCTTGTCTACTGCGATTTGTACTGAGGCCCAGAAGATATTTGATACATGCTTCCCCATCATAACCAAAATTCACGGGAGGATCTAAGATAAGTTCACTGGCAATCGCCGCCCACTGGAACAATCCCTCTGCCTTTACTGCCAGTGCTTCGACGTAAACTCCGAGTTTATTCAATGGGAGTTTCCTCAGAAGAAAGGTGGAGATGTCCTTATCCGTCTCGGCAGCCAGCTCAGTATCATTCATGTATTTGATCTTGACTGATGGCGCTTTTATGAACGCATACACGATGGGGCGCTCTGGTCTCGAGGTGATGACCACCCGGAAGTTCGACGGCAGTTTGATCAGGTTTTTGGCAAGGAATGTCTGTAACCCAGTTCGGCCAGTCACATCCCTACTCTCGTCGAGGGCATCGATTACGACAAGAATAGGGCCGACGATGGGCAGGTCCTTAAGTGGTTCCAGGATAAGGGATTCGAACAAACTATCGTAGGAACGAGTGCCGACTTGAAGGGCGGTGTTATCCTTTATGACCTCTCCGAGCGCGGTTTTAAACGAAGGATAGCGGTCAGCGAGATCGCGAGCGAGAGTCGTAAAGAAGCGATAGGCCTCCGGTTCGGACTGCCGGATAAAGATAAATGATGACGTAAGACGGTGCGCTTTATTGAATAGACGTGCGATCTCATGCGCGATTGATGATTTTCCTGTGCCTGCTAGTCCGAAAAGGATGAGACTACGTTCCGAGGTGGGGTCGTTCACCCAATTGACAATGAAGTCCAGGAATGCAATGCGTGTTCCTAGAAGACAGCCCTTGTCGGGACTGAATCGCGAGCCAAATCCGTATGGGATTTTTCTGATTTTTGCATCCAGTTCTATGACGACTATGAGGTCGGTAAACCCAGAAAGCATGAAAAATGACCTACCAGCGTCTGACATTTGGCTCGATAATCTTCCTAAGTTGTCCAGAATTCGGAACACAGTAATCTCTGTAGAGATGGTAGCTTGGCCCAAGAAGGCCCTTCGGCGTTTGTCAAGGGCATCCGACAAGTCCTTAATTTGTTCCTCAGGTCCGCCCCTTATGTTCTTCAATGTCCGCTTCCCTGAAAATACTACATTTACAAAAGCCGATGAAGCAGACGAGGACAACGTACAGAATTGCGAGTCCCTTGCATATGATTGGATAAAGTCGCAGCAACTACAAACATCCTGCAGCATGAGTGTAAGAATTCGGGTCTGTTCGGAATGCGGCTTGATGGATTTCAGAGTGTCTTCGTGATGTGTGAAATCAAATGCGTCATGCATGGCTCCAAGCAGGGTTTGGACGTTGTCATCATGTTGGTACTGTTCCAGGAGTGTCCATCCAGATTAACATAGCATAAGCACCTTGTTTGGAATATGGCGCAAATGGACGTACCTTTGGGATCACTGAGAGTAAACTGTGCGCCATCTTTGCGAGTGGGAAAAGCTGAGTGGAAGTTAGTTTAGTCAAGGACAACGAAAAGGACATTGTGCGCACTTCCGCAATTGGGCTCAACGTATTCATCACCCAATTGATCCTCCCGACCGCGCTTTCCCACATTTTCGATCGGTCAATTGGGACAATTGCCTTCATGGCCTCATCGGCGCGATGATGAGCTAAAAGAGGATCCTCGGTGCGTTGCTCGGATAGTCTTGCGTGCGATTCGGCGATCTGGGTGCTGTTCGTGGATAGTTCTTGAGCAATGTCATCACACAAAGGAAGGGACTGACGCACCCACGTCCTGCGCTTTGCGATGTCGAGGGGCCTGGGCTAGAGTAGTGGGTCACTATTAGAACAGCCGCTAAGTCGCAGGCATCTGTAGTACGCACGAATTCAAGAACATTTGGTTGTGCCCCACATCCCCCTCGGTGGCTATTCAAGCTATGCAGGACAGTTTAGTGCGTGCTATAGGAGAATGTACTAGTAGGAGAATGTTATGGAGTTAGAGTGAGTGATGGCTCGAGCGTCTCTGGCCATGGGAAAACACGCGGTAAAACACACAGTCCGCAATTTCGTACCCAGACTCGGACGTTCTAGATCTATCACCCGTCTATCACGACCAAACTACTGTACGTGGGCTCTTTACATTCCCCTCGCCCACCGACAACTCGGACCTATGAGCGACGTCACCTCTTTGCGGGCCCCTCGGAGTCAAGCTTGAAACGGAACGGACCACCGTCAGAGTGCCCGCTGGTTCAGTATTTATTTTCTTTCCTCTCACCGCCTCGTATCAACGCCAGTCCGACCATCGCGTCCCTAGCAAGCGACGTAAAACCTGTCTTGCTTGCGGTCTACACAATCGAAGAGAAACTGAAGTGCTGTCAAAGGATGATCAGTTATAGCAGTTATAGAGAATGGAGAAAGAAGATATACCTTTACATCCATCGAAATGAGCAAACGAGGCCGACCTGGGTCAATGGGCTTGTGTGAAACTGTGCCGATGAGGCGGTGTGTGCTCTGCAACCGCTTGAGTGAACGTACATTGGTTCCCGTTAAGTCAGAGACCTCCGCGTCACGGAGACCCCGGAGACATTGAGTGCCATCTCCTTGAATTCATCGGAGATATGACGACGGACCGGGGTAGGGACATGCAAGGGATGAGTGGAGGGGAAAGAAAAAACGGAGTTGGTAGGCACGTTGGCAGGCTATACAGTATATGCAAAAATCGGATGATAACTCGAAACTTGCTGAGTTGGACGGAATGACCGTTTGGTACCATAACCGCAATTTTTGATAGTTCATAGTAAGTTTTTCTAAGGGGCCCAAGATTTTGGATCTTGCTACACTGTAACCGAAGCCATCGTTCAAAAAAAAGAGTTGAGAGCCGGAGCCGAACTGGGCCTGAAACCGACTGGGATGGAGTGTGGTTCATCTCTTGAGTGAGGCTTACTAAAAGGCACATACATGGTATGGTCGACTGAGGAAGGGCTGAGATAGTGTTGAGCGAAAGCGATAACAACAACTTGAACAGTGCGATATGGGCGGGCGGAGAAACAGTGAGAAACAAGCGCTCGCCCTAAAACACCGCCCTCCGCCCTCCCAGTTCGGCAGAGAGCATCCCACCCATGGCATCATTCAAACTGTACGGGCACTCAGTATCCTCCTGCACACGCGGCGTGGCCCTTTTTGCCAAAGGGTGCAACCTCCAATATGAGCCGAGCAACTGAAAAGCAGCCGCCACACTGGCGCCCTGGTCAGCACCTGCCTCTGGCCAGATACCCATGCTATATATAACCGTGCGTCGCTTCACTTCAAGTCCCCTACTTCCCACCTTCGGCTCCTTTCCAGGCGGCCCCTTCCTATTCCAATACGGTGTCTCTGTTTCCTTTCTTGTCGAACTAATCAACGACTCGGAGACGATGGGTTTGAGCTGTACTTGAGGGGTACGAGGTCACATTGAGCAAGCAGAACCATTTGGCTGGTGACTCGGATGTGCGCGCCTCTCCTTGCTCGAAATATGCAGATGACTTCATCGACGCTGATGGACCCTGTCATGGCACGTCTGTAGGAGGTTACACTCGCAGATCTATTCCATTTGCCATACGGTAGCGTCGTCTTTGACCCGCTTGGGCATGGAAATGTTGACAAGCGTCCCTATGTCAAGAATGCGTCAATGTCACGTAGATTGTGGAACGATTTCTTGTCCAGGCCAACATGGCAACCCGTGAAGGGCGGAATATAAAACTTCGATTACAGTAAGGCATTTTCACACAGAGTTTGCCCTCCCAAACAGACCCCGACCGAGGTGGTTTCGGGTTGCGTTGTCAATCCCAGCGTATCATCGCGTCGGATCCGATATAACCTGCACGTGTAGATCAGTCTGCTGAGATCACGATACGAGCAGGGCGCGACACACGAGGGACCGAGCAAGATCGCCGACACACAGCAAGCAAGAGCGACCGGAGACAGGTGCGAGAGGGAGAGGGCACGCGGATGGGACTTTCGAGAGTATGAGGTGCAGAAGATCAATCAATATTCAGCTAGGCGCGGGATGCGCTATTTAAGTGTCCATAGTATACACTACATCTCGGTCAATATAGCTGTATCACTAAAAAGATAAAAACTGTCGCTAAGGGACGAGAAACGAGGAGAATGCGGGCATTCACGAGGTGCTATAGCCGTCACGTTTGTTTATCATAATATAGGCAATCAGTACGTAACAAAGGATATATAAACTGAGGCGAGGGGGGAAACATGTGATAGCCCCGATGGGCCCAAAAACGGCAGTCTTCACTGAGAACACGGTAACCTATTACTTTGAGTGTCAGAAGACATTGGAAAATGGGAGGCGAGAAAGTAGAGACAGGTAAGGTAGATCCCGTAGTCATCTTGTCAAGCAATTGGTCTAGATTCGCATATACTAATACTTTGAGGACCAGCTTCCAAGGCCTACAACAGGTCAGACAGAATTCAATGCTGGTGCTGATGGGGCGAAACTGTCCCAAACCCCTCCACTCTCTGTTCTCTGGATGTAAGCGTTTGATAGCTTCGGAAATGTCACCGTGACATGCTCTGTGAATGAGTAGGTATGACATCTGCGCGTCGTGCCTGAAGGATATAACATCACGGCCAATGACATCAGTCAGATGCTTGATGAGCTCGGTAGCAGGATAAAAGGGCTATGAACACCATGGACCGGGCGATGCCAGACTCGGACCCTTTCGTCGGCCGCCCGTTGTCCACTGGCGCTGGCACTTTGACAACTTTTCGCCCCGGACAGTCAGAAATTTGAAGGGACATCGTCCGAAATGTCGCACTCGTGCCAGTGCCTCTACTGGCACGGATTGTCCATAAAAGCGCACCTCATATTCTCAACTCGTTTGCTCAATTTATCCTTCTGCTCTAAATCTTCTCGTAATGCCGCGTCATAAAAAGTCTGTTCATGATGAGGTGGGAAAGTGGCGAAAGTTGGTCGCGTCTCTTCTCTGCTCTCCGATGTAGCTAAAGTGGCGGCTGCGAGATGAGATTATCGTCCAAGAAAGGGAGTGATGAACAGATGAACAGAAAAAGGGGTGAGGGAGAGGGAGACGAAAAGCACTTGTAGACAGCAGGTCCACAACGCGAATGCCGAGATGACGAGACGAGACGAGGTGAGACGAGAAAGCGCACGAAAAGGAAAAGGAAAGGGGAAAACTCTGTTATTAACACGCACACAAAGATGCCAATGCCATCCTCGACAAGTGAGGAGGCCGCTTATATACATCCAGGAAGTCCCTACTGAGTGTTGAGTCCCGAGGTATCAAGGAGCGGTCGTCGTCAAGGAGTGGACGTACGCGTCGTTGTTGTGCCGGATGTACAGGAAACATGTAGTAAAATGTCAGTAAAATCTAAGAAAAGGAGGCCAAGGACCGTATTGAAACATACTGGTGCCGCACGGCTGCAGCTAAGTGTTGCCTAAGTATGAAGAAAAGGGAAGAAAACTTGGGAGAAAAGGAGAGGAAAAAGAAAGGCGGGAGACTGTGAAAGCGGGAAGGAGCGTGATTCGTTCGACGGGTATCTTGCGCCCGCGGTTGAAGGACAGACGAGAGTCGAGAGGCGAGAGGCGAAGGCAGTGAAAACATGAAGTCGGACGCGTGCCAGTGGAGTTTCGTTCCGTTCCGAGCGTGGCTCCGACGCGCACCCTTACACCGACATTATGTTACCGGCTCCATGATTCTCCAGCCCGTCGAACTTTTTTTTTTAGCCCCAACGGCCATGTCGCATAGTTGTCCGTGCCGTCACCTGTTTCTTTGCTATCCTCTACTTCGTCGTCACCGGCCTCCCTGTAATAGTCCCACCTAGACGCCGAGTCCTCTTACCTCGGATTTCTAGTACATCGCCCACATTGTCACCAGCCATGTTCGGACCAAGATCAAGGGGCCATGAGCCGACGCAATAAGTTTCGACACCCATACATTGAGCGTGGCGAAGGGCAATAGGACGCGGTCTTCGGTTATCTGCAGGATCAACGACAACGTTGCCACTCGTTTCGATGATATCGAATCACTACTTGAAACAGGAAGGACTCAGAGTTATTCGATCGCTTGGCCAACGGGTAATCCACCTCTTTTTATCCCGCATACATGGCGAAGGGGAAATGGACGATGCGGCACGACGCCGTCGCGCAATCACCTGCTCACATGCAGTTTTAGAACTGTTTAAGGCGTTCCCGTCCGTCACGGTCACAAGATTGACGATTGGCCTGCCAAACTCTATAGGTCACATACTTCAGCATCTGTCCCGCGACCCCAAGATCACGCTTGGGGCACTGAGAACCGTCGCCGTCATGGAACGCACGCTTCAGGATCTACTCGGATACTGGGGACAGAAAGGACCTGGCCAGGGGCGTGGAGGCGGCGGAAGTGCTTGCAGAGACCATCCGCGAGAATGGCCCTGCTTCCCTGTGCTGCAAGGCATGACTACGCAACGACATAAGAAGGGGCAGTGATTGGTCGAAGTGACGGAATTCACTAGAACGTTATCACGCTTACCAACCGCTCATGCCATCCGTCTCGCCAGGATCTCACGGAGATCGAATCGACCTTTAAGGAGCATTGTCGTGGTCTGAGTACCAACCCAGGAATGCTTCGTCTACGTGTTGTGTGACATTTGGCAAGCTCATTTGAGCTCTCCACCTACCGGTACGCTCTGCCCTACGAATTTCTTTTGTTCAAGGACATTGACTCACCGTCGAACCAGGCAAACGGTCATCAACGGGAACACACTATTAGGCCATTCTTGTGTCCTTATAGTCTTTAGTTTAACTTTAGATGCCAAGTCTATCGAGTTGTTAAAGCAGCGTTGCGCGGATATTACTGCGTCATGGTTCATGGGATGCTATTCGATGACCTATGATAAAACCGTCGATTATCGTAACAGTTCTATCTAGGTATAAATACAAGTAGCCCAACTGTGTCCATGCACGAAATTAGAAAGATCGAGTCTAGTTTCATGTTCGCCTGAAGTCCAAATAGTACTCGGACGGAGAAGACGTTCCCTATGTATTGGTGGGATCCACATTAGTAGTTCACCTCTACTACCGCATATCCATCCCTCGTCATCGGTTACAGAGTGATCAGTGAAGTCGACATCATTTTCAGTTTCTTTCCATTTTATAACATTTGACATTCGAATTGTTCGATCGCAAGAGCCTGAGACAATGTGTTGGCCATCCGGCGAGAATGCCACAGACAAGACCGAACCACTGCGTCTAGTGAAAGGGCCCGCCACTGTCGCTCCTGTTGTGGCATTCCACAAACGAATTGTTCGATCGTCCGAGCCTGAGACAATGTGGTGGCCATCCGGTGAGAATGCCACAGAGTTACACGAATCTGTGTGTCCACTGAAAAGGCCTGTCACTGTCTCTCCCGTCGTGGCATCCCACACACGAATTGCTCCATCGTCCGAGCCTGAGACGATGTGGTGGCCGTCTGGTGAGAATGCTACAGAATTGACCCAACCTGTGTGTCCGGTCAAAGGGCCTGCCACACACACTCCCGTCTTGGCGTCCCACACACGAATTGTCCGATCGTCCGAGCCTGAGACGATGTGGTGGCCATGTGGTGAGAATCCCACAGTCAAGACCCAACCTGTGTGCCCAGTGAAAGGGCCTGCCACTGTCTCTCCCATCGTGGCATCCCACACACGAATTGTTCGATCGTCCGAGCCTGAGACGATGTGGTGGCCATCTGGCGAGAACGCCACAGAATTGACCGAATCTGTGTGTCCAGTGAGAGGGCCCGCCGCTTTGTTTCCCATCGTGGCGTTCCACACACGAATTGTTCGATCAGAAGAGCCTGAGGCGATGTGGTGGCCATCAGGCGAGAATGCCACGGATAAGACCCAGCCTGTGTGTCCAGCTAAAGGGCCTGCCACTGTCTCACCCGTCGTGGCGTTCCATACACGAATTGTTCCATCGTCCGAGCCTGACGCGGTGTGGTGGCCATCAGGTGAGAATGCCACAGACAAGACCCAGCCTGCGTGTCCAGTGAATGGGCCTGCCACTGTTTCTCCCGCCGTGCCGTCCCACACACGAATTGTTGCATCGAGAGAGCCGGAGACAATGTGGTGGCCATCTGGTGAGAATGCCACAGATAAGACCCGACTCGTGTGTCCATTGAATGGGCCTGCCACTGTCTCTCCCGTCGTGGCGTTCCATAAACGAATTGTTCGATCGTCCGAGCCTGAGACAATGTGGTGGCCATCTGGTGAGAATGCCACAGAGTTGACTGAATCTCTGTGTCCAGTGAAAGGGCCTGCCACTATCTCTCCTGTCGTGGCGTTCCACACACAAATTGTTCGATCGTTCGAGCCTGAGACAATGTGGTGGCCATCAGGCGAGAATGCCACAGACGAGGCCCAACCTAGGTGTCCAGTGAAAGGGCTTGCCTCCGTCTCTCCCGTCGTGGCATTCCACACACGAATTGTTCGATCGTTCGAGCCCGAGACGATGTGGTAGCCATCAGGCGAGAATGCCACAGACAAGACCAAGCCTGTGTGTCCGGTGAATGGGCCTGCCACCGTCTCTCCCGTCGTGGCGTTCCACACATGAATAATTGTATCCGAGCCTGAGACAATGTGGTGGCCATCTGGTGAGAATGCCACAGACAAGACCCGACTTGTGTGTCCATTGAATGGGCCTGCTACTGTCTCTCCCGTCGTGGCGTTCCATACACAAATTGTTCGATCGTCCGAGCCTGAGACAATGTGGTGGCCATCTGGTGAGAATGCCACAGAGTTGACTGAATCTCTGTGTCCAGTGAAAGGGCCTGCCACTATCTCTCCTGTCGTGGCATTCCACACACGAATTGTTCGATCGTTCGAGCCTGAGACGACGTGGTGGCCATCTGACGAGAATGCAACGCATTTGGCCTCGCCCCCAACATTTGAAACCACCATCTCGCATGATGGCCAATGAGACAATCGTCCTTGTTCCACATGCAGGATTCGAGGAAACCAGCCAGAATAATGCGTGGAAACAAGAGAACAACTTGGCGCAAATGGTAGAGCAGAAAGATAGACATGTGGGGCACTTTTTGCCATGGCCATCCCGAAATGCCGCACAAATACTGAGCAATCGTTGGCAAATGACCTGAATTCCTCAACCTGTATCCGAGGATCCTATTGCGAATATCACAATTAGTCATTGGCATTTCTCATCAGACCAGTTATACTCGACTCACACCCTGACTGGACACCAACCACATACTCAGTGTTGCAAACGCCGACGGAGCAAGACCAATATTTCCGGTCAAGCTAAGGGCTTCCAGCCAAAACAGAAATTTCTCCTTGAACAACTTTTCAACCTTTTCAAACAGGTCCATCTTGAGATCCGTGTGTTTCAAATGATCGTCCCAGAAACGACAGGCATACAACAGAGCAGGTGGAATATGTTGATCAACGCGGGTGATAAGGTCTTCGACGTCATTGTTGGAGAGATACGATGTTTCGAGATCACAGATGTTGAATTGGAGGTTATTGAGTAGCAGATCGAGACAGTAAAGCGCCAATTGATGGTGAGCATCACGAATGTGAACATAAAAATCGCCGCTCTTGTCTTGATTTGTGACGAAATCACGGAATGATGTATGGAGAGGAATGATCGGGAGGTTTTTGTCCGATAAATTCACATTACTTAACAATGGGCCAAGGCGACTGAGTAATCCGGTGACGGCGGCATCGTGGTCCTTGTCGAGGGAGGCGTGTCGAAGAGTGATGAGCGAGCGGATAGAGAGGGGTTCGATTGAAGTAATCAGCGGTCCAACAACAGAGCGGAATAAAGCTCGTGCTTGTTGGTATGTAAAGTACCCTTCGAGGGCTTCTCTGTATAGATCATCCAACGGGTCTTGTCCACTGCGATTTGTACTGAGGCCCAGAAGATATTTGATACATGCTTCCCCATCATAATCAAAGCGCGCGGGAGGATCTAGGATAAGTTCACTGGCAACTGCTGCCCACTGGAACAATCCCTCTGCCTTCACTACCAGTGCTTCGACGTAACCTCCGAACCTGTCCGATTGGAGTTTCCCCCGAAGAAACGTGGAAATGTCCTTATGCGCCTCGGCAGCCAGCTCGGTATCATTCATGTATTTGATCTTGACCGATGGCGCATTCATGAGCGCAGACACGATGGCGTGCTCTGGTCTCGAGGTGATGAGCACACGGAAGTTCGATGGTAGTCTGATGAGGTTTTGGGCAAGGAATGTGTGTAACCCAGCTGTACCAGTTGTATCCCCACTCTCATCGAGGGCATCGATTACAACAAGAATAGGGCCGACGATGGGCAGGTCCTTGAGTGGTTCCAGGATAAGGGATTCGAACAAAGTGTCGTAGGAACGAGTGCCGGCTCGGAGGGCGGTGTTGTCCCTTACAACCTCTCCGAGTGCGGTTTTGAACGAAGGATAGCGGTCAGCGAGATCGCGAGCGAGAGTCGTAAAGAAACGATAGGCCCCCAGATTGGACAGCTCCCGATTAAAGATAAACGATGACGTAAGGCGGTGCGCTTTACTGAATAGACGTGCGATTTCATGCGCGATTGATGACTTTCCCGTGCCTAGTTGTCCGAAAAGGGTGAGACCACGTTCTGAGGTGGGGCCGTTCACCCAATTGACAATGAAGTCCAGGAATGTCACACGTGTTCCCAAAAGACAGCCCTTGTCGGGACTGAATCGCAAACCGAATCCGTATGGGATTTCGCTGATTTTCGCATCGAGTTCTATTGTATGACAACCATCAGATCGGTAACCCAGAAGCCATCAAAGACCACCTACCGGCGTCTGAAACTAGAGTCGGTATTTTCCCCAAGTCGCCCAGAATTTGGAATACAGTAATCTCCGTAGAGATGGTAGCTTGGTCTAAGAAGGCCCTTTGTTTTTGGATAAGGACACCCGACAAGTCGTTAATTTTGTTCTCAGGTCCACCCACTGTGTTCTTCAATGTCCGCTTCCCTGAAAATGCTACATTTACAAAAGCCGATGAAGTATATGAAGACAACGTACAGAACTGCGAGTCCCTTGTATATGATTGGATAAAGTCGCAGCAACTACAAACGTCCTGCAACATGAGAGCAAGGATTCGGGCCTGTTCAGATTGTGGCTTGATGGATTTCAGAGTATCTTCATGGTGTACAAAATCAAACGCGTCATGGATGGCTTCGAGCAGGGTTTGGACGGTGTCGTCATGTTGATACTGTTCCCGGAGTGTGTATCATCCATCATCCAGACGAACATGGCATGAGCACCTTGTTTCGAATATGACGCAAATGGACGAACCTTTGGGATCACTGAAAGTAAACCGTGGGCATCTTTGCGAGTGGGAAAAGCTGAGCGAAAGTTAGCTCAATCGAGGACAATAAAAAAGGCATCGTGCGCACTTCCGCAATTGGGCTCAACGTAATAATCACCCAGTTGATCCTCTCAACCGCGCTTTCCCACGTTTTCGATCGGTCAATTCGGACAATTGCCACCATGGCCTCATCAGCGCGATGACGAACATCGTGCAGGTTCGGAGCGGTTGTGCTTGCTGACACGGTGACCGTTATATAGAGTGTGACCGGCTGCCACTGCGTTGATCGCATGGTAAGGGTGCCGAAATGCGCATCCCGCCTCGCATAAAGGCAAAGTATGAGAGGTGAAGACGGTTGTACAAGACTGAACGCAAGTTTTAGTCAAAAATTGGAGGGAAATAAGGAAGACCTACAAGGCATTCAGGTTCTGGCTCCACTTCACCGTCTTTCCCTTAACCCGAGCGTTTGCAGTTTTTGCGGTTGTGTCACGGTTGGATACAGTGACAAAGAACCTCTTCTTCAGGAGACCATATTTCTTGATACTTGGGAGATTCTCGGCTCGAAGGACTAAGCAGAAGACTAGAACGTCATCGAGGCATCAACAAATTTGGATTTAAGCACGAACCGGTCACCCCAATGCGTTGCTCGGATAGTCTTACGTGCGATTCGGCGATCTGGGCACTGTTCATGGATAGTTCTTGAGCAATATCACCACATGAAGAAAGGGACTGACGCACCCACGTCCTGCGCCTTGCGATGTCGAGGGACCTGGGCTGGAGTAGTGGGTCACTATTAGAACGGCCGTTACTAGTAGTCGCAGGCATCTGTTATACGCACGAATTCAAGAACGTTTGGTTGTGCACCACATCTCCTTCGGTGGCCATTCAAGCTATGCAAGGCAGTTTAATGCGTGCTATAGGAAAATGTGCTAGTAGGAGAATGTTATGGGGTTAGAGTGAGTGATGGCAAGCGTTTCTGCCATGGGAAAACACGCGGTAAACACACAGTCCGCAATCTCGTACCCAGACTGGGACGTTCTATCACCCGTCTATCACCCACCAAACTACACGGACCCCTGGCAGGGGGCCGCAAAGCGCTCAGAGGTCCGAGTTATCGGTGGGCGAGGCGAATGTACGGATTCGCTCGGAATCAAGCGAAGCGGAACGGACCACCGTCAGAGGTTCAGAGCGCTCAGAGCTCCCGCCGCCGCTGGTTCAATATTTATATATTTTTCACCGCCTCGTATTAACGCCAATCCGACCACCGCGTCCCTAGCAAGCGACGTAAAAACAAACGTGAACGCGTCCTAATTCCTTCCCGCTCGCATTGCCCCTATTTTCACTTTCACTTTTCATTTCGCCTCTCCTTTTTCTCTGGCGACTTCCTTAAATTTTCAAATCCCAGTCCTTGTGGCAAGGTCGTGCCAGCGGGCGTAGTTGAATATATATATCTTATTTTGAAGGGAAATACTCAAGGTGTTAACGCCCAGAAGAGATTCGTTGGCTACAAGGTAACTGGAACAACCAGTAATGTGGTTCAAGTGACCACGACCGCGATTCGCGAAAGGTGCCTCGAGACAGGCTCGTCATACTTTGCCCCCAGCACATTTCCGACCAAGAACATCCTGACTCTGTGGAGGATACTGGTCCTAAGTCACCTTCCACCGCTCAAGACATCGCTGGCCTGGTGAGTCGTGAGCATAAATGTGGCTGATACCGATGGGTAGCGCAAAAAGCATCTGAATAAGGCCAAGGAGTTGGATTGCCGCGCATGTGGTGGGTGGCAGACGCAGAGGGGAGAAGATGAATAAGGTGTGGAAACAGCACATATTGCACACCGGACAGTAGAAAATTTAAACATGTTGCCGCAGTTCAATGGAACCTACCCATTTGTTTTTGCATCACATCGGCAGCGAGAAGTCGGGCGAACAAGTTCGGGTCATATCAAATAAATGTGGCAATTCGGAGCGATTTGGAATTGAATTAAGTTCTAGACGGTACTTGTACAGTACAGGGCTTCGGCGACAGATGGGATGGTGGCGTGGAAATAAATAAATGAAAGCGCGACTGGAAAACGGCCTAGCATGGGAGAGTTGAGGAGCACGTGCAAGATGGGGCCTTATCGTTGCTACATAATCTTATAACAGTTGTAGCATGGGCACCGGTCCAGGCCGAGCTCCATGTGAGGTTGCGTTGCGTACAATGACTCGGACTCTTTTTTTTTTTTTTTTTTTTTCCAGCTATATTTCGAATCATTCCGAGAGTCAACTCTATGTCACTAAGTGTTAGCGTCGTACCTGTGCTTCCCTTATGTATTTTTTTTTTTGGAAAGTGTTATATTCTCAGTGTTATTTACCGTATATACTCTAAGAATATTTGCTAGATAGCAAGAAATGGGAAGGCGTTAGTCCTATCTAGCACGCTGTAGCCGGTCCGGAGACCGAGTGAGGAGCAAATACATTTACGTACGCCCCCTGGTAGGAGGGCAGTGTGGGACTCAGATCATGTGACCTTCAGAGCACGGGCGTCATGTTCTCCTACCCACTAAAACCTCACAGTTGAAGATCCAGTCGTTGGGGGTGTCCATGAACTGGTTTAGAATGGGTTCCCGTGTTGCTTTCACAAGTCAGATCGTTCGATCGTCGCGTTTGATTTTGGTGGCTCTTATCTTGTCCTCGGTGGCCGGTTCGGAGTTGTTCTGGTGGATTGGCCCTGTGTTCAGTGCAGCAGCCACAGCTGGACCGTTAGTAGTTGCCACATGGGCAGTGGTTGAGGCTTGGGCAGCGGACATGGTGGTCGTGTGGAGTGATTTTCGGAGGATGGCGGTGTTCTGGGGCTTAAAGCGGTGTCAGCGTGGACAATGGGGGAAGTTCAGACTCAGATCGGGGTTGTGTTGCAAGTGTGGTCTTAGTGGGAGCATAGCGTGTTAGGTTTATTGGTCAAGTCTTATAGATGGCCTTAGGCATGTTGGCGTGGTGTCAGGGTGTGAGTCTGATAGACGTTGTCTGATAGACATCGTTGGCAGGTGCCATGATTAACATTTAGGGGGGGCCGGTGGTATACGTAGGCAGGTGACAGAGGCACTGGCGTTGCAGAGGCCTCTTGTTGTCGCGTCCCGACTATCCTTGCCCACGGATCAAGCCGTGGGAATCTCGCACCATGATGGCGGTTGCGGTTCAAGGAGCCCCGGATGACTCGGACTCGGAAAGCGTACTTCGAGGGCACCGGGCCGAAGTCACGGTTTGCACAGGACTGTGCGAAGACCACCAAGACCACTTCACGCCTGAGTACTGAGTACTGAGTACCTGAGTGTCCGCGTGCTGAATACGCGCATGAAGACTGAAGGTGCCAATACGAACTACCTAGGTGCCCAATTTTCCAAGGAAGACACTCATTGTGATTGATTGGGTACTACAGTATCAATGGTGCGAAACAGAAAGAAAGGACAACCTATTTAGGAACATTATGCCCACAATTCTTGTACCAAGCTTTTGCATTCTCCGTCATGACCGAGTGAACGGCCTCCAGAATAAGTCGTATACCTTGTCCTCCTCAGTGTCGGACGCCTGGTCCACTCGGATCTGGCTTGTACGGAGCCACGCCTTTATGTCGGAAAAGGAAAACTCGATGGGGCTGAAATTTGGTGAATAAATAGGAAGATTGAGCAGGCGTGCCCCGCGTTCCTCGACGATTTCATACACGAAAGTAACCTTTGAACAAACTCCCGGAAGATGTCACCGGTAATCGCGTTCTCAACGACCTCGAGGTGCAAAGGCCCATCGAGGGACAAGGCAGGCAGAATGGAATACTTTTTCTGCGAAGGGAGAACTCGTAACCGCAAGCGCGTTCTCCACCTATCGACCAAGTATAAGGCCTCCTCAACACGAGTCGATTGAAATGGCTCTCATCAGCAAACACGAGCTGTTCTAGACGGAAGTGATTGTTGATGAGTGACCTAAACTCTTGCCGGTTTGGCTCGTTCCGCCACCGAGCGGACCGAGTGACCTAAAATGATAGTGATGATGGTATGAAGGTGAAAAAAGGGGGAAATTGTAAGGAAGCGCACCGTTCTCATAGTATACCCCTGCCTTCGGAGGGACCGCGCGATTGTCTGCAGAGAAGACCCAGCAGAACGGACTTCAAGGAGCTCCGTTTACAGCTCAGCAGGGGAGCTGTCTGGCGTGCTGTCTACGCAATCGCAGAGAAACTGAAGAGCTGTCAAATGATGATCAGTTATAGAGAAAGGAGAAAGATATACCTTTATATCCGTCGAAGTGAGCAAACGAGGCAGACCCGGGTCAATGGGCGAAGAGGCGATGTGTGCTCCGCAACCGCTTGAGTGAACGCACACTGATTCCCGTTAAGTCAGAGACCTCCGCAGCACGGAGGCCCTGGAGGGACACCGAGAGTGCCATCTCCTTGAGTTCATGTTCACCAGAGATATGACGACGGACAACGGGGTAGGGACATGCAAGGGGTGAGTGGGGGCAGAGTTGGCAGACACGTTGGCAGGCTATACAATGTATGCAAAAATTGGATGATAACCGAAAACTTGCTGGGTTGGACGGAATGACAGTTTGATACCATAACCGCAATTTTTGATAGCTCGTAGTAAGTTTCCAAGGGGCCCATGATTTCGGATCTTGCTACACTGTAACCGAGGCCATCGTTCAAACATCGTTCAAAAAAACGGTGTTGAGAGCCGGAGCCGAACTGGGGCCTACCTGACTGGGATGCGATGGAGCGTGGTTCATCTTTGGTCAACTTTTGAGTAGTGAGGCTTTCTGAAAGGCACATAGATGTGGTCGACTGAGGAAGGGCTGAGATAGTGTTGAGCGAAAGTGAGAACATCACCACTGCACGATGCGGGCAGGCGGAGAAAGTGTATGAAAACAAGCGCCCGCTTACCGGCACTCGCGCCCCGAAGACACCTCCTGTGCGACCACGAGTTCCCAATATTACCGGAAACGATCACCGTCCGCTACCAAGGTACAAGGTCCAAACAATGTCTTTCTTTCAAACGAACTCAACTGCCTGTAATCCCTGCGTTCGCCATGACCGCACATAAATCCCTGGGTCAAACATTGGAGAAAGCGATCGTTGACCTGACCAATTGCCATGGGACAGAGTCGCCTTACGTGATGCTTTCCCGCGTTCGCCGCCTCAACGACCTCCTAATTTTACGCCCCTTTCCAATGAGCAAAATCAAGTGCCGGATGTCCGAGGACACTCGCCGAGAACAGACAAGGCTTCGCTACCATCACTTCATGACCGTGCGGAGACACGGATCTCTGACCGATCAGCAAAACGCAACGACCGAAATTGCCTCATTAAAGCACAACTTGTCGCAGCATCAACTGGACGACATTCTCGGCACAAACTTCATTGAACCCCAATCGGCATCGCCTCCTGAGCCGCGCCCACCAAAAAGGAGAAAGGTTCGGCAGATCACTCTAAACGTCGCGTCCACTTGCTGACATTCTTTTCGCCTCCCCAGATGCTATGATCATACCCGCCTCCCGTCCTTCTCCTTTTTTCACACATTATTCACGTGGCATATTCTGGATCCATTTAATTTGCGCTCTCTCCTGCATGACCGTTTCAACCTCTCTGTTCTGTCGCTCACCACAATGACCGACTCCAAAACCAACGTCTATCAAGAAAAAGTGTCTTCCGGTGCATATACACGACTAATCGACAACGTCATGGCTATGAAATCACGCGCTCTCGTCTCCTCCGAATACAAACGTGACTTCTATCAGGATAGCAAGAAAAACGTCGTGACCCCTCCGAAAGGAGAAGGGAACCCCACCCCATTTAAAACGTGGTTGTTCGGAGAAATTGCACCCCGCGCCGCCGGTACTCTCCA
>WNFO01000849.1_pt1 | contig 23152 bp, 21 predicted proteins | sample 5400251 | NCBI WGS metagenome assembly WNFO01 (sample SAMN13153354, study PRJNA577476) | soil metagenome | isolation source: 100 cm saprolite under Madrone tree | place: USA:California | collected 2016-06-14
CGCGTGTCGATATCGAGCGGAACGGGGAAGTCGCCTTCCGCGAGTTTGGCTACCAGCGTTGTCGTGGCCACTACTTTTGTGAGCGAAGCGATGTCGTACATCGTGTGCGTGTCGACGGCGGCCGCGTTGGCGGCGTAGCTGAGATTGCCGAAAGCATGTAGCGAAACTTTTCCACGATAGCCGACGGCGGCGGTGGCGCCGGGAAAAGCTTTGTCTTGGATTGCACGCTCGATCACTTGGAGCGCGGGTTGCAACTGCGCCTCGCCACGGTCGTCCATGGGCTGGAACGTCATGGGATTTTCCGGGAGCTCGAGGCCAAAACCCAATTTCATATCGACGCCAGGAACGGTGACCGGCAAATGTCCGCGCACGGGAATTTCGCCGAAGAGCGCGCGCGCCGCGGAGATCTGCGCCGCGTCGCTGATGCCAAACGCCGCCAGCCACGTCTCTGCTTGCGGAAATCGCTCGATCAAATACGGACTGCCGAGTCCGACGGTGATCACCGGTTTGCCGGTCTTGAAGAGTTGTTCGGCCAGCGCGGCCTGTTCCGGGGGCACATCGACATTTCCTTTGCGGTCGCTGACGCGCACAAAAAGCGCGAGGATGGCGACGTCGTAAGAATCCGGCGGAGGCAGCTTGAGCATGTCGGCTTTGATGAACTTGGTGTCCGCGCGCAGCGTGGTGAGCGAATCAAAGCGCGGGCGCAGCTCTCGCTCCAGGTCTTCCGCCGGGTAAGGTTCCGGATCGGCGTAAAAGGCAAGCAGCAGCGCGCGCGTCGGCTTCGTGCCGTCGAGCGGCAAGCGATGCGCGGTATCGCGGAGAAGCGTGACACCGCGATCAGAAATGTCCTGCGCCTCGCTCTGCCACGCGACATGCCCAAATTTCTGGTTGATGGTGTTCACATCGACAAGGCGATTCTCCTCCAGCCCGACTCGCGCCTTGGCCTGCAGAATGCGGCGCACGGAAGCGTCCAACCGCTCGCGCGAGATGCGCCCGGATTTCATGGCATTCTGCAAACCCTCGAACGCGGCGTCGGGCACCGGCGGCATTAGCAGGGCGTCTGCCCCGGCTTCAAACGCGCGCACCGCCGCTTCTCCCGGCGCGTACCGCACCGTGATGCCGCCCATGTCCATGGCGTCCGTAACCACGAGGCCTTCAAAGTGCAGCTCGTTGCGGAGCAGACCGGTCAGAATTCGAGAGGAAAGAGTCGCGGGCGTGTTGGGATCGGGCTCGAGAGCGGGCACGGAGAGATGGCCGGTCATGATGCTGCTGGCTCCGGCGGCGATTGCGGCGCGAAATGGAACTAGCTCGAGATGCTCGAGGCGTTCGCGATCGGCTTGGATCACCGGAAGATCGATGTGCGAGTCGCTCGCCGTGTCGCCGTGGCCGGGAAAATGCTTCGCGGTGGCGAGCGCGCCATTTTCTTCCACGCCGCGGACGAATTCCTTGACGAATTCGGCGACGCGCGCGGGATCTTCGCCGAACGAGCGCGTGTTGATGATCGGATTGCCAGGATTGTTGTTTACGTCGGCATCGGGCGCGTAGACCCAGTGAATGCCGACGGCGCGAGCCTCGAGAGCAGTGACTTTGCCCATGGTGTATGCGTCGCGAGGATTTCCTGCGGCGGCGAGCGCCATCGCCGTGGGAAACGACGTGCCTTCGTCCAGGCGCATGGCTGTACCGCGCTCGAAATCGGCGCCGACCAGCAGCGGCACTTTCGATTTGGCTTGCAACTGATTGGCCAGCACCGCCGTCGGATACGCCTGGCTCTTGACGATGCCAAGCGGCGAACCTTGCGTGATGTTGATGAAGCCGCCGACGTGGAGATCGTTCACGCAGTGCAGCATCTGCGCGTAAGCGGCGGCATCCGTCGAAGTAAAGCTGCCGTGATAGGTTGCGAAGAGGACCTGGCCGATTTTCTCGTCCAAGCTCATGTGCCGCAGCGTAGCGTCCACCCACTCCGACGCACGCGGCGTTAAGTGCCGCGTCTTCGTCATTCCAGTTTGTTTCTCAGCGGCAGCCGCTTTTTCGGCAGAGGAGCGGCTCTGACTTCGCGCGGATAGTGCCATAAGAATGATGATTGCGGAGGGAATTACGATCAGAACGCCAACGCGTCCTTTCCTCAATTGTGAGTCTCCCCGGTTCACGCCGGATGCAAAGTTTGTATATAACACACGCACATCACGTGAACAATGCAACTCCAAAGGTTAAGTTCCACAATATCATTGGTGGCTGCGCTATGAAGACCCTTCGTTTCTCTCGCGAATCTGAATGGCGAACGCACGCAGCTCGCGTCGCGGCCTGCTTGCTCTTCGCTGCGGCGTTGTGTGGACCTGCGTGCGCCCGCGGGAAAAAGCCCGGCCGCCCAGGCCGCGTGCAAACCGGCCTCGACGTTCTCGAAGCGCAGAAATTTGCGCCGCTGCGGAACAAGCACGTCGGCCTGATCACCAATCACACCGGTGTCGACTCTCAGGGACGCAGTACCGCGGATCTGCTTTCTCACGCGCCGGGCGTGCATCTGGTGGCGTTGTTCAGCCCGGAGCACGGGCTGGCCGGGCGCAACGACGAAAAGATCCCATCGAGCAAGGATGCGGCGACCGGCTTGCCGATTTTTAGTTTGTACGGCGAGACGCAGCGGCCAACGGACGAGATGCTGCAGGGAATCGATGCGCTGGTGTTTGACGTGCAGGACGCGGGCGTGCGCTTTTACACCTACACGACCACGATGGGTTACTGCATGGAAGAAGCGGCGAAGCGCAAAATTGCGTTCTACGTGCTGGACCGGCCGAATCCGATCGGCGGGAACATTGTGGAAGGACCGATGCTGGATGCGGACAAGACCAGCTTCACCGCGTATTTTCCACTGCCGGTGCGCTACGGGCTCACCATCGGGGAGCTGGCGCAATTCTTCAACGCTGAAAATCACATCAATTGCGACTTGCACGTGATTGCGATGAAGAATTGGCACCGGAATTATTTCTTTGAGAGCACCGGTGCGCGCTGGATTCCGCCGTCACCCAATTTGCGCACGCTCAAAGGCGTGGTGCTTTATCCCGGAATCGAAATCCTGCAAAGCGCCGGCGTTTCGGTAGGCCGCGGGACGGAAACTCCATTCGAGGAATTCGGCGCACCATGGATCAATGGCGAGGAAGTGGCCGTCGCGCTGAACAGCCGCCATCTGGCCGGCGTGCAGTTCAAGAATCAGCCGTTTATTCCCGCCACCGGCCTGTACTCCAGCCAGCGCTGCGGAGGAGTGGGCATGCGCATCAGCGATCGTCAAGCGGTGCGCGCGATGCGCATGGGAGTCGAGATCGCGGCCATCCTTAAGAAGCTGTATCCCGATAAGTTCGATCCGGAAAAGCTGCTCACTCTCGTCGGCAATTCCGAAACCATACGGCAGCTGCAGGCCGGCGTGCCTCCCGAGCAAATTGTGGCCAGTTGGTCCGGCGATCTCGCCAATTTCGACACGCTTCGCCGCAAATATTTCCTGTACAAATGAGGAATAAGGATAAAGGAGGTCAAGGAAATGTAGGAGCGGTACGCGTACTCTTGCATCGTTGACCTTCGATCTCGTTTAGCTCATCTACTTTACTTCCTTTGTCTCCCCTGGCCTCTTTTCTTTGTGCTACAGTTCTTTTTCATGCGCGTCGTTTCACTGCTGCCCTCTGCCACCGAAATCCTCTTCGCGCTGGGCTTCGACCGCGAAGTGGTCGGCGTCAGCCACGAATGCGACTTCCCGCCGCAAGCGCGCGGCAAGCGCGTGGTGATTCAATCGCGAATTCCCCACGATGCCTCGCCGTCGGAAATCGATCGACTCGTTCGTGAATACGTCTCTCGCGGCGAAAGCCTTTACGCGGTTGACGCGCAAGCTCTCGAAGAGCTCGCTCCGGACCTGATTATCACGCAGGATTTGTGCCACGTCTGCGCCGCCTCGCCTGATGATTTGGGCGCGGCGCTTGCGCGCTTCGCGGAACGCCCCGAAGTGCTGTGTCTCAATCCCCAGGATCTCGGCGACGTGTGGCGCGATATTTTGTGGGTTGGCGAGCAAACCCGTCGCGGTCGAGCTGCCGAAGCGCTACTGGAGCAAATCGGCGAGCGCTTGGCCCTGCTGGAAGAAAGCGTCGCGCAAACGTCCGAGCGGCCGCGCGCAGCTTTTCTGGAATGGCTGCAGCCGTTTTACGTTGGCGGGCATTGGGTGCCGGAGATGATCGAGCTGGCCGGCGGGCACGATGTTTTGGGGCGCCCGCACACGGCCTCGTTTCGCGTGACGCTCGAAGAGATTGTCGACGTCGCACCGGACATCATTCTCATCTCACCGTGCGGTTACGGCGCGCAACAAGCTCGAAGCGAGTATCTATCGATGTCGCACACGGACGAATGGAATGCTATGCCGGCGGTGCGGAGCGGGCGCGTCTATGCACTGGAGGCGAACAGCTACTTCTCGCGACCGGGTCCGCGGCTGGTCACGGGAATGGAAGCGCTGGCGGGCGTTTTCCATCCCGGAATACGAGTCGGGGAAGAGGCTCAGCGCGCGGCCGCGCGGGTGGCTGCCCCGAAGCTAAGTGCTCGCGCAGCGGCGATTTAGCCTCTCTCGGGCAGTCGGGGGAGATTATGCCCCGTGGCTCGGCGGACCCCTCCCCCTCCCCCCTTTTCATAAGTGTTCATTCTAAAGGGGGTTAGAGTCACTTGTTTCCACACTTTTGCAAGTGTTGATTCTAAAGAACTTGTATGGCACTAAAATGATGATCCGGCGTGCTTCGCAAGATCGGAAACGAAAGATTGAGGCCATTTGCAGGCTCCAGAAAGCAAAAGCGCCAGCAGGGATGCTGGCGGTAACGGACGCGAGGCGCAATGTTGTACAGCGCCTACTCTACGCAAGGAGTAAGCGATTGTCAAGGAAAACTTAGGCCGCTCTGTTCTTCTTTAGGCTCGCCTGCCTCGACTTAGTCCGCGCGCTCAGCCGATAGCGATAGTTCTGAAACCTGTTACCCATGAGCCCGAGAGGGGACGTCAGTTCGGGCTCAGCTTTGCGGTGCCGGACTGGTAGAAGTACTATTGACAGCGTTGGTCGCTACATATAGGATTCCTATGTATGATCGGGGCAGGCACAAAACGCGGAACAGCGGAACTGGCGATTCTCAGCGTGTTGGAGGGCGGCTCCTTGCACGGCTACGAAATCGCGCACAGGATCGAACGGCAGACTCGCGGCAAGCTGCGTTTCACCTTGGCGTCGCTCTATCCGCTGCTCTATCGCATGGAGAATAAAGGTCTGGTGCGGGGAGCGTGGGAAGTCAGCGGAAATGGCCGCCGTCGGCGTTGTTACCGGCTGACCGCAGCGGGTAAAAAGAAGCTATTGCCGCTTCGGCAGGAGTGGTCTGAGCTATTCCGTGCGCTGCGCCAGCTTGCGAAGGTGGCCGATGCCTGATTGGCAGAAGTTGGTTCGAGAACAACTTCCAGGCACGGACCTAGAGCATCAGGAAGAAGATGACGTGGTCGCCGAGCTTGCCGGTCACTTGGAGGAAGCGTTTGAATCATTTTGTCGGGAAGGAATATCCGAGCGGGACGCTACTCGCCGCGCGCTAGCACAGGTGGCTGATTGGAACGCACTGAGACGCAAGATTTATTTAGCACGAAACAAGGAGGACAACATGGAACCCCGCGTAACGCGATTCTGGCTTCCCGGCCTGCTCGGCTTCGCTCTTTCGATGATTCTGGAGGCTGCGTCGTATAGGTTTGATTCCCATCCGCTAGTCTTGAGTCTGGATCGCGGCACTCCAGTTCTTCGGTTTCATATCTCTTGGATCTTTGCGCTGCTTTTGGTCGGGGCAATCGTAGCCTATTTGTCAAGGCGCGCGGGAGGTACTCTGCGGACGGCGCTTTTGTCGAGCATTTTTCCCGTCATGCCAGTCGCGGCCGTGTTCCTGTTTGTTATTCCGACAGGCCTGGTTATCGGCCATCCTATTGCCTACGGCATTGTGGCCGAAAAGATTCTCTATATGGTTTTGGGATGGGTCTTGGCCCCTGGCGCGGCGCTCCTTGCAGGCGGTTGGCTGGTGCATCAGCTATCCGGAGGTTCAGGTTCGAGCCCGCGCGTCAATGCTGGCGTCGTTTAATGCCTGAATGGCGCAAACTCGTCAGCGAGCACCTGGGCGCCCTCGCCCTGGACCCACACGAGCGGGCCGAAGTCGTCGAAGAACTCGCCGCTCATCTCGATGAAACTTTTGCAGATTTGCGCCACAGGGGACTTGCAGAACAAGACGCCACTCAGCGCTGCCTAAGCGAGGTTCACGATTGGCGCGATCTTCGCCGAAAAATCCAAACCGCTCGAGGAAAGGAAAACATCATGACCAGCCGCGTCACGCAACTCTGGCTTCCCGGTCTTGTGACCTTCACGCTCTCGATGGTCCTTCTTGCGCTGACTGAGATTTTCGGTCCCAAGCCCTGGACTACCTGGGGCCACAACCCTCCCATCGCGTTGTTCTACATTCCCTGGTTGCTTTCCTTGCCCTTCGTCGGAGCGTTAGGTGCCTACCTCTCCCAACGTGCCGGCGGCTCCCCGCGCGCAATATTGTTCTCGATCATCTTTTCCATCCTGCCATTTCTTGCCACGGCTTTAGTGGTCATTCCAGTCAGTATGGCCTTCGATCACGTTATCCCCCATAACGTACAGCCAATGGCGTTTCTCATGTTTTTGTTCGGTTGGGTGTTCATTCCGGGAGTCGCTCTCCTGGCCGGCGGCCTCCCAGCTCAGTTATTTTTGTCGCGACGCCTGGGTTCACGCCGCATTGCGAGCAACTAGGCTTGCCCGCGTCCACGAGCGGTAGAAGGGAAGGCCCGCGAGGATCAGTAGCAGCCCGATGGAGCAGCGGACTGGGCGGTCGATCCAGATGTTTACGGTGAGGGCGAGCGCGCCGGCGACGAAAATTCCCGGCACCCAGGGGTAGCCCCAGCAGCGGTATGGGCGCGGCAAATCTGGCTCGGTGCGGCGCATGCGGAAGAGCGCGACTACCGCGAGTCCGTAGAAGATCCAGCCGGCAAAGATGAAAAGATTCGTTAGCTCCTCGAATGTTCCAGTGAGGGCCATCAGGCTAGCCAGCACGCCTTGAAAAATGAGCGCGCGTCCGGGGGTGCGGAATTTCGGGTGGATGCCGTCGGCAATTTTGAAGAAGATGCCGTCGCGGGCCATGGCGTAGGGCACGCGAGCGCCGCTGAGGACGGAAGAATTCATAGAGCCAATGGCTGAGATCACCATGGCCAGGGTGATCCATGTTGCTGCGCCCCGTCCGGCGACGTGCGCGACTACATCGGACGCGATGTGCTGCGAAGAGGCGACGGCATCGAATGGCAGCACTTTGAGGCAGGCAGCGCTGAACAGCAGGTAGATGATGGCTACGAGCGAAACGCCGCCTACGAGGGCACGCGGGAAATTGCGCTGGGGATCCTGTACTTCCGAGCCGACCAAATTTAAATCTTCCCAGCCATCGTAAGCCCACAGCGCGGCGGCCAGCGCGGCGAGAAATGCGCCGAACACGCCGACGTCGAGCGCGCCTGGCCAGATCGGGTCTGACGCGTGCGATGCGGACGACGTGGCAAAAAATGCGACGCCAATTACGATGACCACGGAAATGATTTTGATCGCCGTAAGAAAGACTTGAACTGCGCCGCCGAGGCGCACGCCGAGATAATTCACGCCGGTCATGATGGCAAGCCAAAGCACCGCCAGCGGCTGCGCCCATGTAAAAACGAAATCGTATGGCTTCAACCAACCGATGAGCCCGGGGATCGCGATGTGCATCGTGAAAATTGGCGTGGCCACTGCGGGCAAAAGAAATCCGAGGAAGCGCACCAATCCGGCGGCTATGGAAGACGCGGACGAAGGCCGCCCCACGATCGAATGCATCCAGCCGAAAAGAAATCCCCAGACCGGACCGAAGGCGCGGCGAAGGTACGCATACTCTCCGCCTGCTTCGGGGATCATCGCGCCCAGCTCGGCGTAGGACAGCGCGCCGAAGAGCGAGAGAATCGCGCCGACTATCCAAGCCGCGAAAACCACGGAGACAAAGCGGCCCTCGCGGGCCATTTCGGCGGGCTTGAGAAAAATACCCGTGCCGATCATGGTGCCTACGACGATCGCGCCGGAGGCCCAGGCGCCGAGGCCGCGGACAAGTTCGAGACGTTTCTCCTGCGGTGCTGTCGTAAAAGCTTCTGTGGCTGCCAAGATTTTCCTTTTTAACTCGAACAATCCTGCCGACTTTTTAAAGCGATTCGGCGGCACGTGTCTTAATGCGGCTAATCATAGACCCAATCGCAAACGTGACGCTTGCTCCGATCATCACGTACCACGTAAACGCCACAGCGGTAAACCGAGCGACGCAAAGAATCGCGGCTAGCCCGGCGAGCATGCCGATGAGCGCGCCGCGGGCGTTCGCGCCGCGATCGAGTGTGCCCAGAAGAAACAACCCCAGCAAACTGCCGAAGGGGAGCGATGCTATCGTCAAACCCGCTTCCAAAAGAGGACCCCATTTCTTCAGACCGAAAGCCATCAAAACGAGACCCCATGCCAGGGTCATGCGCCGCGAAAGTTTCAAAAAACTTGGGGAGTCAGCTGACTTTCCACGCAGCCGGGAAAAATCGAGAACGCTCGAAGCGGCGAGCGAGTTCAGCGAGCCGCTCGCGTTTGACATTGCTACGGCAATGATGGAGGCGAGGAGCAAGCCGGCCAGTCCGGGTGGCATCTCGCGCACGAGAAAAAGCGGAAGGATGCGATCGGTGCGCTCGCCCGGCGCGAGCAAGGGCGCGTGCTGGGCAAAGACGAAAAGCAGCACGCCGATCAGCAGAAACACGGTGAACTGGATCAGCACGATGACGCCGCTGGTCAGCAGCGCGCGGCGGCTATCGCGCTCGCAGCGCGCGGCGAGCAGGCGTTGCACAATCGTCTGATCGGTGCCGTGGCTGGCCATGGTGAGGAACGCGCCACCGATGAGGCCAGACCAGAACGTGTACTTCGTCGACCAGGCGAACGAAAAATCGAGCACTTGCAGTTTGTGGCCGGAGGCGGCAGCTACTTGCGCGACTTCGCTCCATCCGCCCGGAATCCGATGCAGGAGGACAAACAATGTCACGGCGCTCCCGGTCAGATAGATCGCTAGTTGCGCAACGTCGGTCCAGATGACAGCCTTCATTCCGCCTTCCAACGTGTAGAGGATGGTCAAGGCAATCACCAGGACCACGGCAAACTTTTCCGAAGTGCCCAGTACGACGCTAATTACCAGCGCAATGGCTGACACGCGCACGCCTTCGGCCAGCGCCCGCGTAATCAAGAACGTGGTGGCAGCTACGGCACGCATTTCCTCGCCGAAACGCTTTTCGATTAGCGCATAGGCGGTGAAATATTCTCCGCGAAAATAGCCCGGAAGCAGAAGGAGCACGATGAGCGCGCGTCCAAGCAGATATCCGAACACGAGCTGAAGAAAGGTCAGATTGCCTGCGTAGGAGATAGCGGGCGTGCCTATGATGGTGAGCGTTGAGGTTTCCGTGGCCACAATCGAAAACGCCAGCGCCCACCAGGGCGCGGTGCGTCCGCCCAGAAAATAATCGCGAGCGTCCTGCTGCTTGCGGCGGAAATGCATGCCGAGGGCGGTGACCGCGAGCAGGTACACGACCACAATGGCAAGATCGACGGAATGAATCTGCATTGCGCAGGGATTATACGTATCTGCTACATCTAGACCCTACTTTTTTGGAATCGGGAACCGAGCGCGCATATTTCGCACAGCCGGCTCTCGCGGGTATTCTGTTTCTATGCGTTACATCCTGGGCTTCGACGGCGGCGGGACAAAAACGGAATGCGTGCTGATGAATTCGGCCGACCAGGTCCTGGCGCGAACGTATGCAGGCGCATCGAACCCGTCGCGAATCGGAGTAGAAAGCGCTGCGCGCGCGGTCGAGCAAAGCGCGGAACTGGCGCTGCGAGCTACGGGACTCCCGCGCGGCGTGATCAGCGCGGTTGGCGCTGGCCTGGCCGGTACCGCCAAGGCGGACATGAAAGAGCGGATGCGCGGAGCACTGCAGAAATGCTTCCCCGGCGCGGCGGTAACCATCCTGACCGACCTGGAAGCGGCGCTGGCGGCCGCGGGTGAAGGGCCTGCCATCGTCCTGGTAGTGGGAACGGGTTCGGCGGCCTTCGGACGCAATGCGGATGGCGAAATTGCGCGCGCCGGAGGCTACGGCCCATCCTCGAGCGATCATGGCAGCGCGTACGACATCGGCGAGCGCGCCATCGCCGCTGCGATTCAAGAACGCAGGGGCGGATCGGATTCCGCACTGGGTCGGCAGATTCTGGCGCAACTTTGTTGCACGGAATGGCCGGTAGTGCAGCATCGCGCACAAACCATGCCTGACGAGATTTTCCCGCCTATCTTTCCGGTGATTGCCGCCGCCGCGGACTGCGGCGACGGGACGGCGCAAGAAATTCTGGTTCACGCCGCGCAGGAAGTGTCTTCGCTGGTTGCCGATGTTGCTGACCGCTTACATCTGCGCGAAAAGGAGTTCTTGCTGGCTAAGATTGGAGGCACCATCGGACGCTCGCGCTTTTTCGACGCGCAAATCGATGCTGCGTTGGAGCAAGTGGCGCCCAGCGCGCAAATCGGCAAATTGCGGATTTCTCCCGCGGAGGCCGCGGCATTGGCTGCGAAGGAAGCGGATGTCGGCTAACGAACCCAGTCGCGAGCGCGCTCGTACAGCGGCCGGCGAAGAGCTCGCGGCGCTGCTGCATCACCATTCGCCGGACGTACTTCTGGCCCTGCTCGATAATCCCGCGCTCGACGAGACGCAGCTCTGTTTGCTGCTGGACCGCAAGGACCTTCCCACGGAAATCTTGGAGGAAGTGGCTCGCCGTAAGCCGTTGCTGAAGAATTACCGCGTGAAGCGCGCGCTGGCTTTTCATCCGCGAACACCACGCCTGGCAAGCATGCGGCTAATCCGCGAGCTGTACCTGATGGATGTGGTGCAGCTCACGCTCCTGCCCGGCATTTCCGCGGAGCTAAAGCGCATTGCCGAAGAACAGTTGATTGCGCGCCTTCCGCAACTTCCCTTGGGACAAAAGGTCACGCTCAGCCGCCGCGGCACTGCTCGCGTGGCCGGCGCGCTCCTCGCCGAGGGTCACGCGCAAGTTCTCTCGGTCGTACTGGACAATCCGCAGCTCACCGAGGCGCAAGTGCTAAAAGCCCTGTCGCGCGACCGCCTCCCGCTTGGTGTCATCAAGGCCATCGCGCAGCATCGCAAGTGGTCACACACCTACAATGTGCGCCTCGCGCTCGTCCGCCATCCCAGTTCCACCCTCTCTACCATCCTCGGCTATCTTCCCGAGCTTACCGTCTCCGATTTGCGCGAATTAGCCGCCCCTGGCATCGTCTCCGAAAATCTGCGCAAGTATTTGCTCGCCGAAATCCAACAGCGCATCCGCAAATCCGAAAAATCCGCGCAAATCATGGAACCGCCCGGCGATTCCGATCCGTCCAAAGCAGAATGATGTCCTTGTTTCATTTTGGCGCTCCCGCGCTTTAACAGTACTGCGAGATACTTTGTGGTAGGTTGGCAGGTACAGGACACGCTCGCGGGTCGGTGTGCGCGACGCGAACAAGTCCGAGCTATTCTGGAAGTATGGAAGCGGCGTGAACGCCCCGGCGCCGCGGCTTGGGATCCTCGACAGGGGGTTGGTTCGGTCAATGACCAGTGGGGAGCATCCGTCGCGGCGCCTGGAACGCCGCTGGGCGCCGCGCTATTCCTTTCGCGCCGAGCTTGAGATTGAATGGGGCTCCGCAGTATTGCGCGGGAAAACTCGCGACATCAGCTCAAACGGCATGTTCATCGAATCTACCGACACGCTGTGGGTCGGGGCCGGCTTCATCGCGCGCCTGGCGCTCGATCGGCCCGTGCAGATGGACTGTTCGGTGAAGCGCGTCGAACCCGGCCAGGGCATGGCTGTCGCTGTTACCGTGTCTGGAGAGCCGCACCAGCAAGCTTATCAGGACTTGATCGCTTCGCTCACTCGCCCTCCGGCTTAATCGCGCCTGCGCGGGCCTACGCCTCGTTCTATACTAAACATGACGTGCTGCTGGGGTTGTCCAGGGGAGCTGACCGCCGTTCGGTCATCCACCGCGGTTGATCATGACGCGATGCCTTGATTGCGGCTCGGAGCGCACCACCGACCAATGCCCTTCCTGCGGCCTGACCACGGCCGCAGCCGAACTGACATTTCGGCGCCGGCTCATGCGGCAGACTGGAATTTTCCTGCTGGGTTCGCTGGCCTTTCCGTATGTTAGCCAGATTTATCCCCCGCTGGACCTTGACTGGATCCTGGTTTTCTTCGGCCTGATTTTCTTTGGCGCGCTCACGCTGGCGGTCGTCTTGGAGCGGCGCGCGCGCAGTCATCAGGAAATCGAGCTCATGAAGCGCGTCTACAACGGATTCATACCGCTGCCGTGGATTCTGGCGGCGACGCTGTTCGTTAACGGGCGGCTCGATGCGCAGAAAAATGTGGTCTACTACCCAACTTCGGTCGTGGGCCGCTTCAACATGAAGGGTATTGTGAAGGGAAGCCGGCGATTGTATGTTCGGTCCTGGCGAGAAGGGGAGCGCGTCGAGCGCCTCGCGGTGGATATGGATGATTTCGATCGCTTTCACGAAGGCGACGCAGTTGTCGTCGGAGTTGAGCCAGGCGCGCTGGGAATTCCGTGGTATTACGGCGTGTACCGCCGCTGAGGCGCGTTTAGGAATCGGATCAATACGCAGGCTTGCGGTTGGGCAGCATCGGTAATTGAATATCGAGGAAGCTGCCATTCTTTCCGAAGCGGAAGCGCACGCGCTCGACAGGACCGACATCGCGAACTTTCCACTCGGATGTTTCGATGGGTTGATCGGGAACATCGGAAGGCGACCACTGCACGTTCTCGCCCTGGGGCTTCACCTTTTCGGGGTCGACCTCGTAAACCTCTTGCTCCTTCACATCCACGAGCATGTAGCGCTTCCACAAGCGCACCAGCAGTACGCCGTGTTTTTCACCGTGATAGATGTTCCAGGATGCGGGGGCGTCGTCATTGAAGCGCAAGATCGCGAATTGCACCGGCTTCCAGACGGCCTTTTCCCCGCTGTATAGCGACGCCGCAAGCACAGAAATTAGGACGGCCAAGATGCAGGAGGTTGCGAGGCGCATGTGGTTCTTTAGCGTAGATTCCCAGTCTTGCTCGGCGTGAACATCTCGGTCGCTAATTCTTCAATTCGCTAAAGGCTTTATCGAGCAGGCGAACGCCCTCGTCGACGTCGGCTTTGGAAATATTGAGCATCGGCGAGAGGCGAAGTACATTTCCAAACAGGCCGCCTTTGCCAATCAGCAGGCCGTTGTCCCGGGCGCGCTCCATGACTTGCGCGGTGGCTTCTGGCGCCGGTTCTTTCGTCTTGCGGTCTTTGACTAACTCGAGAGCTTGCATCAAACCCATTCCGCGAACGTCGCCAATGAGCGCGTGCTTCGCTTGCAGCTCTTCGAGCTTTCGCCGGAAATATGAACCGACAGTGTGCGCGTTTTCGAGCAGATTCTCTTCTTCGATAAAGTCGATCGTGGCTTTCGCAGCGACGCTCGTGACCGGATTGCCTCCGAATGTTGAAATGTTCAGTCCCTGGAAGCTGGAAGCAATCTCGGGCGTTGTGACGGTCAATCCGATCGGCACACCGTTGCCCAGGCCTTTCGCGCTGGTCAAAATGTCAGGCGTCACTTCCCACTGCTCGATGCCGAACCACTTCTTGCCGGTGCGGCCCCAGCCGGTTTGCACTTCGTCGCTGATAAAAAGTCCGCCATATTTCTTCACGATCTTGAAAACGATCTTGAAATATTCCTTGGGCGGTGTAATGAAGCCGCCCACTCCCTGGATCGGCTCGGCAATAAAAGCGGCGATGTTTCCGCTCGTGCCAGTCTGAATCAGATTCTCCACATCGTTGGCGCATGCCACTTCGCAGGAGGGATAGGTCAGGTGCAGCGGGCAGCGGTAACAATACGCATTCACCGCGTGCGAAATGCCGACGCTAATTACGCCGCTCTTACGATAAGGCGCGTGCGCGGTCACTGCCTTGGCGATCGCGGAACTGCCGGCATACGCATGGCGCAGCGCCACGACGTCATAGCTCCCGGTGGCCATGCGTGCAATCAAGATCGCCGCCTCATCCGCCTCCGTTCCGGAGCTGGTGAAGAAACTCTGTTGCAAGTTTCCGGGCGTGATCTGCGCAATTTTTTCGGCCAGGGCCACGATGTGTTCGTTGGGATACAGCGTGGAAGTGTGCTGCAGGCGGTTGACCTGCGCATTGATCTTGCTGGTCACCTTGGGATTGCAGTGCCCGACGGAAACGGTCAGGATGCCGCCGAAGAAATCCAGGTACTTGCGGCCTTCCAGGTCCCACAAATATTGCATTTCGCCGCGATCCGCCACCAACGGCCGCTGGTAGTAATTGGTCACCGACGGCCACAGATATTTCTTGTGCTTGGCGACTATCTCATCGCTGCGCGTCGTCGCCGGCATTGGCTTGGCAGGAGTCGTCACGTTTTGGCCCTCGCTGGCTCGGTAGAATGCATCGAGTTTAGCGGAAATAGGCGCCGCCCGTCGAATGCCATTGTGGCCTTAAAGACACTGACAAGAGGCGTTGCACGTCCGCCGTTGGCACGTTATCCTCCCCTGCACTTCGAGGAGGTGACGAATGCAGTTCCGCGCATGCAGAAATCTGGCGGCCGCAGTTCTTGCCGTGCTTGCGACAGCGATTTCCGCGCCGGCGCAACAGTATGACCAGAAATTGTTTTCCGAAATGCGCTGGCGCTGCATCGGTCCTTTCCGTGGCGGCCGCACGGTAGCCATCACCGGTGTGCCTCGCCAGGCGAATGTTTTCTACATCGCCGCGGTGAATGGCGGTGTGTGGAAGACGACGGATACCGGCAACACATGGGAGCCAATCTTTGATGGGCAGGCTAGCGGCTCCGTCGGCGCGATCGCGGTCGCCCCCTCCGACCCGAATGTCATTTACGTAGGCAGCGGCGAAGGCTTGCAGCGGCCGGACCTTGCCACCGGCGACGGCGTCTACAAATCAACCGACGCTGGGAAGACTTGGACGCATCTCGGCCTGCGTGACGGGCAGCAAATCACCGCGATTCTCGTCGATCCGAAAGATGCGAATCGGCTCTTCGTGGCGGTGCAGGGCCACCCGTATGGTCCCAACAATGAGCGAGGTGTCTTTCGCTCGACCAATGGCGGGCAATCTTTTGAAAAGATTTTGTACAAGGATGAAAATATCGGCGCCGCCGATCTCGCGTTTGATCCGAGTAACGCGCAAACGATTTATGCCGTGCTATGGGCGGCGCGCGTCGCGCCGTGGGAAATCCGCAGCGGTGAATCATTCGTTGCGCCCGGCAGCGGATTTTACAAGTCCACTGACGGAGGGAACAACTGGCGGCAGCTAACGAAGGGTCTGCCTTCTTCAGACGACGGCGGTCTCGGCCGCATCGGTGTCGCGGTCGCGCCAAGTCAACCTAATCGCGTATACGTTTCGGTCGAAGCAAAGAAGGGAGCAGGGGTTTATCGCTCCGATGACGCTGGAGAATCGTGGAGCCTCATTAACGGCGATCGCCGGATCGGTGGCCGCGGTCCCGGCGCGATGGGCATCGCCGTCGCGCCCGACAATCCTGATGTAATTTACGTTGCGAACACCACCACTTGGAGATCCAGCGATGCCGGGAAAACGTTTGTGGGCTTCCGCGGCGCCCCCGGCGGCGACGACTACCAGCGCATTTGGATCAGCAGCGAGCATCCGCAGACCATCGCGCTCTCGAGCGATCAGGGCGCGGTGATTACCGTGAACGGCGGCGCTTCGTGGAGCAATTGGTATAACCAGCCAACCGCGCAGTTTTATCACGTCACCACGGACAATCGATTTCCCTATTGGGTGTACGGCGCGCAGCAGGAAAGCGGTTCTGCTGGTACGTTGAGCCGCAGCGACTACGGCGAAATTACATTTCGCGAGTGGCACTCCGTTGGCGTGTTCGAGTACGGTTACATCGCGGTCGATCCGCTCGACTCGAATATCTTGTATGGCGCTCGCCTGACGCGCACAAACCAAGCCTTGGGCGAAGTGGCGGACGTAGCGCCTGAGCCCGTTCGTCGCGGAGAGTACCGATACGACCGCACGTTGCCGGTGATCTTTTCCCCTGTGGATCCCAAAGCGCTGTATTTTGCGGCCAATGTTCTATTCAAATCCACCGACGGCGGAAATAGCTGGACACCGATTAGCCCCGATCTCGCCCGCGCTTCCTACGACACTCCGCCCAACCTCGGCTTCTTCTCAGCCTACGATCCGGAGAACGGCAGGCACCGTGGACTGATTTACGCGGTTGCACCGTCGTTCAAGGACGCGAATACAATTTGGGCCGGCACCGATGACGGTCTGATTTACATTACGCAAGACGCTGGAAAATCCTGGAAAAACATCACCCCGCCCGAGCTCAAGCCCTGGAGCAAGGTTTCCATCATCGAGGCTTCGCATTTCGACGCCGGCACTGCGTACGCCGCGATCAACAGCTTCCGTCTCGATGACTTGCGCGCGCACATTTACCGCACGCGCGATTTCGGCAAGTCTTGGACCCAAATCACTAACGGCATTCCTTCCGGCGGAGCGAGCAACGCGGTGCGCGAAGACACCGAGCGCAAAGGCTTGCTTTTTGCCGGTACGGAAGGCTCCGTTTTCATTTCCTTCGACGACGGTGACAACTGGCAGCCGCTGCAGCTTAACCTGCCGCACACCTCGATGCGCGACCTCGCCATTCACGGCGACGATCTCATCGTCGGCACGCATGGACGCTCGTTTTGGATTCTCGATGACATAGCTCCGTTGCGCCAAATGAGCGCGGAGGTTGCGAAGGCTCCGGTCACTTTGTACAAGCCACAAGAGGCGATTCGTTTTCGCTGGAATCGCAACACGGACACGCCGCTGCCGCCGGATATTCCTGCGGGAAAGAATCCTCCCGATGGCGCGATCCTCGATTATTACTTGGCCGCCGCGTCCAGCAAGCCTGTGACGCTGGAAATTCTCGATGCCGATAATCATCCGGTGCGTCGCTATTCCAGCACGGACAAACCGGAGCCGCTCGAGAAAATCGCCGCCGCCAATCCCATTCCCATGTACTGGGTGCGCCCACAACAAATCCCGTCCGCCGAAGCCGGGATGCATCGTTTCGTCTGGGACATGCACTACCCGCCGCCGGACGCGCTCAATCGAGAATTTCCCATCTCGGCCATTGTGCACGACACTCCGCAGCTCCCGCTTGGCGCATGGGCGATGCCCGGAAAATACTTGGTGAGGCTAACGGTTGACGGCAAGACTTACATGCAGCCTCTCAACGTTCGTATGGACCCCCGCATCAAGACTTCTGACGTCGACCTGCGCAAGCAATTTGAAATGGAGGCCGGCATCGTCGAAGGCATGAACGAAACCTTCGAGGCTCTTCAGCAGGTTCGCGCCTTGCGTCCGCAACTGGCGGATCGTGCCGGAAAAGCGAAAGGCGCGCTCGCCGATTCGCTGAACGCCCTCGACAAGCAAGTCGCGGAACTGGAAGGCGCATCGCAAGGCGCGTTTTTCGGTGTTCCCCCGACCGGCAAACGGCCGGAGAACCTGTCCACGCTCAATCAGCATTTCGGACAGTTGCTGAACGTGGTAGATAGCGCGGACGCCACGCCCACCACACAAGCCTCCGCTGTTTATCTGGAACTCGAAGGCGCGCTCGGAAAGCTGCTCGCACAATGGAAAAAGCTGCACGACTCGGACCTGCCCGCGCTGAACGTCTCACTAAAGAAGGCCCACCTCGAAGAACTAGATTCGAACAAACGATCGGCGCCACCATCCGGGGATTCAGACGAGGATGACGAGCCATAGAGTCGTCGGACTATGGTTGGACCATGGTTGACTGCGAGTAGCTTCCCGATGTAAGCTCCTCATACGGAGGATTTTATGGAAGAGATTGCCATCTCTAAGTTCAAGGCAACTTGCCTCGCGGTGCTGGAGCGCGTTCGCAAGACAGGTAAGGCGATTCGCATTACGCGCTTCGGTCAAGTCGTCGCCGAAGTGGTGCCGCCCGGAGGCGCAAGGCTTGCGCCTCGCCTGGGTACAGGGGTGGGCACTGGAGTTATCCTGGGGGATATCGTAGGTCCGACAGGTGACCAGTCAGACTGGGATGCGGCCCAGGAACCGCTTTTAGAGCAAGACACAACCTTGAAGCACAAATGAGATTCCTGCTCGACACCCACATTTGGATCTGGAGTTACCTGGAACCTCAAAAACTCAGTTCTGAAGTTGTCCGAGAACTTGCCAACCCGGACCATTACAGATATTTGTCCCCGATCAGCATCTGGGAGATGCTCGTACTGTTGGAAAAGAGACGCATTCAAATCAATCAGGACTTCGACCCATGGTTCCAGCGGTCGAAAGAAGACTTAAACTTGATCGAACTGCCCTTGAATTGGCAAATTGCGCATGAGTTGCGCTTCACGGTTCTTGCGCAAAGTGACCCCGCGGATCGTTTTCTAGTGGCGACCGCAAAGGTCTATGATCTAACGCTCGTCACTGCCGATGAGCATTTGGTCAGCGTACCTGGGCTTCGTGTCTTGCAAAATCGCTGTTAGCAGTCAAGCGCAGCTACTTCGATGCTGTAGCGCCCTGTAGCTGCGTGAGCGCGGCCAGCACTTCTTCGCTGTGCTTGTCCGGCTTAACTTCGAGCCAAACTTTCCGCACTTTGCCTTGCGGGTCGATCAGGAAAGTGTGCCGCGCGGAATATTTCGCTTCGTTGTAGGTCATCACGGAGTCGTACTGCGAGGAAACTCCCTGCTTGGTATCGGCCAGCAGCTTGAAGCTGAGTCCTTCTTTGGTGCAAAACTTCTGGTGCGAGTCCTCGTCCTGCACGCTGACTCCGACGATCACCGCATTCTTCTGCTCGTATTGCGCCAAATCGCGCTGGAAATTGTGCGCTTCAATCGTGCAGCCGGTGGTGAAATCCTTGGGATAGAAATAGAGCACGACCCACTTGCCCTTGAAATCGTGCAGGCTGACCGGCTTGCCTTCCTGCGAATTCAATGTGAAGTCCGGCGCCGCAACGCCGACCGCAGGCGCACTGTTTGCCGCCGATGAAAAACCGATCGCCGACGCGATCGCCAGAACCACAACCGCTACAAACGCCATCGAGCCAAGCTTCATTTTTCCGCCTCGTTTCTGTATACGCCCAAACTTGCCTTATCGAACGCCCCTAAATGGTAGAGGGATGCTCGCCGAAATGCCAGCCTTAGCGGCCCGCGAGACAATTATTTTACTTTGGCTGGGTGAAGCGCCCGAAGCCAAGCCGTACTTGGAAAGTGTTGATCCCGGGATTTGGCGAGGTGAGGCCGGCGTTGGAAATGTGCATGAACCGCACCTCCGCGCTCCAGTTGTACTTGCTGCGCAGAAAATGCAATCCCAACGCGCCCGAGGTCGTAAAGTTTACCCGGGACGTTCCCGGCGGCACCTGTGTATTGCTGAAAAGCGTGCCGCCTCCGAGTTCCACATAGGGCGTCAAGCCGCGCCGGCCGGCAAAGTTCCATTTCAGCGCAAACGGATTTAGCCCAAGCCCATAAGCCGTGCCGTTCCGCTGCGTCAGCACAAACACCGGCACAACATCCACCGCGTACTCAAATCGTCCGCGCAAGGGGCCCGGTCCCACCGAATCGGTGAGCACCCATCCGTAACGCACACCCAAATTCCACACTCCCGTATCCGACGTGCTCCCGTTGAGACCGTGCCCTCCGCCCGTCCACACCTGCACCTCGTTGCCACCTCCTTCAGGTCCCGATTGCGCGTGGGCTCCGGTCCCGCTCAGTAGGAAGTATGCAAGCATCAGCGACAGCGCAGGAAGAACCTTTATCACCGCCCGATCTCCTCCAACGTCAAGCCTGCACACTATACGCTTGTCGCGCCAATTTCATAAAGGCATGCCTGGCGCAGGGCTCACTACGAGCACCGCTGTCGAATAGACGTTGACATCTGGCGATAGGTTAAGCATAGTTTATTCGACAGATTTAGCAAGGTTAACACTCGAATCCGACGACCGTTCATCTTTCCGTAACCACACGGTCGTAGTATCAAGTTCAGAAGCCTGGGTGCGCGCACGCGATGGAGCCCGAGCACGGATGATCAGCATGTGTCGCAGTGACTCGCGGCGTCGGTACGGTCTGGCGATGGCGCTCACCGGGTTGTTTTTGTTGGCTACTCCGGTTTTGCACGCTCAAGAAGTACCTGAATCTCCTGTTCCAGCCAACCCAGACTCGGAAGCCGATCCGATTCCCGCGATGTTTCCGCATCCGGAGTCGGACCGTTGGTGGATTTCCGGGCAGGCCAATTTCATTTCCCAGTGGCATCCCGCCTTTCATTCTCCCTACCAGGGACGCAACAGCCTCTCGCCGGAGGCGCAAGACGCCAGTTCCCGCGTTCTGACTCTCTTCACCGGCCGGCGACTCACCAACACCGCCGAGGTGTTGTGTGATGTGCAGGAGACCGGCGGTCACGGAATCGGCGAAGCACTCGGTCTCGCGGGGTTCACAAATCTCGACGTCGTGCGCAATCCCACGCTCAGCAAGGCTCCTTATATCGCGCGTCTGATGTGGCACCAAATCATTCCTCTTGGTTCCGAACGCGAGCCTTCTCTTCGAGCGCCGCTTTCCCTTTTCAGCAGTTTGCCCGCCCGCCGCCTCGAAATTCGTTTCGGCAAATTGGGTTTGGCTGATTTCTTCGACTTCAACACATATGGCACGGACTCCAATTTCCAGTTTCTGAACTGGACCGTCGACAACAGCGGCGCATACGACTACGCCGCCGACACGCGCGGTTTCACATATGCTGCTATGTTTGAGTATCACGATCGACATTGGGCCGCGCGCTTCGCCGAAGCGTTGATGCCCAAGGTCGCCAACGGCATCCATCTCGACGCCGATCTCGCTCGCGCGCACTCCGAGAACATGGAGTTCGAGATTCACCGAGTCGTGTTCTTCAAACAGGAAGGCATTCTGCGCCTCCTCGCCTATATCAATCACGCCAACATGGGCAGCTATCGCGAAGCGATCGACAATTTTCGCGCCGGACTCACGCCCGTTCCGGAAATCACCGCCCATCCGTTGCAAACCACGATCAAGTACGGCTTCGGCGCAAACTTCGAGCAGCCCTTCAACGACTGGCTCGGCATTTTCGGCCGCTGGGGCTGGAACGAGGGCCGCCACGAATCGTACGCCTACACCGAAGTGGACGAGACCGTTTTGCTCGGCCTCGGCGCCAGTGGCGTGCGCTGGGGCAGAAAGTTCGATCGCGCCGGCCTCGCCTTCGCGTCCAACGGAATCTCGCGCGACCACCAGCAATACCTTGCGCTCGGCGGTCTTGGGTTTCTTCTCGGAGACGGCCACCTCAACTATGGCCGTGAAAATATCGTCGAAACGTACTACACGCTGCACGCGTGGCGCGGCGCCTACCCTTCGTTTGGATTTCAGTATGTGGACCATCCGGGCTACAATCGCGACCGCGGCCCCGTACTGGTGCCGACGTTACGCTTGCACTTGGAGTTTTGAACGCATGAACAAAATCGTTGCGGTAGGTTTGCTCGCGACCCTGGTGTTTTCGGAAACCGTACGCGGACAAAACGCGCCCCCGGCCAAGTCCGTCGCGGAGCGCCTCGGCTATCCTGCCAATTCGCGCCTGCTGGTAATTCACGCCGACGACTTCGGCATGTCGCACTCCGTAAACCGCGCCATTGAGGAAGCGCTCGAGAAGCACTGGGTGACCTCCGCGAGCATCCTCGTACCGTGTCCGTGGTTTCCGGAAGTAGCGCGTTGGGCCCAGGCGCATCCCGACGCCGACCTTGGCGTCCACCTCGCACTGAATTCAGAGTGGACCACCTTTCGCTGGGGACCTGTTTCCGCCCAGCCCAAAGGTTCGAGCCTGCTAGATCCCGAGGGCTACTTGCCGCTCACCACGGAATACGTCGCGAGCCATGCAAAAATCACCGACGTTGAAACCGAAACGCACGCGCAGATCGACAAAGCCAAAGCCGCCGGCATCCACCTCACGCACCTCGACACACACATGGGCGCCATCGTTACCACGCCTGATTTGTTGAAGGCCTATCTCGGCTTGGGACAAGCCTACAAGTTGCCGCTCCTGCTCGATAATCGGGCAGAAGCCCTCGCACCGGGCTCTGTGCTGCTGAGCGAACTCTTGGAGATGAGGCCGGGAACACCAAAATCACAGTGGCTCGACGCCTACAAGAAGATGCTTGCGCCGCTCCCGCCCGGCTCCTATCAACTCATCGTCCATCTCGCCTACAACGACGACGAAATGCAAGGCGCCACCTACGATCATCCCGACTGGGGCGCCGAATGGCGCCAAAACGATTTCGACTTAGTCCGCAGCCCCGAATTCCAGAAGTTCCTAAAGGATCAGGGTTTCATCCTGGTCGCGTGGAGAGACTTGGCGAAGGCCCTACCGCAATAATAAGAAATGGTGGAGGCGGGGGGAGTCGGAATATTTCGCGCGTTGAAAACACGCAAGTTATTGATTCTGCTAGACGCACAAAACTCAAGAAACGCAGAAATTGCGCCCAACTGGAACGTATCTGGAACGCGGCATTTTCAGCCGTTAGGTAATTCTTGTCTGGAAACTCTCGTTAGGAAGTCACTTCTCCGAGAAGCGCGGTACGCGTCCAATTGATTATGGCGGTGTCGCAATTTCTCAGAACACCGTTTTGCGGGTGAAGTACGTGAGCCATGCGTCTGGGATGCCGAATCATCATCCACTGGCGCCTGAGTCAAGTTTGTATGTCAGAAGGTCTGCACTTTTAACCGAACATTTCAATGAGCTCTAACCGGAACAGAATTCTTGACATGGATTATCCACGGCGCTAGAGTCTGCGCGATTCCTCCCGGTATGCCCTGATAGGTGCCGTTGCTCCGGCCCAAAACTAAACACGACTGGGGTGAGCGGCCTCTTCGTTATTCCTGGAAAGGAGGTCACCCATGAAGTGGTTTCGGCTACTAATCGGGTTACTTCTCTCTCTGGC
>WNFO01001300.1_pt1 | contig 23133 bp, 28 predicted proteins | sample 5400251 | NCBI WGS metagenome assembly WNFO01 (sample SAMN13153354, study PRJNA577476) | soil metagenome | isolation source: 100 cm saprolite under Madrone tree | place: USA:California | collected 2016-06-14
AGAAACGCGTATCGGATGTTGCCAGTCAAGTCAGCCACGAGGCCGACGACGAGAGGGCCAATAAAGGACGAAGACTGTTGCGACAATCTGGATCAAACCTACGCTCATTTTCGCGTCCGGACAAATACACATACCTTATCGGTGATAGAGAACAGGCCGTACCATCGTGCCTCCTCACCAGGAGGAATGACCTCTGCGTATAAAGCCCGCGCGTAGCTCTGGAACGCGCCGTACAGTCCGCCGAAATATACAGCGAGCACGAATATCTCTGCTGGGACTCGTAGGCCCCATCGTGCGCCACGTGGTGCGAATAGCCCGATGACACCGTACAGCGGAATGATGCTGGCGGCAATTACGAGTAGGACAAGTACACGCAGGGATGTGAGACCGAGGCGACGTTGCAGGATTGGCCATAGTAGCGCGCCGAGGATACCAGCACTTGGTGTGAGTACGCCCACGAGTACGAGAGAGCTGGGTGGCATGTGAAGTGATGTCTTTGCGAAAAGGAGCGCCGTCGAGGTGAGTGTTGTGAACCCTGAGAAGAGGAACATTAGCAAATACAGGTGCTATTAGGGAGGTGGGTTACGTACCATCGGAAAGGAGGAACCATGCAGCAAGGTAGCGGAACGTGTTGCGTAGCCGTCGCATATTCTCCCAACGCAACATATCGCCTAACTTCTTCCACGCATCTACCACTTCTCGCCGCACAGACCATTCAGTGACAATTACAGGTGCCACCTCGGATGCGGGTTCGCTGGTGAGTAAACCCTCGCGTTCCTCTGTCACACCGGAATTCTGAGTCTCCTCAAATTCCCTCGCACCCGGCAAAAGCATGAGAGCGGGTATCGAGAACAACGCCCACCATGCCCCAGAGCCACCAATAGCGAATCGCAGCGCATTCGTAGACCCGCCTGCGTGCTGCACGGGGAGTACAGTGACCAGTAACAGCAAGATGCCTGCAGCGTACCCGAGAGCGATACCGAGTGAGGAAATGCGTGCAGTCGCGCGGGAAAGCTTCTCTGTGTCTCCACGATCTGAGAATGGTAAGGAAGATAGGGCGAGGCGTGGGAGGTACGAATTTAGCACTACGATAGATGCGCCGAATCCGATATTTGCCAGGATGGCAAGGACCGCGGAGAACGGCCATACAGGGGATGAGGATGGGAGGAGGAAAAAGCAGAGCGAAGAAATGGAGCCGAGTGTGGCAAAGCCGAAAAGCAAGGGCTTGCGGTACGCGGCTGTGTTACGTAGACTTAAGATCAGTAAGGAAAACATCGAAGGAGCAGAAACGCACCTCTATCCGCAATTCCACCCATAGAAATCACGGTCAGAGCTTGTAATGCAACGGAAATAGAGTATGTATAGAGGCTACATAGGCATTAGTGATCTATGCCTGCGAGCATGAACCTCCAGCCGAACACGAGACAGTAAATACACAAGATGAATTTCTACACACCTGAAGCTTGCTGTGTCAATCCAGGCCCAGCCCAGCTTGACAACGCATCTTGCTTCATCCTCTTCTATTGTACCAACAGGTGGTCCAGGGTTGGAGGTGCATGGTATTGTCTTGTCTGGAAGTAGAAAGCCATTGTCGCGCGCGAACTGCTCTAGACAAATGGGAAGAAAAAGGGTAAGTGAGACTATTACAAAGACCTCGCTGGCAAAGGCATAGCTGAGCCAACCCCAAAGCTCGCGTCTCTGTAGTTTCGTCGACGACGACGACGACGGTGATGGATCTGCGGCCATGGTTAGGGTTAGGAGTAGAGGCGGGCCGATTGAGACGTGGACTCTGTTGACACATATTTGGACTAGTGGCCTGCCCAATTCGCCCGCGGCCACCGCCTTTATTTGTTTTGCCATTAGCAAGCTCTACACAGGCTGGAACTTGCTCTACAGGCAAAGACAAAGTACCGTACAGACGGTGTACGTAGATAGCTAGAGCCAACGATAAGACACCGGCTAGAAAATGTCGGACATAGCCGAATTAAAGCGTCTCGTAAAATCACTTCAACAAGCCTCGTCTCAGCGGGTACGTCCCTTGTCCTCCCCGTTCCATTCGTTTTGATTTGTCTGCTTATTCTTCTTGGTATGTCTTGAACAGGAGATCGTCGACGTCCTGCAGGTATTAAAGAAGGAGGCGAAGATAACCGAAGCCGTTCTAAGAGTGCGTCTAGAGGGTCTCGTGATTCCTTCCTGTCTCACTAACGTCCTGTTTCTCACATCCTCGCAGGAGAGTAAAGCTGGTCTTGCTGTCGGGAAATTGCGTTCGCACGCTGCAAAAGATGTCTCTGAACTTGCCAAGGAGATCGTGCGCGCGTGGAAAACGGCGGTAGACAAGGAGAAACAGGCCGCGGGGACCCATTCAAAGGGTGCGGCAAAATCCGCAGGTATGAGGAATCCCTCATTCGCAAATGACTATCATATAAACCCAAGTGGCTTTCCATCTAGCTCCCGCGCCACGCAAAGCGTCAAATGCATCGGTTCCCTCAATGGCGGGCGCCTCGAACAGTGGCGCCCGTACAGCGAAGAGCGACGGCGTGAGTATATCTATTACTGGCGACAAAACGCGGGACAAGTGCATCGAAATGCTTTATGATGCCCTTGCGCTCGACTCAGGCTTCCGTATGTCCATTTCGTCCTCTTTAACACTTATCATTTTCACTTACATAATACCCAGCGTCCGACCTTATATTGCAACGAGCCCGTGTAGTAGAGGAGACGGTGTGCAAGGACTGTAAAGGGACCACGGCGACATACAAGTCAAAGATACGGATGTTGTTTGTAAACCTCAAAGACAAAAACAATCCTGGCTTGCGCCGAAGCGTTACAGCTGGAGATATCCCCGCCCAGACATTTGCAAGAATGACCAGCCAGGTTCGTTCGTCTTTGTCGTTACTACCAACTTTAGGAATCCTGCTAACACCTTTGGGTGAACTCGTCTTACAGGAAATGGCCTCTGAGGAACGCAAGGCAGCTGACGCGAAGATTGAGGAGGATAATTTATTCTTATCGCTTGGCGCGGCCGACCAGCAGGCAGAAACAGACGCGTTCCAATGTGGCCGGTGCAAACAGGTACTAACGATTGGTCACTGGTCCTTATCATTCTCATCACCCTTCGTCAGAGGAAATGTCGTTACCGCCAAGCACAAACGCGGAGCGCTGACGAACCGATGACTGTAAGTTATCTGACTTTCTCGACTTTGTGACTACGCTAACTTACTATCAACAGACCTTTGTAACGTGCGTCCGTTTCTCTGTTCTCGTGTTTCGTTTCTTAATTAACGTCCAAATAGCTGTACAAACTGCAACCACAGGTGGAAGTTCTCGTAGATTTGCGGTCTTCACAACTGCTCTCTAGATTACATCGCTTTAGTTTGCTTTTCTTAGGTATTTCTCTACTCCCGTGGTTTGTACGTTGCCGATATTATTTCCATTCGTGGACCCATTACATACCAATATTTCCTTATCATATCCTGGCTTCGCGACCTGGGCCGGGCTGGACGGCCCTCACTAGCTTTGAGGTGTGCGTCCTCTACGGAGTTGCCAATCAAAGTGACTTTTCACATCAACTTGGCTTAAAGAGAGGGAATCATCCCTTCTATAGGGAGATGCATTAATGTATCACAGTACTACGATGACACGTTGCGCCGCATCTAGGTGGAGGAGGAAGCATCAGCAATTACTCCGGTTCGGGTTGTGTAAGGCTTACGTGTCTATAATATGCTGGTCGGTCGTCACGGTCAAACCTCGCGCCGCGGCAGCGCCTTCCAACTCTTCTTAAGCCCCATGCGTTCGATAAGACTCGCCGGCATACAATAAACAGGGTCAAGGTCTTCCAATCCAGGGTAGCCAAGCAAAGAAAGGCCAGCAACGCCGAACAACGTGTGAAACACGTCCGTCATGTCACCCGGCCGGTCCGCTATCCCACCACCCTCGGGATCCTAAAGGTGGATTGGATCATTCATTCCAAAGACAAAAAAAACATACACATAAAACAAGACCAAAAAAAAAGGACACCCGGAGAAGCCGAAATTTTTGAGACGAGTGAATGTCCGTCTACGTACCTGCGCCGAGAGGATGAAGCGCGTGAGCGCGGCACTGTCTATCCAAGTGAGCTTGTTCAGGATGGCCATGGAGGAGAGGACCCAATGACTATAACAGACCTGTGAAAATTCAGTTTGAAAGGGAAGGGAGGACATATATCAGCGCGCGATGGACCAGCATAGTAGATGTATATGAAAAAAAAAAACGAAAGAGGATGCACACATCTTCTAGCTTTTCGGGACGCCCGTTCATCCCACCGTTGGGTAGCTGTCTTTCCGCTAGCCACCATCCTAGCGTCGGTACATCGACCACGTCTAATCGATCTAGAATCGCGAGCGCAGCGGTGCACACCCACACTGCAAAGAAAGTTACACGTTACTACACGTCATCTTTTCAAGCAAGAGGCGGGCCGGCGGAAAAAGCGTACAGAGTGTGTGGGGGAGGAAGGGGAGAGCGAGATATACCTTGTGCTGCGTGGCTTTCTGAGCCAGCGATTCTGCCAAAGCCACCGTCAAAGTTGCGGCATGATGCTAGGTAAGAAACTGTACGCTCCCGATCGATGCGATCAAGCGCGCCGAGGAGGGATAGCGCGGATACGGCGCAATAGAGGAAGCGCGTGTCCGTCTCGCCAAAGGCATCGCCGGCGAAGACACCAGAAGGCTGTTGCAGGCCTACGATAACTGATATACATTGTCATCAGTATAAATCAGGATATATAGGGAGAGGGGGGGGACGTACAGCCGACTACACGCGGCTTGTTGATGCGCGAGAGGGCATCGTGCGTTGCTAGGACTTGGATTGCGCTTAGCGTGGAAAGGATGTGCGCGTCGTGTCCCGTATGTGCACCAAAGGCACCTTTTTGAACCTGGTGTTTAGTGGCGCTTTTGCTATTGCGGCGCAGGGGGAGGGAGAGGGTCGCACAGTAGGATATTCGCACCTGCTTCATCATCCCAGCAGCTCATCACATACTCTATAGTCTCTTCTGCATCTAACGCATCCTTGTGTTTCAATATGCAAAGCGCGGTGAGGCCCCAGTAGACCGCGTTCATCCGTAGGTGGGCCGTCATATGGTACGTCAAGTCATCCTTATGCTACGTGCGACACACGTCGGCGGCCGTTCAGCGGAGAGGGTATTGTTCACCTCGAAGCAACTTACTTTTCCTAGATTCTGGATATATTGTACGTGAATATCGGTGAGGAGTGTGTCTGACATGTGCGGCGGGGCGAGGCTCAAACTCGGCGAAAGGCCGGGACACGCGCGCTAATCCGAGCCTTGGTTGGTTCCCCCCGAACGCGATAAAAAGGACGTCGCAGAGGCAGCCCCAGCGGTAGTCCGCCCCGTCCACGTCACTTGTTCACCCATGTCCTCCTCTTCGGCCAACCAGTCCTCCCCTACGTCCTACGGTGTTTCCCCAGTCATCATCATCCAAGGCGAACACGAAATCTACCATCGGCAATCTCTCACCACAAGCAGCGCCACGACCCCCGTATTCTCACCAACTCATCTCAAAGAAGATGATCAGCCATCCTTGCGCACGCTTGACAATGTTCGTGATCAGGTCGCAGCGAGCGTTGCGGTGCGCATGATGCGCAAGCTTAAGACAGCCGACAATACGCAGTACGGCGTCGCACTGACACTTACCAAGAGCGACGATACAGGCTTCCTGCGTCTCGTCGCATCGCACCTTGCTTCACAACCCTCAGCCTCCCTTAGAGAGAAGGCATACCTCGTCGCGGTCACCACGACGGGGGCGGGCGACACTTCCCTCCTAATCTGCGGCACTGACCCGGCGAAGGTGCAGCGTGCGGCGCTGCTCGCAATGTCTAAATTCATCGGGCACATCAAGCCAATACCAGAGCAGGAAGGTTCAGGCACCGTTTGGCTCGCGCGCGCGCGCGGGGTCGGCTGGAACGGGTATGACGAGACCGCGCTCTTGGACGTACTGCAGAAATGTGCGCAGGAGCTTGTAGACCCTTCGCGGCCGCCACCGGGCTCGCGCGGCATTGGCGAAATCCTCGCTTTGGCGCGCACGCGGCTGCATCGTCTGTTGCCGCGACAGGCATATGAGGAACTCCGCGATGCGGACATCAGGGTTCCTGTACTGCTGGTGGATATTCGCCCTGCGGCACAACGCGCGAAGCACGGACAGATCCCTGGTGCGATGATTATAGAGCGGAATGTGCTTGAGTGGCGATTCGATCCGCGTTACTTGGAAGGACGGCTGGACATCGCGACGCGGTATGATCTGAGGATAATCATATTCTGCCAGGAAGGCTACACGAGCTCGTTGGCTGCGGCATCACTGCAGGACATCGGGCTATTGAATGCGACAGATGTGGTCGGCGGGATCGAGGCATGGAAGGAAGAGGGTCTTCCGATAGAACTCGACTCAGAGTCGTGACGTGCGAGACTGCCGAGTGTATGGGCGCACACTGCACGTGGTACCTCTACAAGGGTCGTGGTAAGTGTCTATAGTCTATACCTGTCCATCAATCGGAACTCACGTAACGTGCACCGTACCATTCCTCGGATCATGTTGTGGTGCGGTTACAGCATAATTTACCCATGCAGTAATTGATGAGTCTTGATCGTATCCCCGGTGTGTCACATGGAGGACAGCATGGTGGGCATATTGTTGATTACATCAAGTGACTGTTGTTCCGGGAGCGTTCCAGGCTTTCGCTCCTCCTATGCTGATGGGGCCGGAGCGGCAGGCGAGCCATTTTCCCTGACGAGTCACGGATGCTGCCTCGCGTCATGTTCTCCAGTAGAATGACCCGAATGCTCTTTGTATTTTTATAAACTTGTGGGAGTTGGTATTGGTCTCAAAAATATGTATCTCTGCTCCTTCGTTGGTGTTGCTGGTCGTGAGTCCTGTCGAGTACAGCACACGCTCAGAGCACAGCGATCCAGTTCCCGTTGAGTCACGGGGATCGATGGCCGAGTCCGGAAGTCCGGAGCCGAGAGACGATGACGACGACCATAAAAGGGAATGATTACCAAGCGTGGACAGGCGATGTCAGGCCATCGACCACGTGTTCCGAGTATATAAAGCACTGGCAAGGCAAGGCCCCGCTGGCCCAATCCCTCTCCAGCCGAGTCCGAGCATTTTTTGTGGCAGTTATTGTAAGTTGCCATATCCCTCACTATTGTCACAGCCGCTCTGTGTCCGCAATTAGCCCATTGTATATCAAAGCAACCCTTGTACTTTATAAACAACCCACCCCCTCCTTTTCAACCACCTGAACGTGAACGCGTGTGTGACATCCCCCCAACTGCCATCATCGAACAGAACAAGAACAAGAGTCCCCGTCACTTTCGTCACTGTTTTCAGCAACAGGCACTTGGCATAGAACGCCACAACGAACAAACTCTTATACTGTATCATCATGCCTGGGCCCTTACGTCGTGTCCGGAACACATTTTGCCGCCGTTCCGACGGCGAGGACGCAGTAATGTCTGATGCAACCACGTCCGCCGTCGACACTCCCGCCTTCCCTGCCCCCTTAGCCCCCTCCCGTTCTGCCAACAGCTCCTCGTCATTGGGAAAGCGCTCCCCGTGCCGAGAACAATCGTCCGAATGTGCTTCCAAGCGAATTGCAGCGATGACGTCGTCGTCCATGACACCAGACTTTTCTCCAGGAGATATATCAACTCCCATTCTTAGTCCTACCCACACCTCGATACCCAATACTTCCCCCTTAAAGCGGCCTAATTTATCCCTTAATCCCATCGACAACGCCTCTGCTAATGTGCTTGCCGAGTCATCCACCTCCACCTCTCATTGTCCCGAGCCTGCCTCTCCCGCTCCAACAGAAATTGCAAACGACATTAGCCACATCGAACAGTCACACGAAGAACGCATGGAGACTCTCCGAGAAGCAGGGATCAAAGTGCGGGACTTTGCGTACGAGCCAATGCCCAATTCCGACAGAGCACCAGAAGTCTTCGACCCCATGCCCTCTCTGATCATAGCCGACTGGCACATGCGCAACCCGGACAAGAACCGCGGCTTGCTGAGTTCCAAGAGTCTCTTCCGTCTCCTCAAGATTGGCTGGTTGACCCTCTCAGATATCAGAAGCTTCTTCAACCCGTACGATTACCTCGCGCTCGCTTATTACAACGACAAGCCGGACGATCAGCGATACCCGTTTGTCGTCGCACACCCGAAAGACATGCCGACACCTTCGCAGCGCGTACGGTTACGTCGCCAGGCAGGTCTTCCTACTTATCCGGAAGATTTTCCGGATAGTGTGTTTTTTGGTTATGACCCTACGGGTTACTCGGATGATGAGGGGGAGGGGGAGGGAGGGCCTCCTCTCCGTGCATCGACTCCTCACGTGCCCGCGGAAATAGCGCCAGCAGAGGGAGTGGTGGTCGCTAAGGCTGAGGCTGAAGCGGTGCCAGTGGTGGTCGAAGGACCCAAGCCGAAACGTCGGAAGGCCAAGGGTACGGCCAAGACACGGGGTCGCGCCAAGCCGAAACCATTGCGAAGGGAGTGCTCGCGTCCCGAAGTATAGATTTCCTCTTTCCAGATCAACAAAGGCACTTTTTTTTGTTACTTTTATTTATACTCTTTTTCGCTATTTGCAAGATTTTCTGTTGTAACCCACCCCTATTACCACGGACAAACTGACTGTATTTCTCGGCCGTGTAGCTTTATCCTCCAAACCAACAGTAATGGGGCGTTTGTACAACTCGCCGTATTTCCCCCCTGCAGGAATTGTTTGGTAATTACTTCTTCGGATGGATGGTTCTCTGTATTAGCACACGAGTTATAAAGCCTCATTAATGTCAACCAACGCCTACCTCTACGCACACGCCTTGCGTTTTGACCGAGAATACAGTAAGTGACTCAATGGCACAGTGAATTTGAATATTTTTTTTCGTGGACTCGGAGGTGTGTACTAATGGACAGCCAATGGTGAGGGGGGAAGAAATGGAAGACTATCGAGAGGTATATTGTGGAGGTCATACATAGGGTTACAATACTAGGCCCAAAAGTTCAGTAACGTATCTAATCCGAACGCGTTCGACTGAGAACCGGTTCGGAAACAATGGTAACGCGTATCTTGACATCTTGTGAATGTAGAACATGGTGAATTGCCTCTTTCCAGTTCCGTACCGTTTCCCATTTCTCAGGCCGAGGTAGAGGCCCCGCAAGGCACCACCTGCAGGACCTGCCTTGAACGACTGCCTCAATGATACTTTCACTCTCGAGCCTTCCACAGATGTCTGAAAGAGTGTTAGCCAGAAGAAAGAGAAGAAAACAACGAGGCACTGACTTTTGAGAATAAGTATCCCGTTCGCTCTCCAGACTTGATCAAAAGCCCGCGAGTTGTCACCGAGTTCGAGAAGCACCCGGCCAGGCTTACTAGTGAGAACGCTTATGTCCTTGGTATCTTGGTCCTGAAAATAATCCATTGGGTAAATGATAAGTCCATCCTGGGAAGCATTTGGCGATGTGATAGGAAGATCACGACGGTGGTAAAAATGAGGGTTTTCCACGAGAGTGACACGTTGTCCACGGGAAGTTGGGCAACGGTTGAAGTTCCAGAGAATTTCTGATAAATTTGAACAATTAGTGATCACCTCTAGCAGAGCAGTCAGATATGAAAAGTAGTATCGCCAAGTTGGTACCCACGTGGCACGATGGTGGGTCGGGGATCAGTAATGGACGTCATGAGATGGAAATTGACGACCCTCGACCATGCATATTCGGTTTTCATTCTTTTGAAGTATCGCGACATGAAGCGGCGGGACTGCTCCGACTCCTCCACATCCCTGTTGGCCGCTTTTCCCATGCGGTCTCTGACACCTTCGGCACCACCTTGAACACTATTTGTATGTCGGCTATACAATTTTGATACCGTTGAGGGAATAAACTCACGGAGAATGGAATGCTTTTTCATGATCATGCAGCTTTCGAATCGCTATCTTGATCCGTTGGTTCGATGTCGGGTCCGTCTTTGGGCCTGCCTTCGCAACACAAGCGAGCGCATTATCGCATGCTTGTAGGACGCTTGAAGAACTGTCAGTGGGATAAATGAATGCATATGACGAAGTGTATTCACACGCTCAGCGCGGCATCTTGGGTGAAGATGTGCTTTGCTGCCCGGGAAATGGAAAAGACTCGGCAAATACTAATAAGCTCCATTGCCTGGTTTCGGTATGCCCTCCCGGATTTATCCATGTGCCTCAGAAAGCACTGCTTGTCGAATTGGGGCAATTGACCCCGAGAGCTAATGGAAGGAGAGACAGCCATTTCGTCAGGCAAGAGAAATCAGAGAGAGGGACAGTTATGAAAAACCGACGGCGTCTAGACTGAGCAGCCGTGTGAATAACTTGCACCTGACATGCTTGAGGCACTGGTCTATCGTCTTTGTTGTGTGCATCAATTTTTCATGTTGATGCTTTGAACACCCCAAAATACTGTACATGACAAACACGATAACAAAGTCTCCGCTTCGACACGCAGACGTCGTCATGAACTGGCACCACGTGGTCCGGACAGCGCCGAAGATGTGCATGCCATGCCGTACACCCGAATGTTGACTGACGAGCACTGACACGTATGGATGTGAGACGAAGGCGATCCGTTGCTACAGAAGTGTGCCAGAAATCCCAGTACTCGGTGTGAGTACGTGTACGAGTAGTGTGAGTGGCATATTTTCTTTTACAAATAAGAGCGCTATCGAGGTGGCATGTAGGAGTTGGCGCTGGGATTCCAGCTTTCTGGGTTTGAACTTTATTGTCGAAAATGTATCATTGATTGGGGATCAGTTGACGGGCATCATCCTTTATTGAGGGCCATAGCATCGGTATTGGAAACGGATGGAAAATTCTGCACCCATCCCCTTCAATGACTTGTCTGTACCTACTCAGCGGGCGCCACATAATGATGATGGTGCGTTGGATACTGATGGATGTCGCATCACTTCATTGACTCCGATTGCAGTCCAGAATGATTCAGAGAACGAGATGTGGAACATGTATCTGGATGAAGTCAAAGAGGAAGACCAACGGATGACTGATGCCTGGAAACAGGATGCAAAAGGGATTCTTGTGTTTGTAAGTCTTGATCGATCTAAACTTATCCTTGTGTTCGTCCCAATGACAAACTCCAAGACAGGTCTTTTCTCTGCAACTGTTGGTGCATTTATCATCGAATTCTACAAGCAGTTGCCCAACTCTAAGTCCGACACTGCAAATCAACCATCTCCTCGCAGCTCATCCATGATCTGGGTCAACGCAATGTGGCTGACAAGCCTTGTATTTAGCCTCACATCCGCCTTGGTTGCCACACTGCTTCAACAGTGGGCGCGCATGTATATCGAGGCGCCCAAAGTCCGGAGTCAGCCGAAAGATCGCGCGCATATCCGCTCGTTTTTATTCCACGGTACAGAGTTGTACAAAATGCGCATTTTGATCGAGATAGCTCCGACACTCTTGCACCTCTCCGTACTTTTGTTTTTCGCCGGCCTCGTGATTACCTTTCATACTAGTACGATCACGATCCACACGGAGGTGGCCATTGCTGTCGACGTTGCCGTCGGATTTTTTGGGCTTGCCTACATCATGTTGAGCATCCTTCCCTGCCATGACGTCAGGTGCCCGTATCGCACCCCGATGTCCGTCATATTGTGGCATCCATGGCACGCCTTCCTCGCCTTCACCGCGCATTGCCTTTATTGGGTTATGAAGCAACTTCATCAATGCCTGGTTCCACCTACTTTGGAAGGTCCTATGTCACTCGGACAACGCATATTCGTCGGTTGGTTGAATTCACGGGAAGACGCTTTCAAGCGACATTGGCAGTATTTCATCAATGGCTTTAGGGCGAGTGTCATCACGGGCGCAACGAGTACACCCGACCGTGGAGAGCGCAAGTTAATCACTGGGCTGTTCAGTGAGCTCGCGCTGGGTGATAAAGGTAAACTTCGAAAGTTCGCAGCAAGAATACCGAGAGATCGAGTCCTCGATCTCATCCCACCTATCGACTCAGAGTCTGGAAAATTTGTACTTCGAGAACCCCTTCTCGTTCTCCTACGAAGCTGTGCGGAAGGTACACGGGCTGCAGTGCTCGACAAAGATGTACGCAAGTCCCTCTTGGTATGTTTAGATGCTATCCACCACACCGTCAAGGCTCCTACTATCCCCGATTTGAATTTCATGCGGGCCAACTTCGCAGATGTCGGTCTCATGCGACCAATGTTGGTCAATACTGATACTGTCATCCGCATTATTTCTCGCACCATTTGCACATTGGTTGCGAGACAAGTAATCAGAGGACCTCTCGAAGAGCCAGAGCTACGTTGGCTACAAGAGCTCACTGGGGAAGCATCAAACACAATATTTAACGCTAATACGGCCACGCGGGACCGGATGAATTTCAAATCCTTTGTTTACGGAACTCTTTCGAGTCCTATTCAAGCGGGCGACTTTCCGACCAAGACCTTCAAGGAAACACTAGCGATCCTCCTGGATGTACGAACCGTCGCGGGCGATCAAGAAATCGATGTTCACTTCGACCTGATCACCTCCAGGAATCGGCTTTCTGAAGAAGTTGGATGGTTACAACAGGATGACCTTCAACGCAGTTATGCAATAGTTGATAGATTACGTTCCGAGTCGATGTTTCCGTTTCTCCCTCCCCCTTTCCCCATCCCCATAAACCAGCCCGCTACCTGACGCAATTTACTATTGAGGTAGGCAGGCTGCAGGCTCTACTTTTGTAGTTATGAAATCTGGTGTATACTAACCCTAACTTGAATGTCAGGTGTGTCCTATTTATTTCTTAGCTTAGAATGGGACATCAATGCATCACAACCCGACCGGGCGAGAGCGTCGGAGGTATCAAGCAAGTATCAAGAGAATCGATATCCTCGACTACCAATCCTTGTTACAGTAACAACCTGTAACAACCTCGTCCCCATCCTTTCGAGTCGTGTCCGTCATCCCATGTGATAATGACCACGCACGTGCATCACCTGCCTACGTTCGAGAGTCGGATGAACCCCGGTACCCAGCTGGCGGATTTTTGGGCTCATCGGGGCTCGTCTCAGTTCATCATCGATTACTATGATATGCAAACGCGACACCCACATCCTTATCTCACCTCACTTCATACTTATTACTTGCTGGTCCTCTTATATTGATCAGTGATATAGATATATTAACTGAGATATACTGTACAAGTCTAAGTACTTAAGTAGCACGAGATGTACCCTGCTGAACATCGATCTATCTGTCTGTTGTGCCCTCCAAAAGCTCCTCACGCGTGCCCCCTCCCTCTCGCCCCTGCTCCTGGTCGTCCGTGGCTGCCACGCGTCGACGTCCCTGTCCCTCTCCTCGTGTGCCATTGTGCTCCTCGCGTTTTGACATCTGCACCAGCGAGCACCGTGCCAAAAATAAATACGAGAAACAAGAACGCGTATCGGATGCTACCAGTCAAATCAGAGCCGACATCGGCTAATCGCCGGTTTATTATTGGCCCCCAATCAACAATTAACGTAACGTAACGGTATAGCTCATTCTGCCTTGTGAATGGGCAAATGCATATACCAGATCGGTGATGAGAACGGGCCATACTAGTACCGTCTTCCCTCACCAGGAGGAATGATCTTTGTTTACGAAGCCGGCGTGTAGCTCTGGAGCACGCAGTCGTCGATTCACTCAAATAATGGTATACTCGAGCTAAGTAATAAAAATATGAAAATGACATTCATACATCGGAGCGCTTCCAAGTGGGACTAAATAAAAATCTCAGCAGTAGCTACTTGGATGCAGCAAGTAGACGAAAATGAGTCAACGAAATAGCATCAAGAAATATACAAAAATATTAGAATGTCACAAAGACAGGCGGCCCATCGTCAAACTTTGACAGTGGTAATATCCTCTTCTCATACTCCGATAGCAATTGCGCGACTTCGTGGTGTCCCTCATTTTTTGCTAATTCGAAGGGTGGATTTCCATCCTCGTTCCGGGCATGCACATCCGCATCACGATCGAGTAGGAGCTTCGTAATCTGGAGGTGTCCATAATATGCTGCTAGGTGTAACGCAGTTTCGCCAGCCGCCTCTTGTGTATCTACACAAGCGTGACGATTGAGCAACAGTTCAACAATTTCTCGATGTCCTTCTTGCGATGCAAGGTGTAACGAAGTCCAGAGCAAGTCGTCCTGAGCCCCCACTTCAGCCCCGCGATCCAGGAGTTCTCGTGCGGCTTCGAGGTTTCCGGTCTTCGACGCCATGTGTAATGGTGTCCAGAAATGCGAATCCTTTGCGTCGACATCCGCGCCTCGTTCGAGTAATAAACACATGACTTGGAAGTGTCCGTTTTCGGATGCCCCATGTAGCGGTGTTTTCCCCAACCAGTCATGCATATTCAAATCGGCGCCGTTCTGTAATAAGAACCGCACGACCTCCAGTCTTCCATTAGCTGAAGCCAGAAACAGTGGAGTGTGTTGGTCCTCGTTCTTCACATCCGGATTCTCGCCGCCGCCGATCAGCAGTCGCACATCTTCTAGGTACCCTTCATGAGACGCGAAGTGTAACTGAGTCCAGGATGACGCATCCACATCCATGTCGTATTTGGGGAGAGCTGTAGGAATGAAGCCATGCCCTGATGCCAGATGAGGTGAAGTCGACTTGAACAGCTCCTGGTTATTCGAGTTCCCGCCGTGCTCGCGAAGTAGCCGAGCAACTTCCATGGATCCGCCATTCAGCGCTTGATCCAATGCAGTTAATCCGTTCCCGTCACGGGCATCTACATCCGCACCATGCTCGAGCAGTAGGCGCACTACCTCCAGCGCCCCATCATACGAGGCCTGGTGCAACGGGGTCGCGCCGTACTTTGTCCGCGAATTTACTTTCGCCCCGTGCTTCAGCAGTAATCGAAGAACAGAGCCATCTTTGAAATAGTGACCTCCTGATGCCCAATATAACGGGGTACACCCGGCCCAATTCTCGGCATTGATGTCAGCATTGTACTCGATTAATTTCTCGACAACCGTAAGATTTCCGTGAAGGGCTGCGGAATGCAATGGAGTACTCCCAATGTGGCCCCGGACATACGGGTCTGCGCCGTGTTCACGAAGTAGATCTGCCGTCTGGAAATGTTCCCCTGCTAATGCCGCCACTAGCGGTCTCATATAGTAGCCCCCATCAGCGTTCACATCCGGCCGATATTTGGTAATGAGGTGCCCGGCGAGATCGTGGAATCCACAGAGTACTGCATAATATAAGGGAGTCGCAGGGGATTTCTCAAATGATGTGAAGAAGTAAAAGGCTGATCTATTGTCGGGTTTGGGGTCTATATCGTATAGTGTGAGCCACACCTCAAAGTGTGGTTTGTCCGCGTTAAAGAGATGTTCCATCCCTTTCTGTAAATGTGACGACACCCCCCCAAATTGCGCATGAGTAGTCCAGTGTTCGGCAGCGTATCCAGCCAGCGGATGGTCCTCGGGCGTGTGCTCGTCAATATCATGTTGTATTTGTAGTAAAACGCCTAAGCAAGTTTGCGCCAGGATTGTATGCGCAGGTTCCAAATCGATATGATAACTCGAGACCTCTCCGCTCGAAGTACTGGGGCGAGATGAGGTCAAGAATTCCTTGACGGAAAAGTGCGAAAATTGAACGACCCGCGAATCACCAGTTTCGACAATTGCAATTAGACTTGAGCACGCCGATTGAAGAGCTACTTCTTCGTCCTCCCACCGCCAATCCCGTTTCGACGTCGGGATCCCTTCCGCATCATCGAAGTCAACCGCGAGGACTTCTGCAAGCTCCCCAACGCGAAGAGGCCGGATGGCAACAACCAGACATTGCAATACCCGTCGAGCGTGCCCCCGATTCGGCTTCTTGATTTCCTTCAATATACGCTCATACGTCTCGTCCAGAGATTCCGGCAATTCCCTGAGCGTTCGCCGCACGCTTGACGGAAGACAGTCACGTAGCACTTCCAACTGACAAAAAATCCACCGGAACCTGTCCTATCATTCAGAAACGTATTATAAACAGAAATCAATTCACTCACAGGCTATCAGCACGTTCAGAGAGCGTCTCAATCACCAGTTCCTTATCCTCCTTCTTCCATCTCCGCATGATCGGTTCCGAATTCGAGTAAACAACCGACCTGACGTAGTCCTCGATATCTTTCTTTTGTCCACTTTGATAATGAAGGGACACCTGGCGAGAGGTTAGAGGCTCGAGGACATCTCGTATGTCGACTTCTGGGCGACTCGTGACACATATATGAAGGTTTGGTATATGAAGGTCGACGAGTTCCTTCACAAGCTGAAGAACCCGTTTGCGAGGTGTTGGAATCCCAGAGACGTCGGAACATTCATCGAGGGCGTCCATTATTAGATAGATAGAACGTTGATCCGGCAGTGTGAGCGTCTCCTTCAGGCACCGTTTCAGGGCATCATCGTTAGGCTGTCGCGCGCCGTTGCCATGATCGGAATAAAGACGTGATAGAATGTCGCAACGAGGACCCGATTGTGCAGAAAGTTGAGCGAGGAGAGAAAGGACTAAGCCACGCCAGTGTTGTTTGTTAATGTCCCGAAAGTCGAAGTAGAAATAAGCCATCGAGGCTTGACCGACATCGCACAGAGATTTGATGTCTTGAATGACTGAGGAGCTGCACATGACAAGTGATGTCAATTAGTATCTTTGACGGAAAAAGTAAAGTGTCCACGAACCAAAGAATGCTCTTTCCCGCGCCAGCTACGCATAGAGATGTAAGGTAGTGTCGCGCAGGGGAGTGAAAAAGGGCCGCACGTTTTCCATGAATCCAGAGGAGCGAACTTGTTGATTTCCATTCCTTGTATATGCTGCCCTGAATGAACCACGTTGCAGTTCCTTCATGATGAGCAATACGCGAAATGTTATGGTTCGTAGACGGATCTGGCGGGGAAAGCCATCTACAAAGATCTTGTCGTAATTCGTTCCCTGTAAAAACGCTTGAGCCTGTATGTCTGACATTAATACGGTTCGGAGATCACGAACGTTTCATTTGATCTACTTCGTCTTCCGCCTGTTGTATGACTGCCCTTGCATGTTTTCCATCTAGGCGCATTCGGTTAAACATTTTATGATGGTGGATCGAAAATGTATTCGCACCATCAATGACTGCCACGATCCTGTTGTCAACACTGGCTACCAAATCATCGGTATGTGTAGTCTTCAGGACTTGCGCAGCGGCCATTCGGGCCTCCTCTTGTGTCAGCTTGTCTAGTCTCTTCAAGGCATCTCGGATATTGGTCCTTCCAACCAGCTTTTTTATATATTTTTCTGAAAAATACTTCCGTCAACGGTAATACCTTTGGTACAGCAAGGACTCACTCATTCGACCTTCCTTAAGCTCTTTCGTCGCCATTGCAAGAATCGAGAGGATTTCGACCATTATCCTCGTAATTGTATCCACCATTTCTTGGTTAGGCGGTACCTCTAAATGAATTTCAAGACGTCGAAAAAAAGTTTCTATCCGCTCAAAGATATTGATGAGAGCGTCTCGGCCGGCATGAGCATCCTTGGCTGCCTGTAAGATATTGATATTGAAACGGCCCGCGCAAGCGCAAAGGTATTGGGAAGGATACATACTGATAGGAGCACCCCGAAACTAGTAAAGATCACTTTCGCTGGTGAAAATACCTGTCAAATGCACTAAGGGTACAGATCTCACGAGTGATGGCCTGAGGCATACCATGCCAACACTTTCTCCGAGAGTCGCAGAGAAGGAACACAGGACATTCACCGTCGGGTCCAGCCATTTCGTCAGGCGGTCATCGCTACTTCGAAATCGATTGAGCCCCTGGACTTGCTGACGAAGCACATCGAGAATGCCGCTGGGCGAATCGCAGTCTTGTAGCTGGACAGCGAGTGGGTGCGAAAGAAGGTCCTTTTTTGTGCGACTTTCGTATGCTTTCAAGGCTTCATCGAAGATAAGTTGGAATTTTGAGTGTTGGTTGGAAGACGATGTGGCCGTAGCGGCGTGAGTGTGGGACATAATGGTAGGAACGAGGAGATGGTTCGCGCCGTGAGGAGGTCCCATGAGGATAAGTTGCGGCAAACAGCCTCACGAATTCGAAATTCGAAACTACAGGCACCATAATCGATAAGCGCTCACCTAAGTGGCATATCAAACCTTGTGAAGTGATAGTACGCCACGCTCTCGTAATGACGAAACTCCGCTCCGGAGGGTAAAGACCCTTGTCACCGGTCCAAAACCGTGTGCTTCGGAATGTCCCCTGCGTTGGGCGCCGAACGCGCGGGTCCTTCTTACTTGTTTCCGTCGAGACGAATAAGGCTGTTCAAGGCGACGAACTACGCATCACTTGCTTAACGACGGCCACGAATGGCAGAGCTCGAAAAAAGCTCGAAAATGAACAGACCCCGCTTGTCCATACCATTTCAGCGGGCAAGGACACTGACACTCAGTTGCAAGCGAACAGTCGACTACGCACGCACCCAAACCCTATAAGCGACGAATACGGATCCTTGGCTACTTTTTAATAGCCCTGACGTGGTCGATCCGATCTTGGGCCCGCTTACGAACCTTTTGTGGATTTCGAGAAGAACCTCTTTGAGAAACGGGGCCCTCCGAGGCAGTTTGATACCGGCACACTCGTGGGACACTACATCATTCTAAAGTGTATGAAGTCATTCTTATCAGTATCTCCAGAGGTTACCGAGAAAGTGAAGGAATACTTGACAGCTACTCTGAAGGGTCAGTTTGAATGACTGAAATGGCTATACTGATGTGTTGAGAAGTACACTACTTACTCCTGTAACATCTAGCTCGTTTCTACGATATATCCACATTGTAGTGTATATCACGAAGGCAATAACTATCTAGAATGATTTTTTTAGGCTCAGTTCGGCAAGACGGATCCGGGTTTTACTGAAAACCTGGATTCTCTTGCCAGATTCTATACACACGATACCATGACATCGTTGCAATATCATGGGGCCTTATTAGGCCTTAGGCCTTAGGGTTCGCATCGCTCTTTCACAGCATCGTTGTATTATTACTGTCGTCCCGAATCAGGGAATACGTGTAGTGGGATCTGGCTGTGCTCACTGGCACCCCATATCAGCTAGTGGCGCATCAGTAAATCAGGGAAATTGTCGTGAGGCAGTGCGGCACTCACAGAGATAACACAAGCCAGTAAACACTCATAGTACTCATACCCCAATACGAGCCAATATGAGACCTCGGTTAATACTCACACGGTCACCACGTGGAGCTGTTATTCGCAAACTTAGACAAACTTAGATAATACTCACACGATCACCGCGAGCTATTCTTTCACGCGTGAGAGAAGTCTCACTTTCTGTTGAAATCATACTCCATTACAGTGTTTATCTTCTCTGTTATCAGACTCATGATGTGTTGAGAATGTTCACCAGGGACACCAACTGCCAGTGAAGCATACCGTCGCCCGCACTTCACTATCCCCCTACCCACTATTATCAACTCGCATCATTGACAACGACTTGAACTCATCGTTGTGCCACATTGGCCCCATAATGTGAAGCAGCTCAATTTCTCCATCATAACGTGCTCTCGAAGACGGTTATGGCCATTCTGGCCCACTCACCCATTTCTTGGTTGCCGGGGGCATAGCACTACTTGTGTAGGTCGGGTCTTTCGGTCTCAATGACCTCGCACGCCACAATCAAATCGAGCACAATGCATCTCTCGTGCACGACAACACCATGGAGTCTTGGAGTATTGTATTGATCTCATAATTGAGAAATGAGAATGTATAAACAGAGGAGATTTCTACATGGGTGATGGATTTAGGCAATGCTTTATTGCTCTTATGAATTGGATGTAAGGTTTTATTACTTTGATAGCAGCAATACAAGATTATATCAACTCGTGAAAGTTGTACATGGGCGGTTAATTGGCGCCTACCACTGAGGCGCTACAACGCTTATGTGAGCGGATACCAAAGTCACACTGCGCGCGGCCACTCACAACACAGTTTATTCACAACACAGTTTATTTCCTCACAACGGCTCGTGAGAATTTCCTTGATTTACTGATGCGCCACTATGCAGTATAAAAGTGACATGTTGCCTCTGCGCTATTTCATAAGCCGCCAGCTCGACTTCCTCTCAAAGTGGACTGTGCCAGTGGTCCTCCATCACATGCCATACGGATCTCTTCCTGACGCCCCTGATTTCTCTCCTTCGACTCGGAGACGGTAAGTTACTCCTCTCGCTTACAATAACGCCTACTGATTCGATTCTACCTTTGTAGATTCTCACCAAACTTTTCAGACGGGTAAGTACGATGTCATTTAGGCGCCTATCCGTGCCGAGCTTGTCTCGCCTTACAGTAGTAGGAACTTCAGCGTGTCTGATTAAGGCCCTGGCATGGGTCCAAGTCCCGGTTCCGGATTCGTTCCGATATTCTCGGTCCAGTCAGCCCACCCTTCTTACCCCCTCGGGTTTTCGTACGTCAGCAGAACCCGGGACAGATGACCCTAGCCTGGCCATCGTCTCAGGGTTCTGCCGGCGCATGGAACCCATAGGTAGGATCCGAGTCGTATTTGCACCAATCAGCCAGCGAATCTCCTTACCCATACATCCCCGTTGTTCTTCAACAGAACCCACGACGTATCACTGCAGCCCCACGGACTCAAGGCCCTACAGTCGTACAGAATTACTGGGGGGGGGCATTCTTGCAAGTGTACCTTAACTGTCCTTTTTTGTGCCAGTCTCTTACCAATTACTCCGATCATCCGGCCCGTGGCTTAGGTTGCGCTATTGCACCGAGGACGCATGGGCCATGGCAAGCTTCCTCTGCAGTACGGCTTTGCTTCTTAAGTCGACGTGATAACTTCTCTGATAATCATAGCTAACCTCGGCTTTGCACCCAATAATGTCCACGTCATGACGGACAGCGCTGCGAATCCAAGGGATCGTCCATCTAAACCCAATATCGTGCGTCTCCTAGGCCCGTGCGAGATATCGTTTCAACCCTTATATTTTGTTTAGCTGCGAGTGATGAGGGGATTAGTTCGTAAATTCCTAACCCGACAATCACCGTCTAGTTTCCGGGCATGGGTTACATCAAAGACACGGATGGGGACGAGTTCGATGGGCTAGACAAATGTTCATTGCTGTGCCTTCTCAGTACGAGCATGCTAACGTTGTCTGTAGTCGTGCCACTCTGGGACGGCTCTTGGTCCGTCGTTTTTAATGTGTGTTCTTTCCTGATCTTGACTAACTATATCCAAGATCTTCCTTATGTGGTATGCACACACTCTTCTATGCCCCTCTGAGACACGTTCGCCTTGACATATGCCGCACAGTATAACTCGAATGGAGTAGTCAAACCTTTCAGACACCCAGAGATATTTTAACCCACCTTATAGCTATCAACCTCGTATGAGAAAGTTCGTCGTTGAACACTCCGATGCACACAGGACAGTTAGCGTCATCGACGTCTCAGTTGATCGCGCGTCGAGGGAATGTTGTGTCAATGTTGTGTCGGCATTTTATGAGTCAGCACGTCGGGGCATTCTATGTGCTCAGTTTTGTCAGCATTGTATAGTAGTCTAATCCACCCGTACTGTACTGTACTTATTAGAGTAGATCATGTGGATGGCGTTTCCAATTAGATTAGCCGCGGCCCGCTGGCTTTCCGTGATTTCGTATCTGAATTCATACTTGATTCGAGCAATTCCCCGGAAGTTTTCGATCTTGTGTCCTACCTAATCATCGCCGACTGTCACATGTACAACCCATGCAAGAACTATGATTTTCTAAGCAAGGTCTCTTTCACCTTATCAAGATGGGCTAGCTCGCCCTTGCGTACGTCAGACCAAATTTTCACCCGAGCGATTGCACTGCGCTTGCGCATTATAACAGCCGACCAAACAAACAGCGATACCCATCTGTTGTCACCCCCGAACGAGGCCAGGCCAACCCCTTCTCAGCGCATACGGTTACATTGCCAGGCTGGTCTTGCCACCTATCCGGACGACTTTCCGGATAATGAGGTTTATCAGACATAAGCCTACGGGCTACTCAGAAGATGAGGGGGAGGAAGGACCTCTTCCCCTCTCTTATCTCCCCCTACTCTTCCTATACCTGCGGAAAGTTTCCGCGGCGCCGGCGTCAGGAGAGGTGGTGGAGGATGAAACGGTGGTGGTCGAAGAATCCCAACCTGGGCCACCCATAATGCCGGGAAGTCAAGGGCACGGTCAAGACATGGAGCCGCACGAAACCGAAATTTTTGCGATGCGAGTGCTCACGTCCGAGGTATACATTTCGTGTTCCCGAACTACAAAGGCGGGTTTTTTTTTACTTTTTTATATTCACTTTTTGCTATTGCAAGCTCTCTGTTGTAACTCACCTCTACCACGGACACACCGTATTCCCGTGCGCGTAGCGTCGTCCCCCAACTAACAGTAATGGGGCGTTTGTCCAACTTGCCGTATTCTCCCCCTACAGGAATTCATACACACACCATCCCCAGGCGGCCCCTGCCGTCGATTATAGAAGCTTCTTTAGTTGCACCCGAGTTGCACCGCTCCCGACTACTGTAGCTCGCCTTGGTGTTTCAATGGTCGTAGGACAGTAACATGCAAGAAACAATTTCACGTAGACTGACAACCACGTCCGAAGTTGAGAAAAGTGGCGCAATAATTTTAGGTATTCTATATAGCTTGAACAATCAACAAACCTTTCCCGGATGTACTGTAACAGACATTCAATGGTAACACAAGGCCCCGAGTCCATGTCATTATCACATCCTGTGATCCTCTGCTCCGTGCTCTAGTAGTAACTGCATTATGTCGCGATCTAGGCTTTCTGTCGCTACCATGAATGGAGTCCGTCCCATGGTATCTCGGGTATTTACATCTGCCCCAAGGTAGAGAAGGATCTGAGCAGCACGCACATGGCCGCGCTCTGATGCAAGATGCAATGGAGTGCGATTCTTGATGTCCGAAGCATTCGGATCCGCGCCGTGGTCGAGGAGTAAACGAGCAACTGTCAGTTGTCCGTGGAGTGATGCAAAATGCAGCGGCGTAAACATATTCTTGTCTCCAGCATTCACGTCTGCGC
>WNFO01002755.1_pt1 | contig 23132 bp, 21 predicted proteins | sample 5400251 | NCBI WGS metagenome assembly WNFO01 (sample SAMN13153354, study PRJNA577476) | soil metagenome | isolation source: 100 cm saprolite under Madrone tree | place: USA:California | collected 2016-06-14
TGACCACGCGATGCGGTATGCCCGCTCCTGGTACCGCTCGACCAGCAGCTCAAAGGCTCCCTCGTCCTGTTGGGCGATTCGTCGGCAAAGGTCTTCATCGGACGGCTCGAGGGTCTCCACTACAGCCGATCTTCGCATATGCTCGTCGGGCGAGCCAAACGCCCCGAAGTTCAGGCGCATCGCTGCATCCGCCGGGCTCCGCCACCGCGTCGCCGCCCATGTTGATCTCCCGCCAGTCGGCCTCGACCCGTAGTCTCCTGTCAGGTTAGACGCTGGCTTCGGCGGGTCCGTTTACACGGCCGGCAACAGAAAGTCTGTCCGGGAAATCGCTTTGTACCGCCTTCCACCCTCTATGACGCCCAGCGCAAGTGGCGTGTTTACTCGCCGGAGGTGCCGCGGTACGTCAATAAACATGGCAGGCGTGGATGCGGACAACACCCTGCACTTCCCTGCGGCGGTCACACGGGACAGATCTTCTGGAATGGGGTGCTGCTCTGGCCGCTGGCCTCGCCCGTGCCCATCGGCGCAACCGGTGCCGCCGCCGCCGCGCAGGCCGCGCTCCAGGCGGCCACGCCCAACTGCGGCGACCCGCTGTCCGCCTCTGAAGTCTCGCTCGATGTCCGCAGTGCCCTCTGCCACTCGGCGCCAACGCCCTCGCAGTACAAGTAGCCGGCGCCGGCGGCCCGCTAGGTCACCTCTTCCCGCGGCTCCATCCCAGGGGCGCCGCCCGCGCGCGCGGCGTCTGTCAGGCTCACGTGCTCCACGACCAGGAGCAGGAGACCCCAGAGCGTGACCGGCGCGAACTGCGAGGCGTGCAGGAGCAGCGAGAAGCCGAGGGCGTCCGCTTTCCCAATGCCGAAAAAGGACAGGGCCAGCACGGTCGCTGCCTGGACCACGCCGATGAAGCCGGGGCTCGAGGGCAGGCTCACTCCAAGACCGATGAAGGCGATGACGCAGAGGGCGGCGGTCACGGGCAGGTCGAGACGTGCCGCCTGAAAGCAGGTCCACACCGACGCCACGATGGCCACCCAGATGGCAAGCGACCATATGGCCGTTGGCAACAGCTGACTCGGCCGCCGCATGCCCTGGAGCCCGTCGCTCATGGTATCGAAGACCACCAGCAGGCGGCGTTCGATAGCCGGCCAGCGGTAGGCGAGGGAGTGAATCAGAATGCGGCAGGGCAGGGGTGCCGCCGTGATCGCCACCAGGACGACGAGCATGGCCAGGACGAGGGCGACGAAGAGCTCCGCTGCCCAGGCCACCTCGCGGGGTGTCGGGATCAGGAAGAAGACGAACGCCAGCACGATCCCCACCGCCAGTCCATCGAGTGCACGCTCGACCACGAGGGTCGTCACCGTCGTCCAGAATCGCTGGCCCCGGCGCGTCACGACGTAGACGCGCAGCACCTCGCCGGCCCTGAGCGGCAGCAGGTTGTTGCCCATGTAGCCGATCACGACTGCGTTGAGGAGATGGGTGGGATGCGCCCCCTGCGGAAACAGGTGACGCCAGCGCACGGCGCGCGCCCAGAGCGAGCCGAGATTGAGGGCGATGCTCACCGCGAGCCATCCCCACTGCGTGTCGCCCAGCCGCGCGGCGACGGCGCGGAGGTCTACATTCCAGAAGAGCCAGACGAGGAGGGCTCCACTGATCGCGATCCCGAGGAGGACTTTGACCAGCTGCCCGGCGGAGGGCACTCAGGCCGCCGACAAGGGCCCATCTGCTTCGTTGGCGAGCTTGCGGCACCCCTCAACGTACAGAGCCTCGGGGTGCCGTGGCGCTCGCCGCCTCGCAGCTGGACCCTCCTCGACGGCCTGCACAATCAGGCGCCGCCTCGCAGCGGAACCTTCTTGAGGGGCCTGTGGAGCTCGCAGCACTCGGCTAGAGCCCGAGCTGGGCAAGGACGGCGTCGAGCCGCGCGGGCACGCTTATCGGACGGGTTGCGGACTCGAGCGCCGTGTCCGGGTCCTTGAGCCCGTGTCCCGTGAGGGTGAGCACGAGCGTGGAGCCGGGCTCGAAGCGTCCGGCCTTGACCATCTTGGCGAGCCCGGCCACCGTCGCGCAGGAGGCGGGCTCCATGAAGATGCCTTCTTCACGGGCGAGCAGGCGATAGCCGCGGACGATCTCTTCGTCGGTGACGGCGTCGATCCAACCCTGCGAATCGTGGAGCGCCTCCTTGGCGAGCCCCCAGGAGGCAGGGTTACCGATCCGGATGGCGGTCGCGAGCGTCTTGGGCTCGGCGATGACGCGGTCTTCCACGATGGGCGCCGCGCCCGCGGCCTGGAAGCCGACCATCTTCGGCAGCTCCTTCGCGATGCCCGCCCGGTGGTACTCGCGGTAGCCCCGCCAGTAGGCCGAGATATTGCCGGCGTTGCCGACGGGGATCAGGTGGTAGTCGGGCGCGCGCCCGAGCTGGTCCACGACCTCGAAGGCGCCCGTCTTCTGACCCTCGAGACGGAAGGGATTCAGGCTGTTGACCAGCGTGACCGGGTGGCGTTCTGCGATCTGGGTAACGATCGACAGCGCCTGGTCGAAATTGCCGTCCATCACCAGCACCGTAGCGCCGTGGATGGCGGCCTGCGAGAGCTTGCCGATGGCGACCGCGCCCTTGGGCACCATGACGAAAGCGCGGATGCCCGCCCGCGCGGCATACGCCGCGGCCGAGGCCGAGGTATTGCCCGTCGAGGCGCAGATGACCGCGCGCGATCCCGATTCGACGGCCTTGGAGATGGCCATGGTCATCCCGCGGTCCTTGAACGACCCCGTCGGGTTGAAGCCTTCGCACTTGAGAAAGATGCGCAGGCTCGGGTCGGTCGCCTCCGCCAGCCGCGGCGCGGGAACGAGCGGGGTGTTGCCTTCGTGAAGCGTGATGACCGGCGTGCCCGGCGACACCGGCAGGAATTGCCGGTAGCGCTCGATGACGCCGGGCCACGCATTCATGCCGGCTCTACGCGGATCATCGTAGTGCGTGCCGCGACGACGGGCAGTTTGTCGATGGCCGCCAGAGCCGCGCGCATGTCCCGCTCCCGGGCGTCGTGGGTCATCATGACCACGGGCACGGCCTCGCCGTGCGCGCGCTCCTTCTGGAGCACAGAGACGAGCGAGATGTCGTGCTGCCCGAGTATGCCCGCCACCTGCGCCAGCACGCCCGGCCGGTCCATGGCCATGACGCGCAGGTAGTAGGACGAGCGGATATCCTCCATACGCCGGAGGGGCAGCGGCCGCTCGCTGAGCGAGGGCAGGTCGCTCTCCATGGCCGGGATGCCGTGGGCGACACGCCGGGCGATCTCCAGCGTGTCCGACCAGACTGCCGACGCGGTGGGCAACTGCCCCGCGCCCCGACCGTAGAACATCAGGTTGCCGACATTGTCGCCGGTGATGAAGACGGCGTTGAAGACGCCCGACACCGCGGCCATTGGCGAACCCGCCGGAATCATGGTGGGGTGCACGCGGGCCTCGAGCGCCCCGTCGGCGGCCTTCGCGATGGCCAGGAGCTTGATCCGGTAGCCGAGCTCGGCGGCGTTCTCGACATCCTGCTGGGTGATGGCCGTGATCCCTTCCGTGTGGATGTCCTTGAGATCTACGGAGGTGCGGAAGGCGATGGTGGCCAGGATCTGGAGCTTGTGCGCCGAGTCCATGCCTTCGATATCCAGGGTGGGGTCTGTTTCCGCGTAGCCGTGCGCCTGCGCCTCCTTGAGGACGACGGAGAAGTCGAGCCCCTCGTCGGCCATCTTGGAAAGGATGTAGTTGCAGGTACCGTTGACGATGCCGAAGGCCGAGAGCACCCGGTTGGCCGGAAGCCCGTCCTTGACGGCGCGGATGAGCGGGATGCCGCCCGCCACAGCCGCCTCGAAGCCCAGCATCACGCGGTTGCGGCGCGCCGCCTCGAAGATCTCGGGGCCATGGTGAGCCAGCAGCGCCTTGTTGGCGGTGACGACGTGCTTGCCGGCCTCGAGGGCCTTGAGGATGAAAGTGCGTGCCGGCTCGAGCCCGCCCACGAGCTCGATGACGACCTGGACCGCCGGGTCGTCCAGCACCCGCGTAGCGTCGGGGACGAGGGGGAGGCGCCTGAGGTCAAGACCTTCTCGCGGGCGCGTCGTATCGGCATCCGCGATGCCGTGCAGGGTGAGCCGGCAACCGGCGCGCTCCTGCATTTCGGCGCCGTGCGTCTGGAGAACCTTGACGACGCCGCTGCCGACCGTGCCGAGGCCGAGGAGGCCGATCTTGATCTCGTTCATGTCAATCTTGACTGCTCGTGAGGAGCCCGTGAGTCGCCGCCCGCCGCGCTCGTCCGCCCCGTCAGCGGGCGGCGAGGGTCTTGAGGCCGCGCAGGGCCTGCTTGATGCGCTGTTCGTTCTCGACGAGGGCGAAGCGGACATAACCCTCGCCGTACTCGCCAAAGCCGATGCCGGGCGAGACCGCCACCTTGCATTCCTGGATGAGCATCTTGGAGAACTCGAGCGAGCCCATCGAGCGGTATGAGTCCGGGATGGGCGCCCACACGAACATCGTGCCCTTGGGCTTGGGCACCGCCCAGCCGATCTTGTTGAGGCCGTCGACGAGGACATCCCGCCGCCGACGGTGGAGCTCGACGATCTCCCCCACTACCGACTGGTCGCCCTCGAGCGCGACGATGGAAGCGATCTGGATCGGCTGGAAGGCGCCGTAGTCCAGGTACGACTTGATCCTGGCCAGCGCGTGAATCATCCGCGAATTGCCGCACACGAAGCCCATCCGCCAGCCCGGCATGTTGTACGACTTCGACACCGAGAACAGCTCCACCCCGACGTCCTTGGCGCCCGGCACCTCGAGGAACGACGGCGGTCGATACCCGTCGAAGGCAAAGTCCGCGTAGGCGAAGTCGTGGACCACCATGAGCCGGTGCTCCTTGGCGAAGTCCACCACTCTCACGAAGAAATCGCGCTCCACGCACATCGTGGTCGGATTGTGGGGGAAAGACAGGATCAGGAGCTTGGCCTTCGGCCAGGACAGACGCGCGGCCTCCTGGAGTCGGGCGAAGAAGTCCTCGCCCGGCACCATGGGCACGGAGCGAAGGTCCCCGTCGGCGATCACGACCGAGTAGGAGTGGATCGGGTACGTCGGGTTGGGCACGAGCACCCCATCACCCGGCTGGAGCACGGCCAGGGCCAGGTGGGCCATGCCCTCCTTGGCCCCGATCGTGGCGATGGCCTCGGTGTCGGGGTCGAGCTCCACCCCGTATCGATCGCGGTACCAGGTGGTGATAGCCTTCCGGAGGCGCGTGATGCCGCGCGAGGCGGAGTAGCGGTGGTTTTTCGGGTTCTGCGCGGCCTCGATCAGCTTGTCGACGATGTGCTTCGGAGTCGCCTGGTCCGGATTGCCCATGCCCAGGTCGATGATGTCCTGTCCCTTGGCCCGCGCCTTCGTCTTGAGATCGTTGACGATGGCGAAGACGTACGGGGGAAGCCGCTTGATCCGGTAGAAGTCGTCCATGGCAGGGACAAATCATACTTCGGAGGCTCTCGGGGTGTCAAGAAACGTCCTGAATGCAGGGAGATAGCGCGCACTCTCGGCTGAGGGAAATCCAGGGTTGACACCTTTCGAGAGCGCATGCTACAAACCCCGGAGACCCGGGAGAGCCGGGAGCGCTGTACACCCTACCCGTCGCGTCCCACTGAGCAGTCGCCCTACCCCACGTGCCCGGTCCCTGAGGCCCCGCCCGAGGGACAGAGCAGGACGCGGAAGCTGCGGCACCCGAGGAGGCAGCAATGCTTGGACGGAACAAGAGCAAGCCGCCCACGACGATGGTGTCACAGGAGAGCTCGGCCGGTCCGAAGTCCAACGACGGACCCCTGCTGACGATCGTCGGCTCCTCGGCCAAGCTCGAGGGCAAGCTCGAGATCGCCGACTCGATCCAGATCGAGTGCGAAGTCGGCGGCGAGCTCAGCGTGGGTGGCAAGCTCGTCATCGGGGAGAAGGGTGTCGTCAACGCCAATGTTCAGACCGTGGACGCGATCGTCATGGGCGTCTACGAGGGCAACATGGTCGCCACCGGCAACGTCGAGATCGCCGAGACGGGGCGGGTTACCGGCAACATTGAAACGGACTCGCTCGTGATCTCGAAGGGGGGCTTCTTCAACGGCAACGTCGTCAAGAGCAAGGGGGAAGAGGCCGCGAGGGGGCCGCGCCCGGTGCACCTGGTCGACGGAGCACGCGCCGTCACGACGCAGCGGTAGGCGGGCGGACTCCCCGACGGGGACCGGCCATGTTCAAGCGCAAGCCAGTGGGCCGCAACGGTCTCACCGCCTTCATCGACGAGGGCTCGGAGATCGAGGGGCGGTACACGTTCAGCGGGACGGTCATGCTGAACGGTCGATTCAAAGGCGAGATCTCGACGACCGACACCCTCATCATCGGCGACAAGGGGGTCATGAACGGCGATGTCCGCGCCGGGCAGGTGCTCATCAGCGGTGAGGTGGTGGGCAATGTCTCCGCCGCCGAGCGCGTCGAGCTCAAGCGCACCGCCCGCGTCTTCGGTGACGTCGAAGCGCCGGTGGTGGTCGTGGAGGAGGGCGTGCTCTTCGAGGGCCACTGCCGAATGACCAAGGCCAACCCCAACACCGAGGTGCTTCCCTCGCGGGACCTCTCGGTCGTGCCCATCAAGCGCTGAGGGTCATGCGGGCGCCGCGCAAGTTCAACTTTCTCGTGATCCACGACGACGGGCGGCGCATCGCCCGTGTGACCCTTCCCCGGTGGCTGATCCTGTCGGCACTCGCTCTCCTCGTGGTCGCTCCCGTTTCGGTCGCCTTCATCTACTCCGACTATCTCCAGCTGCGCAGCCAGCGCGCCTCGTTCAACGACCTCGCGGCGCGCGTGGCGGAGCAGCGGGGAGTCATCGAAGCCTCGCAGTCGAAGATGCGTGAGATCCGCGCCGAGATCAACGGCTGGCGCGAGCTGCACGCCAGGATCTGGGAGCCCTTCAGCCCCGAAGACGGCTCCGCCAAGCGCGGAACCGGCATCGGCGGCGGTACCGGCCCGGCGCGGATTGCCGAGACGCCCGACCGTGCCGCCATCGGCGACGAGCTCGACCGGTTGACGGGCATCGTCAAGGAAGAGGGCGACAACCTCCGCGCCCTCGAGCGCTTCCTCGGTCGCGCCACTCGCGTGCTGGCGGCGCTGCCCTCCCGCTGGCCCGTGCGCGGCCAGGTCAACTCGGGCTACGGCAGCCGCGTCTCGCCCTGGTCGGCCCAGTCGGAGTTCCATAGCGGGCTCGATATCGGCGCGCCCGTGGGCACGCCGGTCAGAGCGCCGGCGCCGGGCACCGTGGTTTTCGCTGGCGTGCATGCCGAGTACGGCCAGACTCTGATCGTCGATCACGGCAACGAGACGAAGTCGATCTACGGCCACCTCTCAAAGGTCTATGTCGCCGTGAACCAGAAGGTCGAGCGCGGTGAGGCCATCGCACTCACCGGCAATACCGGGCGCTCCTCCGGCCCGCACCTGCACTACGAGATCCAGGTCAAGGGACAGTCGGTCAACCCGACCAGCTACCTCTGGGAGTGATCTCTCGCAGGCTCGTCCTCCTGGGTGCGCTGCTTGCCCTCGCGGCCGCGGGCGGGGTCGCCGCGCAACCGCTCGACTCCGCCTCGCAGGACGCGCTCAACAAGACCCTCCAGATCCTGCTCGACCCCGGTGCGCGAAGCGCCGGGCTCGCGAAGAACCCGGAGGGGACGGCGATCGATCAGCAGGTGCGCGCGCTCGCGGGCTCGGACGCGCTGACGCAGGAGTTCTACGCGGTAGCCGGCCAGATCCTGACGGAGCTTGTCCAGAACACCGGTGGCGACGCGCAGAAGATGCTTCAGGTAGTCGAGCGGGCCAAGACCGATCCGGCCGGATTCGCCGCCATGCTGAGCCCGGCAACCCTCCAGCGTCTCCGCGACCTCTCAGTCAAGCTCTCCGACCATAAGCGCTAGCCAGGGCGGTGCTTCCTCAGGAACTCCAGGCAGAGGTCGTTGAAGGCGGTAGCCTGCTCGATGAAATGCATATGGCCTGCGTCCGCGATCCGGGCGAGCTCGGAGCCGGGGATCAAGGCGTGGAGGTCTTCCGACGCCGACGGGGGCACGAGGACGTCCTCCGTGCCCGTCGTGATCAGGGTCGGCACGCGGATCCTGGCCAGGCGGTCGCGCGTGTCGTGGCCGCGGATGGCCTCGCCCTGGCGACTGAGCCCCGTGAGACTCGACCTGAAGGGATACTCGAGCGCGCGCTGGATCCACGTTTCCACGAAGTCCGGCCGCTCGGCGAAGGTCTTCCGGCTCAGCAGCCAGGGCAGGGTGCAGTGGGTGAACTCTTCCACGTCGCCGCGGGCCTTCACGCGCAGGAAGTTGTCGATCACGAGCCGGCCGTAGCCGTCCACCGCGGCCGCGGTGCAGTGGAGCTGGAGGGTGAGGACGCGGTCGGGGTGCCGGAGCGCCAGCTCCTGGGCGATCATGCCGCCCATCGAGGCGCCGCAGATGTGCGCGCTCCGCACGCCGAGCTGGTCCATCAGACCCGCCACGTCGTCGGCCATGCCGCCGACGGTATAGCGCGTGTCCGGGGCGCCGCTCTGGCCGGCGCCGCGATTGTCGAGCGCGATCACGTCGAACTCGGCGGCGAAGGCCGGCACCTGAAAGGCCCACGCGGTGTGGTCACCCCCCCAGCCCATGAGCAGGACGAGCGACGGCGGGCGCGCCGGTCCCACGCGCTGGTAGAAGATATCGATATCGTCGACGCGGACAGTTGGAATGGATCAGACCCCGACGGCGCGGAGGATCTCGCCCAGCTCTTCCAGCGTGCCCGCGTCCAGCGCCGGCGCGGGCGGGCGGACCCGCGCCGAGGCGATCCAGCCGCGGCGGCGAAGGATCTCCTTCCTGATGCCGATGGCCGTACCGGGCGTGGAGCCCGGCTGGCTCTCGTAGCGAATCAGCGGCAGCCAGCGGTAGAAGAGCGCCCGCGCCTCATCTCTGCGCCCGGCCACGAAGGCGTCGCGGATGTCCTTGAGCGCTTCCGGGTAGGGGAAGCCCGTCATGGCGCCGTCGGCGCCGCGCGAGAGCTCCTCGAAGAAGTAGACGCCCCCGAGCCCTCCGAATATCGCCACGCGCCGCGACAGGAGCTCGCGCAGCCGCGTGATCTTGGGCAGGGTCGGAGCCTCCTCGAGCTTGACCGCCTCGATCGCGGGAATCTCACGGCACAGGCGGGCCAGAAAATCGGCGGGCATGGTCACCTGGGTCGTCACCGGCTCGTCCTGGAGCACGAGCGGTATGGAGGCCGCGGCCGCCACCGTGCGGTAGTACTCGGCCACCGCGTCGAGGTTCTTGAGGCCCGCGGGCGGGGCGACCATGAGCGCGTCGGCCCCGTGCTCCTGGGCCATGCGCGTGAAGGACGTCGCCAGATGCGTGCCGGAGGCGGAAATCCCCGCGACGACGGGCACGCGACCGCGCGTCTCCTTGACGACCGTCTCGATCACGCGCCGACGCTCATCCTCAGTGAGGCGATGGGCCTCGCCGGCAATTCCGAGCACGGTCACGCCGTTGAGCCCTGTGGCCAGCGCCGATTCGACCAGGCGGGGGAGACCGCTGCTGTCGAGGTCACCGCCGTCCGTGAACGGCGTCGCCATGACGTGGAAGATCCCCGACCACTCGATCATTGGACAGAACTTGCGGAGAGCCGGGTCGAGCGGACCGGCGTCACGCACGCACTTGGCACGCGACCCAGTGACCCGGCGAGATCTGCTTCAGCACCTGCTCGTTCTCCGAGCAGGAGGGCACGCGGATGGGGCAGCGCGTGTGGAAGCGACAGCCGGAAGGGGGCTTGATCGGGCTCGGCACGTCGCCCTCCAGCAAGATGCGCTTGCGCTTGACCGAGGGGTCGGGGATCGGCACCGCGGAGAGGAGGGCCTCGGTGTACGGGTGCTTGGGGTTGTTGTAGAGCTCCTTGGCCGGCGCGATCTCGACGATCTTGCCCAGGTACATGACGGCCACGCGCGTCGAGATGTGCTCGACCACCGACAGGTCGTGGGCGATGAACAGGTAGGTCAGGTTGAACTGCTTCTGGAGGTCCTCCAGGAGGTTGATGACCTGGGCCTGGATCGAGACGTCGAGGGCGGAGACCGGCTCGTCGGCGACGATGAGCTTGGGGCTCACGGCCAGCGCCCGGGCGATGCCGATACGCTGCCGCTGGCCGCCCGAGAACTCGTGCGGATAGCGGCGCAGGTGGTCGGAGCTCAGGCCGACCGTTTCGAGGAGGTGGATCACGCGCTCCTCACGCTCCTTGCGCGTCTTCGCGAGCTTGTGGATCACGATGGCCTCGCCGATGATCGAGCCCACCGTCATGCGCGGGTTGAGCGAGGCGTAGGGGTCCTGGAAGATGATCTGCATGTCGCGCCGCAGGTGCCGGAGTGACCGCTTGTCCAGCGCCGTGACATCCTGTCCCTCGAAGGTCACCTCGCCGGACGTCGGCTCGATGAGGCGGAGGATGCAGCGCCCCGTGGTCGACTTGCCGCATCCGGACTCGCCCACCAGGCCCAGCGTCTCGCCTTTCTCGATCGTGAACGACACGTCGTCCACCGCGTGGACGCGCGCGACCTCCCGGGAGAACAGTCCGCCGCGAATGGGGAAGTACTTCTTGAGGTTCCGGACCTGGAGGAGCGCTGTCTCAGCCATGGGTTCCCTCTAGTAAAGCCAGCAGGCGACCTTGTGCCCGGGCTTCACTTCCTTGAGGACGGGATCCTTCTCGGTGCACACGGATTTCACGAACGGGCAGCGCGGCGCGAAGCGGCAGCCGGGGGCGATCTCGCCCCTGAGCGTCGGCACCGTTCCGGGAATCGTCTCCAGCCGGCGTCGCTCCGTCGCCGCCAGGTCGATCCGCGGGATGGAGCGGAGCAGCCCCTGCGTGTAGGGGTGCAGCGGCTCCTTGAAGAGGTCGGCGACCGAGGCCTCCTCGGCCACCTTGGCCGCATACATGACGACCACGCGCTGGGCGGTCTCGGCGATGACGCCCATGTCGTGCGTGATCAGCATGACGGCCATCTTGAGCTTGCTCTTGAGCTCGTTGAGGAGCTCGAGGATCTGAGCCTGGATGGTGACGTCGAGCGCGGTGGTCGGTTCGTCGGCGATGAGGAGCTTCGGGTTGCAGGACAGCGCCATGGCGATCATGATGCGCTGGCGCATGCCGCCCGAGAGCTGGTGCGGGTATTCCTTCACGCGCCGCTCCGCGTTGGGGATGTGCACGAGCTTCAGCATCTCGACCGTCTTGTCCATGGCCGCCCGCCGCCCCAGCCCTTCATGGAGCCTCAGGGCTTCGGCGATCTGCTCGCCGCAGGTGAACACGGGGTTCAGCGAGGTCATCGGCTCCTGGAAGATCATCGAGATCTCTTTGCCGCGGATCTTCCGCATCTGGTTGGCGGGCAGGTCCACGAGGTTGGTGCCGTTGTAGAAGATCTCGCCCTCGACGATCTTGCCCGGGGGCTGGGGGATCAGCTTCATGATGCTGAGCGCGGTCACGGACTTGCCGCAGCCGGACTCGCCCACGATGCCGAGGGTCTCCCCCTTCTCGATGTACAGATCCACGCCGTCCACGGCACGGACGACGCCCTCGTCGGTGAAGAAGTAGGTCTTGAGGTTCTTGACGTCCAGCAGGCGCTCGGCCATATCGTGTGGGCTCCCGTTACCAGGGCTTCGTGATCTCGCGGAACGCGTCGAGGGCGCGGTCGATGTCTTCCCGGTCCACGTCCTTGTGGGTCACGCACCGGATGGCCCCGGGCCCGATCTGGTGGATCTTGACCTTGCGGGCCAGGCAGCCGGCGGTAAGCTCGGCCGACCCGCCCTCGCGGTCCACGTGGAAGATGACGATGTTGGTCTGTACCTTGGCTTGGTCGAGCCGCACGCGGGGCATGCGCGCGAGGCCACCAGCGAGGCGCGTCGCGTTCGCGTGATCCTCGGCGAGCCGGTCGACCATGCTCTCGAGCGCGACCAGCCCGGCCGCAGCGAGGACGCCCACCTGGCGCATGCCGCCACCCAGCATCTTTCTCACGCGGCGCGCCCGCGCCACGAACTCGCGCGAGCCGCAGACGAGAGAGCCGACCGGCGCCGCCAAACCCTTGGACAGGCAGAAGGTGAGGGAGTCGACCGGTCGCGCGAAGTCGGCGACCGGCCGGCCGAGCGCCACCGCGGCGTTGAAGATACGCGCGCCGTCGAGATGCACGGGGACGCCGTGGGCGCGCGCCGCCGCCGCGACGTCGGCGATCTCCTCCGGCGTGCAGCAGGTGCCGCCGTGGCGGTTGTGCGTATTCTCGAGGCAGACGAGGCCGGTGACGGGGATGTGGATGTTGCTGGGCCGCACGTTATCGCGGACCTGGGCGGCGGTGAGGAAGCCTCGCTCGGTGGCGACCGGCAAGGTCTGCACCCCGCCGAAGACGGCGGCGCTCGCGCCTTCGTAGTTGAAGATGTGCGAATCCCGGTCGAGGACGACCTCCTGGCCGTGACGCGTCTGGGCGAGCACGCAAACCAGGTTGCCCTGTGTGCCGGAGGAGACGAAGAGCGCGGCCTCTTTGCCCGTGAGGCGCGCCGCCAGCTCCTCGAGACGACGGACGGTCGGGTCTTCCTCCCAAACGTCGTCGCCCACGTCGGCGCGCGCCATGGCTTCGCGCATCGCCGGTGTCGGCAGCGTCAGCGTGTCGGAGCGGAGATCCACGAAGTCGTGCATGGCTAGTTCGAGGCCGCGGTCCGAAGCCGCTGGCTCGCCCGGCGCCCCCACTCGGTGTACGGATACTCGCCCGCCAGCTTCCTGAACATCTGTTGCGCCTCCTCCGTTCGGCCCTCGCGCGCATTGATGTCGGCCAGCCGGTAGAGCGCCTCGGGGACGATCAGGCTGCGCGGATAGTCCTTGAGGACGCCCTCGAGCCGCTGGCGCGCGGCGATGGGGTTGTTCTCGTTTTCGAGATAGTACGCCGCCACCCAGAGCTCTTTCTGGGCGAGGCGGCCCCGGCAGATGTCGATCTTGGCGAGCGCGTCGGAAGCGTAGCGGCTGTCGGGATACTCGCGCACCAGCTTCTTGAACTGATCCATCGCCTTGACGGTCAGGCCCTGGTCCTGCTCCACGGGCTTCATCTGGTCGTAGTAGCTCATGGCGAGGCGGAACTGGACGAGGTCGGCGATCTCGTGGCGCGGGTAGAACGACATGAAGCTCTCGAACTCCTTGATCGCCTTGTCGAAGGTGGCCTCGCGGTAGTAGGTCTCGCCGATGAGGAATCGCGCCCGCGGGGCGAAGTTCGACTGCGGGTGGCGCTCGACGATCTTCTGGAAATTGGCCCGCGCGGCCACGTAGTTCTTCTTGTTCAGCTCTTGCTCGCCCAGCTGGTAGAGGTCGCCGGCGGGCAGGAGGGCCTGGGGCTTCTGGCGGAACATGTCACCGATGGTCGCGCAGCCCCCCAGAAGCACCACGAGTGCGAGCACGCAAGGCACCGCAGCGTGGCGGATCAGTCCATAAGGGCGCGTCTGGAAGGGGTTCTGTGCCAAGAGGTTCAGTCCAATTGGGCCCCAGTTTTACGGGCAGAGTCCGCCAAAGTCAAGGTCGTTGACAGGCCCCGGGAGCCTCAGTATCATCGCCGCCATGCCGTTGCCCACGATGTACCGGGTGAGGCAGTCCTTCCCCCGGGAGCGTCTGGCCGACATCCCGGCCGGGGTGCGGGCTGCCATGGACAAGGCCCGGCTGCCGGTCAAGCGCGGTGACACCGTGGCCGTGGGCGCGGGCAGCCGCGGCATCGCCAACATCGCGGTCGTCGTCCGGGCCGTGGTGGACCACCTGAAGGCACTCGGCGCGAAGCCCTTCGTTTTCCCTGCCATGGGGAGCCACGGCGGCGCCACGGCCGAGGGCCAGCTCGAGATCCTGGCGCACTACGGCATCACGGAAATGACCATGGGCTGCCCGCTCAAGGCCAGCATGGACGTGGTGCAGGCCGGCGAGGCGCTCGACCTCCCGGTCTGGTGCGACCGTATTGCCTCCGAGGCCGACTGGATCGGCGTGGTCAACCGCGTCAAGCCGCACACGGACTTCAAGGGCTCCATCGAGTCGGGCCTCTTCAAGATGATGACCATCGGACTGGGCAAGTACCAGGGCGCCACCCAGTACCACCGCGCCAACGTCAACCACGGCTACGAGACGGTCATCACCGCGGTCGGGCGCGAGATGCTCGCCAAGGCGCGGATCGGCTTCGGCCTCGGCATCGTCGAGAACGGCTACGATGAGACCGCGAGGGTCGAGGCCTTCAACGCGGAGGATCTCGAGGCCGGCGAGCGGCGGCTGCTCAAGGATGCGCGCGAGTGGATGGCACGGCTGCCGTTCGGGCAGATCGACGTGCTCGTGGTGGAGGAGATCGGCAAGAACATCTCCGGCTCCGGCATGGACACCAACGTCATCGGACGCCCGTCGAACCCGCACGAGCCGTTCCCGAACGACCCGAAGATCCTCTGGATCGTTGCGCTCGACCTGACCGAGGACAGCGGCGGCAACGCCACCGGCATCGGTAACGCGGACTTCACCACACGGCGGCTCGCGGAGAAGATCGACTGGAAGAAGACGGCCATCAACTGCCTGACGGCGAATTGCATCGGGCTGACGCCGCCCGAGCGGGCCCGGGTCATCCGGATCAAGAACACGCTCATGCTCGGGGAGATCGAGTGCTCGGAGGCCTACCTCCCCGACATCGAGAAGCGCCGGCACCTGGAGATCGTGGGTAAGGCGCGCACGCTCGGCTTCGACGCCGCGGGCCAGATCATCCCGATCGGCCACTGAGCCGTCGCGGAACCTGCATGGCGTCCCTCGAGTTTCATTCGAGTACCTGTTCAGACCGCTCTCAATGAGGAGGAGCACATGGGTCCTGTAAATCGCCGAGAGTTCCTGACCGCGACGGGCGCCGGCCTGGCCGGCATCCTGGCCGCCGGAGTGCCGCCCGCCCGGGGTCAGCAGCGTGAGATCTCGTACCTCTGCTGGAACAACTTCGCCCCGAACTCGGACAAGAAGCTCGCCGAGATCGGCCAACGCTTCACCAAGGACACCGGCATCAAGCTCAAGATCGACCACATCTCGCACATGGGCCCGCAGCAGAACAAGTACGCCTCGGAGGTGCAGACCCAGGCCGGACATGACATGGTCGAGATGCGGATGCATTTCCCGTGGCTCTACGAGCCGCAGCTCGTGGACGTGTCGGACGTCGTGGCCGAGCTCGAGAAGAAGTACGGCAAGGCTCTGTCGTCCTCGTACGAGGGGGCGCACGTGAACGGCGTGTGGCGGGCCGTGCCCCAGTATCACGGCATGTTCGTGGCGACCTATCGGGAGGACCTCTTCAAGAAGGCGAGCCTCAAGGTGCCGGACACCTGGGAGGAGCTCTACGTCGTCGGCAAGGAGCTCAAGAAGATGGGCAACCCCGTGGGGATCCCCATCAGCCAGAACTACGACTCGATCTCGACGGCGGGCCCGGTCCTGTGGTCGTTCGGGGGCATGGAGGTGGACAAGGACGGCAAGACGGTCCGCATTAACTCTCCGGCCACCGTGCAGACGATCGAGTGGTACAAGAAGATGTTCCGCGACTGCATGGAGCCCGAGGTGCTGTCGTGGTCGGACGCGAGCAACAACGAGTCGATCCAGCAGGGCAAGGCAGGGTGGATCCACAATCCGGTGAGTGCCTACATCGTGGCCAAGCAGCGCAAGCTGATCACGGCCGACGGCATGAACCACCACCGGAGCCTCGGCGGCCCTAGCGGCCGCCACGAGACCGACACGCCGCGTCACATCGGCATCTGGAAATTCTCCAAGAACGTCGAGCCTTCCAAGGAGTGGATCCGCTACCTGCTCGGCAAGCGTGAGGTCTACGACGAGTACATCATGTCCGGAGACGCCTTCAACCTGCCGACCTATGACAAGCTCCAGGACCACCCGGTGCTCAGGACCGACCCCAAGTACGCCGCGCTCCGGGGCGAAGGGGTGCAGTACCACACGTACGGCTGGCCGGCACCACCCTCGGACAAGGTCCAGCTCATCACCAACCAGTACCTCCTGCCCAACATGCTCGCCAAGGCGGTGACGGGAACCTCGACCAAGGACTCGATCACCTGGGCCGAGACCGAGATGAAGAAAATTCTTGCTGGGTGAGCTGCAGCCAGCGGGGGGAGCCGCAGGCGAGGCGACTACGAGAATGGCGAGTCGAACGGACATGGTGATCGGCTAACATGGCAGTCAGAGCCGACGAGATTCCGGTACCGCGGGGCCGCCCGCGCGTCGCTGCCCGCGTGCGCGGGTGGCTGGATCGGGAGCCGATCCTCGGGCCGGTGCTCGTCACGCCCGCCCTGCTCCTCCTGCTCCTCCTGGTCGCCTATCCGTTCGTCATGGCGCTGTATTTCTCGATGTCGAACGCCTTCATCGGCAGGCCAAGCCACTTCATCGGCCTGACGAACTTCGTGAAGCTGTGGGAGAGCGACGCATTCCGCCAGACGTTCCAGAATGCTTTCGTCTTCACCGGCATCGCGGTGGCCTTCAAGATCGTGATGGGAATCGTCCTCGCGCTTCTCCTCAACGAACAGCTGTGGTTCAAGCGGACGATCCGGGGCGTCGTGCTCCTGCCTTGGGTCATCCCGACCGCGCTGTCGACGCTGGGGTGGTGGTGGATGTTCAATTCGCTCTACAGCGTGGTCAACTGGACCGGCATCGCGCTCGGGCTCATGGACCCGCCCGGGCCCAACTGGCTCGGCCAGCGGTACTACGCGATGGCCGCGGTGATCATCGTCAACATCTGGCGCGGTCTGCCCTTCTTCGTGATCACCATCCTGGCCGCGCTCGTCGCGATCCCGAAGGAGCTCTACGAGGCGGGCGAGGTCGACGGCGCAAACGCCAACGGCCGCTTCTGGCACATCACGCTGCCCCTGCTCAAGCCGGTGCTGGCCGTGGTCGTGCTCTTCTCCACCATCTTCACCTTCAGCGACTTCAACATCGTCTATGTGCTGACCCGCGGCGGGCCCATCAACTCCACCCACCTTTTCGCGACGCTCTCCCGCGTGGTGGGGATCGACACGGGGCGCATCGGAGAGGGCGCGGCGATCTCGCTCTACCTCTTCCCGATCCTCGTGTTCGTCGTGTGGGCGCAGCTCAGGTTCGTGCGGAAGCAGGCGTACTGAGATGACTAAGCCGTGGGGGGGCCTGGGGATGCAGTGTGAGGCGCAGCCGAGGGCGAGCCGAGCCAACCCTCAGTGGGAGCGTGGCTCGCTCCCCCCCAGTACGAACTGATGGCGGTGGCGAAGCGTCCGCTGCTCCAGAAGTCGCTCCGCCACCTGGCGCTCCTGCCCTTCCTCCTGTTCGCGATCTTCCCCTTCTATCACATGACGCTGACCTCGCTGAAGCAGGACAAGGAGCTTTACGACCGGTACGCGGTGCCGCTCATCATTCGGCAGGCGCCGACGCTCGAGCACTACACCAAGCTGCTCTTCGAGACCGAGTTCCTTACCTGGACCAAGAACAGCCTGCTCGTCACGCTGCTCGCCACGGGCGCGTCGGTGGCCATCGGGACCGTCGCGGCCTATGCACTGGCGAGGCTCAAGTTCTTCGGCGTCAGCGCCTTCGGCACCGGCATCTTCGTGACCTACCTGGTGCCCACTACGCTGCTGTTCCTGCCGCTCGCGCAGGTCGTGAACTGGCTCGGCCTTGGCGACTCGAAGTGGGCGCTCGTACTCACGTACCCCACGTTCCTCGTGCCTTTCTGCACCTGGCTCCTCATGGGCTACTTCCGCACGGTTCCGAAGGAGGTCGAGGAGTGCGCGATGGTCGACGGCGCCACGCGTATCCAGGCGCTCTGGCGCATCGTGCTCCCCATCGCGGTGCCCGGCCTGGTCTGCGCCACGCTCTTCGCCTTCACCCTGTCGTGGAACGAGTTCATCTACGCGCTGACCTTCACGTCCTCCTCCGACCAGATCACCGCCAGCGTGGGAGTCACGAGCGAGCTGATCCGCGGGGACATCTACTTCTGGGGCGAGCTCATGGCGGGCGCGATCCTGGGCTCGGTGCCCATCGTCATCCTCTACGTCTTCTTCCTCGACTACTACGTCTCCGGTCTCACCGCGGGAGCCATCAAGTAGGAAGAGCCGCTGTGCAGCATCTGATGAGTAATGTCGCACCCCGCCTGCGTGGGACCCGGATTAGTCAGATGAAATCAGGCTCATTCCTCAGAATGACGCATGGCATCATTCCTGCTACGATGTAAGGTGCCATGTTCGACGAATTGGATAAGCACGCGGTTGGAATGATGCCGCCCCAGGACTACCCGGCGGCGCTCGAGCGCGACGTCACGCTCAAGAACGGCGAGACCATCCGGATCCGGCCTATCCGCCCCGACGACGAGCCGCGTTTGGTCGCGCTCTACGATCGGCTCTCGCGACGGACCGCCTACCAACGCTTTTTCACCGTGATGCGGCGGCTGCCCAGCGACTGGGTCCACTACTTCGCCAACGTGGACTACCGTCGCCGGCTGGCTCTGGTCGCCGAGCGCGAGACCGTGGCGGGCGTGGAGGTCATCGGGGTGGGACGCTACGAGCCCTCCGACCAGGAGGCGACGGGCGAAGTGGCTTTCGTGCTGGAAGACGGCTACCAGGGTCAAGGGCTCGGCGCCGTCCTGCTCGACGCTGTCGTCCAGGCCGGCACGGAGCGCGGACTCACGCGCTTCCGCGCGTACGTCCTCGCCGGGAATCAGCGAATGCTGCGCCTGCTGGCGCACCATACGCGCATCATCGAAACCAAGATCGAGCAGGGCGAGGTCAGCGTCCTCTTCGAGCCCGCTGACTCCAAGGGCCGGGGCGGCTGACCCCGGCCCTTGGATGCTGGACATCGCTGGGCCGGCTTACACGCCCGCCTCGGCGAGGCTTGGAGCGCGCCGCGCGAGGAAGCTCTTGCGCATGTAGTACCACCACGTGAGGGCCACGCACGTTATGTAGAACCCCAGGAAGACTTCGAGCGCGAGGTAAGGCCCGCCGGTGGCCTGGATCGAGGCGCCGAAGCTGCGGGGGATGAGGTAGCCTCCGCAGGCGCCGATCGCCGACGTGAATCCGAGCACTGCGGCGCTCTCGATGCGGGCCGACTTCATGGCGGCCGTTTCGACCGTTCCACCCATACCTTCCACCGACCGGAGCTTTTCCTGGCGGAAGATCGCCGGGATCATGCGGAAAGTCGACCCGTTGCCGACACCTGTGGTGACGAAAAGAATGAGGAACATCGTCAGGAACCCGGCGAAGCTCTTGGCTTCGACACTGTACATGACGCCCACCGTCGCGGCGGCCATGGCCACGAAGTTCCAGAAGGTCACCCGCGCGCCACCGATTTTGTCGGCGAGCAGCCCGCCGAGCGGGCGCGCGATGGAGCCGACCAGCGGCCCCAGGAAGGCGAGGCTCAGGGTTACCGCGGGGAACTGGGTTTTGAGGAGCAGGGGAAACGCCGCCGAGTACCCGATGAAGGACCCGAACGTCCCGATGTACAGCCAGGACATCACCCAGGTGTGCTTCCGGCCGGTGATGACGAGCTGGTCCTTGAACGTGGACCGTGCCGAGGTGAGGTTGTTCATGTATAGGTAGGCGCCGATCGTCGCGATCGTGATCAGCGGTAGCCACATGAGCCCGGCGTTCTGCAGGTAGAGCCCCGCCGAGCCCTGAGGCTTGGCCATGTAGAGGCCGACCCAGCCGGCGCCGATCAGGATCGGGGCCAGAAACTGGACGGTGCTGACGCCGATGTTGCCGCCCGCCGCGTTCAGGCCGAGCGCCCAGCCCTTCTTGCGGTCTGGGTAGAAGAAGGAGATGTTGGCCATGCTCGAGGCGAAATTGCCGCCGCCAAGGCCGGCCGTCCCGGCCACGATGAGCATGAGCCAGAACGGAGTATCGGGACGGGTGACGAAGTAGGCCAGCGCGCTCGTGGGGATGAAGAGCAGCAGCGCGCTCACGATCGTCCAGTTGCGCCCGCCGAACTTTGGCACCGCGAACGTGTAGGGAAACCGCATCAACGAGCCCACCAGTCCGGGCAGAGCCACCAGCTGGAAGAGCTGGTCGGTCGTGTAACGGAAACCGACCTGCGGCAGCTTGGTCGCCACGATGCTCCAGATCAGCCAGATCGAGAAACCGAGGTGCTCCGCCAGGATGGACCAGATGAGGTTGCGTTGGGCGACGCCCTTGCCCTTCGATTCCCAGAATTGCTCGTCCTCGGGATTCCACTCCGAGATCCACGTAGAGCCGCGGTCGCTCATCTTCATCGTTCCTTTCTGATCGACACGGGTTCGGAGGCGTGATGCCCAAGTCTGGGGCATCGAGAAGGTGAAGGCCGGCGCGTCATGCGCGTCCGTGACGCAAGGAGCACGCCAGCGCCCGCAGATGGTGAATCGGGCGGTTTTCGCGCGAATCGCGCCGTCGGGGATGCCGCTCGCGCGCGCCCACCATGATCGCGCGCTGAGCAGTGCAGGCCCGACTGCGAAATGATTGAGCGCCTGATCGGCCTCGAAAGTAGTCATCTGCTTCGATGAAGCGCGGTTCGTGAGCAGCCTGCGATGTAGGCACGGTCACCTGTGCCGCTGATCCGACGTGGGGTTACGCGCGCCCGCGTCCGCGATGGTGCGTGGCACGCGTGTTGCTCCCCAGGTCTCTCTCTTGAGCAGGAGTAGCGCCAAGTATGTTTTTGAAAGGGGACCACATGCGCCCGACCAGGCAGCTCGCCCTCGCTCAGATGCGGAGCGCCGACCGGAGCTTTTCCCAAGCGCGGGCTCATGCCTGAGCCGGTGGACGGCTGGCGCAAGACGCTGTGTCCGTACTGCGGCGTCGGCTGCGGGCTTCTCGTCCAGGTGGAACACGGCGTGGTGAGGCGGGTCAAGGGCGACCCCGATCACCCGTCGAGCCTGGGCGACCTGTGCGCCAAGGCGGTCCACCTGCCGCCGGCCCTCCGCACGCCTGACCGGCTGCTCTACCCGCACGTGCGCGCCCGCCGCGATGCCGAGCCCGCGCGTGTCCCGTGGGAGCTCGCCACGCGCTTCGTCGCCGATCGTCTCCGGGAGGTCGTCCGGAATCACGGCCCCGATGCGGTCGCTCTCTACGGCTCGGGACAGCTCCTGACCGAGGAGTATTACGTCGCATCCAAGCTGGCCAAGGGCTTCCTCGGCACCAACAACTTCGACACGAACTCGCGCCTCTGCATGGCGTCGGCCGTCGCAGGCTACACGCGCTCGCTCGGGTCCGACGGGCCTCCGGGCACGTACGCGGACATCGACTCGGCCGATTGTTTCCTCTTGATAGGCACCAACACCGCCGAATGCCATCCCGTGACGTGGAAGCGCATCCGACGGCGCAAGCTCGCCGCGCCCGACGACGTCTCGGTCATCGTCGCCGACCCGCGCTGGACAGAGACGGCCGACATCGCCGACCTTCATCTCCCGCTCCGGCCGGGCTCGGACATCGCGCTCCTCAACGCCATGCTCCACGTGCTCTGGAAGGAGGGATCGCTCGACCAGGACTTCGTGGCTTCGCACACGAGCGGCTGGCCGGAGCTCCGGGAGGTGCTCGGGCGCTATCCGCCCGCGCGCGCCGCCGCCATCACGGGACTCTCCGCCGAGATCATCACCGACGCCGCGCGCCGCTTCGGCCGGGCGCACGCGGCCATGACGCTCTGGAGCATGGGCGTCAACCAGAGCCACGTCGGCACCGACAAGAACGCCGCGATCCTGAACATGCACCTCGCGACCGGGCAGATCGGCCGGGAGGGCGCCGGGCCTTTCTCGCTGACGGGGCAGCCGAACGCCATGGGCGGGCGCGAGACGGGAGGGCTGTCGCATCTCCTTCCGGGCTACCGGAGAATCGTCGACCCAGCCGCGCGGGCCCTGGTCGAGCGGCGCTGGGGAGTGCCCGCTGGACGGATAGCGCCCACGCCGGGGCGGTCGGCGCTCGAGATCTTCGAAGGCCTCCTCGACGGCTCAGTCCGCGCGATCTGGATTCTCTGCACCAATCCCGCGGCGTCCATGCCGGACCTCGATGTGGTCGAGAAGGCGCTCCGCCAGGCCGAGATCGTCATCGTCCAGGACGCCTACCACCCGACCGAGACCTCGCGCTTCGCCGACGTGCTGCTCCCCGCGGCGCAGTGGCCCGAGAAGGACGGCGTCATGACGAACTCCGAGCGCCGGATGACCTACCTGCCGAAGCTCGTGGAGCCTCCGGGCGAGGCGCTTCCGGACGCAGTCATCGTCACCCGTGTGGCGCGGGAGCTCGGCTTCAAGGAGGCCTTCGCCTACGAGAGCGCGGCCGAGATCTTCGCCGAGTACGCGGCCCTCACCGCAGGCACCGCGTGTGACTGCTCGGGAGTCAGCCACGAGCGGCTCAAGTCCGACGGGCCGCTCCAGTGGCCGGTGCCGGGGCCGGCCCATCCGGGTACGCCAAGGCTGTACGGCGCTTCTGCCTTCGCCACGTCCGACGGGCGCGCCCGGTTCGTCCCCGTTGAGCACGACCCGCCCGCCGAGCCGACCGATGCCGCGTATCCGCTCACGCTGACGACGGGCCGCGTCCGCGACCACTGGCACACCCTGACGCGGACCGCGAAGTCGCCCGCGCTCATGGCGCGCACGCGAGAGCCGTACCTCGAGGTCAACCTCCGCGACGCCCAGCGGGTTGGCATCCACGACGGCGAGTTCGTCGAGATCACCTCGCGCCGCGGCAAGGCGGTGGCCCAGGCGCGGGTGGGCGAGACGATTCGCGAGGGCACATGCTTCCTGCCCTTCCACTGGGGCCGCCAATGGGGCTTCTACAAGGCCGCCAACAACCTGACTCTCTCCGCGCGCGACCCCTTGTCGAAGCAGCCCGAGCTCAAGGCCTGCGCCGTGCGGCTGCGCCCCCTGCCGGAATCGCGGCCGTGAACAAGATCGAGGCGATCAAGGCCGAGAAGGACGGGCTCGAGATCCAGGACGACCTCGTCCGCTTCGCGCGCGAGGGGTGGAAGACCATCGGCGACGACGACAAGGAGCGCCTCAAGTGGGTGGGCGTCTTCATGCGGCGCCCGACGCCGGGCCACGCCATGATGCGCATCCGCATGCCCAACGGCGTGCTCACCGCCTCGCAGGTCCGTCT
>WNFO01005688.1_pt1 | contig 23117 bp, 23 predicted proteins | sample 5400251 | NCBI WGS metagenome assembly WNFO01 (sample SAMN13153354, study PRJNA577476) | soil metagenome | isolation source: 100 cm saprolite under Madrone tree | place: USA:California | collected 2016-06-14
AAGCGGCCGAGAAAGACTTCAGCCAATTCGCAAGTAAGAACACCGCGATCGATGTCAAAGAACAGGGCAAGGCCATGGTCGAGGCGGCGGCAACGCTACAGGGCCAGCTCATTGCGGCGCAATCGCAATATGAGGGCCTTAGGGAGATTTACACGGACATCAATCCTCGCGTGCGCACGCTCAAGGCTCGCATTGACGAGCTTCAACGCCAACTGGAAAAGCTGGGCGGGAAAGGTGAAAGCGCGACGACCGTTTCCGGCCAACCCGGCGACTCCATGTATCCTTCCATTCGGAAACTGCCGCTGCTCGGCGTTGCGTATGCAGACCTCTACCGGCGCACGAAAATTCAGGAAACAGTTCTCGAGACGCTCACGGAAGAGTACGAGATGGCAAAAGTCCAGGAAGTTAAGGAAATTCCAACGGTAAAGGTGCTCGACCCTGCGCACATTCCCGATAAGAAATCGTTTCCACCACGTCTCCTGATTATGTTTCTTGGAACAGCATTTTCCGTTGCCGTCGCGACGACTTGGATACTCGGAAAAACCAAGTGGGACGAAACGGATGCCGGCGATGAGCGGAAGGTCTTTGCGCAGGAAGTTTTCTCGACTGTCGCAGCGCGCTTGCCGGTGTTTTCACAGAATGGTTCTGGGGGACGTTCGGCGAAGGGCGGGGTTTGGCGTCGTTTCCGCCGGCGAGAACTGGCAAGGTCCGCAAACACTGAGGGTGACGAGTAGCAGTCGAAATGACCAGGTTTGTCTGTAACTAGCTAATTGTAAATGGGTTAGGTCACAAGAGCCCTTGTAAGTGACGGGGCGAAGCTGTCTGAAGCTCATCGACGAGGGGGATTCAGACGTTCGAATATGCAAGTCACCATGATCAACAATGCAGAAGTCCCGACCAGCACTGGCTTGCCGGCAGAGTATGTCGAACAGCGCTGGTACGCGGCGTACACGAGCGCGAACCATGAGAAGCGCGTGGCGGAACAGTTAGGGGTGCGGTCGGTCGAACACTTCTTGCCTTTGTACGAGTCGGTGCGGCGGTGGAAGGACCGGCGGATTAAGCTGCAGTTGCCGTTGTTCCCTGGGTATGTGTTTGTGCGACTGGCGCTGCGCGACCGTTTGCAGGTCTTGCAGGTACCGGGAGTGGCGAAACTGGTCGGCTTTAACGGAGCACCGGCAGCGTTACCGAGTGAGGAGATTGAGGCGCTGCGAGCGAGTATGGCGAACGGGGTACACGCAGAGCCGCATCCGTACCTGACCATCGGGCGGAGGGTACGCGTGAGGGCGGGATCGCTGGCGGGCTTGGAAGGGATCCTGGTGCGGAGGAAGAATCGCGCACGGTTTGTGATCTCGCTTGATCTGATCCAAAGGTCGGTCGCGGTGGAGGTTGACGGGAGCGAAGTGGAGCAGTGCGGAGAGAACCCTTCGCCAAGGGCGCTTGGGTAGGCGAGTGATAGCGAAGGTGAGAAGAGATGGACTTGCTGCGAAATCATTAAACATTGCAGTGCGGATTACACGAATTGCCGGTGGATTTTGGCGGAAACGGTTGCGAAGGGGTGGCAGCGAGTCTCATCATTGCAGGCAAAAGGAGAGAAGATGCGTGCTTTGATAACAGGAATAACCGGGCAGGACGGTTCGTACATGGCCGAGCTGCTGCTGGACAAAGGCTATGAGGTGTTTGGGCTTGTCCGCCGCAGCAGCGTGAAGAAGTACGACCGGATTGAAGGCCTCCTTCACCGGGTCGAGCTGATGGAGGGGGACCTTACGGACCAATCGTCGCTGGACAGCGCCATGCAAGCGGTGCAGCCGGACGAGGTGTACAACCTGGCGGCACAGAGCTTCGTGCCGGTTTCCTGGAAGCAGCCAGTATTGACGGGAGATGTGACGGGGCTCGGGGTGATCCGAATCCTGGAGGCGATGCGAAGGCATTGTCCGAAGGCGAGATTCCTGCAAGCTTCGAGCTCGGAGATGTTCGGGAAGGTTCGCGAAACGCCGCAGACGGAAAAGACTCCTTTTTATCCGCGCAGTCCCTATGGAGTTGCCAAGGTGTTCGGGCACTACCTGACGGTGAACTACCGGGAGAGCTACGGGCTGTTTGCGTGCGCGGCAATCGGGTTCAACCATGAGTCGCCGCGGCGCGGCGTGGAATTCGTGACCAGAAAGGTGACGCACCAGGTAGCGAGAATCAAGTGCGGCCTGGCCAACAAGCTGCAGATGGGGAATCTGGAGTCGAAGCGGGACTGGGGCTTTGCAGGAGACTACGTGCGGGCGATGTGGATGATGCTGCAACAGCCGGAGCCGGACGATTATGTGCTGGCGACGGGCAAGACGCACAGCATTCGGCAATTACTGGACGCGGCTTTTGCCGCAGTGGGTCTGGACTGGGAGAAATACGTCGAGGTCGATCCGAAGCTGCTACGTCCGGCAGAAGTCGACCACCTTTGCGGCGATGCCACGAAGGCGCGGGAAAGGCTCGGATGGGAACCCGAGGTGAGTTTCGAGGAATTGATCAAGATGATGGTGGAAGCGGACCTGGAAGCGGTGCAAAGGTCGGAGAACGGGTACGCGGTTGCGGCAGCTCGCAGCGGAGTTTCGTGAGCGGCCCGGCCCTCTCTGGAATGCGCGAGCACTTGATGGCGTCCAAAACATTAATTTTGGGAGCGGGCATGACCGGGTTGGCAGCGGCAGCCGCCTCTGGTTTGCCGGTGTATGAGGCAGAAGACTCGCCGGGCGGCATTTGCTCCTCCTATTATCTTCGGAGCGGTGACAAGACGCGCTTGCATAATGCACCGAAGGAAGGAGAAGCTTACCGGTTTGAGTTGGGCGGGGGACACTGGATTTTTGGCGGCGATCCGCTGGTCCTGCAATTTATGCGTTCGTTTGTTCCGCTGCAAAGTTATGCAAGGCGCGCATCGATCTATTTTCCGGACCGGTCCGCGTTCGTGCCCTATCCAGTCCAAAACAACCTGAAGCATTTCGAGCCCGAGATCATTGAAAAAGCACTCCGGGAGATGCTGGAGGCCTCCAAGAGCAATCAGAAGCCAAGGACGATGGCAGAGTGGCTCGAATTGAGCTTTGGAAAGACATTAACTCAACTTTTTTTCGGTCCTTTTCACGATTTGTATACAGCGGGTCTCTGGAAATCTATCGCGCCTCAGGATGCGTATAAGTCGCCAGTGAATTTGACCCTGGCCATCGAAGGCGCGTTCAACCACACTCGCCCGGTGGGCTACAACACATCTTTCGTTTACCCGGTAGAAGGGTTGAACGCCTTGACCCAGCGCATCGCGGCACGCGCCGAAGTCCACTACGGGAAAAGAGTTATGCAGATCGATGTGCAGCGACGCGAGGTTCATTTCGCCGATGGGAGTGGCGCGCGGTACGAACGGCTGATTTCGACTCTTCCGCTCAATCGCATGTTAGGGCTAACAGGACTAACCGTGGAAATAGTTCCGGACCCGTCTCCGTCCGTTTTAGTGATTAATCTGGGCGCTCGCCGAGGGGCTGCTTGCCCGGATGATCATTGGGTCTACGTTCCACAAAGCAATTGTGGATTTCATCGTGTGGGTTTTTACAGCAACGTTGATACGTCATTTTTGCCTGCTTCGGCCCGCAGGACAAATGAGCATGTAAGCATTTACGTTGAGAAAGCGTATGGGGAGGGACAGAAGCCTTCGTCGTCAGAAGTGGCGGCGCTGTCTGAGAAAGCAATCGAGCAGTTGCAGGACTGGGCGTGGATTACAGATGTCGAGGCGGTCGATCCGACGTGGATCGACGTCGCCTACACCTGGTCCTGGGCGGGTTCAAACTGGAAACAACTCGCGCTTCAGGCACTGGAAGACCACGACATCCACCAAGTCGGGCGCTACGGTCGGTGGATATTTCAAGGCATAGCCGATTCTATTCGGGACGGGTTGCTCGCGGGGGCTTCTGTCGGGTCCGCTGCACGTGTGATTGCAGCCACGGAAGCACGATAAATCGAGGGAGCTTGGTGAGTTGGATCGAGGAAATTCAAGCAAAACGGTTGTTGCGCCACGCAGTCGTCCAGAATGCTTTGTCCCTTTACGGAGTCCAGGCGGCGAGCTATCTCGTTCCCTTGGTTACCATTCCCTATTTGGCCAGGGTATTGGGGACGACAGGATGGGGCTTAGTTGCTTTCACACAGGGTTTTGGGGCTTACGTCGCTATTTTGGGTGAGTATGGCTTCATGTTCTCCGCCACTCGGGAAGCCGCGCAGAACCGCGGCGACCGCGACAAGCTAGCGAATATTCTGGCGGGCGTTCAGGGGGCGAAGGCGTTGTTGGCCGTGGCTTCGGTTCTGGTGGCTGTCGGTGTTGAATGGGTGGTCCCTGAATTTCGCGAGCACCCCGCGCTGTTCTGGAGCGGAATGTTTTGGGCGCTTGGCCGTGGTTTCAGTTTGACGTGGTTTTTCCAGGGGCTGGAACGGTTGCGGCTAGTGTCTGCAATAGAGGTAGCCGGCCAGGGATTGGCTACGATCGGAATCTTCATTTTCGTGCATAGCCTCCGCGACGCAGATCGCGTGCTATCCCTGCAAGGAGCTGGCTACCTGCTGTCTTTTGTTGTGAGTGCTTGGCTGGCTTACCGCGTGGTGGCGTTCCGTTTGCCGAGCTGGAATTTGGCGTGGGAGTCGCTGTGCATGGGCTGGACTATGTTTCTCTTTCGTGGTTCGCTGAGTCTGTATGCCGCTGGAAATGCATTCATCCTGGGGCTCTTCGCATCGCCGCAGACCGTGGCTTATTACGCGGGTGCGGAACGCATTAGCCGGGCCTTTCTGTGTGCTCGCGCCGGTAGGCCAGGCGCTCTTTCCGCGCATAAGCTACATGGTGCAAAACGCGCCAGAACGAGCTGCGAGGCTTGCTCGGATTAGCCTAGTGGTAATGGGCGTCGGTGGCGTAGCCATGGGCGCGACAGCATTCGTGCTCGCGCCGCTGGCGGTACGCATCCTGCTGGGAAGCCAGTATGAGCCAGCCGTGCCAGTCTTGAGGATTCTGGCATTGCTTCCGCCGCTCATCGCCGTGAGCAACGTGCTTGGCATTCAATGGATGTTGCCACTGAGGTTAGACCGGGCCTTTAATTCCATCATCATTACGGCTGGGGTAGTAAACCTCGGCATGGCTACTGCGCTCGCGCCTCGATACGCGGCGCATGGGATGGCCTGGGCCGTTGTTTTTGCCGAGACCTTTGTGACCGTGGGCATGTGTATTTTTTTGCGGATGAGGAAGCTGGACCCGTTGGCGCGGTGGCCGAAAATGCGAGGTGAGCATGCGGGCCTGATTTCAGGGGAGACGGCCCAATGACCACTAGTGCTCCTCCGACGGTGGGTGCTGTGGTGGTTACACATAACCGCTGGTCCTTTCTTCAGAAGTCTCTCGAGGGCCTGAAAAGCCAGACGGTTCCTCTCTCCGATGTGATTGTTATTGATAATGCTAGCGAGGACGGAACTCGCGAGGGAGTTCCCCATCAGTTCCCATGGGCAAGCTACCAACGGCTGACGGAGAACGTGGGAGGTGCGGGCGGATTCTCAGAGGGCGTCCGTCTTGGTTACGAGAAGGGGTACGACTGGCTATGGGTAATGGACGACGATGCCGTTCCGGAGCCGGACGCTCTAGAGCGCATGCTGGAGACGCAAGTGATACGGAAGCCTGAAACTGGGATGCTGGCCTGCCTAGTTGTTGGCACTGACGGAGAACTAGATCGTGGGTGCTGCGCGAAGTGGTTCGATATGCGCACCTTTCGGGCGAGCCCGATTTTTAACGGGCGCATACCATCAGGAGAGGCGGTCGAGTGCAACTCGGCAACCTTTGTAGGCATACTCGTGAATCGAAGGGCCATTAGCCGGGTCGGGATTCCTCGCAGCGATTTCTTCATTGCCTGTGATGATGTCGAGTATATTTATCGAATCTGCGAAGCAGGCTTCAAGGCGTATCAGGTCCCGAGATCGAGAATCGTTCACCTCTCAAGAAGCTCATCGCGGTTCTACCTGCGGGGCCGTGCGCCGCTGTGGAGGTCTTACTACGATTGGCGCAACACCTTGTACCTCAATCGCCAGTACTCCCACCCTGTGACGTTCGTGAGGAAAGCAGGGAGGTTTGCCGCTGGAGCGCTACTGTTCGGTGACCGTAAGCTGCGGCGACTGCGAGTGCTGGTCCAAGCGATCAATGACGCGCGGGCTGGACGCTTGGGCCGCAGGATTTTTCCTCCGGAATAGGGAGAAGAATAAACGCCTATCGGTTTGCACCTCTCTGGACATAGGTCGTCATGGGCTTATTACTTATTCTAATCTGGGGAGGAGTGATGCTGCTCCTCGCCTGGTGGCTTTGCGGGAGTTGGCTGAATCACCTCAGTCTGTATACATTCGTCTGGACGCTAGCTCTGGGTGCATACGAGCTGCACTGGATTCGCTATAACTCCATCAGCCCTACGGCGTGGCTCTACATCTTTGTTGCGTGGGTTGGGGTCTACCTTGGCACGGCGATTGTCATGGTCCCCGGGAAGCGGCCTGTGAACTTGTCGGTCCCTCATTATTTGCCGCGCCTCAAGTTGGTCATTATCATTTTCAGCTTGGCCGGGCTTGCATCCAGCGCCGTCCTTGCGCGACAGATTATGAGGGACATTAATCCTAACCTTCTGCTGGCGGTGACGTTGGGAACTCCGCAGATTTACCAGTCTAATTTTGAAGAGACTGGACAATTCTCGGGAATACCTTACTTGGGATTTCTGCCGTTGGCAGCGTCGGCACTGGCGGGCGCGTATGCGGCAAGAAGAGGACGAATTGATTGGGTTTGCCTTTTTCCTATGTTGGTAGCCACGATTAATGGAATCCTCTCGGTCTCGCGCTGGGCAATTTTGCTGTCGGTCGCGCTCTTTCTTACAGCTCTTTATTTGACTCCCAGGCCTAAGCCTATTCGGCTGAGCTTAATACAAAAGGGATTGCTTATCCTGGTGGGCCTGGGCGGACTTGCTTTTGTCAGTTTTGCGAGAAATGACCTGGCCTTGTCTCTTACGGACCAGAGCACGACCCTGAGCCACATCTCCGAATGGGTGCCCGTTGCACCTTCGATCTACTTTTACGTCTCTGCGGGGCCTCCTGGATTGAGCGAGTATTTGCGTGACCCACAGCAGGAGGGGAATCTGCCGTGGGGGCGGTACACCTTTGCATCAGTTTACCGGTTTCTTTCCAAACTGGGGCTCGCGACCTATGTGCCGTATCACCAGGAGTTTTACAGCACGCCGGAATGGGTCAACACCTGCACTTATATTCGGGAGGTGCACTCGGATTTTGGGGTGGCCGGCGTATTGATTTTTCCGATTGTGCTCGGTGCTGTGGCGGGTTGGCTGTCTTCTTTCCGAGGGAGTCTCGTCCGAGTCATGGTTCTTACGCATGTCTATTTTCTGGTCCTGCTCTCCTACACCAGTTTGGTGATGTCGGCAGGTCCGTGGTTCCAGAGTTTCGTCGTTTCGTTAATCGCCGCGGTGTTTGTGGAACGCGCGTCGCATTCCGGATCACCCGTTCGAACGGTCAGGACAGTGCAAGGGCTCGTATCTTAAAGTGCCCGTCGCCTCTGCGATGAAGACGGCCATGGAGAACAGAGAATGCAGGGCTTTTAGTTGCGGGGTCTGCGGTGGAAGCCAGGCAGCCGGAATTCATGAAGCCCGGGAGATGATGTACGGGCTGCGGACGCGATTCCATTATGCGCAGTGCGCCGGATGCAGCTCGCTTTGGCTGACCGATCCTCCGGCGGATTTCGCAGCCTACTATGCCAGCGAGTATTACAGCTTCGCGGAAGGCGGGGGCGGAGCGAAGGAGCGAATTAAGTATTACCTGCGGGCGAAGCGGGACGCGGTCTATTTTGACGGTGGGGGTCTACTTGGCCGATTTCTGGCGCAGCACTTTGAAGATGGCGGACTTCTCTCGGTTTCCAGACTGAATGTCTCACGTGAGGCGAGAATACTTGATGTGGGCTGCGGAAGCGGGAAACTGCTGCACAGGATGGCGGCACTCGGTTTTACAAACCTGTCGGGTGTGGACCCTTTTCTCGCGGGCGATATCAGCAATGGCGATGGCGTGAAGATTAGAAGAGCCCACGTGGAGGATGTCACTGACGGGAAATACGACCTGGTGATGTTTCATCACAGCCTGGAACACGTTGCAGACCCGAGGAACACGCTGAGAACCGCAGCACGGCTCCTGGCTCCGCGGGGGAAGTGTCTGGTGCGGCTGCCAGTGCTGGGGGAGGCGTGGGAGGTGTATGGAACGAACTGGGTGCAACTCTCTCCGCCAAGGCACATGTGGATACCAACAGAGAAGGCCATGAGTCTTCTGGCTGGGTCCGCCGGCTTGAAACTGGAGAAAGTCGAATATGATTCGACGCCGTTTCAGTTTTGGGGAAGCGAGCTTTGCCAAAGAGACGTGGCGCTGAACACTGCGGATCCACATAACATTAGGGGACGGCTCCGGATCAGGGAGATGAAGGAACTTCGCAAAAGAGTTGCATCTCTAAATAGAGAAGGTCGTGGGGACCAAGCTGCGTTCGTGTTCACCGAGTGTGGGTGACTCTGACTTATGTGTTGGTTGACAATCATCATCGTAAACACAAACACGCGCGAACTGGTGCTCCAGTGCCTGGGATCGGTTTACGCGAACGCGCCAAAGTGCGAGTTTGAGATCATTGTGGTGGACAATGCGTCCACCGACGGAAGCTGCGAAGCGATTGAATCAGGTTATCCGGAAGTACGCCTAATTCGGAACGAGCGGAACCTCGGGTTTTCCTCGGCGAACAACAAAGCATTCGAAATCGCACGCGGCAAACACATGCTGTTGCTGAATAGCGACACGATTGTGCTGCCGCGAAGCATCGATCTTCTCTTATCTGCTCTGGACAAGGATCAGAGCCTGGGAGTCGTTGCACCGAAGCTGGTCTATCCGGACGGGTCACTGCAGATGAGCTACGGCCCGATGCCGAGTCTGTTTGTCAGCTTTTGTTCATTTTTCGAAATTAAGAAGTGGGTTCCACGGAGTTTGCTTGGGAATCTTGGACGGTCGGCAAGCAAGAAATTCTTGGGGAGAACCGTCGGCTCGTATGTTCGGTGGTTTTCGAGGCAAAGCCCCGACACTGGCAAGCTGGAGAGGCATGACCTGGTCACTGGAGCCTGCATGCTCATCCGGGGGGAATGCTTCAAGCAGGTGGGACCGCTGGACCCAGCGTTTTTCATAAGCGTGGATGACGCGGATTATTGTAAGCGGGTGTACGACGCAGGATGGGAAATTCAATATTTGGCCGAAGCAACTGTCGTGCACATTAAGGGCGGGACGCTGGGGGAGCGATATCGGTGGACATCACCGGCAGCCTACCACAGTGTGTTCTACTTCTTGAGGAAGCACCGAGGAGAGGGCGTCGCGCTAGCGGCAAAAGTGATGGCGCTTACTTCGTTAGCTCTTCGGTTTATCGCGAAAGCTCTCGTCACACCAAGTGCGGCCCGAGGCTATTGGAATTTAATGAGAGAAGTTGCCGCTGGGCCCGCGAAGGACAGTGAGAAAATGTTTCCGGTGTGATGCCGTTGGAGGGAGAGCATGGACGCGCGGCGGATTGAGCGGGAACGTGAGTTCCATAATCATTTGGCCGAGGCGGGCTTCGCGAGAATCCCATTCACCGTAAGACTATAGGATCTCGCTGCGAAGGAGATAGTCGATGCAGGAGCGAGAAACAAGAGAGAAAGAATTTTACGACGAGCTGGCTACCGAAGGTTCGGTGACGCGCAGCCTGTTGGACCGGTTCTCAGAAGCATTCTATGAGAAAGGGAACCGCGGGCGTATGTGGGCACCTCTCTGGAAAACGTTGGATCTGCGGGGAGCAGTCGTACTGGATTATGGCTGTGGGGGCGGCGGGTTCAGTCTGCGTCTTGCAAGCCTTGGTGCGCACGTGGTGGGCGTCGACATTTCCCCGAAGCTCATTGAACAGGCTCGCGCCTCCGCATCAAAAGTAGGAATGAATGGTTCTTCTCCTCTATTCACGGTCGCGGATGCCCACCGCACGCCTTTTGGCGATAATTCGTTCGACTATGTTTTTGGAAATGGCGCGCTCCATCACCTGGATTTGGACAGAGCCTATGCTGAGATTGCCCGCGTACTTAAGCCAGGCGGTAAAGCCTTGTTCATGGAGCCGATGTATCATCATCCGTTGCTCCGGGCGTTGCGGCGATTGACACCCAAGTCCCACACGGCGGATGAAAAGCCGCTCTCCTTACAGGACATGGAGCAGGCCAGGAAGTGGTTTTGCGAGTGTTCCCATCGGGAGCATTTTCTAGTCGCCGTTTGTTTTGCGCCGGCACACGTGCTGGGCAAGCGTGCCGCCCTTGCTGTGCTCGACGTCGTCGACGGATTCGATCAGTTTCTTATGCGTCTAATGCCGTCTCTGCGAAAGTACGCGTGGCTCTCCATGATGGAATTAGAAAAACGGTAGGGACCCCTCCTTGCGAAGATATGAATATTGATCAGGCTTTAGCACGCTCGAACTTGAAAAGTCATAAGGACGCTGGGGGAGGAATGAGAATTCTTTGCGTTTTGCCATCGGTACCGTCGCCGCTAAAGGTGCGCGCGTACAATCTGCTGTCGCGGTTGGCGAGGCGGAATGAGATCTACTTGGTGTGCGTATCGAGTGCCGTGCCGACCGAAGAACAAATGAGGAATCTGAGCTCCTACTGCAAGAGAGTGGTGCACATTCCACACAGTCCCTTGAAGGCGATGATGCAGTGCGTTGAGGCGTTGCCGACGAGTACGCCGCTGCGAATCGCGTACTGCAGGTCGAAATCGGCGAAAGAAGCGGTGCGGCGGATGTATGAAGAAGTGCAGCCGGATGTGATTTTTGTGGAGAGGTGGCGGGCACTGCAGTACGCTCCGGAGGACGCTGCAGTGCCGGTGGTGTGGACATGGAGTGTGTGAAAGAGCAGGCACCGGTGGTGCAGTGCGAACTGGTGCCGAACGGAGTGGATTGCAGGAGATACTTCTTCAAAGACGAGAGCGAAGAACAAACGGATACGGTGATATTTACGGGAGGATTCCAGTACCCCCCCAATTGCCATGCGGTGGCGTTTTTTATGGAGAGAATTTTTCCGCTAGTCCAGCGGGGCGTACCTAGGGCGAAGTTTCTGGCGGTTGGGAATGTCGCAAGCCACAAGCTTCGTCGCTATCGGGGCCGGAAGGGATTCGAGGCGATCGATTTTGTGCAGGACTTGCGCCCGTATCTGGCGAAAGCGACGGTGGCTGTGGCGCCATTGACTGTGGGATCGGGCGTAAGCATCAAGGTGTTGGAAGCGTTTGCGACAGGGACAGCGATGGTCGCGACGCTGGTGCCATGCGGAGATTTGCCCGTGAGGAATGGGGAGCATCTGTTGATCGCGGAGGATGCGGAAGGGTTTGCAGAGCACGTGGTGACAATGCTGCGGGATGCGGAGTTGCGCAGGAGGATCGCGGTGCGGGCGAGGCGATTGGTGGAGGAACAGTACGACTGGGAGATCGTATCGGGAAAGTTGGAACGAGTGATCGAGGAAGCCGTGGAGCGGAAGACGGGGAACAGGCCGTCGCAGATGATTGCGACAGCCTGAATCGCGAGTCACGACCGGCGGGTGAGTGCGCTTGGGTGTACGAGTGGCGCAAGAAGTTTCGAGCGGTAAATCCCAAAGACAATCTGGATGAGGAGAGTGCACATGGCGATTGAGGCGGAGACGCGGGCGAGCTCGCATCATCTGTTGTGCTAGGTGCGGGATCTTCTGACGGACAAGGTTCTGGCTAGCAATGGATTTCTCATGGAGGGTTCGTTTTGAGTGCCACCTCAGACCACAATGTGATCGGACGGGACGGGTCCCGGGTCAGGGCGGAAGCCACAGCCGCGGAAAGTACGGCCAGAACCCATGGTGTGCAGTGGCAAGTGAAGAATTGCCTAGACTTCATCGGGGCAGGAGTGATGATCGTCCTTCTGGCACCGTTTCTCGTAATCGTGGGTGCGCTGGTGGCTCTGGAAGGTGGGTGGCCGGTCATTTATCGAAGGCAGGTGGCAGGGACTGACGGTGAATTTGACGCATACAAATTTCGCACCATGAGACAAGATGCGGATGCCATTCTGGCTGCAGACGCCATTCTGAAACGTGAATTCGAGCAAAATTTCAAACTGAAGAATGATCCCCGATTGACACGTTTGGGTTCCTTCTTGAGAAGGTCCAGCCTAGATGAGCTGCCGCAATTGTTCAACGTGCTGAAAGGCCAGATGAGCCTAGTGGGGCCAAGGATGAAAACACCCGCCGAATTAGAAAGGTACGGTAGCTATAAAGAACTTCTTCGTACCGTGAAACCAGGCATCACCGGCTACTGGCAGGTTCATGGCCGACAAGATACTTCTTATGACGACCGCATCAGAATGGATATGTACTACATTCAGAATTGGAGCTTGGGGATGGATCTGAGGATTTTGATCAAGACTCCGCTTAAGGTGTTGCGGAAGGAAGGCGCTTATTAATGGCACGGGTTCTGGTCACTGGCGGAGCCGGATATGTTGGTTCAGTTTGCTGTAGGCAGCTATTGGCCCGGGAGCATTCAGTTGAAGTCGTGGATGACCTTTCCACCGGCTTCGCCGACGCTGTACCACCGGGTGCAGTCCTTCATCGGATAGGGATCGAGGATGAGGAAGCGCTGTCGAGAGTAATAGGAGGCAAGCGATTCGATGCGGTGTTTCATTTCGCCGCGAAAGCTTCTGTTCCAGAGTCGGTGGTCGATCCCGGTCCATTTTTTGACGTCAACGTCGCTGGCGGGATTTCGCTACTGGAGACGGTTCGAGGGCACGGGATTCGGAACTTTGTGTTTTCTTCGAGCGCGGCTGTTTACGGAAAGCCTCGGGCAGTTCCTATTCCCGAGGACCATGCCAAGGAACCGTTGAACCCGTATGGAGAGAGCAAATTGATCTTCGAGCAGATTCTAAGAACGTATGCCGATTCGTATGGATGGAGCGTCATTGTCTTCCGGTATTTCAATGCAAGCGGAGCGGGAGAGGGCTGGGGCGAGCGGCACGCGCCGGAGACACACATTATTCCGCTGCTGTTGCAAACAGCTTCTGGACGACGCGGCTGTTTTGAAGTATTCGGAACGGACTATGAAACTCCAGACGGTAGTTGCCTGCGCGACTTTGTACATGTGTTGGACATTGCGGAGGCGCATTTGCTGTCGATGCGGGAAATTGGGCAGGCGGGTCGGAACCGGGAACAGCCATTCGGTCAAAGAAATTCACCAGGCCGCCGAGAGAATTTCAGGCAAGAAAATTGCGATTCGGAGCGCGCCGCGGCGACCTGGCGATCCGCCCGTGTTGTGCGCCAGCTCCCAAAAGCTGCTGCATGACTTCGGTTGGACCCCCGAGCACTCCAGTCTCGACAACATTTTGAAGGGAGCGTGGAACTGGGAGCAGCATCAATGCAAGCAGCTGCTTGTCGAAGACGTGAAAAGTAGTGCCATTTCCTAATAGCGGAGACGCGATTCCCAATGCAAATTAAAAAGGAATCAACGCACCTCGGAGAGATCGTAATCGTGGCCCCGGAAGTATTCGAGGACGAGCGCGGCTTCTTCATGGAAACGTACCGGGTTGACCAATTCAAAGCGTTGGGTCTGCCCACGGACTTTGTGCAAGACAACCATTCTCGCTCCAAGCATGGAGTGTTGCGAGGCCTGCATTTTCAGTATGAGCCTCCTATGGGCAAGCTGATGCGAGTGACTTACGGGCAAGCCTTTCTGGTTGCCGTGGACCTACGGAAGGCGTCGCCAACACTTGGGAAGTGGTGGGGAACGGAACTCTCTGCGGAAAACAAGAAATGGATGTGGGCTCCGGCAAGCTTCGCACGGGGTTTTTGCGTGCTGTCAGATTGGGCCGAGGTGCAGTACAAGACCACGGGAACCTACAACGGGCAAACGGACGTCGCGATCCGGTTCGATGACCCGGACATCGGTATCCAGTGGCCCATTTCCGATCCTCAAATCTCTGAACGCGACAAGAAAGCCATACCGTTCGCGCAGTGGTTGCAGTCACCTGCATCTGATCGCTTTCAGTACGAAAATATTCAAGAAGGGAATCGTGGAGGCCAGAGTTACGCCGCAGCAAAACCTTAAGACGAGGAAAAAAATGATCAGAACCAATCATGACGGACCTTTAGTGCTGGTGACAGGCGGTGCAGGCTACATCGGCTGCCAGTTGGTGCCGACCCTTCTTGATGCCGGTTACCGCGTGCGCGTGTTCGACGTCATGTTTTATGGAGACGCCGGACTGGATCGCGTGGGCAACCGCATAGAGATCGTCGAGGGAGACATCCGTAGTGTTCCGCTGGACCTTCTCGACGGGATCTCGGCCATTATCAACCTGGCCGGCCTCTCCACCGAACCTGCGGCGGAGTATCGGCCCGAGGCCAATCAAGAAATCAACTTTAAGGCCGCCGTCAACCTCGCCAAGTTGGCCAAAGAGAAAAAGGTCCACCGGTTTATCCAGGCCTCTTCCGGCTCGATCTATGACGTTGGAGCCGGGCACCCTGAGAAGGACATTGTACACACTGAAGATTCGCCAGTGGCACCTTTTCGAATTTATTCCATCACGAAGCGTGAGGCTGAAAAACAGATTTTGGCAATGGCGGATGACAGTTTTACTCCTGTGGTCTTGCGTAAGGGATCTGTCTACGGTTACTCGCCGCGCATGCGCTTCGACCTGGTCGTCAATGCGTTCGTTTTGAACGCTCTGCAGACGGGCTGCCTGGTTCTTCATAATGGCGGCGAAATGTGGAGGCCGCTCCTCAACATCCAAGATGCCGCGGCAGCCTACAAACTGATGTTGGAGGCTCCAGCCGAGAAGGTAAAGGGCGAAATCTTCAACGTGACAAACGGGAATTACCGAATCTCCGAGCTTGCGCTGCGCGTGCAACACAAACTGGGGGAACTAAACATCCCATGCGCACTGCAACCGGATTACAACTATCGAAATCTGAGGAGTTGCCAAGCCTCGGGGCAGAAAATCGCCCAACGGTTATCATTCACTCCGAAAGTGGCAGTGGAAGAAACCGTAGAAGACCTGGTGCAAAAAATCCGCGGCGGCGCTTTCCATGACGTCACCGACCCCGCGTTTCACAACATTCGCTGGCTGGATCTGCTGGAGGAGACGAGAACCAGACTCGGCTATCCGGACTCGGTGCTAAGCCTCGATTCGGAGCAGCTCAGACGTGTACGCGCCGCCACGAAACAAGGGAGTGCTGTCGCGTGCGACTAGTGATCATTGGGGGTAGCGGACAGGTGGGCTCCGACCTCGCGGAAGCCCTTCGAGACACTAATGAAGACGTGATTTCTCTCAGCCGGAAGGAACTGGATATCACCCAGTTTTCCGTACTGCGAGACAAGCTTTCCCAGTATCATCCGCACGTCATCATTAATTGTTCCGTTTATCACCCGGTCGATGAATGTGAAAATAACGCGGAACGCAGCTTTGCGGTGAACGCAACTGCGGTGCGTGACCTCGCGCTCGCCGCCAAGGATCTGCAAGCAGCGGTCCTCCAATTCAGCTCTGATTACGTTTTCGATGGAGAACTTGGTCGTCCTTATAAAGAGGAGGACACTCCGACTCCCGTTAGCGTGTTTGGGGTTTCGAAGGTGGCTGGGGAACAATTTTTGCGAGCGGTCTTGCCATGTCACTTCATCGTCCGCACCTCGGGGCTATATGGTCTCGCGGGCAGTCGCGTAAAGCGAGGCAACTTTGTGGAAACCATGCTTCGCTTGGGAAGACAGAACAGACAGGTTCGAGTTGTAAACGATCTTCGAATGGCGCAGACTTCCACGCGAAATCTAGCGAGGCAGGTTCTGGCTTTGATCCGCACCGAACACTACGGCACCTATCATGCCAGCGATCACGGTGATTACTCCTGGTATGAATTTGCAAAGAAAATTTTCGAATACTCGGCCTTGGAGGTTAAGGTTACTCCAGTTTCCTGGCGCGATATGCCTTTCGTGGCGTTACGCCCACGGTATTCGGTTCTGGAAAACTGTCGGCTCAAGGCATTGGGAATGGACCAAATGCAACCTATCGACGTCGCCCTGCAAGAATATCTGAAATCGAGAGAGACCTGCTCCAACGCGGAGAATATTCCAGTCGGTCAAGCGGTTAATTCTAGAGCTCTGTAGGCCCTCGGTTCATCTGAGGCAGGCCATTCTGAATCGATAGCCGGAGTTGCACCTAGCGGTTGGATCCATCGAACAGGTAACCTGACGCAAAGCGGACGTTAGACATCCTGCGTCAATTTTCGTCTTGCACGTGCAGGACGGTCTGGCACGGGGTCAATCTTATGGAGGGACACTGCATGGATGGCGGAACAGAGATTCTGCATGCGAAGCAGTATTTCGATGAGTTGCAGCGCGTTGCGACGGGTCTTTCCCACGACGCCGTCAATCAAATCGCCGACACCTTAGTTAAGGCAAATGAATCCGGACGAACCGTGTATTTGTTCGGAAATGGTGGAAGCGCGTCGCTGGCGTCTCACCTCGCTTGTGATCTCGGAAAAGGTACGGCTTACTGTAATGGAGGAAAGAGGTTTCGCGTGCTCGCCCTGACGGACAATCTTCCGACCCTCACAGCGTGGGCAAACGACGCCGGTTATGAGGATGTCTTTTCTGAACAGTTGAGGAATTTTGTGCAGCCGCACGATGTCGCATTTGCCATAAGTGGAAGCGGGAATTCCAAGAACGTTCTGAATGCCCTGCAAGTCGCTCGAGAGGCAGGAGCCACGACAGTCGGTATCTCTGGCTTCGAGGGTGGAGAGATGAAGTCCCTGTGTGACCTTTGCGTCGTCGTTCCTTCCAACAATATGCAAATTATTGAAGACTTGCATCTCTCCATGGCCCATGCGATTTTTCGCATTGTCTATACGCGGATGTCGCGCCGCCCGCACACGATCTCTTGCACGGCATGAACAGCGCGCCACGGCCAGCGGAAACCAGCTGAGCGGAACAAGTACGGCGGCACCACCTGTAAGCAATTAACCGACCGATGAGAATAAGACTCCGATACACAATCCTATTGCTGGATTTGGCGTGGATTGCATTGGCATTCATGCTTTCCTACGCGCTCCGGTATGGAAGAATCGTATTCGATGCTGGTTTATCGCCTTCTCTTGGCGGATATGCTCCGGTCATTGCCGCAGCTGCCTTAATCTGGATTTTTCTCTATCTCAGTAAGAACCTTGAGGGTTTCAAGGGAGGGTGGCATCTTCCAACGGTCTTCTCCCAAGTCATGGTAGGCGTTTTCTACTTGATGATTTTTCTGTTTGCGATCGCATTTCTCGCCAGGCATTATTATTCGCGTCTACTCTTGCTCTATCTCGCGTGCGTCCTTCCTTTTGGCCTAATCATCATAAGATGTTTTGCGCGCTGGATGCTCTTGTCTCCTGGGCGTCGTGCAACTCGGCGGGTGGTCATTTTAGGTGGCGGGCCTCTGGCGCGTGAGTTAGCCTCCAAGATTGCTCGCCATCCTGAATTATTGCTCGAGGTCGTCGGCCTGCTCTATCCATCGGGCAGCGATTCACCAAACGGGTTTGCAGCCTCTTATCCGGAGTTGGTTTCACTTCGATCGCTCGATGTGCCAACTCTCTTCGAACGTCAAAGAATCGACGAATTAATTGTTGTAATGCCTCAACCAGCAGGCTTGGAAGTCGAGAAGCTGATTTCTAAATGTCGCGAAGCTAATATAAGCGTGCGGCTTGTGCCGCATTGGTACGAACTCTACGTAACCGAAGCGCAGATGACCGAGATTGACGGCGTTCCGTTAATCTCTCTTGAGGAACGCAATATTTCGACTCTGGCACTCGGACTGAAGAGAGCGGTGGACCTAATTGGCGGAATTGTCCTGCTCTTAGCTAGCTCACCGGTTTTGCTGGCCTCGATTGCCAAGCTCCGCCGTCAAAAGGGGCAGGCAGTCAGCAAAGAGCTGCGCTGTGGTATGGTTGGCAGGCGTTTTCAGATGTTTCGTCTGAACGTCGACCGCGCAAGCGCAGACTTAAGCCGATCTGAAAAACTGCTCTTGAAATTCAGCCTAACGGAACTACCTCAAATCTGGAACGTGCTCCGCGGAGAGATGAGTTTGGTGGGGCCACGTCCAGAATCTCCCGAACGCGTAAGACATTATTCGGACTGGCAACGCCAGCGACTTAGTTTCAAGCCTGGATTGACAGGACTCGCTCAAGTACATGGACTCCGCGAACAGCATTCCTCCGAAGAAAAGGCCAGATTCGATCTCCAATACATTTTTCACTGGTCGCTCTTTTTGGATTTTTCACTCGTCCTGCAGACGGCCTGGACGCTTCTTGTTCGTCTGCTAAAGTCACCCTACGTCAAAACCGCACCGTTGAATGCGGAGGCCAAACACATCGAGCGCGCAGCCGGGGAGGTTTTACATGTTGATCGTTCGCAGTCCAGTGCGGATTAGCTTTGGCGGCGGGGGTACGGACCTGCCCGCCTACTACGAAGAGTTTGGCGGCGCTGTACTGAGCGCTGCAATCAACAAATATTTTTATACCATCCTGCAGAGAAGGACGGATGGAAAGATCCAGGTGATCTCCTCGGATTTGCGCGTTGCCGAAACCTGGCACGATATTGCGCGAATGCCTCTGAAAGACAGCCAACTCGAAATTCCGCTTTCCGTTATTCGCGACCTTGAGTGCGACATTTCAATTGACCTGTTTCTCGCCTCGGAAATTCTCCCTGGAACGGGACTGGGGTCTTCCGCAAGCGTGTGCGTGGGCGTACTTAAAGCGTTGTCGACATATCTCGATCTCCCGTTGTCAAAATACCAACTTGCTGAACGCGCTTTTCACATCGCCCGGAATGTGTTGGGCAAACCCGTTGGGAAACAGGATGAATATGCCGCTGCATTTGGAGGCCTTAATTTAATTACATTTCAACGCAACGGCGCAGCGTATGTCGAACCGTTGGTCTTGCGACCCGATATCCTGCACGAGCTGCAGGCAAGTCTGATGCTTTTTTTTACAGGTTCGGCCCGCAATTCCTGGAATATCCTTCGAGCACAGGAACAGTCGACTCGTGGAGGGGAGGGAACGGCGCTCAACTCCATGCATGCGATTCGCAGTCTGGTTGAGCAGATGCGCGAATCGCTAACGAACGGCGATTTTCCGAGGTTCGGATCGCTGCTCCACGAGGGCTGGGAAGCAAAACGACAAATATCTGAAGGAGTATCGAATCCATTTATCGATCAGCTCTACTCTGAAGCGCGACGACATGGTGCGCTAGGGGGGAAGATCACCGGAGCTGGCGGCGGCGGGTTCCTTTTATTGTTTTGCGAGGAGCATGACCAGCTAAGAGTTCGTGAAGCGATGGTTGCACTTGGTGTTCGCGAAATGAGATTCGAGTTCGATCTTCAGGGTGCTCAAGTTGTTGCTAACGATCCGTTTATCGACGGAGACGCGCGTTGTGGAACGCGCTGGACATTTGCGCCTATTTCAGAGATCTCCACCATCGTTGACCCGCATCCAGAGCGCTTGGCTTGATCAGTCGAGCGAGTCGGCTCAACTCGTCCCGCCAATGAAGGCCTTCTTGCTGGCTGCGGGCCACGGAACACGTCTGCGGCCTCTGACCGATTCGGTCCCAAAATGCTTGTTGCCGGTCCGCGGTGTGCCAATTCTCCAAATTTGGCTGGAGATATGCCGCCGCCTCGGCATAGACCAAGTGCTTCTCAACCTTCATGCTCACGCCAACGCGGTACGGGCTTTCGTCGAAAAGGAGAGTAAGGATATCGAGGTACACGTTTCCGAGGAACCGGTATTGCTGGGTAGCGCGGGAACGCTGCTCGCGAGCCGCGAATGGATCGGTTCAGACCCTCTGTTTTGGGTTTTCTATGCGGATGTCTTGACCACCGAAAACCTGGCCCCCATGCTCGAAACTCACCAGCAGCGTCGGCAGATCGCGACGCTGGGTGTCTGCGAGGTCCCCGACCCGACGCGCTGTGGTATTGTGACCGTGGATCCGGGAAATATTGTGCGTGAGTTCGTCGAGAAACCGGCGACGCCCACCAGCAATCTTGCGTTTTCGGGAATTATGGTGGGAAGCCCCGCACTTCTCGATTTTGTACCTCGCCAGATTCCAGCTGACATTGGCTTTCATGTTCTGCCGACGCTGGCTGGAAGAATGGCGGCTTATCGGATTTCTAGCTTCTTGCTCGATATCGGAACGCCAGAGAACTACAATGCGGCGCAGGTGGACTGGCCGGGATTTTCCTCATAGCTAAATTACGAGGGAGTGGAATGTTAAGTGGCGTGATTTTCGATATGGATGGGGTGATTGTCGATAGTCATCCTGTTCACAAAAAAGCTTGGCGAAGATTTCTCGAGCTGCAAGGCAAAAAACCAGACGACACGGACCTGGATTTCATAATGGATGGGAGGAAGCGGGAGGAGATTTTGCGGCATTTCTTGGGTGAGCTTTCGGATGAGGACGTTCAGAATCTTGGTCACCAAAAGGATGCCTTGTTTAGGGAAGAGGCGACCGCAATGCAAGTGATCGAAGGTCTTCCGGAATTTTTGGAGCAATTGACTCAAGCGAACATTAGACTGGCCGTGGGTTCATCTGGCAGTGATGGACGCGTGAACCACGTTCTTCAGTTGTTCGGGCTTCGGAGATTTTTCCAGGTAGTTGTAACTGGTGACCAAGTGAGTGCTGGCAAACCAGACCCAGCCGTTTTTCAGCTCGCTTCAAAAGAGTTGGGCGTGCCGCCATCCGAAACACTTGTCTTCGAGGATTCCGTTTCGGGAGTTAAAGCGGCCCAAGCTGCGGGCATGAAATGTATAGGGATCGCTCCCAATGGCCTGATTCCAAAATTACTCGCCGCCGGCGCAATTCAAATAGTACCCAATTACATCGACCTTTCGCTGAACCACGTTCGGACGCTTCTCAACGTATAGTAATGTACTAGAGCGACCACTCAACGAGCTGGGGTTTGGATTCTTGTGCCGCTGGAACTGAGCGGTCCTCTTGTAGTAGTAGAAGCGTGGGAACGACGATATGACGAGGCTCTCATGAAAGGCGTCGTGCTTGCCGGGGGAACGGGCAGCCGTCTCAATCCGCTTACTCGTGTCACGAACAAGCATCTTCTGCCCATCTATGACAAGCCGATGGTGTACTACCCGATCCAAACATTGGTGAATGCTGGGATTCAGGAGATTCTTCTGGTCACAGGCGGCAAGAACGCGGGAGAATTTCTGCGCCTCCTCGGAAATGGTCGGGATTTTGGCTTAAAACATCTTAACTATACCTATCAAGAAGGCGAAGGAGGCATTGCGGAAGCTCTGGGTTTGGCCGAGCACTTCGCTGACGGCGAGCCCATCTGCGTCGTGCTCGGAGACAACATCATCGAAAACAATATCCGTGCGGCTGTCGAAAATTTCAAGTCGCAGCAACGCGGCGCCAAGATTCTCCTGAAAGAAGTCTCTGATGCCGAGCGCTTTGGCGTCGCTGAGATTCGCGGCGACCGCGTCATTGGCATCGAAGAAAAACCTCGAACTCCCAAATCCAATTACGCAGTGATCGGAGTCTATTTGTTCGATGGCACAGTGTTTCAGAAGATTCATCGCCTGAAGCCCTCAGGCCGCGGTGAGCTAGAGATTACCGACGTGAATAATTTTTATGTCGCGGAAGGCACCTTGACGTACGAAATCCTTGACGGCTGGTGGACCGACGCCGGCACCTTCGAATCCCTCTTGCGAGCCAACAATCTGGTGGCGGAAACCGGTGCCAACAAAATCTCGAGTGCAGAATCCACTGAACGTGCTGTGAGCCGGGAAGTCCAAGGATGAAGCTTTTCGTCACTGGCGGAGCGGGTTTCATCGGCTCAAATTTCATTCGCCATGTTCTGCAAGCAAAAAATAGCCATGCAGTCGTCAACTACGACAAGCTCACCTACGCTGGCAACCTAGCGAACCTCCACTCGATTGCACATCATCCCGGCTATCGGTTCGTCAAGGGCGACATTTGCGACCCCGTCGCGGCAGAGGCCGCCATGCGCGGTTGTGATGTCGTCGTCCACCTCGCCGCCGAATCGCACGTCGACCGGAGTATTTACGAGCCCGCCCCTGTAATTCAAACCAACGTCACCGGTACATTTACTCTCCTAGAGGTCGCTCGCAAGCTCGCCGTATCGCGCTTCCTTCACATTTCCACCGATGAAGTCTACGGCGACATCGCTCCGGGAGCTCACGCCAGCGAAGACTCTCCGCTCCAGCCAAGCAGCCCTTATTCCGCTTCCAAGGCCGCCTCGGATCTCTTGGTTCGCTCCTACGTACGTACCTACAAATTTCCTGCTCTGATCACTCGCTCCTCGAATAATTACGGTCCCTACCAGTTCCCTGAAAAATTCCTGCCGCTCATGATCACGAACGCGCTCTACGACAAACCGCTCCCCATCTACGGCGACGGCAAACAGCAGCGCGACTGGCTGCACGTGGAAGACAATTGCCGGGGAATTCTCGCAGTCCTAGAACAAGGAAGAATCGGCGAAGTCTACAACATCGGCGGATCGCAGGTAGAAGAGAATCTCGCGATGGCCCGACGCCTGCTTCGTTTGACGGACAAGCCGGAGAGCCTGCTTCAATATGTCGCGGATCGCCCAGGCCATGACCGTCGTTATGCCCTAAATTCCAGGAAACTAGAAAGCGAGTTGGGTTGGAAACCGGAAATTTCTTTGGAAGATGGCGTCCGCCAAACTATTGAATGGTACAAGGACAATAGCAAATGGGTTTCCGACGTTCGCGCGGGTGAATACCTTACTTATTACGAGAAATACTACGACGATCGCGAAAATTCGCTCAAGGCCATCGCGGATTCCGGCTCAAAGTTGCCCGCTTAGAACCAACATGCGTATATTCTTTGTCGATGCAACGAATCGAAACCTCCCTGCCGGGTGTCTATGAGCTGCGTCCTGTAGTCCATCGCGACTCGCGCGGCTCTTTGCTCGAAACGTACCACAACGCCAAGTTCGTAGACCTCGGCATCAAAGACGCGTTTCTTCAAGACAACCATTCCATCTCATC
>WNFO01000854.1_pt1 | contig 23114 bp, 18 predicted proteins | sample 5400251 | NCBI WGS metagenome assembly WNFO01 (sample SAMN13153354, study PRJNA577476) | soil metagenome | isolation source: 100 cm saprolite under Madrone tree | place: USA:California | collected 2016-06-14
GCACAGCGATCTCTCTCTGGCGCGCAGCGGCTCGGGTAAGCTGCAGGCTCGCGATGTTGGCGCACGCAATGAGCAGGACAAAGATCACCGCTCCCATGAGCATCCGCATGGCGTATTTAAATTCATCGGCAAGATATTTCTGGATCGGCCACGCTGTTGCACCCCAACCCTTGCTCGTGCCTGGGTAAGTTTGCTCGGAGCGTTGCGCGAGACCCGCTATTTCAGCTTTTGCCGTTTCAACGCTTACTCCGAATTTCAGGCGGGCCGTGACGGCCAAGCTGTGGTCTTCGCGTGCTGCAGGGAGAAGGCTCTGAGGGGGGAAGACCAGCGGCGTCCACAATTGCGGGCCGTAGTACCCTAACCGATAGCCCTTCGGCATGACCCCGACTATCTCGTAGCTGTCGCCGTCGAGCCGCACAGCTTCCCCAATCACCTTTGGGTTGGAGCCAAACCGTCGCTGCCATAATTCGTGGCTCAGGATAGCCACTTGGGCGCGACCGGGCTGGTCCTCACCGGGCAGGAAGGTCCTCCCCAAGGCCGCCGGCACGCCTAGCACTTGGAAATAGTTTGCGGACACACGCGCCCCGTCGCACCATTCCGGCTCGGTTCCTCCAGTGAGGGCGAAATCGCTACCATGGCTTGCAGCCATGTCCTCGAAAGAATGACTCTGCTCCCGCCAGGCAACGAAATCAGGAACCGAGACGGGATTCTGGTCCCATCCATATCCCCCCTTCGCCGGGTTGGTGGAGAGGATTACGACGACGCTGGCATGGTCTTTGATACGCGGGGGCCGCAACATCCAGCCATTTACAGCGCTGAAGATCGTCGTATTAACTGCGATTCCCAGCGCCAGCGTCACAATGGCCACGGCCGCGAAACCCGGATTCTTGCGCAGCATGCGCGTGCCATATCGCACATCCATGAAAAAATCTTCAATCGAGGGCCATTGCCAGACCGTTCGGCTGTCTTCCTCCGTCAGCCTTACATTCCCAAACTCGCGCCGCGCCGAGTACGTTGCTTCCTTCCTCGACATACCTCCCGCAACCAAATCCTCGATCTTCTCTTCGAGGTGCTCCCGAATCTCTTCCGAGAGATCGTTGTAGAATCCGCGCCGCGTAAACAGTTGTTTGAGCCACATCATGATTCACCCGGCGCCAAGACGCGTGTAACCCCTTCGAGCATCCTTTCAAATCGCGACACCTCATGCTCCAGATGCTTCGCTCCCTTGGCAGTCAGCTTGTAAGTACGAACACGACGATTGGTGGAGGAAATGCTCCACTCAGCTTTCACCAACTCTTCCTTGAGAAGGCGCTGGAGAGCTGGGTAAAGCGAGCCTTCTTCGATTTGAAGCAGGTCGTTGGAGGTACGCTTGATGTGCTGAACGAGGGCGTAGCCGTGGAGGGGCTGGCGCTTCAGCGTTCGGAGAATCATCATCTCTAGGGCGCCGGGGAAAAGGTCTCGCTGTGCGGATTTCTTCATGTGATGTGAGGCTGCCCCAGGCCCCGGTCAAAGGCCTTGTCTGTCAAGGCCTAGAGCAACATAGTATAGAGAAAGGATGCTGTCAAGAGTTATTTTTGAGCGCACGTCAAAATGCGATTGAGTTTGTGGCGGCGAGGATGCGGGCGATCATGGAGAAATCATTGCCTATCGGAAATGTAGGACTGGCGACTTCGGAAAAGAAGATGCCCTGGGATTTATCGATAGATGTTGCATTCATGTTCTGTTAGCATCGCGTCCATTCGGAAGAGGAGGCCCCCATGGCAACTCTCAAGCGGGTCGGTCCAGGATCGGCATTCAAAATTGGTCTCGTTACCTACGCCATCATGGGATTGGTAGTAGGGATATTCATGGCGTTCTTTTCCATGGTGGTGGGGAATCTGGGCTCTTTGGGCCAATCAGCGGCGCCAGGTTCGAAGCTTTTTGGCTTGGGCATGGGATTCGGAGCGATCATTTTCTTTCCCATATGTTACGGCGTCATCGGCGGAATTTTCGGCGCCATTGGGGCAGTCATCTACAATCTCGTGGCAGGATGGGTGGGGGGACTAGAAGTCGATATCAGCTAGTGCTCCCTGTCCTCAAGTCTTTAGCTGTCTGCACTCGGTGGCTCCGAATCGCCCACTCCTTTGAGGCATCCAAGAGAATGGCGGCCTTTTATGCGCGGTTTGTGTGCGTTTTGATGCTAATCAGAAAGGGATCTAGCAAAGATGGCACTGTTTGGGGATGGCGGGCGAAGGGATCTGGAGAAGAAGGCGAAGGAGGAAGGGCGTTTGCCGCCGGGGCAGTCGCTGACGCTGAAGTGGCCAGTGCTGCACTACGGCAGCGTGCCGACATTTGACCCGGCGAAATGGGACTTCAAGATTTCGGGGCTGCTCGAAGAGCCGGTGCGGTTGACGTGTGAGGAGTTTCGGGAGCTGCCGCAGACGGAAGTGACTTCGGATTTTCATTGCGTGACGCGCTGGAGCCGGCTCGAGAATCGTTGGAAGGGCGTGCTGTTCACGGATGTGATGAAGCTGATAAAGCCGAAGCCGGGTGCGGAGTTTGTGTTGGTTCTGGCGGAAGAAGGTTACACGGCGAATGTGCCGCTGGCGGATTTGCTGCGGCCGAATGTTCTGTTCGCGTTTGAGCACGACGGCGAGCCCTTGGCTGCGGAACATGGCGGGCCGCTGCGGCTGATCGTGCCGCACTTGTATGCGTGGAAGAGCGTGAAGTGGGTGCGCGGGTTCATGTTGCTCGACCACGATCGCCTCGGCTTCTGGGAGCGCAACGGTTATCACGCCTACGGCGACCCGTGGAAGGAGCAGAGATACTCGGGAAGTTAAAAGTTTATTTTTCGAGCGTGAGACAGGCCGATGGCGCGAAGGTGTTTCTAGCAAAGCGGCGGGAGGAGGCGTATTATTTCAGGAATTGCAATTTCTCTTCCTTTTGGAGCTGTCAATGGGGACCCGCATTTTGAATTCCGCTTTTTTTGTTCTGACAGTTGGTTGTGTTGCACTCCTGCCGTGCCGGCTTTTAGCTCAAGACGAAGGATCAAGGACAGTTCAGTTGCGACCGGAGGCGGCCGCAGAGGAGGCGAGCGCCGAATCGAGAGTTTCGTCACTTGCTCCGAAAGCCCAGAAGGCCATTGGTAAGGCGTTTGAAGCGTTAGGGAACAACATGACATTGAGCCCCGAGGGCGCCACGCGCGTGCGGAACTATCTTGACACGGCTTACCGTGCTGCGCCGACTAGCGCAGAGGTCAGTTACCTTTTTGGAGTTTATTGGCTGCAGATGTACGATCGCGTGAAGGCAAAGGCCTATTGGACAAGAGCAATCGAACTTTATCCGCATCACTATCGCTCGCTGATATCCCTGGGCCAAGCGCTGGTGGATGAAGAAAAGCTTGGCGAAGCCTTGCCTTATTTGGAGCGGGCCGTTCAATCCGAGCCTTCTTACTGGCGAGCGCATGCGATCTACGCGGATCTCTACCTACGACAGGGCTTGCCAGAAGAAGCGGTCAAACATGCGGAGCGCGCACTCGAACTGGGCCACGGAGATGCCGCAATTGTTCAGAGGTACTTGGCGGCAGCTCTGGCAAGACGCGGAGAAAAGGACAAAGCTGTTAGTGTTCTTCAAGCCTATGTGCGGGAGAATCACGCGGACACTGCCGCGAAGAAACAACTGGAGAGGCTGCAGTTGCCTGAGGCCCAGAACGCTGGAGGTGTCGCCGATCCATCAAGCCAGGAGGTGGTGGAGCCATGGACGCTTGACGGGATCACTGCGCTTCCTCTTCCCACCAACTGGATGCCTCCCGACACTGACAAGAAAGTGCCTCCCGTGGAACCTGGCGCTAGTTGCAAACTAGACGAAGTCGTGAAGAAGGCGGGCCAGCGGATTCAAGAATTTGTCGCCAACGTAGACCGCTTCACCGCGACCGAATCCTTGCAACATGAAAAGATCAACAAGTGGGGTCTGGAATCGGCCCCGGAAAAGCGCAAGTTTGACTACGTGGTTTCCATCAAGGAAGTGGAGGCGAGGCTTTTCGACGTTCAAGAATTCAGGAGAGCGGCAGGCACCTTTGGCGATTTTCCGGACGGCCTACAGTCGAACGGGTTGCCCGCATTGGTGCTCATTTTTCATCCTTACAATGTGGGGACCTTCGACCTGACTTGCGAGGGGCTGGCTCGCTGGAATGGAGGACTCGCGTGGCAAGTACACTTTCGCCAAAAGGGCGATAGACCCAATAATCTTCGTGCCTACAAGATGGGGATCAACGGACCTTCTTACCCGGTTTCGCTGAAGGGCCGCGCCTGGATTGCGGCCGATAGTTATCAAATTGTGAGGCTGGAAACAAATTTAGTCAGACCGGTGCCGGAAATCCGCCTTGCGGCTGAGCACACGGTAATCGAGTATGGCCCGGTACGCTTTCGCGAGCGTAACGTGGATATGTGGCTGCCGCAGAGTGCCGAGGTATATTCCGACTGGAGAGGACGGCGGTTTCATCTGCGCCACAGCTTCAGCAAGTATCTGCTCTTTTCCGTAGACGACAAACAAACTATTTCCGCACCGAAGGTCGCAGAAGAGACGCCTCCGAAGTCCCCCTCTGAAAAGGTTAGCCAGAATCCCTGACTCTGTATCTGCTATGACCTCGAGCCTTCCGGTCAATCGTTCCTTGGGTATAAGGCCTTCCGACTGTGAAGAGCTGCAAGGAAAGACGCCCGCGTCAATACTACGCAAGGGCGTCTTTCGGTCGATTAAACCGCGGCGGCTTGGGGCTTGGTTGGGTCGATTTCGATGCGGCCCTTAAAGTGGGCGCCGTCCTCGATGCTAATGCGCGCCGAGGAAATATCACCGATGATCTCGCCATCCTTCTTGATGTCCACGCGGCCGCGGGCGAGGACGTTGCCGACGACTTTGCCGTAGACAACTACGTCGCCAGCGTGAATTTCGGAATGGAGCTGAGCGGTAGAGCCTACGGTGAGTTCATGTCCGTTGAGCGAGATGGGGCCGTCTACTTTACCGTCGATCTGCAGGTTTTCTTTGCCGGTGATGTGTCCCTTGATCTCCAGGCTTGCACCCAGACGCGCAGACTCACGTGCGCTGGAACTTCCGAGGCGCGGCGTCGTGGATGCGTTGAATGGAATAACCGGTGATGCTGCTGCTTGAACTGGCGGAGCGGCGGGCGCGTCCGTTGCGGTTTGCTGCTTAGTCCACATACTTCCTCCCTTATTCGATTCAGATGAGTCGATTCGGCTCCGGGTGGGAGGGAGCAGCGTGGATTCACTTTAGTTGTGTTTGGCGAGATGAGGCAACCAAGAAAAGGTGCTGGCTTGCGCAAATCAAACACTGTCCTTGAGGGCAGGTCGAAATGTATATGCCCAAAAATGAAAACGCCCGGGAAGCAATTTGCCCGGGCGTTCCTGATTCGAATGAGCGGTATTCAGTAGATGTCGTACTGCTCCCAATGGAGGGTGGCATCGGACTGGATGATGATGTGTTTGTGCGAGGTTTGCTCGAGTTCGTCGATGAGCATGGACTCACGGGTCTTCAGGGCTTTGGCGATTTCCGGATTCACGCGGATGGTGAGGTTCGGGCCTTCGTGCTCGGCGGTAGCCATCTTGCGCGCTTCGGCCTGGATTTCGTAGCAGAGCGTAGGGATGGACTTGACCATGCCGGAGCCGGTGCAGTACGGGCACGGCTGGCAGAGGACGCGCTCGAGCGCCTGTTTGGTGCGCTTGCGAGTGATGCAGACGAGGCCGAATTCGTTGAAGGAAAGCGCCTTTGACGGGGCTTTGTCCTCCTCGAGAGCCTGTTGCAGGGCGGACAAAACTTTTTCGCGGTTGCGGCGCTCTTCCATGTCGATGAAGTCGACGACGATGATGCCGCCCAGGTCGCGGAGGCGAATCTGGCGGACGATCTCCTTGACGGCTTCAAGGTTGGTCTTGACGATGGTGTCTTCGAGGCGCGTGGAGCCCTTGCCGACGAATTTGCCGGTGTTGACGTCGATGGCCACGAGGGCTTCGGTGTGATTGATGACGATGTAGCCGCCTGACTTGAGCCAGACCTTGGCGCGCAGCGCTTTGTCCAGTTCGTGCTGGATGCCGAACTCTTCGAAGATGGGTGTTTCCTTGGTGTAGAGCTTGACCTTGTTGACGAGCTTGGGCTGGAAGCGGCTGACGAACTCGACGATTTTGCCGTACTCCTCTTCGTTGTCAATCCAAATTCCGGTGAAATCGTCGCTGACGTAATCGCGGAGGATGCGCTCGACGAGATTGAGATCGCGGTGGAGCAGAGAGGGCGCTTTGCGCTGCTCGCTGCGTTCCTTGATTTCGTTCCAAGTTTTCCCGAGGAACTCGATATCGGTGCGAATCTCGTCGTCGGTCGCGCCGCCCGCCGCGGTTCGAACGATGAAGCCGCCGGGATAAGCGCCGCCGGCTTCACTGACTAACCGGCGCAAGCGCGAGCGATTTTCCGCGGAAATAATTTTGCGCGAGACGCCGGTGTGATGAACCGTGGGCATGTAGACAAGGAAGCGGCCCGGCAAGGCCACGTGGCTTGTAATCCGCGCGCCCTTCTTGCCGAGAGGCTCCTTAGCGATCTGGATGACGACGTCCTGGCCGGCCTTCAACATTTCGGAAATGAGTTGCGGGCGGCGCGAAGGACCAGAGCGGCCTCCCTGATAACCACGGTCATGCCTTGGGCCGCCAGGGCCGCGGCGTTCGAAACGCGGCCCGCCGCTGGGGCGTCCGCCGCGATCGGGACGTCCACCACGGCTATCGCGGCCACGGTCGCGGCCACCGCTACGGAAGGGCCGCTGGAAGCGAGAGCGCGGATTGCCGCCGATGCGCGCAGAGTCGCGGGGAAAATCTTCGCGGGGAGCCGCTGGACCGCCAACGCGAGGCGCCCGAGTTTCGCCGGGCAGCAGAATGATGTCATCTTCGATGGCCGGTGCGGGTTCCGTGACGGATTCACCGGGTGCAGCAGAGATTAGTTCCTGGTCGGCATGCTCTGTCTCGACGTGTTCGCGCTCGTCCAACTTGTGCTCGTCGCGTTCATGCTCACCGTGAGCCGCATCCTGTTCGGCGTGTTCTTGAGCCACGTCGGCGGCGAATTCCGCCCGATTGGCAGCGCGTCCCGCTTCAACTTCAGCGGCTTCCTCTTCAGAGAGTTCCGAGACCTGAGCAACAATTGTTTCCTCAGCTTCTTCTGAATCTTCTTCGGATTGTTCTTCGGATTCTTCCTCGTCGAATTCGGCACCGCCGACGATGGTATCCGCCTCCGCTTCTGCGGTGGCTTCCTCATGCTTGGCTTCTACGAGATCCGCAGCCAGTGCGGCGACCTGATCTTCGTTTAGTTCAACGTCATTGCGGGTGGTTTCCACGTTAGTAGCAGCCATCTCTTGCGAAGGTTCCACGAGCGCGCTGCCGGCGGACAGTTCCTCCGCAGTGGCGGGAGTTTCTCCTGAGGCTGCTATATCTGACTCCGCGCCGGCATCGGCGAGGAGCCAGCGAGGCAATCCACCGGAGAATCGCCGAGGAACGCTGCCGCTGGGAGTACTGGCGGGCAGAGTGCCTGTCGCGCGCGGAGTAGTCTCTTCAATGGCATTCTGCTCTTCGCGAGTTTCGTGCTCAACAATGGGAACCGGAGCGGGAGCAATCGCAGGCTTAGCGCTATATTTTGCCAGCGATTCACCTGGAAGAATGATCTCTTCCTCGGGGATGCTTGGCGCGGAAGACGCGGAGCTGCGTGGAGCTTCCGGCCGCCGATTGTCATAACTTCGCGATTGTCCACCGCGATTGTCATATCCGCGAGACTCGCCGCCCTGCTGTCCTTGTGGGGATGCATACTTTGAAGGCGGCAAGTTGCGCCCGCCTGGGCCACCCTGTGGGCGTCCACCGCGCTGGCGCCCTCCACGACGGCCCCAACGGCCGCGGCCGCGGTCTCCGCCTCGATCGCGGTCGCCACCGCGGCCAAAATTCTGGCTTGGGCGATCGTTGCTGGTGCGGGCGGGATAGTTTTGCGTGGGATTGTAATGCGAGGCGAAATTCTGCGGCGCGGAAGCATTGGAATCGGGCTGGCGTTCCTCACCTGATTCGAGGTGCTGATCTTCCGTGGGAGCAGGTTGCGCACTGTCGTGATGTTCCTCGAGATGCTGGTGTTCGGCGGCGGGTGCTTCATTAAGGAAAACGTTCTGTTCCTCTACAGGATGGGCTTCATCCTGGTGGAACTCCTCCCGGTGCGTATGTTCGTGGTGCTCCGTGGCGCGGGCCAAAGACTCACCCGGAAGCAATTCGACCGGAGAACCATTGGCAGGGGGCAGCGACGGCGGCGAAGGGTGCTGGTGCTCGTGAGGATGTCCGGAATCGTAGTCCTCAAGGTTTTCGAAAACGTCGCTGACGTAGAGGAAGGCGTCGCCGTCGAGGCCAATGTCCACGAAGGCGGACTGCATGCCGGGCAGGACGCGAGTGACTTTTCCTTTGTAAATGCTACCGACGAGCGCGAATTCTTTTTCCCGCTCGATGTAAATTTCGACTAACTGACCTTCTTCAAGAATCGCGACCCGCCGTTCGTGGGAGGCCGCGGAAATAACCAATTCTTTCGACATGAAAACTCCTTATGCGTGATCCCGGCGCGGCCGGAATCACCCTTCTGTGCGGACCCGGATTGGCCGGGACCGACAGGACGCATCGCCGCGAGCTTGTGCCCAGCGGAGTTCCGAAAAAAGGCGCCGTCGCGGTTGAAACCGTGACACGTTGGCCACACTTGTAGGGAAGTGGCTTGGCGTTCGAAGCCAGAGGTAAAAGACTTCCTCAGTCTTGCGAGGCTGGTCCGTCGCCGGAAAGAAGCCGGGCGATCGGCGGACGATGCTGTCCTCACTCTAGAATCCTTCTTACTTGCGATTCCGGCCGAGCCGGAATCCACAGATCCAATTTCTTCTCCGGTGCGCTCCGTCGAAGCGGAGGCGTCACACGGCACTGGCGGCTTGGTCAGTTGACGAAGCGGCGAAGCCGGACATTCATTACCAGGCCAATCGCCAGGAAAACAAACAACGTGGCGGAACCTCCGTAACTCATCAACGGCAACGGGATGCCGGTTACCGGCATAGCCCCGATGACCATTGCCACGTTTACCAGTACATGGAACCCAAGCGCCGCTGCGACGCCCATGACCAGAAACATTCCCGCGCGATCTTTCGCGCGTTGAGCATTCTGCACTAAACGCAGCAGAAGCGCCATATACAGCCCGAGCGCCAGAAGCACGCCCTTGAAACCCTGTTCTTCAGCCCACGCCGACATAATGAAATCCGAATACCGGACGGGGATGTAGCCCAGTTGGTTCTGACTGCCATTACGAAATCCTTTGCCCCAAAAACCTCCTGAACCTACGGCGATCTTGGATTGCAAGAGTTGATAGCCGGCGCCCTTGGCGTCTTCTTCAGGGTGCAGAAAAGAGGTAATTCGTTCCCGCTGATAGGGCTTAAGGATTCGTCTGCTAACGGGAGGGTAGAAAACAGCCCCCACGAGCAAAATCCCCGCCAAGGAAAACACCGCCGCATGTTGCCACTGCAAGCCGGCCAGAAAGGCTCCAACAACAAGCATAGGGATCAGCACGAGCGCTGTACCCAAATCGGGTTGCTTGAGTATCAAGACCAGTGGAACACCTACCAACAATCCTGCCTTAATCAGATCACGGAGATCAAGCTGATCGGAGCGCACTTCCGCAAAGAAGCGCGCCAACACAATGATTATAATCAATTTGACCAGTTCTGACACCTGAATAAGCTCACCCAGAGCCGGGATGGAGATCCAGCGCTTGGCGCCGAAATGCGTACGTCCGATCAGGAGAACCGCGACGAGAGCGCCGAGTCCGATGAGATAGAGGAGAGGCGCTTGATCAAGTATCAAGTGATAGTCCAGCCGAGAGAGCGCGAACATCAAGACGAAGCCGATGATCAGCCAGCGCACTTGCTTTACGTGCATGCCGGCCAGCGAACTACCGTGCGTTGCGGAATAGATTTCCATCACGCCGAGGGCGCAAATGGCCGCAAGGATGGCCAGGAGCCACCAGTCGTAGTCTCGGGTTCCGGGTGCGTCTTTCATGTGCGAAGTTGAAAGTCCAAAGTTGAAAGAATGCAAGAAGCCAGATTGGGGCCAACGCGCTCAAGGGCCTGAAGCGTTCGAAATTCATAAGGCAGACTCATAAAATCCTTCAGCGTTGCGGCTCCGCAGTCGCGGTCGTCCGCGCAACAGCGGCGCTGTCGTCCCGTTTCAAAGCGGCCCTTGGGGCAACGGCTGCCACGGCTGCTGTGCTAGCGCCAGAAGCAGACTTCTTGTTCCCGGCGGTAACTTGACCTTGAGTCTTCTGGTTCTCAGCGGTAATTTGCCCTTGCGTCTTCTTGTTCTTCTTGTCGTAATAGGCTTTAATGACCTGTTTAACCACAGGTCCGGCCTCTTCGCCCCCGTGTTTTCCGCTCTCTTGCACCAGGACGGCGACAACAATTTCGGGGTTGCGGCGCGGCGCATAGCCAACAAACCAGGCATTGTCTTCGAACTTTTTCTGCTTCCCAAACTTCTCGCGGGTGGCGTAACCGATGACCTGCGCGGTTCCCGATTTGCCAGCGACATCGATTCCGGGGAGCCGGACGTTGCGCGCGGTGCCACCTTCTTCGTTTACGACGCCGTACATGGCATCGGTAATCTTCTGGACCGTCGATTCGGAAAGTGGAAACCGCTCCTCACCAACATTTGGGGCGTCCTTTAGGAGATGGGGCTGCTTAAAAACGCCGCCCATGGCGATGCCGCCAATGGTGTGAGCGAGCTGCAGGGGAGTGGTGATAACGGCGCCCTGGCCGGTGGACACCGAAATCGTTTCACCCGCATACCACTTGCGATGAAAGACGCGCTCGACCCATTCCGGGGATGGCATCAGCCCCGGCAACTCCTCGGGGAGATCGATTCCGGTCTTGCGTCCCAAACCGAGTTTAGTGGCGTAGTAGGAAAGGCGATCAATGCCCAAGCGCATTCCGACGTTGTAGAAAAAGATGTCGCAGGACTCGAGGATTGCTTTGTGCAAGCCCACCACACCGTGAGAACTTTTCCCATAGACCCAACACTTGAACTGCCGGCGATAAAAGGTGGCGTAGCCCGGGCAAAATGTCGTGAACGATTCAGGAGGATTCTTGTCCTCCAACATGGCGGTGGCGGTTATGATTTTGAAAACTGAGCCCGGCGCAAGTTGCGCCTGAATCGCGCGATTAAGCAACGGCTTTTGCCGATCCTCGTTGAGATTCTTCCAGTCATCTGCCGAGATACGTACGGCGAAATCATTGGGGTCCAAAGCCGGATGGCTGACCATTGCCAGCACTTCCCCGGTACGAGGGTCGAGCGCAACTGCCGCACCCGGCCGCGGGCCCAAGGATTGCTCGGCAACTTGTTGCAGATCGAAATCGATGGTCAATAAAATCTGCTTGCCGGAAATGGCTTCCTGTGTGGCCAGGCGCTCCTTCTCTTGGCCAACGCTGTTTACAACCACACGCCGCATGCCGTCCGTACCCTGGAGCAGGTCGTTGTATTGGCGTTCCAGACCGGTTTTTCCGACGAAGTCGCCGGGGCGGAACTTTCCGTTGCTCGCTTCGATCTGCTGCTCGCTGACTTCGCCAACGTAGCCTGCAGCGTGGGCGAGGAAGCCGCCCGGCTGGTATCGCCGGCGATATACGGGAATCATTTCCAGGACCGGAATGTCCGAACGATGGGATTCAATAAATGCGACGTCCGCGGGCGAGGCGTCAGGCTTGATAATGATGGGCTGGAATTTCGGAAGATTCTTTGTATTGTTGAGTTGGTCGCGCAAATCCTCGATGGGGATTCCCAGGCCTTCCGAGATTCCCGCCAGATGCTTTTCCACCTGAGCCAGATCGTCTCGAATGAGGAGGACGCTGAAGGACGGACGGTTGTCCACGAGGACACGGCCATCGCGGTCCAGCATGCGGCCGCGCGGCGCAATCACGGGAATGTAACGAACACGGTTGCGCTCGGCCATGGTGCTGTACTTGTCGGCGTCGATCACCTGGAGCTTCCAGAAGCCGATGAGCAACACGCCGATCATGCCCACGATGATGTAGGAGGCCACAGCCAGCCGCGCCTGCGGCAATCGATTGTCGTTGCGGAACCAGTACGACACGAAAACCCCGCGCGCGAGTACTCTTTTTCAGGGCTTCTTGCCCGGTCTGGCCTAATTTGACTAAACTGGCCGGACTAAACTCGCGTCACGAAAAAATCCACAGCGCGGGTTTCGAGTGGACTCTGAAAACAATCAGGGTCTCGCCGAAAATGTCCGTCGAAAATTTCCTCGAACCTGGGAACCGAAAAAATCTCCCGGAACGCCCGAATCACCGCCGGACTAAAGCTGCGTAAAGCAGCAAAAGTCTTTTTAAACGTACCATCTGTCAGAGTGGGCCGCAAGCCGTCCTGGAGGACAGGTTCCAGGAGTGCATTGGTTTTTTTGAAGGGCGCGAGGTTGCGCAGGTTGCCGTGGCTGCGGTTATCACGATATCGTAGGCAGTTCCATTATGATCGCTGAAACGCATAGGGAAAAGCCACCGCGGGTGGCACTGATTGGCATGTCGGGTGCCGGGAAGACGTTCTGGACAAAGAAGTTAGCGGCAGCAGGGTATCCTGCCGTTTCCTGCGACGACCGTATCGAGCAGAAGCTCGCTCCGCGCCTTGCCGCAGGCGAGTACGCAAGCATCAACGGCGTAGCCGCGTGGATGGGCTGGCCGGATTCCGCGACGTACACTGAACGCGAGTCCGAGTACCTGGCCGAAGAGATCCATACGCTAGATGAAATCTTGACTGACCTTGAGAACCAGCCAAAGAAATCCCTGGTGCTCGATACGACTGGAAGCGTCATCTACACCGGGAACAATTTGTTAATGCGCTTGCGACGCCAAATGACGATCGTGCATCTCGCGGCTTCCGCGAAAGAGCAGCAACTCCTAATCGAAAGATATTTGAACGATCCAAAGCCGGTGTTGTGGCGAGGCGCCTTTCAGCCGAGGGCAGGAGAAAAACCACCCGATACGGTGGCGCGATGTTATCCGGCGCTGATTGTCGCGCGGCGCCAGAGTTATCAAGCGCTCGCGCATTGCACGCTGCAAGTCGGCGCCCTGCGCGATGCACTGCTGGACGCCCCGGCGTTTCTGAAAATGATTCACGACAAAACGGGAAGCGCGCGATGAGCGAGATTCATTGAGATACCGGAGCACAGCGCGGAAGGCCCCGCTCACTTCACTGCGCGGCGCGGTGCTGCGTGGGCTTGCTCCCGACGGCGGGCTGTACCTGCCGGTGGAGATTGCGCGGCATTCGCCTGAGGAACTTGAGGAATTTCGAAGGCTGCCATTCACGGAAGTGTGTTTCCGAGTGGCGCGCCCGTTTGCCACTCCTGACGTTCCTGAAGAAGTGCTCTGGCAAGTGGTAAGCGAAGCGATCAACTTTCCCGTGAAGCTGGTTTCGCTCTCGCCCGGTCTGCACATCCTCGAGCTGTTTCACGGGCCAACGCTGGCATTTAAGGATTTCGGCGCGCGCTTCATGGCGCGGCTGATGGGGTATTTCGTCCGCGGCGAAACGCGCCCTCTTACTGTGCTGGTGGCGACCTCCGGAGACACCGGCAGCGCGGTGGCGCATGGTTTTCTGCGAGTGCCGGGGATTCGCGTGGTGATTCTGTATCCCTCGAAGCGCATCAGCGAGGCGCAGGAGAAGCAGTTCACCACGCTCGGCGAAAACATCACTGCGCTGGAAATAGCGGGGACGTTCGACGATTGCCAGCGGTTGGTGAAGCAGGCCTTTTCCGATGCGGAGTTGAACAAACACGCATGGCTGACTTCCGCCAATTCCATCAACATCGGACGACTGCTGCCGCAGATGTTTTATCACGTGGCGGCTTACCGGCAATTGCCGGTGGCATCGGTACCGCTGGTTGTTTCCGTCCCGAGCGGAAACTTCGGCAACCTGACCGCGGGAATTTTTGCCAAGCGCATCGGCCTACCTGTAGCGAAATACGTGGCCGCAACAAACGCCAACGATGTAGTGCCGGAATATCTGCGGACGGGAGAGTTTCGTCCGCGCGCGGGACAGGCGACCTTCTCGAATGCCATGGATGTGGGCAATCCAAACAATTTTCCGCGATTGCTCGATTTGTGCCGCAACCGCCTCGAATACGCGCAGAAGGAAATCTGGGGCCACGGCGCGACGGACGAAGAGACGCTCGCGGCGATGAGGACGCTCCACGATAAGTTTGGTTATATCGCCGATCCTCACACGGCCGTCGGCTGGCTCGGATGGGAAGCCTACAAGAGTCAACATGCAGAACCGGCGCAAGGATTGGTGCTTGCTACAGCGCATCCCGCGAAATTTGCCGATGTCGTGATGAAAGCTATCGGCACTGCACCACCGCTGCCGGATCGCCTCGCTGCCTACTTGAAGCGTGACAAGCTTTCGCTGCCCATTTCGAGTTCTTACGACGAATTCAAACAATTTGTTCTCAGCCAATAAATAACGAGGAAGACCATCGCGGTCCCTTGGCGGCCAGAGTGCGGAGGTTCGCTAGTTCTTGCGGAGGCGATCGAGCAGAAGGAACAGAAACACGGCGACCAACCCGTTGACGAGCGCGGCGACGATAAGGTGCATGTTAAACCACGGCTCCGGCTGCGCGAGGAGAATGCGGCGCGTCAGGACGATCAGGCCCTGATGCACAATGAAGAAGACAAAGGTGAGCGCGAACCGCGCAGCGGGGTGCTCGGTATCGAGCCGCGCGCCGATGGACGAAGCGAGATACCCGACGATGGTTTTGGCGATACCGTAAAGTCCCAGCGGAACAGTCGGTCCGCTGAGACTATCCTGCAGAAGCCCAATAAACATGCCCAGGAGCAGTCCGGTGGAAGGGTTGCGCCGGCTGAGGCCGAAATAAATCGTCACAAGCAGCGGCAAATCGAGGACGGCCGCCTTCGCAAAATGGATCGGGAACGAAGACTGGATGACCAACGCCAGCAGCGTCGCGACGATGATCGCGCCGGCACGAAACTTGTGAACTTCGATGTGCGATTCGCCGCGGATGTCAAACGCCCCGTTCATCGTGTTACCGCCGGTGGAGGAGTAGCTGCGGCACGCGCCGGGGCCTTCGCACCGGCGGGGTTCTCTTCATTTTTCATTTCCAGAGGATGAAGCGACAAGAGAACGAACACTTCCTCCAGCCGTTCGAGATTGGCAGCAGGTTTAATGCGAATCTGTTTAAACGGATTGCCAGATTTGATTTCTGTGACAGTGCCCACTGGAAGATCGCGGGGGAAGATGCGATCCATACCGCTGGTAATAACACGCTCCCCCGGATTGACGTCGTCGTCGTTCGGGACGTATTTCATGACCAGCAGGGGCTCACCCTGTCCCGCAACGGGGCTCTGGATGCGGGAATCGGCCAGCATCGCTCCCACGCCGCTATCCTTGTCCGTCAATAGAAGCACTAACGCCGCATTCGGATAGGCTTCCACAACCTTGCCGACCACACCATCCGGCGTGATCACCCCCATATTTTTTCGAATGCCGTCGCGCTCTCCACGGTCCAACTGAAGTGTCAGACTGGCGGTTCCGGCGCTCACGCCAATCACGCGAGCGGCAATCATGGGGACTTCCGCATGCGCTTGCCGGAACTTCAGCAATAGCGCCAGGCGGTCGGCTTCCGCGGCTTTGCCCTGAAGCTGCGCGACCTGCAGTTTCAGCGCATCGTTCTCGCGGCGAATCTGCTCATTTTCCCGGGTAGTATTTTGCAGCGCGAAGTAGTGGCGCCAAGTATTGCGAATCCAGCCAAAGCCGGAGGAACCTGCCCGCTCAAATGGCGAAACTGCTCCGACCGTCCAGACGCGAATGAGCCGTCCTTCGGAGTCGCGCTTGATCTGCAGGGCCAGCATGAGCACCTGCAGCACGACGACTCCGGCGAGCAGGACCAGCGATTTGTGGCGAGAGGGAACGGCTAGCATGTAAATTCCGAAATTCGAAAGTCGAAATTGGAAAATCGAAGCGTGAAACTTGGGTTCATCGCCACAAGTGCCTTCGAAGGCGGCATATTGTGCCCCGACAAAAGAAAAGCCTCAATCTATGCAAACCTGACGCAATAGATTGAAGTCGCTCAGCATCTTTCCCGTGCCGAGCACAACCGACGCCAGCGGATCATCCGCAATCGAAACCGGCAAGCCGGTTTCTTCGCGTATACGCTTGTCCAGATTCTTCAGCAGCGCGCCGCCGCCCGTCAGCACGATTCCGCGGTCGCTGATGTCGGCGGAAAGCTCGGGGGGTGTGCGCTCGAGCGCCACGCGTACGGCATTAAGAATGGTTGCGACACATTCGCTGAGGGCTTCGCGGATTTCGCTGTCGTCGATGGTGACTGTCCGCGGCACGCCCTCGATAAGATTGCGGCCCTTCACTTCCATCGTGAGAGGTTTTTCGAGAGGATACGCGGAGCCAATCTCCATCTTGATCTGCTCCGCCGTGCGTTCGCCAACGAGCAAGTTGTACTTGCGCTTCAGATACTGCATAACCGCTTCGTCCATCTCGTTGCCCGCCACACGCACGGACCGTGAATAAACGATTCCACTCATGGAGATGACGGCGATGTCCGTGGTGCCGCCGCCGATGTCCACGACCATGTTGCCGGAGGGTTCTTCAATTGGCAGACCCGCCCCAATCGCCGCGGCCATGGCCTGCTCGACGAGGAAAACCTCGCTGGCACGCGCGCGATAAGCAGAGTCCTGCACGGCCCGCTTTTCCACGGGAGTGATTTCGCTCGGGACGCCGATGACGATGCGCGGATGGACCAGCACGCGCCGGTTGTGGGCCTTTTGGATGAAATAGGTCAACATTTTTTCGGTCACTTTGAAGTCCGCAATGACCCCGTCTTTCATCGGCTTGATGGCCACAACGTTGCCCGGTGTGCGACCGAGCATCTCTTTTGCTTCGCGGCCCACGGCCACAACCTCTCCGCTGGACTTGTTGATGGCCACGATGGAGGGCTCGTTGACGACAATGCCTTTGCCGTGCGCGAACACCAGCGTGTTGGCAGTGCCCAGATCGATGGCCAGGTCGGAAGAAAACAGACTGAACACCGACCTCATGTTGTAACCGTTCTTGTTCATCCCCACATCCCCCCGCGGGAAAATTTCTCCGCTGCCCGGCGGGCCATCACGCTGACCTTACCTCAGCCAGCCGCCCACATCAATTGTCTCCGGACACCGCGACCAACGCAAAGGCGCTTCCGTCTTTTTTCGGATCTCTTATTTCGGAACCACGATGGACACCTGCCTCATAGCCGTCCCGCCCCGGCGATTCGACCCGATAATGGAAATTGTGTGCTGCCCAGGCTCAAGGGCCTCAGTGAAGTGCCGGAAAGTCCCATCCTGAGAGACATTCGGCACCGATTGACCATTTACAATCAGAGCGGCTCCCCGTTCCGTGCGGCCCACAATCTCCGCCACGCGTCCATGCAACTGTGTGGAGTCAATCTCAAGCAGCATCGATTGCGACTTGCCTTGCGCCACGAGCGTAAACTTGAAAATCTCGCCGACTTCACTAGTCTGTTTCTTTCCGTCCGTCGCTGTAACGTTCCAGAAGTAGTCGCCGGGATCAAGCCCGGTAATCTCCACCGCCGTTGAACTAACCTTCGCTTCTTTCACGGTCTTTGTAAACATCGAGGTGGTGCTGATTCGCAGCGTATAGGATACGGCATCCTGAACGGGCTTCCATTCAAATCGAACCGGCGCGATCTTCGGGTCCTCGGTGATAATCGGCGAGAGGTTTAGAGGCGCGACAAGATCGGGCGGCGCCAGCACGTTTGATTTTTGGAACGCACCCTTGTTGGGGATGGTAACTTTCTCAAATTGCGTGAGGTCAATTTTTTCCTGGCCACGCTGCACCTGGGCACTACCGCTCGAAACCAAGATTTCGCTCGACCTATTCTCAGGGTCCGCCTTCACCTTGCCGCGGCTGTTCGAACCTAATTGTGCCTTGGCGTCCTCGACCCGCACCTGCGCCTTCGACTCGGCCAGAGTGAATGTCGGCGTGGCCCAGTTAACTTCACCGGTCGTGATTCCGATGCCGGAGCTGCTCGGCTTGTTGTTCTCCGTGGAATTCTCTTCCACAACGACCAGCGAGCCAGGCTTCATGGTGTATTGGGTGCCATCACCGAAGGTGATGCGCGCGTCGCCATCCGGACCGGTCTTAATCTGATCGCCTCTGTCGAGCGCGGTGCGAAAATCCGCTACCACCCATTGGACGGAATTGACTTTCTTGACTTCGACTTTGCCGTCAAGGTTGACGAATTTGGCGTGCTTCTGATCGGCGCCCTGCGGGTCGATTTCCGGATCGCCGACCTTCTCAGTGACCTTCCTGATGATGGCCTGATACAAGTCGGGCTTAATCAGGGAAACTCCCGCGCCGATGATGGCAATAGCCAGGAGCGCGTAACCAATCACCGTCTTATAAGTGACTGCCTTCCAGAAAACTTCAACGTGCGGCCCCTTTTGCTGGCCCTGCGTGAACCTTGGATCGATTGGTGTTTGTGTCGTCACGGTTGAGTGTGCTGTGAAAGCTCCAATTTTTGAATGTAGCACAGCGGTTTCCGTATAGATGAACTGCGGAGCTGGGCGTAGTCAAATTGCAAATAGCACCGCTGGACATGGCCCGATGCCTTTCGCCTGTCCCTAGGTGCAGGTTCCATGGGACTTGTTGCTGTTCTTTTCTTTGTCTGCCCAGCCATCGCCGGGACGTCGAAAAATCCCCGCCTGGCCAGCCCGGACGATTGTGTTTGAGACCCATGCCTATATCTCCTATAATTTAAGTTTGTCTGCTGGTGTGGGAGACTCATAGGATGGTTGACGCAAAAGATAAAAGCAAACTTGGGTATCGCATCCTTCTAGGAGCCGTGGTCCTGCTCCTGGGAGGCAGCATGCTGCTCTACCTGGTCCCCCAGTCGCCTGTCAGCGGCGAAATCTCCAACGACACGCTCGCCAAGATTGGAGATCAGTCGATTACTGTGCAGGACGTGCGCCAACAGCTCGACCAGATCGAGCAACGTAATCCCAACATGAAGCCGCTTGAGTCTCTCTATGCCCAACAGATCCTGAAACAGTTGGTGACTGAAAAAGAGTTGGAGTATGAAGCCAAGCGTCTCTCAATTACCGTATCCGATCAGGAGCAGGCGGACCGCATTCGCCAGTACGTGCCGACGGCTTACAATGGCAGCGCGTTTGTCGGCCGGGAGCGTTATTCCGCCGAAGTCCAGACGCGCTTCCAATTGTCAGTGCCTGTTTTCGAAGAGCTCATCCGGCAGAGTTTGCTCGAGGAAAAATTCCGCAAACTGGTCACAGATGGGATCAGCGTGGGGCCCTCGGAACTCCAGGATGAGTTCCGCTACAAGAACGAAAAAGTGAAGCTGGACTACGCGCTGATTAAGCCGGAAGACCTGGAAGCTAAAATTTCACCGGATGAATCGGAAATCCGCGCTGCCTATGAAAAGAACAAGTCGAAATACCAGGTGCCCGAACGGCGCGTGGTGCGCTACGCGCTTGTGGACGTAAACCAGATACGCCAGAGCCTGCAAGTGTCTGACGACGTGCTCAAGCAGCAATATCAGGCCAATATTCAGCAGTACCAAGTGCCGAACCGTGTGCACGTCGAACACATTCTCTTTATGACCGTGGGGAAGACGGATGCTGAAGTCGAGGAAATCAAGAAAAAGGCCGAGGACGTTTCAAAACAAGTGAAGAAGGGCGGCAAGTTCGAGGACCTCGCAAAAAAGTACTCGGAAGACCCTGGATCAAAGGACAAGGGCGGTGATTTGAGCTGGATAACTCAAGGCCAGACGGTCCCTGAGTTCGAGAAGACAGCCTTCAGCCTCAGCCCGGGCCAGGTCTCGGACCTCGTCAAGACCCAGTACGGATTCCACATCATCAAGGTGCTGGAAAAGGAGACGGCTCACACCAAGCCATTCGAAGAGGTGAAGGATTCTCTGCGTGCGCCTTTCTTGCTGTCGCAGGCAGACAAAGTAGCTAGCGACACGGCGGACAAGTTGTCCGCTGCAATCCGCCAGTCCAACAAGATCTCTCTGGATGATCTGGCGAAACAGTACCACCTGACGGTGAGCGAAACGCGGCCCATCAGCGCGACCGACCCCTTGCTGGAGCTTGCTAATTCCCAGGAAGCCAAGGATGCCATCTTCCGCTCGAGGCCTGAAGAACTGAGCCTGCCGGTCCGAACCGATCGTGGTTATGTCGTTTTGTCTCTGAAATCGATGCTGCCAGCGCACCAGGGTTCGCTTGAAGAAGTCCGCGACCGGGTAATCAACGACCTAAAGCGCGAAAACTCCACTGACTTGGCGAAGGCCAAGGCCGATGAGCTCATCAAACGCGTCAAGGCTGGTGAGAGATTCGATGCCGCCGCCCGCTCACTCGGTCTGGAGCCCAAAACGAGTGACCTCATCGCGCGCGACGGCTCTATACCTGGTGCGGCGAGCGGCAAGCAAGTCAGCGCGGCGTTCAGTCTGAAAAGTGGTGACGTTGCCGCCCCCTTGAACCTGGGGCAAAACTGGCTGGTATACCGCGTGGCTGAAAAAACGGAACCCAATCCGGCCGATTTCGACAAACAGAAGAAGCAGCTGACCGAGGAACTTCTCCAGTCCAAGCGAAAACTTGCCTTTGAAGCCTTCCAGACGGCCCTCGACAATCGCCTGAAGGTGGAGGGCAAACTAAAGCTCATGCCTGAAAAACTGAAGAGCTTTGGCTCCTTTGGCTAGTCTAAGTTGTTCAAAATAAAGGAAGTTATTTACTGGACACGCTGGCCTTGTCTTTCCTTGCGTCTCTCGATACGCTATTAGGGTTCCTTAAGCCGAATTCAACCCGACCTGCAGTTGCGAAGGCACAGTTTGGGTTCAGGTGTAAAGTCCAGGATTCGGAACAGAAGCAATCATGGCCACCCAGCGCCGCAACTTCACAGATTGGTGATTAACATGGCCGCTCGCACTCTCTCCGCTCGCAATGACTACCGCTGCAGCATCGACCGCAACCAATCGGGTAAGTACTGCGTTCGAGTTCAAGTGCACTACCCCCGGCACGCCTGGACGTTGAACACGTACTTCCTTGCCTCCTCGTTTGATCGCGCGATGAAAAAGCTCGAAGAGGCGCTGGATTTTCTCCAGCGACAGGAAGAAAAACTCTGGTTCTGGGGTGTGGACCGCGCCGAAGACATGGGTTTTTCGGCTGAGTTCTTGAAAGAAGCGGGCTTACGGCTGGACCGCCGCTCGGAATTCCCGCGAAAAGCTACCAGCGTATCGCTGGCTCCGGAGCGCCAAGTGCCCGCCTTCGTCCTTGGACCGATGCGCCGGGGCCTGGCCGAATCCGTCGAAATGTCTCGCAGCGCCACTGCCGCCGGCGACTGACCTAATTCCATTATTTTGAATCACTTCTCTGCCTAGGGCCTCTTGCTGGGTACGTTCAATCGGTAGCCACCGGATAGGAGCCATAACTTAAAAATGAAAAGCCCAAAGAGCATGGCCATGGCTTTGCTTACCGCAACGCTCATCATTGCCGGAAGCCTTGCCTCTCACGCGGAGCCTACGCGACAGACCACCGATCAGGCCGCAACCGACTCCAGCACCAATAAGCCGTCAGAAAAGAAGAAGGTCGGCGGCGCACCAGCGCAAAAGAAAAACAGTTCGAAGAAATCCGCTGACTCAACTGCATCTGCCACTCCTGCCCCCGCTCCAGCAGGGGCGCCGAGTAGCACCGCTGCTGCTTCCAAGCAACCCACGACAAAGCGGCAGACTCCGCCGGCCTCTCCTACAGGAATGGTCTGGGTCAACACGGAGTCGGGTGTGTATCACAAGCCCGGCACTCGCTGGTATGGGAAAACCAAACAAGGTAAGTACATGACCGAAGCCGATGCCGCCAAGGCGGGCTACCATCCGGCAAAGAAAGAATAAGCGCAGCTTTTCGGCCGCGAAAGAAGCCTGGGACGCAGGGACTCTCCCGCCCGTTTGAGCCTCCTAGGTGATATCTTTCGCTGGCCTTTTTTTGCGCGAAACCTTCTGTCCCGCTCGCCTAATTCTCTGAAGGTCATTTTTCGCGTAGGATGACTTCGCCGTGGCCTACGAGCTGGTCGTTCAGCCACAAGCGGTATTTGTATGTGGCTGCTTTACTGCCCGGGCGCGGCGGGCCGCTGAGCAGGCGCATGCCGGCCGGCGCCTGAAAAACATTCGACGAAAAAGGACACCGGTTCACATCGAACTCCACGCGCAAATTGCCGGCGTCGGAGATCCAGGAGACCTGGTCGCCCTCATCAAGCACGACGACTTGCGGGATAAGACCAACGAGTACTGGGCGTTCAGGCATTTTTCTTTGTGGCCCTGTGTGGCTCCGGGGCCGAGGCTCCTGATTTTATCGGTGCACAGCGACGATAGCATATTCCCTGGAAAGAATTCTTGTGAGCTTCGTCACATTTTCCGTGGAATTCTACTTGGAGGAACTTAATTGCCGATTTTTCACAACCAACCTGTACTCTCGGGCATCTGAATAAATGCAACCTGTACTTCACTGCGCTTGACCGCATTGCAACGCAACCGTACACTGAAATTGTTGATTCGTGGCGCGAAGCTCCGGCTGGATCTCTTGGGCTCGCGGAAATGTTGTTCATAAGCGTCTGAAAGTGGACGCGGAGGATTTTGCCGGATGGCTTCAGCTTCCCGCTATTTGTCCATACCGCTGCCGAATGGTTCGCGGATTTCCCTGATTCTCTCCTTGCCTTTTGCGCTCATTCACCTTGCCTCGCTGCTGATTTTTTTCACGCCGTTTCATTGGTATTACCTGGTCACCTGTCTAGCCCTGCTGGTGGTGAGGATGTTCTTTGTGACCGCGGGCTATCACCGTTATTTCTCGCACCGCTCCTTCAAGACCAGCCGCGTGTTCCAATTCGTGATCGCGTTTATGGCCATGACCTCTTCGCAGAAGGGCGTGCTGTGGTGGGCGGCACATCACCGTCACCATCACCGGCATTCGGATCAGGAACTCGATTTGCATTCGCCCACGCTTTTCGGCTTTTTTTGGT
>WNFO01003488.1_pt1 | contig 23094 bp, 19 predicted proteins | sample 5400251 | NCBI WGS metagenome assembly WNFO01 (sample SAMN13153354, study PRJNA577476) | soil metagenome | isolation source: 100 cm saprolite under Madrone tree | place: USA:California | collected 2016-06-14
ACGTCGCCCGAACGGGAGAAAACGCCATTAGATCCGCTTTCACTAGCGTTGGGGGGAGTGGAATTTGTACTCGCGCCACCTCCCAGGATGCCGTTCTTACCGAACGCCCACGTGATCACACCGATGTTGAGCGGCGTTCCACCGGGCGCATCAGTATATGGGTTTGCAAGCTGATTATTGTAATCGCCATCGATCCTAATGTTATATCGTGATCCCCAAGGATCGTACCAATTACCGGCTCCTGTGGAGCCGTTCGGAACAACCCCCAACATAGGTCGGCTTGTATTTCGGACTACGGAAGGTTGGATGAAAACGATCCCTCGCGGATTCAGGGTGGTCACTAAATTTCCACCGCCGGCGGCCGTCGTGGTCGAAGCTGTGTTATACCGCAAGACATCAAAAAGGTTAGCGTTGGTATAAGTAGCCCCCGTACCACCATACGTGGTATCAGTCGGAACATAACCCGCAGCAGTACTGTCAATCGGGTACTTTCCGTACTCGGTGTAATAAGCGTTCACCGCCGTGACGATCTGAGTGAGATCGTTTTTTGCCTGCACTTTCTTGGCGCGCTCGAGCACTCCCTGAAACGCGGGAAACGAAAACCCGACCAGGATCCCAATGATCAGGATGACAACGAGCAGCTCGATGACAGTAAACGCTCGTCGGCCTTCTGCGTTCGACGTTTGGTTCATTATTTCCATTTTTGCATTTGTTCGGGGAACGGGCAGTGGGCGCAATCAGAATTATCCTGTAAACAGAGGTCTTCGTAAATCTGTAAAAGCGCCTGCTGGTGGGCGATTGTCTTTGTGAATTGACGACGTCGTAGATTATCGCCGAATAAGCGCGTGGCCGCGGTGTCGAGCCGGCGGTTGGTTAAACCGGCGGACAGTTTTGAGTATTCCGGCCAAACATCGACATCTTCCGCCCGCCAAAACGGAAAGATGACGTTAGCCAAAATCTCCGCGACGCGCGATTTGCCCACGAGCGCCATCGGTTCGGGTGAAGCAAAGGCCGTCAAGGTATAATGAGATTGCCAGAACGGGTGATCGAGCGCATCAAAGAAGTTCTCGACGGCTTTAGCGTTTCGTTTGCCTGACGAGCAGCGAAAAGCGGGCCATTGATGGACGAGGATCGACAACGCGGCCAGACGCAGTTGCGGATGGTTGACCGGGCGGGTACTGCTCAGTTTCCACACTTTTGCGGGTAAGATCAGTCGCTGCAATTCGTCGCGATGCGGCCACCAGCGGTCCCACAACTCGCGCACGTAATTTTTTGCCGACTTTTTATAGACCGCAAGATCAGGCGTTTCCAGAAAACCCGCGACACCAAAAAGCATGGCTTCGGCATCGTCCAAATCCTTGCGCAAAGTTTTCAGCGACAATCTTTGCGCAATCAGCGTAAGCGGCAGCTTGTTCTCCTTATAACCGAGGGCGGCCGCGATTTCCTGGAACAACGCTTCATCGCGCCCGTGGTTGTCGATCTTCGCGCGGATGCGGCCCGCTTTTTTTTGCAAACGGAATTGCGCGGCGGCATCGAGCACGCTGCGGACGCGATCGTCCGGCAGATTTCCCAAAGGCGCCTGGCAACGACCGGGGCGCGCGAGCGGGATGTTGGCGCTGAACGCTTCGGGCAAAGTCGCCGGGTCGATTTCGATGCAGCCGCGCACCGGTTCGCTGCCATTCACGCGAATCGCGGCATCGGAAAAATCTGGGCCGGATTCGCGGTTCCAGGTGCCGAATTGGACGATGTCGATCTTGTCGCCGGTCGCACTGGCAAAATTTTTGCCGAAATCACCGGCAAACCAGCGCGCTTGGAGCTCGAGTTCGTTCGGTGTGCGCAATGGAAGAAAAAGCGCGCGTTCGCGGACACGGGTAGAAGCAAGCAGGTCTTCGTAGCGGGGGGCGCCGTTCTTCACGGTTTGATTGTAATCGCTTCGCTCTCCGAAGCGCGATTCAAAAGTTGAACGCCGTGTCGCCCAAAAAGCGACGGCTACAGTTGCCCATGATGATGGCGGCCTCTACAATCGCGCCGTGCTCGACATTCATCTGATTCGCGAAAAGCCGGATTTTGTTCGCGAACGACTCGCGACCCGGGGTGGTGACGAAGCAGCGAGAATTGACGAGTTATTGAAAGTCGATGCCGAACGGCGAAAGGCTGAGACCGAGCTGCAACGATTGCAATCCGAGCGCAATCGGTTGAGCAAGGAAATCGGTGCGAGAAAATCCCGCGGCGAAGCGACAAAAGAATTGGAAGGCGAGGTTCGAAACCCGAGCGCGAATAAGGTGGTTCGAGAGGGGGGTAGGAAGCCGAAACTCGCCGGCAAAGCGCTCGATCACGTCGCTCTCGGTGAGAAGTTGAAGATCCTCGACTTGGAGCGCGCGACGAAGTTAAGCGGGAGCGGATTCATTTGTTTTACCGGTGCCGGTGCGAAACTCGAGCGGGCGCTGATCAATTTTATGCTCGACCTGCACACACGCGAGCATGGCTACACCGAAATCAGCCCGCCATTTCTCGTCCGACGCGATTGCATGATCGGCACGAGCCAGCTCCCGAAGTTTGAATCAGACATGTATGGGCTGCAAAACGGCGAACTATTTCTGGCGCCGACCGCAGAAGTGCCAGTGACAAATCTTCATCGAGAAGAAATTCTGGCGATTGTCGACCTGCCAAAGAAATTTGTCGCTTACACGCCGTGCTTTCGGCGCGAGGCCGGATCAGCCGGGCGCGAAACGCGCGGGATCATTCGCGTCCATCAGTTCGACAAAGTGGAGCTCGTGAAAATTACAACTGCGGAAACATCCTACCAAGAACTCGAATCCTTAGTGGCGGACGCAGAGCGCGTTTTGCAACTGCTCGAATTGCATTATCGCGTGATCGAACTTTGCACCGGCGATCTCGGTTTCGGTTCAGCGAAAACCTACGACCTCGAAGTTTGGTCGCCCGGTCAGAATTCGTATCTCGAAGTCTCGAGCTGCTCCAATTTCGAAGATTTTCAAGCGCGCCGGATGAATCTTCGCTACAAAGGCGCGGATGGTAAAAACAAATTCTGTCATACACTCAACGGTTCGGGGTTGGCGTTGCCGAGATTGTTCGCGGCGCTGATTGAGAATTTTCAGCAGCCAGACGCCTCGATTCGAATCCCGACAAAATTGCAGGCCGATTTCGGAGGGAGTGAGATCACGTAGCGAAAGCTTTAAGTGATAGGTTGAGCTTTTCACTAGCGGGGCGGTAAAGCTTTGGCGGCAACATCAAATGGATAGATGTCTGTCACCCAGCCGAAGCGTGCATCGTTTGGGTCCACGACATAATTCCATCGCCAGCGCTGGACTTCGATCCTTGAGATAGCCGAGCCGAACGCGAGATTGCGGTTGCCTCGTTGGACATAACCGGCGAGGAACTGGTCGAAGATTTTGCTCCGCCGGCCGGGTGCGTTAAAAGCTTTCATCAAAAAAGAAGCGGCTGTTTGGCATGGCGGCGGGAAAATAATCGTGGATTGGAATAACGATGGAACTGCCGTTTTCCAAAGTAGCGACCATCTTATGGTAGAAGACAGGTCTCTTCCTTTCTGGATAAGCGTACATGCGCCAGGTGCTGAATGGATAGAATTCTACCTGCCAGACCCAGCCGACCAGAAAGGCGACAATCATCAGCGCCGTCGCGGTAAGAGGAACGTACGAAAGCGCCGGCCCTCGTTTACCATTGTTCACTTGCGGGCGTGCGGCCTCACTATTTTTCGAGAAGTGACGACGCCAGAAATTCACGCACCGATCTGGATCCAGAAAGATGAACTGCAAGATGAGCAAATCGAGAAACAGAATGTGCTGAAACAGGAGAATGCCCAAGTGCTAGTCCCGAGTCGCGCATTTTGCTCAGTCCGCACAGCAGATAAATCACTGCCATCACTGTGAAGCAGGCATAAACGCTAAAACCAACCGATTGCGCACGAGGCTGTCGCATTTGCGGATTCAGCGATCGATCAAACGACCACGTTGCCGCGCAAGGGGTCCACGGAAGCAACAGGGTCAGGTAAACGAGAACGAGACCCGAATGGAAAAAATATGTGTACCGTCTAAGGATCGCCTCGATTAAAAGAAACCCAACGCCACCGAGGAACAGAGCGGCTCGCGTTTGGAAGCCGATCAGCCCGAGAAAAAGCAAAGCTGCCGTAGTCCATTGCAGTATCCCTAACAAATTCGGATTCGCCAGAAGCGCGGAGTAGCCGGGAAGCATGTTCAGCAGATGCCAAAACTGGTAGTTGCTTTGCATTCCCACGGGCAACGAAGCAATCGCTGGCAAGTCCTCGATCACAGTATAAATCACCCCCATGAGGCAAACGAGAATGCGAATCCAGGCCAGTTGGGGCGGAGTTCCATTTACTAATCGCGGCGTTGAAAAGTCGAGCGTGCGAAAGATCCCGGTGAGCGCGCCGATTAATAGCAGCGCACCGAGTCCGGAGATGGCCATCTTTGAAACGCCATGCTGCAGCCAACCAGCGCCCAGCAATAAAAGGAGCGAACCACCGAGAGCGATCGCAGCGGCGGCGAGGAGCGATCGTCGGTGTCGCTCACTCGTGGTGCGATTCGGTTTGTCTAGCCGATTTGTTCGGACTTTCATGCAGCGTCTGAGGGATTCTCGACTAGGCTGTTGGTTCGTTGAAGAGATCCATCTGCGATCGGTCTTGCAGAGCCGATTGTTTTTCAATTTCTGACGGCAAGAGCAACTCGTAACCGAGTCGCTGCGCGAGACGTCGCGCTGTTTCGGGAGCAAACCCTTCGAAATGGTTGCTGACGAATGCCCAAACGTTGCGAGCTTCAGGGAGGTGACGCTCAATCTTCATCGACCAGCTTTCTAACGCGGCTTCACGTTCCCAAAGAAGCTTATCGTACCGGTGAACGAATTTGCCGGCGCCATCATACTTGGTCGCGTAATCCCCGAGCAGACGCAGATAAAGAAAATCGGTCGTGCGCGACAGAAATTCGAACGGCGCAAGATTGCGTTCATTGAGCGGACTGGTGTCGGCCCAAACCCAACAGATCCGATATTGTTCCAACAGCCGAATAATTTGGGGCCGATGCCAGCCAGCGTGACGAAATTCAATGGCAAATCGAAAACCTTTCGGGAGTTGCACGAGAAATTTTCGCAAAATCTGTCGGCCATCCTTGGGTGTAAAAGAAGGCGGCAGTTGGATCAGCACAACGTGGAGCTTCGACTCGAGCGGTTCGATCGTGCGCAGAAAGGCATTCAGTTCGGCCGTGCAATCGCGCAGCCGGCAGACGTGCGTGATTTCTCGCGGAAGTTTGCAACTAAAGCGAAACGAAGCAGGAGTTAGTTCGACCCAGCGCCGGACCGCGTTCTCCACCGGCACGCTGTAAAAAGTCGAATCAATTTCAACGGCGGGAAAATAGCGCGCGTAAAATTCGAGCCATTCGGATTCGGGCAACTCTGAGGGATAAAAGCTTCCACGCCATTCCGGGAAGCTCCAGGCGCAGGCGCCGATTCGAATTTTTTGCTGGTCGGTGAGGTTCAAATCGAGCGCAAATCTAAGCTAAATCGCAACGCTCGGGAAGATGTCGATTCTTGTCCGCGAACGGCCGGACTCGTTCGGCGGCGAGCAGTTTGAGGGTCGCAAACAACGGTTCTCGTGTGCGGCGCAACTTGACGGAGTGGATAAGTCAATTACCCTGCCAGTCCCGATGAAATTCCGAGTTCTCCCGGTGTGTTTGTTGCTCCCGCTGGGCTTGTTTTTAATTCAATCGACCGATGCCGCGGTTGTTTTTCGGCCCGGCGAAAAAGCAAAATATGTGGCGCCGGGTGAAGAAGAATTGAACGGGAATGCGGCGGAGCTTTTTGAAATCGGCCAAAAGGCGGAAAGAGAAGGCAACCCGAAGCGAGCCATTCGCGCGTATCGTCAACTTGTCCGAAAGTATCCGCGTGATGCGCTGGCAGCGGGGGCGGCATTTCGAGGTGCGGTGCTGCTCGAGCAGGTGCGTCTACATCTGGAAGCTGCGAATACGTATCGATTGGTGGTGACAAATTATCCTACCAGTCCGCATTTTAACGAAGCGATCGAAGGACAATTCCGGATCGGCGAAATGTATTTGGCCGGGAAGAAACTGAAATTGCTCGGGCTTCCTTTCGCGACTTCAATGGATCGCGCGGTCGAAATTTTTGCGGCCGTAATTCGGACTGCCCCCTACGGAAAGTACACCGCGCGTGCGCAATTCGACATCGGCCTGGCGCGCGAGAAACAGGGAGCCAATGACGCCGCTCTCCAGGCCTACGCGGCAGTGTTAGATAAATTTCCGAATGATCCGGTAGCGTCAGACGCGCAATATCAAATTGGTTACATTTGGTTCACGGCCTCGCGGGGTGGCACCAAGGATCTGGCGGCGACGAACAACGCGCGAACTGCGTTTCAGGATTTTTTGTTTCGTTACCCGAACAGCGAAAAAGCCGCGCAAGCGCGCGCCAATCTTCAACAATTGGAACACAAAGCGACCACCAGCTCGTTCGACGTCGCGCGCTATTACGACAAACAGAAAGCATATCGGGCCGCAGTCATTTATTACAATGAAGTGATCCGACAGCAGCCCGGATCAACCGAAAGCGAAAAAGCGAAGAAACGAATCGATCAATTGCGGGCAAAACTCGGCGACAAGGTGCTTCAGCCGTTACAAGAAAAGGAAGCGGAAAAAAAGAAAAGCACCGATCAGCAGAAAACGAAGAGCGCCCCGGAAAGCACGCCTGCTCCAAATTCCGGGTCCATCTTGCCGCCGGATTTGGACAGCTCACTTCCACCACCACCTTCGACGTCGGGTGACACGACTGCGCCTCCCGACGATTCCGGTTCGTCTGAAGCAACGGCCTCGCCGACGCCGTGAAAAATTCAACCACGGCGGTGCTAGCCTGTCTCGGTTTGAGCGGTTGCCTCGGCTATCACATCGGACCGGCCAAGCCTTATTACCTTCGCGACATTCACACCATCGCGATCCCGACGTTCACCAACAAAACGCTTATTCCACGCGTGGAAGTGCTTGTCACTGATACCGTGATCAAACAATTTCAGCAGGACGGCACGTATCGAATTGCAAGTAGCGAGTCGGCGGACGCCACGCTTAAGGGTGAAATCATTCGCATTAGTAGATCGCCGGCGCGCTCGGTTCGCGGAAATGTGTTAGCCACGAGCGAATTTAATCTCGACATGCGGTTGAACTACAGACTGGTGGGCCCCGATGGGAAACCGCTCGGGCCTCCCGGCGAAGTCGTCGGCACGACCAGCTTTTTTGTCGGCACCGATGTCACAACGGACGAACGGCAGGCGTTGCCATTGGCCACGGAAGAGTTGGCCAACCGGCTGGTCACACAGCTGAGCGAAGGCTGGTGATGCAGGATGAAAGGCGAAGAGAAGCTTTGGAGCATTCTCAACGATAAACTCGAGACGCTCCGCGCGAGCGGTCGTTTGCCCGAAGCTATTCGCGTCGCCGAAACTTTACTCGAGCTTGCTAAGCGCACGTTTGGTGATGACGACAACGCGCTGGCGCTGAGTTACGAAAAACTCGGGCAGCTTCTCGATCAAAGTGGCGACCACGTGAAAGCGAAGCCTTATTTGCTAAAGGCGCACGGCGTTCTCGAGAAAGCCAAACCACCCGATCAACGCTTGCTTTACCGATCGGCGCGCCGACTGGCTTTTTTGTGCGATAACCTCGGACAACAAGAAGAAGCGATCCGTTATTATGAGAAGGCGATCGCTGCCGGCACGCAGCTCGATGATCTGCCTTACGCGGATTTGGGAACGATGCTTAACAACGTCGCACTGATTTTCCGAAGATCAGGCCGCCAGAAAGCGGCCGAGCCGTATTACCTGCACGCGCTTCAGATTTACGAAAAGCAACTCGGACCCCAGCACGCCGACGTCGCCTCGGTTTTGAACAACCTCGCGGTCTTTTACACCAATGAGAAGCGTTACGCCGAGGCCGAGAAGACCCACCTGCGCGCGCTTGGCATTCGAGAAAAAGTGTTCCCACCAACACATCCCGACATTGCGCAATCGAAATGCAATCTGGCGGTGGTCTATCACTCCCGCGGCGATTATCCAAAAGCAGCCGAGCTTTACCGCGCATCGCTCAAGAGTTGGGAAGAAGCAACCGATCAGCCGCCAGAGGATTACGAAATCGTGGCTGCAAATTACGCGGACTTGCTCCGTTCGTTGGGCAAAGCCCGCAAAGCGCAGCAGCTGGAAGCGCGGGCGCGCAAACGGCGGCGCGGATAAATTCAGGGCTAGATTGCACCTTGTCATTTCGGCTTGCGCGCGCGAAATGGCCGCGCAATTTAATCGGCCGATTTTTTCGAGCTCACGTGGCGGAATTGGCAGACGCGTACGGCTCAGGACCGTATGGGGCAACCCGTGGAGGTTCGAGTCCTCTCGTGAGCAATTTTCTCGACGATTGCACTCGCTTGCGTTGTAACCATCAGCGGCAATTAATTAAGATGCGCATCCGCTTTTATTTTCACGTGGCACTTTGGTGCGCACTATTTGCCGTTTTTCTCGCCCGGAGCATCCCGATCGTCGGACCAGCCGTCCTTGAGAACAAAATCGGCCCGGTCGATCCGAACCATTCGACCGATTCTTACCTGAGCGGTCTCACTCACGTTCGAAATGGCTCGGAGTTATTTTCTAATCTGATCGAAACACTGCCGCGCGAAAAATCACTCATTATCTTCGTAGATGCGAAAAGCTCTCCGAGCGAATTCCTGGGGATGCTGGTGGCCTATCTTACCTGGCCGCACGATGTCCACATCATTAAGGTCCCCGAAACAACTCTGGAGCGCGAATTAACAGCGGCCAAATCCTCTTCGGTTGCTGGCATGTTTTTTTGTTCGGTGAAACCGCCGGCTTCGCTGGCCGGCGGAACGCATTTTGGTTTTGCGATTGTTTTCGTGCCGAGCATCGGACTTGGTTCCAATCGATGATAATCCTTGGTCTTGTAGCGGGTTATTTTACACGTTTCGCTGCTGGCATTGGAGTCGCGCTGCTAATCATGAGAGGTTCGCGGCGAATAAACCCTATCGAATGTGCGTGCCTCGCGTGGTTATTCGGAGTGGGCTTTGTCTCCCTGTTATTGTGGCTTGGCGGAATGTTTGCGTCGGGGATCGTGTTGCAATGCTTCGTAACGGCCGCGTGTCTGACCTTGGTTATTCTTGGCTGGCGAGCAAAACAAAGGAATCAACTCCACTTTTCACTGCCGAGACCGAGTAACTCTGTTGAATGGGTTCTAGCGGGTCTTCTTCTCGTCGAACTGGTTACCATTTCTTTTGTTTCCTTGAAGCATACCGTCGGCTGGGACGGGTTGCTTAACTGGGAAATAAAAGCTCGCTATGCTTTTCTCAATTCCGGAGTTCTTCCCGGATCCTACTACTTAAGCCCCGGCCTCGCTTTTAGTCATCCCGAGTATCCGTTAGCCCTACCCTTTACCGAGTTATGGCTTTATCTCTGGATGGGTGAACCGCACCAATTCTGGATTAAGACTATCTTTCCGTTGTTTTACATCGCTGGCGCGCTGCTTGTCGGCTTATTTATTTGCCGGTTATCAGGCAAGCGATGGCTCGGCTTATTGGTCGCACTCTTGATTCCGTTCGTTCCATTCGTTACGGCGAGCCCTGGCGGAGTGACCGTCGGTTACGCCGATATTCCTATCAGTGTGTTTTACGTTACTGCGCTCGCTTATTTACTTTGCTCCGTGGAGAGCGACTTGCGCTACTCGTTTGCAGCTTATGTCGCGGCTCTCACGTTAATACCATGGATCAAATCTGAAGGCTTGATCCTATGGTTACTCCTGGCGGTAATGGGTTTGATCGTTGGTTTACGTCAGCATCGACTTCGCCTTTTTATAATCGCGATCCTACCGGGGTTGTTTTTGATCACGGACTGGCGTTTCTATTTACAGGGTCGGCACTGCGTTTCGCCTTCTGACTTCGCACCGCCAACGCTTCAGCTATTCATCGACAATCTGGACAGATTACCAACGATAGGTCGCATAGCTCTTGCGGAGATTACTGATACCGTTGCCACGTCTTCTGTTGCATGTCATGCCAGCCGCATGGCTGGCCATCGGTCTCGCGTTATCGATAGCAAAAACGGAAACTGAAAAGCTCGAGTCTAAGCGTGGTTAACCCGAATCAGTTATCCCAGTCGCGCGATCCGGAAACGGTTCGGGCAATGTTTGGCAGCATTGCTCGCCGATATGACCTTGCCAACCATCTGCTTAGCTGCGGATGCGATGTTATTTGGCGGAAACGCGCGGCTGGAATTGTGGCCACCTGGGATCCGAACACGATTGTCGATCTTGCAGCCGGAACAGGAGACCTGACGCTTGCGTTGGAGAAGGCATTGCCGAATTCGGAAGTTGTTGCCGCAGATTTCTCCGACCAAATGCTGGCGGTAGCGAGAGCCAAAGGAGTTCGTCGAGTTGTTAGCGCAGATGCGCTCGCGCTTCCGTTTTCCGATCGTTCATTCGATTGTTTGACAATCGCTTTTGGCCTTCGCAACATCAAAGATTGGAGCGCGGGATTGCGCGAAATGGCACGGGTTCTAACTGGGAGCGGCAACTTGCTCGTCATGGAATTCTCGTTGCCGCAAATGTCAATCTTACGATTGCTTTATCGCCTTTACCTTCATCGGTTGCTTCCGATTTTTGGATCCTTCCTTACCCGAAAAAAAACCGCTTACGATTATTTGGGAGATTCGATCGAACAATTTCCCGGCGGCGAAGAATTGTTGCGACTAATCGAGGGAAACGGATTTCGGGATGCCGTGGCTGAGTCGCTGACGGGTGGAATCGTGACGATCTATACCGCGAAGAAAAACGGCTAAGGCGTCGCAGTTGCTGTCGCGGATGGAGGAGGCGAAGGCGATTCGTGAGCAACGAGCGGCAGTTTGAGCGCGTTTAAATCTGGCGCGTTAACGGCAAAAGTTCCTTCGCGCTCGTCCACTTTTGCGAACGACATCCCATTGGGCGCGACGCCGCCAATAGTCAGTTTGTGTGTCGCTTTGTCGTCTGGGGAAGTAGTGAACGTCACGACAAGTTGCGGCTTGTCGAAACCTTGTGCCGGGGTTGTCGATCCGACCCAGCGCACCGCGTGCAATGTTGACAAGGTATTGAGAAGCGACTGCACGTTCGTTTGATTGATTGCGCCGCTTCCCTTCGCCCAACTCCATTGATTGTTCGCGCCGCGTACCAGTGCACATTCTTTGTCTGCTGTCACGCTAACGCGGTGAATCTGCTCCGGCTTGAAATTGAAGATCGACAGTTCCTGCCATTGCAGCGGGTCGGTGAAGATTTGATCGAGCACGGCGCGACGCACAGCGACGACGAACGGCTCATCTCCGACTCGTGCGTAGACGCCGTCGCCTTCGACTTTTCCAAACGCAATCGACGCAAACGGCTGCTCGCCGGCTTTGGTTTCAGCGGTGTTTTCCGAAGCGAACGAACTGAAGGTGGCAATTAGTTGCGGCTTATCGAGGCCATACTTCGGCAAGTTCGAAGCGACATCTTCGACAAATTTTGTGACTTGCTCGTTTTGCAAAGTGTCGATCAGTCGCCGAACCTCGCTCGAATTTGCGGGCGCGTTATTGCGGCTGGCGATTGTCCAGTTTTCATCTTTCCGCGCCAGAACCGTTTTGCCCTTACCCGGCGCGTCGATGGTTAGCCGGTCGAGAATTTTTGTGTCGATTCGAACAAGGTGGCGGTCACGAAGATCATTAGGTTTGTTGTTGAGCGTCTCGTCGATTTTTTTTGGCAACGTGTAAACGAAGCCGCGCGGAGAGAAGCGCACGTAAACCTGGTCTTTCTCTTTTTTGGGAATGCTGCCGACCTGAAGCGTCTGGCCCTGCTTGTCGTCCTGCGCAAAAAGTGTGAGCGAGCCGCGCGGTTCGGCCAATCCGTAAGGATGCAGATCGCCGCGGTCGTCCGCCACAAATTGTTGAATGCGCGCCGTCGTCACTTGCGCGATCAAGTCGCTGACCTTCTGATCGTCGGCGCGCGTGTGCAACGGTTTCGCGATTTCCCAATGGTCGCCCTTTTTCTGCAGCTCCATTTCGCCCGCCGACGTTTTGAGCACGACGCGGACAACCTGCGCCATGATCAAATCAGTCAGTTTTCGATCGCGGAAATCTTCTGGCTTCTTTTCGACCGCTTTCTTAACCGATTGACTGGCGAGAAACGTTTCTTTCGAATTCTCGAACCGGACATACATCTTGCCTTCCAGCGCAGCGTCCTTGCCGAAGAAGACTTCGGGTGGCGCACCAGGTCCGAGCAACTTCAAACGCAGCTTGGGGTTTGCGAGACCGTAGTCAGCAAGCTTGCTCTTGTCCGCTTCCATTTCCTTGGCCGAAATAGCCGCGTCCTTTTGCCAGCTGTCGAGATCGAGCAGCAAATTGTTCACTAAGGAAGCGTCCGCCTGGTCTCGGATCGGAGTTTCCAGGCGCCATTTATCATCGCGGCGGCGGATGTCGATCATATCGTCGCCGTTGTGAATAACGACGCCGTCAATTTTCTCGCGGCTGAAATTGAGAACATTTTGTGATTGGCGTGCCGCTTCTTCGGTGCCGGGCCGGTTGCTTTCGATGAAAAACAGGTAGGCGAAAACGCCGGCCGCAATGACGAAAAGGATCAATGTCGTTTTCCACTTCATGACGATTTTGTGATTATTAGGCGCGCCGTTTCCACCAGACGGCGGTGCCGAGAACGACAAAAACAAGCGGCATCAAGACCAGGATCATCCAGCGTAGACTGCGCAAAGCATCTTCGTTGAGGCTGAAAGTGAGTGTTTTCGGAACTTTCGGCGCGATCCCGATCAGCTGCTCGCGGCTCAACAACCAGTTTGCGCTCGCGGAAATAAAGTCCAGAGCTTGTTGGTCTTGCGTCAGCGCGTTATCCTGAATAAAAGTCGCGTTACTCACCACCACCATCCGCGACGAATTCATTTGGACGCGCTCGTCTGCGCTGCCGCCTTTCTCGATCGACACCCCGATCGTCAGAGGCGCCGTGCCCGCTTTTTTTGCGTTCGCTTGCAGTTTCGCCTGGTCGTTGGTGTTGTAATCGGTTTCAGCGAAATAACCTTTCTCGGCTTCAATCAGCGGCTGGAGCCGGATATTCGCCGCGCGAACGCGTTCTGGCTGGAGTGTGATTGACGATGTCCCGCCGAAAAATAATGCGCGGACATTAGCGAGGCGTTTCGTCACCGGGCTGTCACCGAGAAAGCGCGCCTGCACATCGCGGATCAGCGCCAGCTCCTCAATTCCAGTACGCACAAAAGCCATCAATCGGTCGTCGTTTACTTTCACGCCGAGTTCGTTGAGGAACGCGTTCAGCTTCGGTGTTTTCGCCGAAGGATCGATCAAGAACAGGATCCGTCCCTGTTTGTCCCAGAAATCGTGCAGCAATTTGATTTCGCGATCAGAGAGATCGTACTGTGGGCCGACAATCATAACTGTTTTTATCTCGGCGGGGATTTGCGGCTCATTGAAAAGATTCAATTCCTGAAATTTGATGTTTTCGTTCTCGATAAATGTCTTCAGCACCGAAATCGGACTACCGGCCTGTTGCTGTTGATTAATCATCGCCAGCGGTGACGCTTCGGTGATCGAAGGCTCTTTGTGACCCGTGACATAGCCGATTGTGTTCTTTTTGCCTTCGACTAAATCGATCATCGCGCTGGTGATCACCTGTTCGCCTTTAAACGCGGTCACCCGCGGTCCTTCGCCAAGCGCCATGCCGCTCTGATCGATCTCCGCCATCTCCGAAGCCTTCACCGTTTTGTTGCGGCCTTCGTAATCGATCACGAGCAAGCTTTCGTCGCTGACCACTTTATACTTGTCGAACATCTCCTTGGCGCGGGAGAGGTTTCGCTGCGGATCGATGTTCTCGATGTCGATCTTACCCTTGGCTGCGTATTGATATTCGGTGAGCAAACTCGAAACGTCGCCGCTGATCGGAGTGTTCGGCGAAAAGAAAACCGTGATTCGGACTTTCCCCTTGATTGTGTTCAAGAAACGCTTCGTCTTGTCCGAGAGCGCGTATTTCTGCTCGCGGGAGACGTCCCAGCGTTTGTAATGGCGGAAGCCGATCCAGTTTACGGCGCTCACCAAAAAGAAAATGAGAATGAGCTGGACCACAAGATTCAGGCCGATTTGAAGTCGCTGAATTCTTTTTGGCTTCGTTGTAACTTCAGTCATTCGTCACAACCTCCATTTACGCGCTTGGAACGCTTGATAAGTCAGCGCCAGGATTAGGGCGGTCATGCTCAAGTAGAGAACCATCGGTCGCGTGTCGATGATGCCACGCGAATATGTGCCCATGTGCTCGATCGCGGAAAAATACCCGAGCGCGTCGCGCAGGCCCGAGCTGACGTCGAGCAAAATGAATTGAATCAGCCCAAGAAAGAACAACAGCGTGATCGCGGAGAAAGAAATGATCGCGGCCACGATCTGGTTCTTCGTCACGACCGAGGCGAGGCAGCCGACGGAAAGATAAAACATTCCCAGCAGCAAGAGCATCAAGTAAGAGCCCCAATAAGCGCCGCTGGAATTCGCCGCGGGCTGCTGGGTGATCTTTTGGAAGATCCAAAAATAGAGCAGCGTTGGGATCCAGAGTAAGATGTAAAACACGAGCGCGCCGAAAAACTTTGCCAGCACAACTTGCAAATCACGCACCGGCGCAGTCATCAGCGGCTCAATTGTGCCGAGCTTAAATTCCTCGGCAAAAAGACGCATCGTGATCAACGGAAAAATCAAAACGAATGCGAACCAAAAGAACACCGAATTGAAAAACGCTTCCTGCACCGAATAAGACGCCGGTCGCTGATTCATGAATGAAACCTGGAAATAAAAATCGACCCCGCTGACCAGCAGGAAAAACACGAGGACAACGTACGCGATGGGCGAATGAAAATAGCTGCGGACTTCGCGGACAAGCAGCGTGTAGAATTTTCTCATCGCTTAGATCGGCATCTCCGCTTGATTTGAGTGCGTGATTTCGACGAACACGTCTTCGAGCGTCGCCCGGCGTTGTGAGAGCTCGCGCAGTGTCCACTTCCGATCGGCTGCGAGCCGGAAAATTTCTTCGCGCACGTCGAGACCGGATTCCACTCGCAGCGAAAATATTTGCCAGCCCTCGTCGTGATCGGTTATCACTTCACGCACGCCGGAGATTTTCTTCAACTCTTCCGCGCCATCATCCTTGCCGGTTTTTGCCTCGACCACTACGCCGCCGGCCTGGCGAATCTGACCGAGAAGATTCTCCGGCGTATCGCACGCTTCGATTCGGCCCTTATGAATAATGATGACCCGGCTGCAGGTCATCTCCACTTCCGGCAAAATGTGAGTCGAAAGCAAAATGGTGTGCTGTTTGCCGAGATTTTTGATGAGTTCGCGCACCTGCCGGATTTGGTTTGGATCGAGACCAATGGTCGGCTCGTCGAGAATAAGGAGGTCCGGGTCGCTCACGAGAGCGTCGGCCAGACCGACCCGCTGCCGATAACCTTTGGAAAGTGTCCCGATTAATTTTCGTTCCACCTCGCGCAAGCCGCAGAGTTCCTTCACGTCGCCGACGCGCTCCGCGATGCGGCGGTGGGGGACGCCTTTCAGCGCGGCGCGATAATCGAGATACTCCGTGACCCGCATATCATTATAGAGCGGAACGTTTTCCGGCATGTAACCCAGCCTCGACCGCGCCTGGAGTGATCTCTCGAACACATCAAAGCCGGCGATCGAGGCGCGACCGGAAGTGGCCGGCATGAATCCCGCCAGGATCCGCATCGTCGTGGTCTTGCCGGCACCGTTCGGTCCGAGAAACCCCATGATCTCGCCCTGGCCGACCTCGAAGTTCAAATCCCGGATCGCGGTCTGCCCGGCGTAGCGTTTGGTTAAATTTTCAACTTTAATCATTCCCAAATTATTTGATGAGACAACCGAGGTGCTAATGCGTTGCCAAAATTTTTCGGCTGTCAACGGGCAGCCAGGGTAACGGTTTCAACACGCTGTTCGGCGCCTCCCGCACGGACGACCCCGACTGCAAAGTCCACGCTTGTGCCGCTATTGGCGCGGCCGAGCAGGTTCTCGACGTCTTTGATCGAGCTTACATCGTGCTTGCCGACGCGGTAAATCACCAGGCCGCGCTCGATCCCGGCTTGGTCCGCCGGACTGTTTGGTTCGACTGCACTGATCAGCACTCCGCGTCCAGGCTCGTAACCGAGCGCGTCGGTCAGCTCCTCATTCAAATCCTGTAACTGCATTCCAAACATGCGCTCCGCGTTCGAGGTTGATGTTTCTTCCGCCGCCGGTTGATTTTTTCCGCCCGGATGCTTTTGAGCGAACGTTTTGAAATTTTTCACACTGTCGCGCACGACATCGGCCGGAATGGCAAACCCGAGTCCTTGCGTCGGCACGCCTTGCGGGGTGAACGCCATTTTCGCGGAGCTGATTCCAACCAATCGCCCTGAGATATCGATCACCGGCCCGCCGCTGTTGCCTGGATTAATCGCCGCATCCGTTTGCACCAGGTTTTTGTAATCCACATTGTCGATGCTGATGTCCCGTTTCGTTGCGCTCAAAACGCCGCGGCTGATCGAGCTGCCGTAACCGACCGCGTTGCCGACCACGAGGACGGTTTCGCCTAACAGATTGGGCGAAATGTTGTCGAGGTTGATGAACGGAAACGAATCTTTCGAATCGATCTTGATGAAGGCGAGGTCTTTCTTGTCGTCGCCGGTGATATAATGCGCGCTGTAAGTTTTGCTGTTGTTCGTCGTTACCTGGATTTTCAGGTCGGCCGCGCGCTGGACCACATGCTGATTAGTCACGATGTAGCCGGCTGGATCGACAATGAACCCGGATCCGAGACTTTGCAGTGTTTGCCGAATCTCGCGCGTCCGTCCGCGGTAATAACCAAAAAATTGCGCGTAAAAATCTTCGATCGGATCACGCACCGTACGGCGAACCACACGCTCGGTATTGATGTTGACCACGGCTGGCAAAACTTTCGCGATAGCCAGGACCGCCGGCTCCGCCGCCGGATCGGCTTGGGCGAAGCTCGATGTCGATCTTGCCAACACGAAGACGCACGTTCCGACCCCTAACCAAATTTTCGCGGTTCCCATTTGTGCGGTGCAAGTAACGGAGCTGCCTCAGCACTGTCAACTTGGTAGCGGAAGTGTAGCCACGTCGCTGTGCGACGTGGCGAGTACGTGCTACAGCCACGTGGCTACAGCACTTGCCGCTGTCCTTAACGGTTGCAGATTAAATGTGCCATGCCCACTTCAATCGCCGCTAGAGCTAATCTGGAGCTGATCGACCAGAATTATCGGCGTTGGCAGGAGGATCCTGCATCAGTCGATCCAAGCTGGTCGGCTTTTTTTGAGGGATTCGAGTTAGGGAATTTGCCGCAGCGAAATGGCGCCGCCGCGACCGCGGCACCGCGCGCTGGTGTTCGCGAAAGTCCGTTACAGACACGGATCGACGGCCTCGTCTACGCCTATCGCACGCTCGGTCACACCATCGCGCGTGTGAACCCGTTGGCGGAGAAGCGCCCGGAAAATCCGTCCCTGACGCTGCGCGAGCTCGGCTTCAGCGAAAAGGATCTCGATCTTCACGTCTCCTCAAAATTCTTCGCCGACAATGAAGAGATGACGTTGCGCGAAATGATCGCGCGTCTCCAAAAAATTTACGCGGATTCGATCGGCGCGGAGTTCATGCACATTCAAAACACGCGGATGCGGAACTGGGTGCTGCACCGGCTCGAATCCCGCCCGGACAAACATTCCACGCCCCGCCAGGTGAAAATCGCTTTGCTCCGCGCGTTGATGGAGGCCGAGTCGTTCGAAGTTTTCCTGCACTCGCGTTACGTCGGCCAAAAACGCTTCTCGATCCAAGGTGCCGAATCGTTGATGGTGATTCTCGACACGATCCTTCACAAATGTCCGCCCGCTGGTGTTGAGGAAATTTGCATGGGCATGTCGCACCGTGGGCGGCTGAACGTGCTCGCGAATTTTCTGAAGAAATCGCTCCGCGTTATTTTCACCGAGTTCAGCGAGAATTACATTCCTGAGCTCGTCGCCGGCGATGGCGACGTGAAATATCATCTCGGCTATCGGACCGTGCGAAAATTCGCATCCGGCGCGGAGGTGGAAATTCGTCTGTCGGCAAATCCGAGCCATCTCGAAGCGGTCGACCCAGTTGTCGAAGGAACGGCTCGCGCGCGTCAACGGATTCGAGGTGACACCGAGCATCGGCGCAAAGTCTTGCCGTTATTGCTTCACGGCGACGCGGCCTTCGCGGGGCAGGGGATTGTGGCCGAAACCCTGAACATGTCGCAACTGCACGGTTATGGGACCGGCGGCACGGTGCACGTGGTAGTGAATAATCAGATTGGTTTCACCACGCTGCCGGAAGACGCGCGCTCATCAATGTACGCCACCGACATCGCCAAAATGATTGAGGTGCCGATTTTCCATCTGAACGGCGACGACCCGCTCGCGTGCATGCAGGTCAGCAAACTCGCGCTCGATTTCCGGCAGGAATTCGGACGCGATATCGTGATCGACATGTATTGTTACCGCCGCTACGGACACAACGAAGGCGACGAGCCTGCCTTCACCCAGCCCGATCTTTACGCCAAGATTGACAAGCACCCGTCGGTCGCGCAGTTGTACAAACGCGAGTTGCTCGAATCTGGCGCGTTGACCGAGGACGATGCCGCTTCGCTCGAGACCGAAATGGATCTGCGGCTTGAGATGGCGCTTGATAACGTCAAAGCGATCGAAAAAGAGAAGACCGATAAGCAGGCGAAGTTCAAGGAATCAACCGCGGTATTTCAACCGGAGTACAAGAGTTCGCCGGTTGCGACGGCCATTAATGAGAAAACACTCAAGGCGATTGTCGATGCACTCACGCGCGTGCCAGACGATTTCAACATTCAGCCGAAGATCAAACGAATCATCATCGAGCATCGGCGCAAGGTCTTTGAAAACGGCGGGCCATTCGAATGGCATTACGCCGAACTGCTCGCGTTTGGTTCGCTCCTTTTGGAGGGAACGCCGGTTCGATTGTCCGGCCAGGACAGCGCGCGTGGGACTTTCAGCTCCCGTCACGCGATTCTTTACGACGCGAAAACCGGAGCGCCGTACGTCCCGCTGATGCATTTGGGCGAAAAGCAGGCGCGCATTTGCATTTACAACAGCTTGCTCTCCGAAGCCGCTGTCCTGGGCTTCGATTACGGTTACTCGCTCGATTATCCGAGCATGCTTTGCTTGTGGGAAGCGCAGTTCGGCGATTTCGCCAATGGCGCGCAGAGCATCATCGATCAATTCATCGTTTCCGCTGAATCGAAATGGCAGCGGCCGAGTGGGATTGTGTTGCTTCTACCTCATGGTTACGAAGGACAAGGTCCGGAACATTCGAGCGGTCGTCTCGAACGGTTTCTCCAACTTTGCGCTGAGGACAATATTCAAGTCTGCAATCTCACCACGTCGGCGCAGTACTTTCACATTTTGCGTCGGCAGATGAAACGCGACTTCATCAAACCGCTCGTAATCATGACGCCGAAAAGTTTGCTCCGTGCTGAGTTCGCGTCTTCCTCGGCGAAGGAATTCACCAGCGGAAAGTTCGAAGAAATTCTCGGCTCACCCGAAGTTGGGCCGGACGACAAAATGAAACGCGTGATCCTTTGCTCGGGCAAAGTTTATTACGATCTAATCAATTACCGAGCGGAGAAGAAGATCGACAACGCAGCCATCATTCGCTTCGAGCAGCTTTATCCAGTTCACGAAACGAAGCTAAAATCGATGATGAAAGGGTTTCCGAAAACCACGCCGCTCGTCTGGTGTCAGGAAGAACCGCAAAACATGGGAGCGTGGACCTTCATCGAGCTGCGCTTGCGCAAACTTTTTGGACGCGAAATCGCTTATGCCGGGCGCGACGCCAGTGCCAGTCCTGCCGTCGGTTCGCTCGCCTTGCACAAGCGCGAACAAGCCGCGCTCGTGGCTGACGCGTTCAAAGTCTGAGTTGTAGCAATATCGTTTTTTTGCGCTTAGTTAGGCGCAAGTGAGCGTCGAGGTAAAAATTCCCGCTGTTGGCGAATCGATCACGAGCGGAATAGTTTCGGTCTGGCACAAGAAATCCGGCGATTTCGTCAATGCCGGTGACGCGCTCTTCACCCTCGAGACGGACAAAGTTTCCACCGAGATTGCGGCCGAAACATCCGGAGTGCTTGACGCGATCGTTCCCGAAGGTCAGGAAGTAAAAATCGGCGAAGTGGTCGCGACCATCGACGACTCGAAGAAGCCGACTGAAACGGCGCCCGAAAAAACGTCTGTAGGAGACGCTGTTAGCGTCTCTGGGAAGCCAACGGCTTCCCCTACAAAAGAAAAATCGGCCGACGCGAAAACTCTATCACCTGCTGTTCGTCGCATTGTTGACGAAGAACATCTCGAGCCGGAAAAAATTTCAGGAACCGGTAAAAGCGGTCGCTTAACTAAAGCGGATGCGCTCGCGGCTGCGCAGAACCGCGGCGCCGCCGAGGAAAAGGTCGAGCCGCCTTCGCGGGGCTACGGCGGGCCAAGCATCGCAGAAGATCGATCCGCCGAAGGAGGGAATCGCCGTGGCGAACAATCGGCCGATGGGCGATTCGTTCGGAAAAAAATGTCGCCGCTGCGGCGCAAGATCGCGGCGCAATTGGTAATGGCGCAGCACACCGCGGCGATTCTGACGACATTCAACGAGTGCGATATGAGCGCGGTTCAGGAATTGCGCACGAAATCTCAGGATGCTTTCACGAAGAAAAACGGGGTGAAGCTTGGGTTCATGTCGTTCTTCATCAAAGCATCCGTCGAAGCGCTCAGGGCCGTGCCGGTGGTGAATGGCCGGATTGAAGATGAAGATTTCATCCAGAACAATTTCTACGACATTGGCGTGGCGGTTGGAACGGAGCGCGGACTGGTAGTGCCGATTGTGCGCGACGCCGACAAAAAATCTTTCGCCGATCTCGAGCGCGATATTGCCGATTACGCAACCAAGGCGCGCGAAGGCAAATTGAAGATCGAAGATTTGACCGGCGGCACGTTTACGATTTCAAACGGCGGCGTTTACGGGTCGTTGTTGAGCACACCGATCTTGAATCCGCCGCAAAGCGGAATTCTCGGGATGCACAAAATCATGCCGCGACCGGTGGCGGTTGACGGCAAGGTGGAGGCGCGGCCGATGATGTATCTCGCGCTCAGTTACGATCACCGCGCGATTGATGGCAGGGAAGCGGTGACGTTCCTGATTAAAGTGAAAGAATGCATCGAGGATCCAAAGAAACTGCCGCTGGATTTCTAAATGGATAAATTTGATGTCGTAATCATCGGTTCGGGGCCGGGCGGCTATGTCGCGGCGATCCGCGCTGGGCAACTTGGCTTAAAGACGGCCATTGTCGAAAAAGACAAGGAACTCGGCGGCACTTGTTTGAACGTCGGTTGTATCCCGAGCAAAGCGCTCCTGACTTCGACCGATCATTTCATGTTCGCGAAAAAGGAAGCCGAGAAACACGGCATCGTGATCGAGAATGCACATGTCGATCTTAACAAGATGCAGCAGCGCAAGGACAAGGTCGTGAAGACGATGAATAGCGGTGTTCGCTCGCTGATGAAGACGAACAAGGTGACGACGTTCGAAGGACTCGGCACGATAACGGCGCCGGGAAAAGTTTCGGTTAAATTGTCGGATGGGAAAACTCAAGAGATCGAAACCAAAAACGTCATCATCGCTACCGGCAGCGCGGCGGTTGAGCTGCCGTTCGCAAAGTTCGATGGCAAGACAATCGTTAGCAGCACGGAAGCGCTTACGTTCACCGAACCACCGAAGAAATTTCTCGTGATCGGCGCGGGCGCCGTCGGGCTCGAGCTTGGCTCAGTCTGGAACCGGCTCGGGTCCGAAGTAACCATCTTGGAATTTTTGCCGCGCATTGCGATTGGATTCGACCTCGAGCTCTCGAATTTGTTGCAGCGCTCGCTCACGGCGCAGGGGATTACGTTTTATCTCGAAACCAAAGTCGGCGCGGTCAAGATCGATAATGGTCGTGCCACCGCGACTGCAACAAAAGGAAACGAAGAATTAAAGTTCGAGGCCGACAAAGTTCTCGTTTCGGTCGGACGCAAACCATTTAGCGAAGGTCTCGGCGCGGAAAAAGCCGGCGTCGAATTCGACGAAACCAAGCGGATCAAGGTCGATGAGCATTTTAAAACCAACATCGATGGCATCTACGCCATCGGCGATGTGATCGCGGGTCCGATGCTAGCTCACAAAGCGTCGGAGGAAGGAATTGCGTGCGTGGAAAGAATCGCCGGCAAGGATGGCCATATAAATTATGACGCGATCGCCGGCATCATTTACACGAATCCGGAACTGGCCGGCGTTGGACTGACTGAGGATCAGGCGAAGGAAAAGAAGATCGATTATCATGTCGGCAAATTTCCATTCCGTGCGAGCGGTCGCGCGGTCGCGAATGACGATCTCGAGGGCATCGTGAAATTCATAGCCGACGCGAAAACCGACCGGATTCTGGGCGCGCACATTTTGCAGCACGCGGCGTCGGAATTAATCGCCGAAGCGGTGTCCGTGATTGAGTTTGGCGGGAGCTCGGAAGATCTGGCGCGCACCTGTCATTCGCATCCGACTTTGAGCGAAGCAGTGAAAGAAGCGGCGATGAATGTGGAGAAGCGCGCATTACACATTATCAATCGCTGATCGTTGTAGCGTCATCACTCGCGCTTGGAGTAAACGGCCATCGCTTTCCGCGCGCGCGGCAAGCTTGCAAATCGCGTGCTAGATTTCGTGCGTGCAGAGCACGGCCGCGATCCTTTTACGCAAACGCAAGTTTAGCGACACCAGTCTGATCGTCTCCTGGTGCACTGAGTCGTTAGGCTGCGTTCAAACGGTGGCCAAAGGCGCGCGCCGCACCAAAACTCCATTCGCCGGCAAGCTCGATCTTTTCTTTGAAGCCGAAATCTCGGTGGTAACAAGTCGCAAATCGACATTGCACACGCTGACCGAAGTCGTCCTCA
>WNFO01001385.1_pt1 | contig 23088 bp, 18 predicted proteins | sample 5400251 | NCBI WGS metagenome assembly WNFO01 (sample SAMN13153354, study PRJNA577476) | soil metagenome | isolation source: 100 cm saprolite under Madrone tree | place: USA:California | collected 2016-06-14
CCACCACAAAGCCCAGCGTGGTGCTGCCCGAATCTCCCATGAAGATTCTTGCCGGAGGAAAGTTAAAGGCAAGAAATCCGAGGCAGGAGCCCAGCAGGATCCACGCCACCAGCCCGCCGATGTTTAAAGCCGGAATCGAATAGAGGGCCGCGTAACCCAGAGCAATGAAGCCAGCGACTCCTCCCGCAAGGCCATCTGCGCCATCCAGGAAATTAAAAGCATTGACGAAGACCGCAACGAACAGGCACGTGAGGACCGTATCAAACAGAGGAATTCCGACTAATTTCAGGCCCCACGGGGTTTGGCTGACCAAAACGCCAGCAAATAGCTGAGCGACCAGGCGGAACATCGGAGAAAGGTTCGTCAGGTCGTCCAAGACGCCGACATACCAGATGACCATAAGCGCCAGGCAAATTCCAGCGACGTGCGGAGAACTGCCAAATGGCGACAACATCAGCGATATGACAATCGCAAGTCCGATCGCGATGCCTCCAACGCGAGGAATCGGGACAACGTGAATTTTCAGATGTCCAGGAAGGTCGTGAACCCCCAGATACACCGCCGTGTATCGGACTAGCGGCAAAAGGCCGGCGCAAATCAGAAACGCGACGACACCTGCCAAATAGCTGTGTGCGGAGATCGCAGTCAACATAGAGTCTGTCCTTAGTCAGTTGCGGATTTGCTCAGCCTCGCTCCGAAAGGGTCGTGGGCACTGGATGCTCCTGTGGGTGGAGAGCACTTGAGGTCATTTCTTGAAGCAGAAGATCGTATGTGCGCGAAAGGGAATTCCATCCGCAATGCTGCTCGGCGTAACTTCTGCCTGCGCGGCCCATCGATTCGGCTTGACCGCCACGGGCAAGCGCTCCAATGGAGACCGCGAGGCTATCGATTCCGGAATCTATCGGTTCTTCGATGATGCCGCACTGCGCCTCGGCAATCACCCTGGCGGTTTCTCCCGTAGCGAGCGCGAAAATTGGACGCCCGCCCGCCATGTACATGAAAATTTTGGAGGAGAGCAGCCAACGGGAGAAGGGCCCGGGCTTTACGAGCGCCAGACAAAAATCGGAGCTTGCGATGAGCCCTGGCATCTCACGGCGCGAGGGCGCTCGCAGAAATAGAGCATTACTCAGGCCGCGTTGCATAACCGCTGTTTGCAATCCCTGCGCGGCAGAACCACCAGCCGCAAACACGACGCGAATGTCGCGATGCGACTGAAGTCTTTCGAGCAGCGCCAGCGCGTGATCGGCGCCGTGATATGCGCTTAACGTTCCAAGATAGATGCCTACGCGCAGTCCAGACTTTTTCAGGCTTTCGATGTACTCATTTTTCGCCGCGGGTGTGAACAGGTCGGTATCGACACCATTAGGTATGACGGAAGATTTCGCTGGGGCGATCCCGCGGTCGACGAGGTCCTTTTTCATTCCTTGTGACACGACTACCAGGTGCCGCGCGTGGCGATAGAGAAAACCTTCCAGAGCAAAAGCCGCTTTCTGAACACCAGGATTTTGAAGATAACCGAGCGCGATCGCCGCCTCCGGCCACAGATCGCGCGCCTCAAGCACAAAGGGAACCTGAAAACGGCTGGCAGCAAGCCAACCCGACAAACCAATAGTCAAGGGGGGAGAAGTGCAGACGATCACGTCAGGCTTGGTCAAGAACATGGCGCGCGCGGCGCTTGCAAACAAGAAAGAAAAATAATTTGCAAGCCGCGGCAGCGTTTTTTTGCTGTGGGATGGGAACATTGCGACTCGTATTACATCGATACCGTCGTTGTTCTCCCGCCACGTCAACTTCCACGCCTTTTTGCGATAGGCTGGATGAAGTTTTCCCTCCGGATAATTGGGCAGGCCAGTCAGGACTGAGACTTGATGCCCCGCGGCGATCAGGCGGCGACCGACTTCCAGAATGCGAATGCCGCCGATCTCTGTTTCGGGCGGAAAATATTGAGAAAGGAAGAGGATGCGCATTGATTGACGCCTACCAGCCGATCCCGGCATAACCGTTTCCGGAGTGTTTGATCTGGCGCAGGCCCACGAGGTCAATGATCTTTTTCCCGTGTTCGCCGATGAGAAATTGTTCGATCTGGGGATCTCCGGCGCAGACAACGATGACCTCGGCTTCAGCAATGGCCTTCTGAAGATTGGGCCTGAGATGCGTAAGCAAGTGGGGAAGGGTCATATCGAGAAACTGCTTGTTGCGACCGAAGAGATATTCGGGCTGCACGATGCGATCGAAAATCGTGACTTCAAGGCCTTTGCCTATCAAGTGCTCGGCCAGGAGAACCGCCGGACTGTTGCGCACATCGTCGGTCCCCTCTTTGAAACCCAAACCAACCAGGCACACCTTGCGTTTGCCGGCTTCAAGAACCATGCGTGCAGCGCGCATCAAATGCACATCGTTGCTGACCGTCAAGCTATTGAGGAGCGGTGTGTGTACGTCCAGACTCTTTGCCAGATAGGCGAGCGCGCTCACATCCTTCGGAAGGCAAGAGCCACCAAATGAAAATCCCGGCATCAGATATCGCGCCGAAGTATTCAGTTGCGTATCTTGAACGAAGACTTCCATCACTCGCTGACCGTCAATAGAAAGGTCTTTGCAAATAGCTCCAACTTCATTTGCAAACACGACCTTTGCCGCGTGGTAAGCATTGCTGGCGTACTTCAGCATCTCTGCCTCTTCGAATTTAAGTTCGAAAATTGGCGCACGGATGCCGATTGAGGACCACAAATCACGCAGTGGGTTCGCTTGTTTGAACCCATTTCCGCCGATGATCACGTAGGGTGGTTCATGAAAATCGCGGACGGAGCTGCCTTCGCGGAGAAATTCCGGGTTGAAGTAGATTGAAAAATCTTTGCCTGGCTCGAGTTCTGAGCTTTCTGTCAACGCAGGCAGTGCCACGCTTGCGGTGGTACCCGGCAGCACGGTGCTACGGACTACTACGGTATGGAAGCGACGATGTTTTTTCAGGGACTGGCCAATTTCTGCGAGAACCGATCGCAGGGCGTCGAGCTCCACGTCTCCATTTCTCCGCGGGGGCGTTCCCACGCTTATAAAGGAAATCTGCGAGCGGCTCACGGCGTCGTCCACCGATTGCGTAACGCACAGCTTTCCTTTGCGCACGCTGGCGGAAACCATCTCCCGAAGTCCGGGTTCCGCGACTGTCGGCTCACCGCCTCTCAGCAGCTCGATCTTGTCCGGGTTTACGTCCACGCCGATCACATGATGTCCGTGGGATGCAAAGCAGGCCGCCGTTACGCATCCGACGTATCCCATTCCGAAAACCGCGAGATTTGCCATTGCAGAAGTACCCTCCGTTGAAGTGTTTGTTTGCGACAAAGTGCGACTGGTTGCGAGCGGCTGAGGAAGTACCACGCAGAACCAGCGAAAAGAATATTTTTCAGGCGGCTGTGGCCGCAGGCTGAATGATCAAGGGAATTTTGCCGCCGGCGCGAACGATTGGCGCGTCAACGAGAGTGGAGGTCACCGTAAAGCTTGGTCCGAGAATCTTTTGAAGATTCTTCTGGATGCCCCACTCCGCGGATGAGCAAGTGTCCCGGCCGTTCGTGGACCAGTTGGCAAAAGCGGAGGGCGGTCGCTCCTTTCAGGGATTGATTGAGCGCACGCGGCGAGAATAGACGGCCATCTGGACAACGAAGCGTATCGCTATCCCTGGTAATCGTTGGGCGAACCACAGGGAACGGCCGCCCGCAACTGCAGGATTGTTTAGGCTGCCAGCAGCCGCGGTCTCCAATCCGATAACGGATCAGCGGCATCGCGTCATTAATAAAGCCCGTCCAGACCAGATATCCCTCTTCATCATGTTGTACGGGCTGATCGTTTTCGTTCAGGATTTCGAGATACGCGTAGTCGGGAACCGCGTGCATCTGACCCTTTTCGCATTGCGTAAGCAAGCCGGCATACTCCGTGTTGCCGTATAGGTCAAACGCGGTCGCGCCAAATGCCTTCTCGATATTTTCTCTGAGGAAAGGATAAAGCGGTTCACCGTCAGTAAAGACAGCTTGCATGGGAATCGTGGTTCCGGTACGAAGCACGAAATCGGCGAGGATACCCAGAACAGAAGGAAACCCTTCGAGTACTTTTCCTTTATTGCGGCGAAGGAAAGCGATGTAGTGGGGTGCATTCGTCTCCGATAGATGAAAGATGCTCATCAGCATCTGGCGTTCAAGATAGTTATTTGTCCAGAAAGGAGGTTGTTCCCGTTCAGGGGGAACTACTCGGCTGCCAAATAACGTGACGCGCGGAGTGCGCGTTTTCACTCCCGCCCAAGCCCATTGGCGCATACGAAATGCCCAGTGCCGGCGCGCGACGTTTTCACTGTACGCCACTTTTAAGCTCGCACCCGTAGTGCCCGTGGTGCCGACGCGAATGCACTCGTGCGCAGGTAGCGTACTGGAGATGAGCCGATCACTGTTCTGACTGACAACTTCGCGCGTCAGAACCGGATACTTGCGCAAGTCATCGGGAGACTTGAAGGCAACTCGCGCATAATTGGAATAGAACGGCACCGTTTGACGGGCATAGTCGGCAATTCGCTGAATTGAGTTCAGCTGAAATCGGGCAATCTCTTCTGTGGACCATTTTTCATGGCGGCGTAACTCTCTAAGGTAAGAGTACATTCCCGGAGCATAGCGATTGCGCGTCAAGAACCATCCGCGAGCGCTCGTGAGAAAGTTCTGTACCGAATATGGCATTCGGTCGTAGGCGCGTTGCAACGCCGGCCCTTTCGCGCGAAGTTGTGCTTCGATCATGGTTCCTCCTGGGTTTGTCGGGCAGTGTATGGCTGAGAATCAGAGGGGCTAAAGTTCGTTCCGATGTAACGGCCAAACTAGAGCTGGCGAAAACTGATCAACTGAATTTCCTTGCGCCGAGCAAGTTCGCGCAACGTCTTGTTCGTGAGGATGGCGATTTCAACCTCGCGTTGCTCCGCGATCGAATCTGTGCCGGAAAAACCGCTTTGCAAAAATCCCGGATGACACCACATTTCGTAGGAGCCGCCTGGCAGGTGTTCAAACGTATTCTGCCAAGCCGCGGGAAGCGCGGATAGCTTTCCGCTGTATGACGGATGAAATGTTACTCCCGCGTCGGGAAGTTGCAGATCCCGGAAGACCACCGATTGCAGAAATTCCAAATAGGACTTCGCAGCCAGCCGACGGTAGAACGGCCCGATATGCGGACCACCCCAGCGCCCGTTCGAAGGCCAGTATTGCTTGCGAGGCGCGCGTGCTCGGCGAATGCCCTCGCAGACGATCGCATTGTGAAAAGCGCGGGCCGCCGAAGGATACATGTGAATGCGGTGATGCGAGTCAGCGTGGGTTGGGATCAGTCCGTATGATTTCATTAATTGAATTTGCGCCCGAAACTCCGCTTCAATCTCCCGCGCGGGAATTTGCAACCGAAGCAACTTTTTGGCCAGAATTCCGCACGAATAAAATTGGCCCTCGCTGTTTACGAGCGTCGGAACTTCCTCCCTCGGAAGTACGGGCGTGCCTTGCGTGAGGTTCAGATGGATGCCGATGCCAAGACCGGGTGCATCTTCGGCCCGCGCGATGGCATACGCGGTCGCCGCCTGATTGACCATGAGTGAGGTACTGGTCAGGATTCCCTTCTGATGGGTCAGAAGGATTCCATCAGTGATCCCCTTACTCAGTCCAAAGTCATCCGCGTTGATGATCAGCCGCTTCTCCATTTGCGATTTCTCCAAAGTCAAGACGCTTCGCCTAGAACTTTCTTGTAAAATCTGAGCAACTTTTGCGATTCGTATCTATTGTTGTACTGATTTTCGACAACTCTCCGTGCAGCTAATCCCATGCGCGCCGTCTCTTCGGGATTTCTGAGCAAGCGTTCCAGTGCGTCCGCCAGAGCTTCGTGGCTGCCTGGTTTCACCAGCAGTCCAAAATTCTTTCCCTTAAAGAATGGCCGGATTGGTGGCAAGTCACTGCACACCACCGCAATACCACAAGCCCATGATTCGAAAACCTTGACCGGGATATTGTTGCGAAATTTGGGAATCTCAAGAAGCGGACAAACGGAAACCCGGGCCTGGCTGAGAGTCTCCGCCATTTTTGCGTGATCAATCCGTCCTTGCAGAACCACGTTTTCGGAGAGTCCCAGGCTCCGGATATGGTTCTCAATCTTGATGCGATCGCCTCTGCTGTCCGCGTAGCCGAACAGCAACAATCTTGGGTTCAATCCACGCGACCGCAACTCGCGCAGCGCCGACAGAAGTACGAACGTGCCGGCCCGCTCGGATAATCCCCCCCGATAGACCAGATCAAATTGTTTGTCCGTCGATTCCGGCGATGGAAAGAAGTCCAAATTCGGAAGGTTATAGAAAACCATCTTGCGGCTTGTTCCTACACGCGCAGTCGCTCGCAAAGTGCCAGAGTCCGCCGCGATAAAACCGTCGAAAACACGGGCAGCTAAGCGCTCGACGGAGGCAACGACTTTGCTGGCTATCCGGCGAAGCGCAGACGGCAAATACGCCTTCGTCAGCATCATCGAAGGATGGTCTTCCTGCGTGTCGTACACCACTTTTTTCCCAGCCCACCATTTCAAGAGCAGGCCTGCGGGAATCATCTCCGGGTTATGCAGGTGGTAGAGCTGCGCGGGATGACGCACAGCCCGGAATGCCATCCCGACGGCCAGCAGAATTCGCGTCACCCTTGTCTGTCTCCGCGGGATCGAAACGAAATTGACGGATTGTTGCAGTTGATCGAGGCCGTGCGCACCAATTAGCGTCAATCTGCACCCGTGCTTCGTCAGGGGAAGCATCTCCATAATGTAGGTTCGCGAATCGAGGCGATCCTGGACGGGCGTCAGATGGCAGACGCTCAGAGCCCCAGATCGCCGACCTCCAGGCCCGAGGAACGCCTCAGTTCCGTCCAGCACAGAATTTACATTCGTTGGCAGCGTCGTTGTGGACATGTGAAAAGGTTTCCCGTAGAAACGACATTAATCGGATGCGAGCTGCGGCACAGACTAACTTGGCGCCACCACCGCTTCACCCGTTCCGGCAAGTGAGTCCGTTTCCGGATGAAACGATGCTTGCAGCGTGTCCCGCGATACGAATTCGCGAAGCACGAAGGGCAGGCTGAGCAGGAAGAAAAACAGGCGATCGTTGTTCATTTCTCCCGAAACAGAAACGTCCAGTGCTCCGAGTACAAGCAAGGAAAGCACCGTTCGTTCGAGAGCGACGTAGCGGGCATTGCGTTCGCGAAGAAGATTGAACAATTCGCCAAAAGAACAAACAGCAAAAATCAGAAAGGCGACTATGGCGATCACCCCGAGCTCGGCGCCCAGTTCCAGCAGCAAATTGTGGGGAAAATTGTAAGTAAGTGGATTCGGCGTGACATAACGGTACCCCTGAACGCCGACTCCCAAAAGTGGATGATCGAGAAACGTCTGCAGCCCGAAGCGCATAAGATCAGTGCGAGTGCCGAATGCATCGTGAGGCCGGGTAAGTGAGGCCAGATATTGAATCGACGCCGCGGGAATATTGACAAAGGGAAGCGCTGCGATTCCGCATCCCATGATAATTCCAAAGTCCACGACCAGTCGCCTGCAAAACAAAATACTCAGGCCCAGGCAAACCGCCGTTGCGACGTTTGCAAGTCGCCCACCCGAACCCACCAGAGCGACTGCCAGCACTCCGATTAGCGGATAAAAGAGTACGCGTCGTGCGAGTAGGAGCTTGGGAAACCACAAGGTCCAGATAACGATTAGAGCCAAGCCAGCGCAGAACCCCAGGGCGGTTGTCTCTCCGCTCGGAGCAACCAAGCGATCTTCTCCACCGAGCATGAAAAATGAGTTGATTGACATCAAGATCGCGCCGATAACCAGCGTGGCGAGAAACCTTTCAAGCTTTGCGCGCGAATTGACCAGGATGAATGGAGAAATCGCGCCTAGCAGTGTCAAAAAAACGAAACGCAGAGTCTTGTCGAGACCGGCGGCGAGGCTTGGCGTATAGGACAAACTCATAAACATTAGAAACAGGATTGGCACATACCACAGGAATGCTCGTGGAAGTTTTAACTCCGTTTCCGTGAACGCTAATCGGACCACGATGGCGAGAATCATCAACACAGCGACAGAGACAGTCAGGTCGACCGGGCTCGATTCAAGCCGCGCGTCACCTTTGAAGAATCCGATCACATAAAAAATGGCAACCGCAATTTCCGCATGTCGCAGCAACAAACAGCCTACGCCCACAATTACCGCACCCGCGAGAAGCAAATAAACAGGCTGTGTCGCTGCGAAGACCCGATAAATCTTGGGTTCGATCCGCGTGATAAAGGGCACTGCAATCGTCAGCGCAAAACTCGCTGCGACGCAAAAGATCAGAACAGCAAGCTTTATAGCTCTACTACTCCATTTGGAAACTGCGGCCGAAGAGACGTCTAACGCGCGCTGATCGGCCGCGGAGATTCGTTGAGTTGTGAATAATGCTGGCATTGCAATCTGCTATACGCCGCTCAGGCAGTGCCGAAGCGTGCGGCCGGCTCCCAACAATCGCGTGCGCCCAACCAGTAACAGCAAGGCACCATAGGTAAGGACTCCCAAGAGCAGTCGTGCCGCAGCAACCGCGTCTGTTTTGAAAAGCAGTGTCACAGCTGCCATCGCTCCGCCCGCAAGTAAACAGGGCAGCAACACTTTAGAAGAGAGCCGCAGTTTAAGCCTGGAAAGAATCCACAGATATTGGAGAATCAGCGCGGCGTCAGCGATGAAGAGTGCACATGCCGCGCCGGTCGGGCCCCATATTTTTCCAAGGAGCAATGTCAAAGCGCCCAACAAAACAAGAGCATAAGCCTGCGCACGTTGCCGTTCCCGGACCCGATTGATTGCGATCAAGAACCCATGGCCAAGAAAACCGTCTACAACAGAGAGTAAGATGCGGTACGCAAGGATTCGCAGCACCAGAGTGCTTGATGCAAAACGCGAACCGAGCAGGGCACCAATCTCGGGAGCGAAAATCGATACGGCGATCGCCGCGGGCACGCAGAGCAGCATAATGAGGTCCAGCAGAGATTCGCGCAATTCGAGCAGTTCCGTGTTCCGGTCGGTTTCAAACAGCCGCGTCCAGAGGGGCAACAGCGCGCCACTCATCGCGTAGCTCCATTGCGGAACAATATCGGACAAAACGAATGCAGCGGAAAAAATCCCCACCATGCTTTCAGGCGCCACCAATCCAAAACAGATGATAGACAGCCGGGTGTAGCTTACTTGCGTGATGTTGTAGCAAAAGAACGGCCATGCTGACCCGATCAGACGGCGAAACGTTCCTGTTCCAGTGAAATGCAATGACGGCCACAGGTCGCGCAGCTGCCAGAGCCTTACGCAGAGCACGGAAAGGCTGCGGAACATCCCCAAAATGAGGAAGGTCACCACAGACAGGTGCAACACAATCACCAGCGCCGACAGCGTGATGAGTGCAATTGTGCCAATCACCGAACCGGAAAGGATTTGCCGCGAACGCAAATTCGCCGTGAGCATCGCCGAACACAAGATCGCCGTACCTTCAAGGTTGTTAAGCACCAAGCCTGCGCAGATCGCCGCGGCTCGAGGATGTCCCGTGAAAAGTGCAATCAGCAAACCTGCAACTTCGAGTACGGCGAAAGCAGCCGTCGTCAAAAGCGAGAGGAAGAGAATCGGGGGCCCTTCGGCAGAATTCGCCGCCACGGCGCGAGCTGTGTAGCGTGTGAGGCCGAGATCGCTAACTGCGTTGACCAGGAACCCGACGGCAATTGCAGTGCTATAAAGACCAAAGCCGTTCGGTCCCAGATAGCGGATCAGGAAAAATCCTGCCAGCAAACTGCCGATCCGTAGCGCGCCCAGGTCCAACCAGAGCCAAAATGTGTTCTTGCCGAAGATTCCTAGAATTGCCGCGCGTTCCGTGGGAAGGCCAGATTCGCCAGGACTGGGCTTCTTGGCGGCTTCCGATGTAACCGAACCGATCGTGCAATCGCTGACCGAAGTTGCCATCTCGAACTACCGTCCCTTCGACAACAGAAAATTGCCGATAGCGAGGTGCTGCAATCCTGAAATGTCAAAGACTCGAAGCGCGTCTTTGGGTGAGCAAACAACTGGTTCTCCGTGTAGGTTAAAGGACGTGTTCAGGATGAGGGCTTCACCAGTCAGCTGCTCAAAGTAACTAATCAACCGGTGGTAGTCGGGATTCCAACTCTGGTACACCTCTTGCGGACGCCCCGTACCGTCGTAAGGATGAATTGCTGCAGCCATCGCATTGCGTTTTTCCTCGCGGCTGTCAAATGTCATGATCATGTAAGGCGCCGCCATCGGTTTAGGTTTCTTGAAGTACTTTTCGCTGCGCTCGGCAAGCACCGACGGGGCGAATGGCATCCAAAAATCGCGGCATTTGATCATTTCATTGATCAATTTCACAACGCCCGGCGCCGCCGGGTTTGCGAGAATCGAACGGTTGCCCAACGCGCGCGCGCCGAATTCCATACGTCCTTTGAACCGCGCGACGACTTGGCCTTTTGCAAGCAGTTCCGCGACGCGGCGCTCAATGTCCTGTTCTTCGCGGACCGTGCTTTGAGTACCGAAATGATAGTTCAGTAGCGCCGTTTCAATCTCGTTGTTGCCGTATTCATTGCCAAGATAAAAGTGACCCAGAGCCGCCGGATTTTCTGAAAATGACCGTGAATACTCGATCCACGCTGAGCCTATCGCGTTGGTTTCGTCACCGCACGAGGGGAAGACAAACAGTTCTTCAACCTCGGGCAGCTCAAGAATCTTTTGGTTGGCCTTGACGTTCATGAAAACGCCGCCGCTGAGAGCAACCTTGTGAATGCCGGTCTCCGCGATGCATCGCTTTACCCACTCAACCAGAAAACGTTCGACAAACAGTTGGACCCCTCCAGCGATGTGATCGAAGCGCCTCCTCTTTAGAAGCATCGAGAGATACTCGGCGCCGAACGAGAGCGGAGGGCATCCGTTCGTCCGCGTCCAAGTCAATGGAGCTTTGCCGTCGAACGCGAAGAGCTGTTCAATTTCGTTGCTGATGGTCTGCGTTTCCTTCGCGCGCTCCGCGTAAGGCGCCAGTCCCATCAGCTTATACTCGTGCTCCATCGGAACCATTCCGGACAGGTACGTTATCTTGGCGTACAACGCACCGATCGAGTGGCTTTCGTCCACCTCAGCGATCCGCGTAAGAGTGCCCCGGTAGCCGATGTTGACCGTCGCGCACACGAGGTCTCCGGCGCCATCGCACGTGAGGACAAGAACTTTTTCTTCCATCCTGCCCCAGCCGAAATACGCGGACGCCGCGTGACATTCGTGGTGGTCAATACCTTCTGTCGAAACCGGCCGCTTCCCGGCGGCACTCTCCGCTGCCTGCGCGATGCCCGCCCATTTCTGCCGGTTGATCCATTCGGAAACTGTTTCGTTTTTTCGCGCCGCGTTCTTGACTCGTCCAACGAGACTTGGCGCTCCATTGCCCGCTGACCGCAGAATGTCCTCTCTCCGCCAGTAGCACTCCGAAAGATTCTTGCCGCCGAGCGCAAGGCGAAAGCTCGTGTCAAAGCGATGATCAGCTTCGGATTTAGCCGCGATTATCTGCACTGCATTTTTCGGGAAGCCACCCTGGTTCTTAATTCGCGTCAGGCGCTCCTCCTGCAAGGCCATTTTCAGAACGCCATGCTCTAGGAGGGCGGCGGCGGAATTATGCCCCGTGTGGACTCCGAAAACTGTCTGCAGCCTAGGAGCTTCAGCGCCTTCCGTTAGTTTGCCTCCCGGAGGGAGAACTGTTTTCGGCACAGCTCGAGTCATCGTCGCCATTGAATTTCCTTTTGGTTGTTTGCCTTTGATTTTCGTTAATTGAGAATGGTTCGGCGGATTAACTTCGCGAAACTGCAATTCGGGCAGTGCTGTGGTCGTCCTTCGTTGCTTCTCTTAGCGCTTGCTTGAGCGCATGGCATACGGCAGTGATTTGTGCCGCAGCTATCGTCGAGAAGAAGGGAATCGCCAGGCAGGCATCAGAAGCAATCTCCGTTTCTTTCGGTTTTCCGAATGGCGCAATGAATTGCCCTTTCATGTAAGGCTGGCGATGAATCGCGGGGAAATACGCCTGACAACCTATGCCAGCGGAACGCATAGAGCGCAGCACGCTGTCACGAATATCCGATCCGTTCTTCGAAGGCAACTGTACGACGTAAACGAACCAGCTTCTTGTGCTGCCGTTAATCCGTGTAGGTGTTATAAGCCCGCGAACTCCCTGCAATGCTTCGTCGTACGAAGCCGCCGCAGATCCTCTTTTCTCAAGGAGGCTTCGAATGCGCTTCAATTGAGCTAATCCCAGCGCCGCATGAATATCACTCAGCCGGTAGTTAAAGCCGAGGCGAGCGTGATCCAGCCACTCCGACGTGGCACTCCTTCCTTGATTTCGCATGCTTCGGCATGCTTCGGCGAGGGCGTCATCGTCAGTTACGATCATCCCGCCTTCGCCTGTAGTCATTTGTTTATTCGGATAGAACGCAAAGCAGGCAGCATCGCCAAAAGCGCCCGCACGGCGACCACGATACTCGGCTCCTAGTGCCTCGCAAGCGTCTTCGATCACGAATAATCCGTAGTCTTGTGCAAGGCGTTCGATGGCATCCATATCGCACGGCATGCCAAAGACGTGAATGGGAAGGATGGCTTTTATCCGACGGCCGGTATCCTTGTTGATGCAGTGCCCCGAGGAGTTGCGCTCGCAGCGTTGTGACAGAAAGCGATAAATCTGCTCAGAAGAAAGATTGAAGCTGTCCGGTTCAATGTCAAGGAACACCGGTACCGCTCCTTGGTACAAAATGCAATTTGTCGATGCGACGAAGCTGAAGGACGACGTAATCACCTCATCGCCAGGACCAATCCCCAAAGCCCGCAGGCACAAGTGAAGCGCGGAAGTACCGCTGTTAACCGCCACGGCGTGCCTGCGCCCGATAAACGAAGCGAATTGCGTTTCAAATTTCGGCACGTTCGGTCCCAAGCTGAGCATCCCTGACCGTAAAACATCTGTGACATATTGGACCTCCAAATCGCCCACATCCGGGCGTGAAAGAGGAATGGACGGCTTCAATTTGTTCTCCCTGCCGACACTGCGGCTGTCGTAACCGAGGATTCGATATCGAACTGGATCTCTTTACGGTTCCTGGCGAACTGCGGAACCATTCGGTTCACATAATCACGCAACCCATCGCGGTCGTTCGCGGCAATGTACATTTCCAACTTGTTTATCTTGTCCAGTACTTTATCGGAGGACGGGTTCCGCTCGGTGATCACCAGAATTTCCTTGATGGCGGTCTGCACAGGATATTCCCAGTCTTCCCACAACTCCTCTGCAACTTTCTCACCTCGCTGCAGACCGACGAAGTGAATTGAAATGTCTTTGCCCGGCGTGCGCCCTGCCAGCAGGCTCATGCTCTTCGCGAGTTCGTAAATGTTGATTGGTTCTCCCATCTCAAATACAAACGTCTCTCCGCCGCGGCCCAACTCCGCTGCACGCAAGATAAGGTACACCGCTTCCGGAATCGACATAAAGTATCGCGTCGCGCGCGGGTCGGTGACCAGCAGCGGACCTCCTTGTTGAATCTGATCCCAGAAGAGCCGCAAAACGCTGCCGGTGCTGCCCGCCACGTTCCCAAATCGCACGTTCATGAATCGTGTGACGCCCTGCCGCGCTAAATCTTGCATCAGCAATTCCGTGATTCGCTTGGTACATCCCATGTAGTTTCTTGGGTTCACCGCTTTGTCCGAAGAAATGTTTACGAACAACCTCGCTCCATTACGCAGCGCGGCCAGCGCGAGATTGCGTATTCCCAGTACGTTATTCCGAATGCCTTCGCGCGGATGTAGTTCAATCAAGCCGACATGCTTGTGGGCCGCGGCGTGAAAAATCACTTCAGGCTGTTCGTCTCGCATGAACTCATCAACAAAGTCCCGGCACGCCAGATCGACCAGCAGTGGCCGCAAAATCAGATCGGGGTAACGCTCCCGCAATTCTCTGTGAATGTAAAACAAGCTGTTTTCAGATTTGTCGAGGAGCAGCAACGTGGCTGGCGAGCCGGAGGCGACCTGTCGCGCAAGCTCCGACCCGATGCTGCCACCTGCTCCGGTAATCAGCACAGACTTGCCGCCGACGATTTTCCGGATCTCTTCCGGCTCGTGCGCAATTTCATCCCGATTCAGCAAGTCTCTTATGTTCAACTGGCGAAGAGCTCTCTGCGACACTTGTCCGTCAATCAGTTCCGCCAGTGTCGGCAAGGTTCGAACGGGCAAACTCGCTTGCCGACAAACCGCCAAAATGCGGCTCATTTGCTGTTGCGTGGCGCTGGGCACGCATATCAGCACTTCGCTTGCGTGGCATTCGCGCGCCACGAACTCCAGATCGTTCACGCCGCCTGCAACAGGCACTCCATAAATCGACTGCCCTTGTCGTCGGGGATCGTCATCTAACAGTGCGACGGGCTTTGACAGTGTCGTGGGATCCGACGCGAGTTCCTTTACCAGACTTGCGCCTGCGTCGCCCGCTCCGATTACGACTGCCCGTTTTTCTTTCCGCCGAGTGCCCAGTCGCAGCGAATCGTATACTCGCGCACCGCAGTGCACCGCCATCCAGACGCACAGCAGTAAAGCGCTGTCCAAAACAAATACTGCGGCGGGCAGCCTCATGCCGGACACCACGCGCATGCAGAGAACGAGTAGAATGCTGCCCGTGAAGACTCCTTGAATCACGCGCAAGGCGCTCCCGTAACTCGGATAGCGCAATGACGTCTCTTCCAGCCGCGCCCCGAAGATTCCAACGAGTCTTGCAAACAGGACACACGGAAAGCCAGACATGAGCGCTGCTCTGCTCCACTCGGCGCCACGCTCGTCCTGCAGCAAAAAGACCGCCAGAACGAACGAACTGACGCCAAGCGCAAGATCAAGCGCGACTACTATTCCGCGATTTCGGCGACGCAACTGATGTTTGGCCAACATTTTCATCGCATTATCCTGTAAATGAACTGCGGGATTGGATAACTTCTTTTGTTCAAAATCGCGCCGATCATTCGAACCTTTGCGGCGCGCAGATTCTCCGTGGCACGTCGCGCCGCCGCCCGATGTGTGGATTCGGATTCCAAAACCAGGACCACGCCGTCCGTCATCGCTCCCAAAGCCAACGCATCCGCGTACTGGTTGGAAGGCGGTGAGTCGATTAGTACGTAGTCGAATTGATCGCGCAACTCGGTCAGCCTCAATTCCATTTCCAAAGGTGTGCAGTATCTGGACAGATCAGACCTATCCGTACCGCTGGGCAAAAACCATAAATTCGTATCACCTAGTTGAAGCAAGAAGTTGCCGACTGCTCCGGAGTGCGTCAATGCAGTTGCCAGGCCGCTCGAGTTGGCTACTCCAAAGAAATGGTGAAGAGCGGGATGGCGAAAATTTGCGTCCACAATGCACACGCGACCCGTCACCTGCGTCGCCAGCGTGCGGGCCGCGCACACGCAATTCCACGTGCTGCCCACTGCTCGTTCGACGCCGGAAAATACCACGCATCTCGCCGCGTCTGCTTCTTGCGACAGAAATACGCGTCTCACGAATTTGAGCGATTCTTCACGCCCCACGCCTTCGATATCAAGGCGAAGGCGGCGAGCACCGGCGCTGGAGGGAGGCGGCTCTTCCTCAGTCCAGGTTCGGCCCGTGCCAGTTGAAGCGGCTTCCGGCGCAGGTGCTGGATCCTGAAACAAGCCCTGGCTTTTTCCCGTTCGTTGAAGCAATTCAAAAGTTCGACTCATGGTTGTCTCGATAATTATGGCGCCCGCTTAGTGAATAATGTAATTTGTGCTCACCAAAACAATCGTCTCTTTTACGCCAGAGAGCCGGGCAATCGGGGAGATGCGCTCGATTCGTGTGGCATGGCGGCCAGGACCGGCACTCCGAGATACGCCTCCACTTGCTCCGGCGATCTCATCGAACCGTCAAGCTGCTCCTGAACGAAGACCAGTCCAGTGCTTAACAAACATCCAAGAATTGCGGCGAGCATCAAGGTTAGTGAAGCTGGATTGTTCGGAAATAACGGCGCACTCGCCGCTTCTGCGATAGACACGTTCACGATACGCATCTTGTCGAACGCATCTGAAATCCGCGCTTCTTCGCGTTTGTTCAAGTATAAAAGGTAACTTTGCTCGGTGGTCTTGAGATCCCGCAGCAGCGATTGTTGCTCCAACTGTTTCTGGTCGCGTTCAACTGCTTCTCCGCGGTACGAGGTGTCCACCTTGTTGTAGGACGTCGCGAGTGCTTTCAGTGACGCCAGCTCAGCGCGTGCTTTTACCAATTCCTGGTGCAACAATTCGTATGTTGGATTCTCGTTGGTCACCTCCTCTTTTAGCGGCGCTTTCTGATGCGTCTCGATCGCGGCCTTCACTTGGCCGATCTGCTCTTCCACTTCCTTCACTTGCCGGTCGTCCGGCGCATATTTTTGCATCAGGTCAGTGTGTTGCAATTCCAGGTTCACTAGCGACGATTTCAATTGCTGCATCAAGACCGCGTTGTCGCTGTTGCGCAATTCTGTCGTGATTCGAGGTTGCGTGGTTCGGAGCTGAGCCTCCAGATTTCGCACGTTCTCCTCCGCGCGTGGAATCGCTGCTTGCGTCTGGCGCAAGTTGAACTCGAATTCTGCCATGCGCGGCACCGAAGCATCTTTTTCGCTCTGGTCAGTTACCAGCCCTTCCTTCTGGTTGAATGCCGCCAGGCGCTCTTGCGCCTGGTCCAATTTCTGTTTGTACTGATGTGTTTCGTCGTCGAAGAATTGCGCAGTCCCAGGTGTGCGCCGGACCTCGGCGTGCTTGTCCAGCAGGTCGTTCCCCAAAGTGTTCAGCACTTGCGCAGACAGCTGCGGGTCGGCAGACGCGTAGGATACGTCGATGAGGTAAGATTTCTTTTCCGGTTCAATTCGCAAGTCAGTCGCGAGCTTTTGCGCGGCCTTTGCTCGCCGTTCCTCTTGGGTCAGCAGCTCTTTGGAAAGAAGTCGCGACAGCAGAGAGGGTTTAACGCGGCGGTCTAGTCCGGTCGCGACGACGACCTTTTCAAGCAGATCCTGGCTTCTTAACAGACCCACCTCGGAGTTTATGTCTTCTTCCGTCAAGCTTGGTGCGGCTTGCTGCATCACGCCGGTTTGTTGCGCTGTCAATGGTGGATCGACCCGTTCCCGGTGCAGCAAGAACTTCGTTTGTGCTTCATACTTGCTTGGGAGAAGCAACACGGCAAGAATTGCTCCTCCGATCACAGCGGCGAATGTGTACGAAATAGTTCTGCGGCGTCGAAAAATCACCTCGACCAGGTTGCGGGGCGCCACGCGTACCGTCGATAGTTCGGCCCGATCTCTAAGAATCAGTTCTTGTCCGTTCATGGCATCTTCTCTCCGTGCGTCTCTGCGCGCTTTGTTCGCTTCTCTCGTAAATAGCCCAGCGCATATGATTTCTCCCGTTCAGGGTATCGGCGTGCTGAAATAGCTGCCGACGGACGGTCGAGGCAAGAACTTTTCGATCTTCGCAAACGTCGATTTTGGCACAAACAGCATGTCACCCGGTTGGAGCACCGTATCTTCGTTCAGGTTCTTGCCTTTCGACACGGTCTTTAGATCGAGCACCTTGGTTTCCATCCACTCGTCTGAATATCGCCGGAACAGAACCACTTGCGAATTTTTTGCGCCGTCGGCAAAGCCACCGGCGATTGCAATCGCCTGACTTGCCGTGGTTGTTCCGCGAAGATCGTACTTGCCCGGTTTTCCGACGAATCCTCCGGCAATAAAATAGGGTTTATCGAAGTCTTTCAAGACGATGTTGATGACCGGGTCGTGCAGGATTTTGGAATATTGTTTCTGCAATTCGTCCGTGAATTGCACCACCGTCAATCCCTGCGCATGCACGTCTGCTGGCAAGCCCCTGAGCTGAACGTATCCGTCCGGTTGAACCATGACTTCCTGGTTGAATTCCGGCGTGTAGCGGAAAGTCAAATCCATCACGTCGTTAGCACCGATTCGGTACCGGGGATATCGCTGGTGCAGTTCGGGCCGGCTCGCGTCAGCTTGCGATACGGCGGGAGGTTTTGCCGCGGCTGTTGCCGAGCCAGGGTACGGCTGCTGGGATTGCTGCGCTTGCTGCGACTGTTGCGATTGCTGTGACTGCTGTGATTGGGCTGTCTTCCGAGCCCACGCGCCACATGGCGCGACCAACGCAAGAATTACTGACATTAAGAAACCTAAAGTTGCTTTCATAGCACTGCCTCTGATTGCAACGGGCGCACACTCCGCCCGCGCGATTTCCTAGCGTTCTGCAATTTCCTCCGGAAGCTTTATCCATTGGCCTTTTTCGAGAATCTGAAAAGGATCGCGAATCTGAGGATTAGCCGCTCGGATCCTTCTCACAGTGGTCCAATCCCCTTTTCCCAGTTCCTCCATCGCAAACTGAAACAATGTTTCGTCTCGCTGTACCCGAACGGCCCCATACTTCCGGCTCACTCTTGGCACAGTGATGCTCGCTGTTTTTTGTGGCTGGGTCAGTCCTTCGTCGTTCGTTTGCTTGTCTAGTCCGTCCGCTTCTGACCTAACCGGAACAATAAGTTGCGTGCCGGCGGGAAGTACTTGATACGCATGTCGGATCTTCGGATTCTGGGAAAGGATCAGTTGCACCGTGGACTTGTCCGACGTGCCGTAGTATTCGGTGGCGAGATCGCTGACTGTCTGTTTGTGGCCGAGTCGAATCACCTTCACTCTTGCTGAAGTTCCACCCGATTCTGCGCTATTCGATCCGATGTCAGGATTACTCGCGTTTGCGGACGTGGCCGAAATGCCGGTCGAAGAGATATCCCCCTCCATCTCCGAGTTCACATTTATCTTCTGAATCGGTGGAGCAGTCGGCGGACGAAGAGCTACGGGTAGCGCGCGCGTTACATCTAAACTAGAATTTCCGGCTCGGCCCGCGAGACTGTCTAATATTCCATCCGCATTCACTACGCCGACTTTTGTCAGGGCCGCGATTGTCAGTAGAGGCAGAAATACCATCAGGAAAACAACGACCCCAACGCTAGTCACGGCGGAGCGCGGGGTATTCGAATGCGGCATACCGTAGTAGCCGAAGTCCATGGCTTGCGCTGGGGCCGGCAGGGAAGGCCAGGTTGCGGAAGGCCAGGGTGCAGTGGACTCGGCTGAAACGCGCGCCGTTTTTTGTCGCGGTTCCGGCATGTTTGGACCTGTAGTTGCCGGCGCGGACTTAACCTCGTTCTTCTTTATTTCCAGATCTCGCGCAACCTCGCGCACAACTTCAGAATCAATCGGCCGTTTCTGGTAAACGAAGCCCAACGATAAGGACTGAAAGCAGATGCTGTTGATGTTCCTTGGAATTCCCTCGCTGATTTTCGCGATGCTCTCAAGTGCGTTGGATGTGAACAGTTGGGCTCCCTTAAACCCTGCCGCGCGCAGCCTGTGCTCTACATACTCTTTGGTTTCCTTCAGAGTCAGCGGCTGCAATTGTGCGACGGATCCGACGCGCTGCCGCAGTTGTGTCAGCGCTGAGCCCGCCAGTTTGTCCGCCAATGCCGGCTGTCCTGCCAAAACGATATGGATCATTTTTGCCGCTGGCGTTTCGAAGTTGGAGAGCAGCCTCACCGCCTCCAACATTTCCTCGCTCAAATTTTGCGCCTCGTCAATTACCACCACAACGCGCCTGTTCGCTTCCATCTCCTGCACTAACATCTCGTTAAGCGCTTCGTGGAGCGATGGCAGATCGTTTGCTGCCGCGTTGATCCCCAGATCGCGCACGAGACTGTCGAGAAATTCTCTTGAATCTTGTCCCGTCTGGAACAAGAACGCGGTTCTCGTCGAGTCCTGAAGCGACTCCAGCAGACGGAACAGCAACGTAGTCTTTCCCATGCCGGGTTTGGCGACCAGCGCTGAAAAGCCGCGCCGTTCTTCGATCGCGTAGTAAAGGGCGGCAAGCGCTTCGCGATGTCCTGCCGTGAAATAGAGAAATCGCGGGTCAGGCGTTACGCCGAAAGGTTGATCGTCAAGTCCGAAGAACTTCAGGAGCATATTGAAAAATCCAACGGGTTAATTTGCGTCACGGTGAATGTCACACTGTTCAACCTCCACCGCCACGGATCGTCCCAGCAACTCCACCGAAAGCACTAACCGAAAGCTGTCTTTCCATCTCTGCAGAATTCCTTCGACTCCCGTCAGCGGACCGGATTTGACGCGAACTTTGTGTCCTTCCTTCAAGAACGGATGCGGCTCCACTCTTTGGGAACTTGCCGCTGCGAGCCGGATGGCGCTGATCTCGTTCTCTGGCACGATGGCCGGCGCGTTTCCGAACGAAACGATCGCACACACCCCGGGGGTGGAGAGCAAATCTATTCTTCGATCCAAGCCATTTGCGAAAAATAAATAACCCGGAAAAAGTGGAATCGTTACCTCTTTCTTGCGGTCTTTCCAGCGGTGAACTTCCGCGTAGGTTGGGCAAAAGACCTCGAATCCCCTTTCTGCCAGGATGTCTGTTACATATTTTTCGTGCTGATGCTTGGTGTGCAGCGCGTGCCAAACCATCGGTTCAGCGCGAAAACCGGTTCGTTCACCATTCCCGTACATAGCTTCGCCCTTTGACTTACAGCTCCGTGCAATTCACACGAATCCTGCAGCGCTGGCCCCTCCAAAATTGTTTTTTGCCGCTTAGGCGGCAAATATCACGCAGGGCTACTGTTTTCTCTCTGCCTGAACTTCGCTCTCAGCCATTTTCCTTTTTAACAAAGTCTTGGCAGAGGAGATCGCAAAACCCCATTGCGGTTCTTGCCCCGGCGGCACATCTACCCGGATCACTTCGCCCGTCATTTCCATACGCAGCGCTGCCGCTCCCACTTGCCAGGCTGGCAGTTGAATCGCAACGTCGATCGAAGCGCCCACCGGGGGCAACGCGTTCGTCAGCACGAACGCCCCAGCTTCGCTAATGTCGCGGCTGCGCCCTTCGCCTTCACCCATCACCAGATTTCTGGCCGACCATTGGTACCTCACTTCTGCCACCAACGGATAGCGGAGGTGACGTCGCCGCAAGGATCTCGATGCCTCTTTGGCTGACGGAATATTGGTAAATGGCTCTGATGTAGTAACCAATTTCATGTCTCTGCTGCCTGGCGGCTGAGTTGAAGCTAAGTTACCCATGCAGGCTATGCGCAGCGCCAAAAGCAGACAAGAAGCAGATTGTCACTTTCGTGATGGATATCGGCACCTCATCCGGAAGAGTGAACTTCCGTCTGTTCGCGGCGCGGAAGGATCGCCACCTCCGCCTGGAGACAATTGTTTCCATGACCAGGAACAATAGACCCTATCGGTAGGTCCTTGACTTTGGCATTCGGAGTGCACAAAAAGTGAGGTGGATCGGCTGAAAAAATTCTTTGGTTGGCCGATTTCGACGATTGCGATGGACGTGCTGAATAATTTTAATTCATTGCATTAAAAAAGGATAAAACTACGGGATGTCACTTACCTCATACCATGTACAGCAAAATTGCCGCTCTCTTGCGCATGTCACGGTGCGTGAAGACTTTACGTGTTGCAGTGCAAAAAAGATGCGGCCAAAAAACTACAGGGAATACCCGAATCCATATTTTCCCATTTGTTGTAGACTGTTCTTGTAGTCAGCGTTAGCTATCATTCGCCCCCGGTCCTCAGAGAAGTTCACTATCAGCCAAGTCCCGGCTACACCCAATCAAGGTTAGGTCATGACCGCGAGAGATAACGAGCGTGAAAGTGTGATTTCTGTTTTGCTGGCTGAGTCTTGCGCTATGAATTGCGAACTCATGGCCACGGCTTTGGAGCGCGACCGCTCCGGATTAAGCGTAGTTGCTTCCGCCACCGACATCAATGATGTTCTGAATTCTTATCCTGCTGTCTCGCCAGACGTCTGCATCGTGGCAGCAAATCTGAAAGATGGCGTCTCATCCGGTTTCAAAGCTACTCAGGAGCTTCGAACTCAGTTTCCGGACGCTCGGGTGATCCTCTTGCTGGATATGGAGCAGAACCAGGCCGTGGTGAATGCGTTTCGCGCGGGCGCGGCAGGTATTTTTTCGCGCGAGGAGTCGTTTGAAGTTCTCTTCAAGTGCATTCAGCGGGTTCACCAAGGCCAGCTCTGGCTTAGCAATCGGCAGGTTCAATATCTCGTCGATTCTCTCAAAGACTTTCCTTCTCCAATCACGGATGCGAGAGGCACGCAATTGCTTACGAAGCGGGAACAGGGACTGGTTCATCTTGTTGCCGAAGGCCGAACAAACAAGGAAATTTCCCGCGAGCTGAGTCTCAGCGAGCATACAGTTCGAAATTATCTTTTCCGCATTTTTAACAAACTCGGCACTTCAAACCGTCTTGAGCTTGCCCTCTATGCCATCAATCACGGGCAAACCTCCCTGATTGGCGTGTATGTCGGTGCGATGATGCGACGATGTTAAAGACGTTTTGAGCGCAAAAGGAAAAAGGCGGGCTGGGCGTCTGCAGTTTTCTAGGGTAAGTTCTTTGGTTTCTTCAATTGGCGGAGCCGACGCGATACCCAATTGGCTACCGAAGAAAACCCAGAGAAAACCACTAAGGCTACAGAACTATTGCCACTTAGCGATATTCAGCGGTTCTTCGGACACCGGAATAATGCTTCATTCCGGCAACAGTTGGCAAGAGTTACCCGTTTGACGGAGATGCCATCAACCGACTTCGCGCCATCTTTTCCAAGGTCTGCGTCGATTTCGAGGCAGAACTGGTGGAGCTGGACGGCGAAGACAGCCACGTTCACCTGCTGGTGAACTATCCATCCAAACACTCGATATCTACTTTGGTGAACAGCTTGAAAGGCGTTTCGAGCAGAATGCTTCGCCGCGAACGACCAGACCTGAGGCGTCGCTATTGCAAAGGCGTTCTGTGGTCGCCGTCGTATTTTGCCGCCAGTTGTGGTGGTGCTCCGATGGGCATCCTCAAGGCCTACATCGAGCAGCAAAAGACGCCGCTGTAACAGTTAACGGGGGCTTATATCCCCGCCCTGCAGGGCGAGGTTTTAC
>WNFO01002347.1_pt1 | contig 23079 bp, 15 predicted proteins | sample 5400251 | NCBI WGS metagenome assembly WNFO01 (sample SAMN13153354, study PRJNA577476) | soil metagenome | isolation source: 100 cm saprolite under Madrone tree | place: USA:California | collected 2016-06-14
GCGTTGCTTCTCTGGTGGCCATGCTTTCGCTCGGCGTCGGACTGCAAACACTGGCTTCGCAGCGCCTCACACGTTCGGGTCTTTTCGACGCCGTGTTCGTTACATCGCAACGGAATTTTCGCGGCTCGGGGCGGCCTCCATCGACAGAGTCAGCGCCCAAAAAGGACTCCCGCCCTCTCGACGAGGACGCGCGTCAGCAACTGAGCAAGCTTTCCAACGTCACGGAAGTCTATCCGCAAATCCGATTCGTCACCGGCGTGCGGTACGCCGGCAAGTCGGAATCGACTGCCGTTCTCGGCCTTCCTGATTCTTCGCGCTCCAGCGGCGCTTTTGAAGGCATGACCGGCGCGTTTTTTTCGTCGCCAACCGCCGAGGAAGCTATCCTGCAAATCGAGTTCGCAAAAACGCTTTCGGACCAGCCTGCATCGCTCGTCGGCAAGGAATTGACTCTGCACTATGCGGAACGCTCGGCCCTTCCAAAAAATGCCAGTGACGAAGACATTCTCGACAGCATGATGGCCTCGGGCACGCCGGGCGGCATTTCGATTGTCCCGCGCGAAAAGAATCTTCGCATCGTTGGCGTCATCGAATCAGATCCTTCCGCGGGCATTGGCGGATTCGGCGGCGCGCGCGTTTATCTTCCGCTCAAAACAGCTGAACAGCTCCATGTTGCTCAGCCGGATGATTTGCAAGCCTTTCTCTCTGGTAATTCTGCGAAGCCTTCCTACATGGCATTGACCGTGCGTGTTCATTCGCCCAAGGACGTGCCGCAAGTCGAAGCGGCCATCAAGCAATTGGGATTCGCGACTTTTTCTTTGCTGGATGCCACCAAAAGCCTCCGGCTAGTTTTCACCGTTTTCGATCTCTTCCTGGGCCTGTTTGGCAGCCTAGCGCTCACCGTCGCTTCTCTCGGCATCATCAACACTTTAGTGATGGCCATCCTCGAACGCCGCCGCGAAATCGGCATCTTGAAAGCGCTTGGCGCCACTGACCGCGACGTGGGCAGCCTCTTCTTCGCCGAAGCTGGCGTCATGGGGTTGTTCGGCGGCTTCTTCGGTGTCGCTCTTGGCTGGCTGATCGGGTCCGCGCTGACTTGGGGCACCACCATCTATCTTCATCGCCAGAATTTGCCCGGCGTGAAAATTTCTTACGTTCCCTGGTGGCTGGCGCTCAGCGCCATTGGCTTCGCTATCATCGTCAGCCTCGTCGCCGGACTCTACCCCGCGGTCCGCGCGGCTCGCCTCAACCCCGTCGACGCCCTCCGCTACGAGTGAACTCCAACCGCACTCGATCCCGGGAACGCTAACGTGTCGCACGGCTAATCAAGCCGATGGCGCGCGCCGCCGCCGTTCTGTATAAAATAGAGGTGCGCCGAAATTTAAAGGATAACCATGGAGACCGCTTACATCTGCGACGCCATCCGAACGCCTTTCGGGCGATACGGCGGAGCGCTTGCCTCGATTCGCACCGATGATCTCGCGGCGATTCCCCTCAAGGCCCTTGTCGAGCGTAATGCGGGTGTCGACTGGAGCGCTCTCGACGATGTCGTCTACGGCTGCGCTAACCAGGCCGGCGAAGACAATCGCAACGTTGCCCGCATGGCGCTCTTGCTCGCGGGCTTGCCGAAGGAAGTTCCGGGCAGCACGGTTAACCGCCTTTGCGGTTCAAGCATGGACGCCATCGCATGTGCTGCTCGTGCTATCAAGAGCAGCGAGACCGATCTGATGGTTGCCGGCGGCGTCGAGAGCATGTCGCGAGCGCCCTTTGTTGTCGCCAAGGCCGACAGCGCCTATTCGCGCTCCATGAAAATGGAAGATACCACGCTCGGCTGGCGATTCATCAATCCATTGATGAAAGCAAAGTATGGTGTTGAATCCATGCCGGAAACCGGCGAAAACGTGGCCGAAGAATTTCACATTGGGCGCAAAGATCAGGATCTTTTTGCGCTCAGGAGCCAGCAGCGCGCCGCTGACGCCCTCCGGAACTGTAGATTCAAGCAGGAAATTGTGGCTGTGCCCATCCCGCAAAGGAAGGGTGACCCCATTCTTTTTTGTGAAGATGAGCATCCTCGGCCGGACACCACCCTGGAAGCGCTGTCGAAGCTGAAACCGGTCGTGAAACCGAACGGCACGATCACCGCCGGAAACGCTTCGGGAGTGAACGACGGAGCTTGTGCATTGCTCTTGTCCTCAGAAGCGGCGTTGAAACGCCACGGATTGACGCCAAGGGCCCGCGTCGTCGCCGCGGCGGCCGCCGGCGTTGCTCCGCGAATCATGGGCATGGGACCAACGCCCGCTACGCGCAAAGTTCTGGCCAAAGCGGGATTGTCACTCGGCCAAATGGACGTTGTGGAGTTGAATGAAGCCTTCGCGTCACAGGCGTTGGCAGTGCTGCGCGAGTTGAAAATTCCAGACGACGCGACGCACGTCAATCCCAACGGTGGTGCGATTGCTATCGGGCACCCTTTGGGCGCTAGCGGCGCGCGGCTGATAACCACCGCGCTCTATCAGCTCTTGGGCACCAACGGCAGATATGCGCTTTGCACCATGTGCATCGGTGTGGGTCAAGGAATTGCCTTGATTCTGGAACGCGTCTAGCTTCGCTGGGAAGGCAACCGTTTCCACTCCTGGTTTCGCAGCGCGCCGCGGTAAAATTCCTGCGGGAGAGAAATACTCAAAATGCCCGTCCTCAAATCTGGAGATGCCCGCATCCATTACGCGTTGGAAGGTCAGAGCGGAAAACCCGTACTGGTGTTCTCGAATTCCCTCGGTACGAATTACTCCATGTGGAACCCTCAGGTCCACGAGTTTCGTAAGAAGTTCCGGTGCCTGCGTTACGACACCAGAGGTCACGGACAATCCTCAGTCACGCCTGGCCCTTATTCGATCGAGCAGCTCGGCAAAGATGTCATTGCGCTGCTGGATGCGTTGGATTTGGACCGTGTCCATTTCTGCGGGCTATCGATGGGCGGCATGATTGGCATGTGGCTGGGAGCGAACGCGCCGGAAAGGTTGCACGAACTCATACTCTGTAACACCGGCGCCAAGATTGGAACTACGGAAGCCTGGAATGCGCGCATCGAGGCCGTTCAAAAAAACGGCATGAAATCGGTCTCTTCGGCGGTCGTCGATCGCTGGTTTACGCCCGCTTTCCGCCAGAAGTCGCCGGCAACCATCTCAAATACTCTCAAAATGCTCGAAGAGACAAACCAAGAGGGCTACGCCGCCTGTTGCACCGCCGTTCGTGATTTCGATTTCCGCGAGCAATTAGGCAAGATTGGCAAACCCACTCTTGTGATTGCGGGAGCGCATGATCCCGCGACACCCCCGGCGGACGGACGTTTTCTTGCTCAGCACATTCCAGGCGCTCGATATGCCGAGCTGAACGCCGCGCATCTTTCCAACATCGAAGATCAAGAAAGATTCAACACTGAGCTTGCCGCGTTTCTGAACTCCTAAGGAGGACAACCGGGCGTGGGCATCCATCCCATCCGGTCACCGCCTGAATTCTATTTAAGAATCGCGAGGCGTTTCCGCGCCTCCGTAGCCAGCGGATCGCCCGCTCCTCTTTCTCTAATAAGGAGGAACGTCTTGTACGATTCCGCCGCCCCTGGACTCTTGAGGCCTTCACGGGCGCGGCCTTGGTAATAATAAACTGCCGGTAAATAGTGATAGCTCGGCACGTCGTCCAAAAAAATAGAAGTTGCTTCGCCGCGACGCTTGAGGCACACATCCAATTCTGAGGATGCTTCGGTGAACGCCCCTGCATCGAGATACGCACGCCCGAGATCGAAATGCCCAAGCCAGGTGTCGCCAAGTTTTTGCGCTTGCTGGAAAACGTTCACGGCTTCGCGGGCATTTCCTTTCTTGAGCTGTGCTTCACCAGCAATCAGTTTTGCGTAAATCTGCGGTTCCGTTTCCATACGCTGCCCAAGTGGACCGGCAAGCGCCAAAGCGCGCGGTTCCTGTCCCGCGGCTAGATAAACCTGCGCGACGCGGTACAAAATCCCCTCATCCTTGCTTGTCGCTGCGCTTGCAGCCGTTGCCAGCGCTTCACCTGGTTTGCCCAGCGCGAGTTGTGTCTCCGCCAGCGTGGCCTGATTGAATGCCGCCGAGTCCGTATCCTTGTCCGCCTGATTTTCAATAATCACCTTATGCAGTATCGCAACAGCATCCGGGAGCCGTCCTTCATAAATCGCCAGGTCCGCAAGCCCCGTCGCGGCCATCGAAGCCCCCCGGGGACTCATATCATTCAATCTGCCGTATTCCTTCTGCGCTTCTTCTAGATGTCCCGCGGCCAATTTCGCGAGCGCCAGCGTTCGCACGCCAACTTCGAACTTTGGATTCTCCTTCAATACCCGCTGCGCCTCGGCCGCGGCGGCATCAAAGTCTCCCGCGTAAAGGGCGTACAGCGAAAGATTGCTCCGCTGCTGCACGCTTTGCGGCATGATCTCGATCGCCCGTTTCTGTTCCTCGAGCGCCTTCGTCATGTCCCTTTGATAAAAATATGCCAGGGCCAGATTCGCGTGCCCTGCTGTGTCTGAGGGGTATTGCTTCACCAATGCCGTCAGTTCTTCGATGGCCTTCGGTTGATTTCTCATCAGAAGGTAATAGCCGCTGCGTGTCCGGTATTTTTCGCGATCGGTCATCCGGTCGATTCGCGACAGGGCCGCTTGATAGTTTTTTTCCGCCTCCTGCCGCTTCCCGATATTCGCGTCCATGGCCGCCAATCCGGCATAAGCCCGGCCAAGCTCCGGATCGAGTTCTACGGCCAGATTGTAGGCAGCCATCGCATCGTCCCACTTGCCCGTTTGCTGGAGATCCTGGCCCATCGCGTAGGCATGCGCGGCTTCCAGCGAAGCTGCTGTAAATGTCTCGGCGGCTGATCGTTGCGCGGACTCCGGTGTCGTATCCCCCAGACCTGTGCGGATTCGCTCGGCCAGCTTGCCTGCCGCGGCAAGAACCTCCTGTTTGTTAGACGCCTTCTGCTGTTCCTGAACAATGGCCTTGCCCGTTGCGGTATCCATGCTCGTTACGGCGACCGTGTAGCCGCTTCCCTCTTGCACGATTGATCCGCTCACCACCACATTTACGCCCTCGCGCACCGCCACAAGCTGAGCGAGCGAAGCATCCATATGCGTGGTTCCAGGTTGCAGCCTCGCGGCCACCTTTTTTGCTTGCCCTCGATTGTAGGAAGAAATGAACGGCGCCCCTTCGAGCGCGATGCCCAGCATGGGCTCCAGCGTTCCATCAAAGACCGCGTCGCCTGTTTTATTGTCGAAATCGGCGATCAGCAATGTCACGGGTGCATGCGGCGCGGCAGGCGGAGAATTGAATTTTGGCCGCAGTACGACTCCTGCCGCAACTAAAACAGCCACCAAGCTCACTGCAATCCATTTTGCATATCCGGGCAGCACGCCGAGTCTCACAACAGTGACCCGCGTTCCCGTGCCTGGCCCCTGCCAGTCTTCGATGGCATGTAATAACTCGGTGGCGCTGGCAAATCGTTTTTGTGGATCAATCTCCAGGCATTTCTTGACGATTTCGCTCAGGGGCTGAGGAATGGCCTTGTCCAACTCCCCCAGCGGACGGGCCGGCTCGCTGGTGCGCTTCCAGAGTTTGCCCATCGTCGTGTCCGCGATATAGGGCGACTGCCCGCTGAGAATTTCGTAAAAAATAATTCCTATCGCAAACAGATCCGAACGTGCGTCGACTGTCTGCCCTTTCGCTTGCTCCGGCGACATGTAATCCGGCGTGCCAATCAGCGCGCCCGTCTGCGTCATGCTGGAAGTAAGCGTTGAGCGGGCGATGCCGAAATCCATCACGTACACCCGCCCGGTCTTGTCCAGCATGATGTTTTGCGGTTTCAAATCCCGGTGAATGACGCCCTCGGCATGCGCCACTTCGAGGGCACGGCAAACCTGTGCGATGATTTTCGCTGCGTCGGCGGGTTCTAGTCTTTTCTTTTGCTTGAGGAGACCCTGTAAATCTTGGCCCTCAATGTACTCCATGGTGATGAACTTGATCCCGTCGGCCTGCCCCAAGTCAAAGATACGAATCACATTCTTGTGCGTGATCTGCCGCGCCAGGATTAGTTCCTGTTTGAATCTCCTCAGGATTTCAGGATTGGCGGCCATGTCTCCGCGAATCACCTTCAGCGCTACCTGGCGCTCCAACTCGCGGTCATGCGCCTGATAGACGGCCCCCATTCCGCCTTGCCCCAATAAGCGTATGATTTCGTATCTCTCCCCTAGAATTGTGCCAGGAGTGAGCGGCTTCAGCGCCGTGGCAACAACCACATCGCTGGCGGGGACAGACCACCCTCGCAATCCGGTTCCAATCGTTTGGTCGCTAAAGGGAAGCGGCGTCGAGCACTCTTCGCATTGAACTAGCTCTTCCGCGTTGGTGTGGCTACAAGCTGGGCAAACCATGCGCTTCACACCCTGGGTGCGTGACCGCTTTAATTATCTAACTTTTGCCAAGAAAAGCAAGCGTTTGAATGACTTACGCCGCCCTGCAGGTATTTTACCCGACAAACGAAAGGCGAACGCCGAAGGCAGTCCTTCTTTGCAAGGTATCTCATCTTGAATCTCGAACATCGTTTGAATACTGCTAAGGATACGTCTATTTCCAATTTTCCTGGCCCTCGACGATCGTGATGTAGCGATTTATCGGGAGGCCTATAAAACGCTGCGCCGGGCCTCCGGGCATCGGCCATTTCACTTCAAGCCAGTCGATCTTCACCCGTTTGCCCAGCCCCAGCACCATTCGAGGATCATGCGAAGAAAGATAGCTTCCACCACCTACTTTCATCTGGTGCCGCTTCAAATCCCCTGCTTGATACGTAATTTGCGCTCCGATTGCGTCCGGATTGCACTTCTTTCCCACGAGTTTCACGCCCAGCCAGTGGTTTTGTTTCCCCGCATTGTTACGGAGCAGCAGCGGCGCTCCGTCGTTCACGGAAACAAGAACATCCACCGAGCCATCGTTATCGAAGTCTCCAAGCGCCAGGCCGCGTGCCGAGAGTTGCCGAGCGAAGAGAGGTCCACATTCCGCGCTGATATTCTTGAGCCCCGTACCCGTGTTTTGAAAAAGAAGCATTGGCTCACTGTAAGTGACCCCAGGATTGATCATATCGATGAGATCGTCCGGATGTCCGTTGACGACAAACAAATCCAAGTTTCCATCGTTGTCGTAATCGAAGAATTTCACTCCCCAGCCGCTCATCATTTGACTCGCCCGCGCCACACCCAGAGGTGAAGCCCTGTCCTCGAAGGATTCATCGTGTTTGTTCTTATACAGACCGTAGAATTCGTGATCCAAATTTGTGACGAACAGATCCATCCAGCCGTCCTGGTCAAAATCAACGGAATCCACACCCATTCCGGAACGAGCTTTGCCTCCCGGCCCATAGGCTACGCCCGCGGTGAAGCCGATTTCTTCAAAGCGTTTTCCGCCGCGATTCGCGAAAATAAAATTGGCAGTTGTGTCGTTGGCGACGAAGAGATCGAGGAAGCTATCGTTGTTGATGTCCGTGGCGACGACACCCCAGGCTTTGCCCGGATTGCTAGCGATTCCCATTTGTTGGCTGACGTCCGTGAAGGTGCCGTCACCGTTGTTGTGGAAGAGCCAACTCGACATGGGATCGAAGATACGGGGGTAGCAGTATTCATTGATGCCAGCGAGGGCAGGTATGTTCGGAGCGTTGCCAAACCATACCGCGCTGGAGGCCCACCCCGGAGCGGCCACACCTGATTTTGCGGTGACGTCTGTAAACGTGCTGTCCCCATTGTTGCGATACAGGATACTGCGGCCATATTGGGTCACATAGAGATCTGGAAAACCATCGCCATTGTAGTCACCGACAGCGACGCCCATTCCGTATCCGCCTCCGGGGACGCCCGCCTTTTCCGTAACATCCGTGAACGTGCCGTCGCGATTGTTGCGGTAAAGCGCGTTACGTAGTGGTTTGGGCGGATTCCAGAAGTCACAGGGACCACTGTTGACCAGATAAATGTCCATCCAGCCATCGTTGTCGAAGTCGAAGAAAGCGCACCCAGCGCCAGTGGATTCGGGCAGGTACTTTTGCGGTGATCTGCCGCTAGCGTGAACGAAACTGATTCCGGAAGAGAGCACTTCGGAGAAAGGAAAGGTCTGGCTGAGATTATCGACGCCGCGAGTCAACGCGGGCAACGCAGCCGCGGCCGCGGACCTCACGAGGGCGTGCAGGAAATCTCGACGGGGCAGGACACCCGTCGGCTTAGACGTAAGTGGTGCCATTATTCTTGGTGTGTGGATAGTTCTCATCTCAGTTCAGGGGTGGGAAGAGTCGCGGAAAGCTGGGCGACCAAACCTTTGGAGATCTAACTGGTCCCGGCCTTCCTCGATCAGGTAGAACTTATCGGCGTCAACATGGCGAAAGACTTGCTTTTGGCCACTTGGCCACCTGATCTCGACGACATCGGCACGCGTCGCTTTTCCCAGACCGAAATTTGCGCGCAGATCGCTCTGCGAAAGATAGCTGCCTCCTCCGGCTATCTCACGGATTTGTGATAGGCCACCGGCTAGCACGCGGATTCGGGCGCCCATGGCGTCCCGATTGCTTCTTGTACCTACTAGTTTAAAGTTGAGGAAGTGATTGCCGTTGCCGCCGCTGTTGTGCAGCAACAAAGGAGGGTCTCCGTTATTGCCCACGACTAAATCCATGAACCCATCATTGTCGAAGTCGGCGAACGCTACACCTCGTCCAACGTACGGCGTGTGGAATCCGCTGCCGGCGGCCTTCGTCGTTTCCACAAACTTCCCATTGCCCTCGTTGTGGAATAAAGAGTTGATTTGCTTGAAGTGTGTACCCGGTGAGGCTTGCTCGACCTCTGGGTAAACATGCCCGTTCGCGATAAAGAGGTCGAGCCAACCGTCATTGTCGTAGTCGAAAAAGCCTCCACCGAAGCTGAGAATATCTTTTGTGGGACCGGTGATGCCTGCCTTATCGCTAACTTCTTCAAAGGCACCCTTTCCGTCGTTGTGCCAGACATGGTCAGACGCTTTCTGAAAATCAGAGATATAAAGATCGAGCCAGCCATCGTTGTCGTAATCGCCAAGCGAGATACACATGGCAGCCATGGTACTGCCGCGTGCAGTGAGGGCCATGCCGCTGAGGAGCCCAATTTCATTAAAAGTACCATTGTGTTCATTATGGTAGAGATAGGCATTCAGTCCGTCGTTGGCCACGAACAGGTCAGGCCAGCCGTCATCATCGTAGTCAGCGGCTCCCACCGAGAGATTCTTGCCTTCTGGTTGGTAGATCCCAGCTGCCGACGTTACGTCAGTGAAGGTTCCGTCGCCGTTGTTGCGATAGAGAATGTCAGCAGTCCCTTTGTAAATGCTGGGTGGACAATTGGTGCGTACTTCTAAGAAGTCACAGTAGCGCGGGCGGTCCGGGCCCAAGGCAACGTACCCACCCACATACAGATCAAGGCGACCATCACGATCGTAATCAAAGAATGTGGCGCCGCTATGAAAGAGAGTGCCGGATTGCGTGCCTGCCACTCCGGCCTTGTCGGTGACATCGGTGAACGTCCCGTTTCCGTTGTTGTGGTATAGAACGTTGCGGCCATATTGGGTCACATACAGATCGGGAAAACCGTCGTTGTCGTAATCCCCCCACACGCAACCAAGACCATAGCCAGTGCCGGGAACAGCGGCCTTTTCGGTAACATCAGTAAACGTTCCGTCCCCATTGTTGCGATAAAGTGCGTTGCGTACAGAAATGCCGCGGCCGTAGAGATCCCGGCCGTTCACGAAGTATATGTCCTGGAAGCCGTCACCGTCGAAATCCGCAACGCAGACGCCAGGGCCGAAGACCTCCCGGATGATCGCGATGCCGTTGTTTCCCCTGAAATGGACGAATTTGATCCCGGCTGACGCTGTAGTATTTGTAAATTGTATCGAGGCCGGTCGCGAACCCTGCGCGTGAAGGGAAGGAGCCGAACGCAGCGCAGTGACTAGGAGCAATAGCAAGAGCACTGGCAAGAAAATGATAGCGCCCAGCCAAGAACGCTGCTGGGCGCTTCTCAATGAACTCGGCTTTCCTGTATTCTCCAATTTCCTCTTCTGCGCTTGTAAACCGCCATCTCGCAACCGTCCTCGTTCCAGTGGCTTTATTTGGGAGGCTCCGGCTTTTGCTCTACCTGCTCCGGAGACTGCTGCTTCAGAAGAGCGTCCGCTGCCCTTCGCCTTACTTGTTCGAGGTTTGCGGCCGTCTGCCTCTGTAGTGCTGCTTCCCGGTTGGCATCTTCCCTGCGTCCTACTCCGGTGTAGGCCAGTGCCAATTGGAAATGACCAGACGGGCTGTCCGGCGCGAGCTTTTCGTAGCTCTCCAGGGGCGGAATTGCTTCTGCGAAACGCTTGGTCGTGACTAACACCGTACCCAGCCCCAAGTACGCCTCAGCAAAAGTCGTGTCCAGTTTCGTCGCGCGGGAGTAATGATGAATCGCCGCCGAAAGATCATTGGCGCCTTTCGCCAATTCCCCCAGTACGTATTCAGCACTCGCGTTCTTCGGATCGATTTCGAGTTCCTCCTCAAACTGCTTTTTCGCTTGTTCAACAACCTCGGAGGAAGGCTGGGGTCTGGAAATCAGCGCACGGCCTAGACGGGCATGAATGCCGGGCAAAAATGGGTTGATTTCCAGAATTCTTCGATACTCGGCGGCCGCCTCGTCCCATTTCCCTTGTGCTTCGAGCGCCTCGGCGTTGAGTTCGTGAACCTGATAAGAAAAGGGCGCTTCGCGCATCAAGTCCTGAGAACTAAGGAGGGATAGATCCGAAAAGGCATGGGTAACCACGTAGAGCACTTCAGGATCGCGGGCGAATTCGCGCACGAGAACTTCTACGAAGGCCAGCGACTCATACGCAGTATTGTGTGTCATGGCGCAGTGTACGCCATCGAGTCCTACCCTTTTCTTCAGGTCCTTGTCCGCAATCTGGCGGATGGCCTTCTTTAATAGTGGCAGCGCCTCTGCACAGTGACCACTCTCCGCAAGACTTACAGCCCGTTCGGCCGCTCCTGCTCCACCAGAAGTGGAAGTTTGTTTCGCGACTTGAGAGGAAGATACTACGGGGGCTAGTAAGAAAAAAAAAGAGGGAACAAACAAATGGAAGAGCGTCGCCATCGGCAAATTATACATGGAAACAGGGTTCTACAGCGCAGAGGACCAAAGTTTTCTGCGACTGACGCCGCCGTCCGCGGGTTCCGAAAGGATTTGTCCGTACCCGTGGAGGATTCAATTCGGATAAGGAGCGTTTGGCTTAACAATGCGAATCCAGTGATCCGTGAACGTGGAGTGCAAATCAGGAGGTTCCACCCTTGGCATGTGGCAGCTCACACAATTTTTTGTGCTCACCGGGCAGGCAGCTGGGTGGCTCGGCGTCCTTTTCGCACGTGTCTTCACAACATGGCATTCAAGGCAATTTGCATCATAAGAGCCCAGATCGTGCACGAGAGGGCTGTGGGGGTCATGGCAAGCAATGCATGTAATCCGGGCGTCTTCTTTCTTCCAGCACCGGCTGTTCTCCAGGCGGTAGGGAGCAAACCGCACGTTGTACACTCCAATTCCGATCAGATGGTTTTGGACTACATCTTCCCAAGTGCGGTGGCAGGCGCCGCAAAAATCAACAGAATCCACCGGCTCCAGCAGGAGTGGATTCAAAATCAAGCCTGAACCGAACTTCTCTTTCCCTGCCCTCGCCGCTGCCACATGCTTTGCACCCGGCCCGTGACACGCTTCGCAAGTCACACCGGGAGAGGCGGCGCTCGGATCAAAATGTTTTTCCGTCGTGGATGCTGTCATATGGCAGCTGAAGCATTTGTGCACCTCCTCAGGCGACATTTTCCGTCCGGCCGCATCTTCCATGCTCTTGGGTTCGGCCCTTGGTTGCCCGGGGGTGATATCGAGCGACTGTCGGGCGGCATAGTAGCTCATATGGCTTTCGTAGAAGCTATCATCCCGCTCGTAGATATAGGTTTGCCCCATATGTGCCGAGCCGAACGCCCAGTGCAGTTCCACGCTATGAGAAGACGTTTCGCGCTGCACCGTTAAAATACTTTTGCCACCCTGGGTTAAGAGCTGATAGCCGTATGGGCCCACCTGAAACACCAATTGCTCATGGTTGCGAAGCACTTCCGAGTCCGCTGCCTGAGACGAAGCATGCGCCATGGCCGTGTTCCGCTGGGATTGCGTCTTGGCGTCGTGGCAATCCGCGCATACATCCGTGCCCACATACTCATCTCTGCGAGCATCACCTTTTGTCGGCCACCAACCCGAAGCTTGGACGCGGAGTTGCGTGGGCAAGGAGATGCCACTCGGTGCTGGAGTCTGTGCCCAAGTTGCGCAACAGTACGCAACAATTGGAATGAGAGTTGAAACAAAACACTGGGCGTGCGTAAAGTATGAAACAAAGCCGCGGCATCGGGGCCTGCTTTTGACATCTCGGCACCGATGCAGGGCACGTGAACAAATGCTCGAGACATTCAGGGCATGATGTCTCAGGATCTCGTGAATATTGCGATTCTTCACCACGTTGTTCAGTTTGGAGGCGCCTGGTATTAGGAATGAAATTCCCGAGTCTTCGTCGTTTCTCCTGGACGGCGAGATCTATTTGTTAAGTTGTTCCTCCAATTGTGACAAATACTGTTTCACCATGGCCATGTCAGCCGGATCGGTAACAAACTTGAGATACTCCCGCAACTGGGCAGCTTCCTTCGCGGGGTCCCCTTTTGCCTCGTAGATTTGAGCAAGCAAGAAGTGCACCCGAGGGTCGTTATTGTTCTTATCAATCTCCAAGGCCCTTAAAGCGCCCTTTTCCGCTTCAGATAACTTATGAAGATTCAGGTTGGCCGCTGCATTATACCCATAAGCGACTGCATTGTTCGTTGGCTCAAGCTCGAGAGCGCGGCTACTCAACTGCAATGCTTGGTCCCATTCTTGTGTACGCACAGCAATATCCGTCAGGCAAAGGTAAGGCGGCAGATAACCGGGATCAGCGGTCAACGCTTGGGAGCAGGCGTCGCGAGCTTCCTCCGGTTTTTGCCGTGCGGCGAGTATCTGCCCCAGGGTGACCCAAGCGGCGGGATACTTTGGGTCGCGTTGAACCGCGCGACGCAAATGTTCTTCGGCTTCGCCTATTTTCCCGTCTTTCAGCGCCGCGCAAGCTGCACCATATTCCTTCTTGGCCTTTGCTGCGGCTTGTAAATTCGCCATCGGCACTGTAGGACTTCGCACTCCGTTTAGCGGAGGAAGGAAGCATGCGCCCTCTTCACCGCTTTTCCGCGAAACGGGGGCTAAACCGTTTTCGAAAGCAAGGCGAGTCTGGTCAAATGTCGCCGGTTGCGGACGTGGCTGCGGCTGCGGAGGATTGGGGGCCGGTGTTGGATGAGAACCTCCTGAAGATTGCGCAAACGCGGTTGTGCCGGTCAAGCTAAGTGCTGGCGTCAAGAGTAAACTCAGAACGACTGCGGCGTAGATCCGCGGAGTGCAAGAGAGCCTGTTTCCCGGCTCTCCTCTTATCGCATCATTGCTTTGAGTTCGAACTCTCATACAGAAGCCCTTACTCAGACAGATGGTAGCGCTCTATTGCGAAGCGGCCAACTGTTTCTTTTGCACTTTCAGGGGCCGTCTAAAAAAACGGCAGGCGCCGAAGCGCCTGCCGTTTCTGGGCCGAGGGGTTGGTTAGAAAAGGAACTTCAGAGCGAATTGGATTTGTCGCGAACTTTGCGAACCAGTGATGTTCCCAAAGTTCGGGTTCCCGCTCGACAGTCCCCCTGTAACGGGAGTTCCCGGATCAAACGAACCACCGGCAGGCCCTCCGGAGAAGGTCCAGACGGGATGGTTGAAGGCGTTCAACGCCTCCATCCGGAACTGCAGTCTCTTAGATTCAGTAATGAGGAAGTCCTTGTGGAGGCTCAGGTCCACGTTAGAGTAATGCGGACCACGAATATTGCCAACCGAGCAAGTTCCGAAAGAGTTCGATGGATGCGAAACGTTACTTGGGTCAAACCACTGTATGTACGCTGGCGTTGAGGAAGTGGCGGGGATAACCTTGTCCACCACGTTTATCGGTCCGTTGCAGTTTGGCCGGGCACTCAGGAAGTAGTTGCCGATCCCATTCGTATTTGAGGGATCGCCATTGAATGCGCCCCACCCTCCAAACTCATTCAGAGTCAGAGCGTTACCAGTATGGAAGGTAATGATTCCTCCGATCTCCCAGTTTCCGATGATCTGATTGAGTACTGGACTTATGTCCTTGCCAAACTTCTTCCCGCGGCCGACCGGAAGTTCATAGGTCACGTAGCTGGTAAGGATGTGCGTTTGATCAAAGAAGCAAGGTCCCCAGTCCGAGCGGCCATCGTACGCGTTCTGCCAGCCAGGCTGCCCACCGGAGCTGGTTGCATTCGTGCTGCCCCAGCCCGTACCGAAGTAGCCCGGCGAATTGCTCATGCATTTCGACCAGGTATATGCGATCTGTCCTTGCAAACCATTCTCCATGCGCTTTTGCAACACGGCCTGAAGGGCATTGTATTTCTGGTCGGCATTGGACATGTTGGTTCCGGCGATCGCATTGGAACCGCCCAAAGCGGAATTGTCGGCGAAATATATGGAGTTGGTGGCATTGGCACCAGTGTTTTGCCCGCCAAGAAATGGACCGGGGACTCTGGAAACGATCAGTTCACCTGGTTTCGCAATCTTACCGGCGGCGTTCAAACCTTCCAACTGCGTGGTATCCATGAAGTTCAACAAGTGCGTACCGTGCTGGCCGACATATCCGACTTGCGCCGTAAGCGTGTTGCTGAACTGATGTTGAATGGTGAAATTCCACTGCTGGTTCATGGCAGGCCTTATGTTCTGGTCCGTAACCCTGATCCTGACTCCTTTATAGCACGCAAAGTTGGTCGCGGCGCAACTCGTCGGGGCCGCATAACCAGCTGAAAGAGTACCTCCGACTGGACCCTGCCCAATAATCCCAAACGGCGGGTTCAGCGACGGTTGTTCGTTGGCGCCACCGCCCTCGAAGAAGGAGGAGATGGCGTAACCGCCACGAATGACGGTCTTGCCGCTGAGAGCCTCAGGCGACCAGGCAAACCCGAAGCGTGGCTCCCAGTCGCCCCTTCCCAGGTAGTTGTTGTAGAGCTGCCGATGGCTGCTGGTTGCAGGGATGATCGCCCCGGTGTGAATGTCAAAGTTCACCGCGCGGTTCTTGATCTCATAAAGAGGCGTGTGGTCTTCAAACCGCATGCCGAGGTTCAAGGTCAGTGTTTTCGTGATGCGCCAGTCGTCCTGGGCGAAGGCCGCATAGAGGTTGCCTCGGTCCCCGAACTGTACGGGGTTAACATAAGCGTCTCTAACGCCCCCTGCGGCAATTCCCAAATACAAGTCTGACAAGCCGAAGCCTGTATTGCCGGGGATTCCAATCGAACCCAAGGCGCCGTTGTTCCCGTTGTATTGGTAGTTTTGGCGCAAACGAACGTACTGGAATCCAGTCTTGACGGAATGGCGATTGTGCGTCATCGACAGGTTGTCGGAGAACTGTCCCTGTGTCGTATGGAATATCTGAACAAGGTTTAGCTGTCCCAGTGAAGGAGATCCTCCCTGAAAGCCGGGAATTTGAATATTAAGCAACCCCGGAACCTGGAAGTTAGCGCCAGCGATGCCGAGCTGCTGGCCAATATTTCCAAGCGAGGATGTCTGCACGAGGTTCTGATCGAACCGGACGGCGTTGAAGCCAATCCGGGCATCGTTCAGCAGGTTGGTGCTGAAGAGATGGTTCCAGTCCACGACCGCATTTTTGACCGGCTGGTCCGCGCCCTGAGCGGAACCGGCTGCGCAGAAAAGGCATCCGCTGAAGGAAGGATTGCGCAGGTGCTCCTGCGACCAGCGCCCGAACAGATGATCCTTGGTGGAAATGATGTAGTCGATCCTTAGATCGCCCTGGTCGGTATTGATTTCGGTGCCCGAATTGTAGAAAAAGTTGTTTCCCGCTGCGACGCCGTCAATCTGTGGCAGAGGATAGAACTTCGAGGCAAGCAGATTCGCCGCCACCGGACTGATCGCGAAGCCGGCGGCTGCAAGGTTGTTGTTTGGGATTGCCTTCCCACCCGTGATTGTGCCAGCTGTGCTGAAAGTGCATGGGTTATTCGGATCGCAGACCTGATCGATAATATGACCTTGCGTGTCTCGGTCCTTGCAGATACCACCCGCGAATCCACTTGCGCACAACTGGCCAAAGTCCCCGCTACGCATCTTGGATGTCAAAAGTTGTGAGCCAGTTGCGCCAGAGTTCAAATCGCGAAGACCCTGGTAATCCGCGAAGAAGAATAGCTTGTCCTTTATGATCGGACCACCGATGGTCGCGCCGAATTCGTTGTACCTGAACTCCGGTTTGAGAATCGTGCCATCCGTGGAATGGCCAACAATGCCCCCCTCCCCCGCAACGCCTCTTGTCCATGCGTTTGAAGGAAGATTGGAATTGAACTTGTCGTTGCGAAGAAACTCAAAGACCGTTCCGTGAAAGGTGTTGGTGCCCCCCTTCGTGGAGACGCTGATGACGCCCCCCTCATAGTTGCCAAACTCCGCGGACGCGTTTTGGGTAATGATATTGAATTCTTGGATCGCATCCACGTTCGGAGTGTAACTAGTTTCGTTATTCTTATCTTCGCTGTTGAGCTGGCCGTCGAGGAAGTACTGGTTGGCCTGCTCGCGGTTGCCGTTGATGAACGGCCGACTCGAGTTGTCCAGGTTGTGCGGCTCGGAAATTCCATTTGGATCATTGGTGGTCGCGCCCGGCGAGAGCAGCGCCAACTGAAGGTAATTGCGCCCGGCCAAAGGCAGAGCCGTGACGGAATGTGAATCGATCAGTGTGCTGACTTCAGTGCTTTGGGTCTGCAGTAGCGGGGTTGCGCCGGTGACCTCGACGGTCTCCGTAACCGCTCCCACCTTCATCTGCACGTCGATGCGTGCCGTCTGGTTGAGCACCAGCGTGAACGGCGGAAAGAGAGTGGTCTGGAATCCCTTAGCCTCCACCCTGAGGCTGTAGGACCCGACGGGAATTCTCAATATATTGTATATGCCCTCGGTGTTCGTGGTTGCGGGCCACACCGTGCCGCGATCCATGTCCTTCGCCGTGACGCTGGCCCCGGCCAGCGGCGCTCCACTGGCGTCCGTGATGGTTCCTGTGATCGTCGCCGTTACATCTTGACCCCGCGCTACGTTCGCGCTGCACAACAACGCCACCATCGCCATTAAAACAAGGCCCAACCCCAAGGACTGCGTCTTTCTCATGTTCATTCCTCCGATTCGAAGCCGTTGGCTGTCCAACCGCTTCTCCTCTTGACTGGATTTCTCGACTCCCAACCTGCACCCCGGAACAGCTATATGGCCGAATGGCGTATAGCTATATAGCACCATTTTTCTGTTGTCAAGCACAAAATTGTGATTTATATAGATACACGGGACGGCGGGCTATAGCACCACCATGGCTCCGCTCTATAACACCTTCGGTCCTAGTACGAACGCCCGGCGCTTGCAGACCTGGACGCAAGAATGCAATCAATTATCGTTCTTGCTAAGCATCTAGCGGCCGCAAGGAAGCCCAGGGCCAGTTCGGGGGAGAGAATGCCAGTAAAGAACCGCAACGGCTTGCCGGCCTACCAGAGAATTCAGGGCGCCATCCGCAAGCGCATTGACGCCGGTTATTTGCGCCCCGGTGACCCCGTCGCTTCCGAGCGCGACCTCGCCAAAATCCACCAGGTCAGCCTCATGACCGCGCGCCACGCCCTCGCCTCCCTTGAACGCGAAGGCATCGTCGAGCGGCGCCGGGGCATCGGAACTTTTGTCACCGCCCCAAAAATTCATTTCAATAAGTTGATGAGCTACACGGAGCAGATGGCTGGCCGCAGCCTCACCGCGGGCTCTAAAGTGCTTTTCGCCAAAGTACTCGACAATGAAAACGAAGCCGCTGCTCGCCTCGCCCTTCCACCCACCAGCCAAGTTATAAAACTCGAGCGTCTCCGCCATGCTGCGGGTGAACCGTTTGCCTTGGAAACTTGTTATCTCAGCGCCGCTGAATTCTCAGGTATTTTAGACGCTCCTATCGGCCGGGAATCTCTTTTCGGAATTCTCGAACGCAATTACAAGATCGAACTCGGCTATGCCGATGAAGAGGTTGATGCCACCGCAGCCGACCCGAGAATCGCCGAGATTCTCTCCATTCCCCGCCGCGAACCCCTGCTGCGCATTCGCCAGGTCATCTATTCCACCAAAGGCCGGGCGATCATGTACGTGCTGGGCTTTTACCGCTCGGACCGGCACAATCTCGTCATTCGCCGCTTCCGATAAGGCCGGCGAATTTCTTTGGCCGTCTCATGTTTATTTCGGGCTCTGGGTAAAGCACGATTCGGAGAGGATGCTGCATGCTGGTTATCCTGAAACGCGACGACGAAGAAATCAGCCTACAGGCCGCGCAACTCATTGCCACTGCCGTTCACAAGAAGCCGGCATTAGTGCTTGGCTTGGCCACCGGCGCCACGATGGTCGGCGTTTACAAACATCTCGTGGGCCTGCACAAACAGGGTTCGCTTAATTTCTCGCGCGTCGTTACTTTCAATCTTGACGAATATCTCGGACTTTCCCCCGCGCATCCTCAGAGTTTTCACCATTTCATGCACGAGCATCTCTTCGCGCACGTCAACGTGAATCCCCGCAACATCCACATTCCCGACGGAACCATTCGCGGCGGTTACGATCAGTATTGCGCCTCTTATGAAGAAACCATTCGCAAAGCCGGAAGAATCGACCTCCAGCTACTGGGCATTGGACGTAATGGTCACATCGGATTCAACGAGCCGACTTCCAGCATCGGCTCCCGCACCCGCCTGAAAGTTCTGAGCCGCGAAACACTGGACGATAATTCCAAATTTTTCGCTCCTGGCGAGGAGAGCCCGCGTTGCGCCATCACTATGGGGATCGGCACGATCTTGGAAGCTCGCAGAGTTCTCTTGCTCGCCGCCGGCCCTTCCAAGGCCGCACCCGTCGCCAAATCCATCGAAGGGCCAATCACCTCCGCTGTCTCCGCTTCCGCTCTTCAACTCCATCCCGACGTGACTTTCATCATCGACGATGCCGCCGCTTCGCAGCTCACCCAGCGCGACTACTATCACCGCGTACTCGAAATGACCGCTCTCCTGACTCCCGATCGTCTCTCCTGAATCCAAATTCCCCGCGCTTCTGGCTCCACCTGAGTACAATGAAGGAATAGATTTACTCAGCAATTGTGGCCCAAACTTCTGCGAGGAGCGCGTCGACCGTTCGGATGAAATTGGAAAAGCTCTTCCCCATGTTCCTTAAACTTTCGGCCCGGCCCTGCCTCGTGGTTGGAGCAGGCGCTGTTGCTGAATCCAAAATCGCCAGCCTCCTGGAAGCCGATGGTCAGGTGCGCGTAGTGGCGCCCGAAGCGACCGCGCAAGTTCGCTCCTGGTCCCAATCGAACACCATCGAATGGCGCCAGCGTGCATTCGAACCGGGCGATCTCGATGGCATGTTTTTAGTTGTCGCCGCCACGTCGTCCACGGAACTTCACCAGCGCATCTTCGCCGAAGCGACTCGCCGTGGCGTGCTCTGCAACATCGTTGATGTTCCCGCTCTTTGCGATTTCTACTATCCCTCTGTTGTTCAACGCGGGGCACTCCAAATCGCCATCTCTACAGCGGGGTTAAGCCCGGCCCTTGCTCAACGCCTCAGAAAACAGCTTGAAGATCAATTCGGCCCGGAATACGAAGAATGGCTCGTGGAACTCGGCGAAGCCCGCGAGAAACTCCACTCTGCCAAGATGGATCCGGAGGAACGCAAACGCCTCCTGCACCAGGACGCCAGCGAGGAAGCTTTCGAAGCATTTCTCCGACGCGGCCGAGCGAAATCTTCGGGCTGAGTTTGCGGCATTTCCTGCGGCCAGGCCACTTTGCGTCCCTAACTATCAAAATTATCGATTCATAAAATTCATTTTTCGACGAATTCGCCGGTCAGTCTTGGTGCTAGTGTTCTGGTGTGGTTTTAGCGACTGGCAGTTTTTTTGAGCCGTCATCGTAACTAAAGGCTGTCGGCTCAAGCCAGTAGCGGGATGGTATCCAATGCAAACCTCGATGATGAAAGGCAAAGTTTATCTGATGGGAACCAGTTCCGGTGATCCCGATCTTTTGAGCAGCGCGGCGGTGCGCGTGCTTCGCGCTGCCGAGGTCGTCCTGCATGACGACCAGGTTTCGCCGGAAATCCTCGAACTAGTCCCCGCTTCAGCGCAAGTGCGCAGCGTCCACAAGCTGGGCGCGCAGGCGGGCGGTCTCCAGGAAAAAATTAATTCTCTGCTCATCTCGGCGGCGCGCGATGGACATCACGTCGTACGCCTCAGGGGGAACGGCCAGCTTCCATCGGCGCGGGCTGACGAAGAGGCCCAAGCTCTGGCCCAGGCCGGTGTCGATTTCGAGGTGATTCCTGGCGCTGAGTCGGTCATGGAAGCCGCCGCCGGAACAAACTCGCGCTGAACGGTTTGCACTAGTCTAAATTAGAATAGTTTTCCAGTAGTCTAATTTAGACTAGTTTTGCCTCAACCGGCGGAGGCAATTCCCTGACGTTTTCGGCGGAGCAGTTCCCCCGATTGCTCGGCCGTTTCCTTCACCAGGAAGCCCATTTTCGGATGCGACGGTTCTAGGTCGGCTCGAACCCCGTGCCTTTGCAGTTCTTCAGATGTTGTTGGCCCTATCGAAGCCACGATCGCGCGGCCAAGCCCGAGTCGCATCGGCTCTTCCGATTTCATCTCCGCGGCAATTTGGAAGAGGTGCGTGACCTGCACGCCCGTGGTGAACAGCACAACGTCAATCTCTCCCGCGACAAGAGATTTGACGGCGGCCTGAAGAGGAGCGCAGTCTTCCGGCAGCGCCCACTGATAAACGGGCACACGCGTTAGAGCGGCGCCTCGTTCCCGAAGCCCGCTCAGCAATTCTGAATTGGATACCCCGTATTCCTGTACGGCCACGCGCGCACCGCGCAAGCGCAACACCTCTCGAGACGCGGCTTCATCGAGCGCGAGCAGTAGTTCGCGCCAGGTATTCGGTTCTGGCGCGGTAATGACGGGAGTGATGCCGAGTTCGCGCAAAGCGGCGACGGGTTTGGGTCCGCGCGCAACCACTTTCACGCGCTGCAAGGCTGCGATGTATTCTTCGCGTTTGTAGGCAGTTTCAACAACGCTGAGAAGCGCGCGGGTGCCAACGCCGGTTAGAAAAATCACCATGTCAAATTCGCCGGCAAAAAGCGCCTTCGCAAAGGCCAAGGCTTCCTTGTTGGACTCCAGCGGCACTTCGCGCATGGCCGGCGCAACCAGTGGTTCGCCGCCGTAGGTGCCAACCAATTTGGCAAGCTCAATGGCGCGGCGGCTCTCCAGCGCCAGAACTCGCAATCCTGCAAAACCGTTCATGAGGTTCATTGTTGCCGGAAATTGCTTGGGTCGCAAGCGCGCGAGGCATTTCCGAAAAATGAGCGAGCCTCGGGTGGGCGTCCGACCTGCATGGTCTGTTTTGTCTTCGGAATTCTTGAATTCCTCTCATCTTGTCGCCCCTTCTTCGCACGTTGGCTCCCAAATTGCTCCCAAAAGTAGTCAAGGAGACTTCTGCGCATGCCGGCAAAAATAGTGACAAGGAGGTACCGTTGAGTACCACTCCGATCCGCTTGCACAAGTACATGCAACAGCGCCGCAGCCAGCGCGTCATGCTCTCGGTGAAAATTGTTGTCAGCGGCAACCGCCTGGATCGGCAACGGTTCTCTGAGGAAACCCGCACTTCCGTGGTCAATGCGCACGGTGCGTTGATTCTTCTGGCGGAGAAAGTCACCCTCGGCCAGTTACTAACTATCCGCAACGCCAAATCCGGCGAAGAAATTCGCGGCAAGGTTGTAGACGTCGGACCCGAGCACGCCGACAAATTCGAAGTCGGCATTGAATTCCTTGAGCCTTCCCCGCGTTTCTGGCGCGTCGCCTTTCCTCCCGAGGACTGGACCACGCACAGCCCCGAAGCCAAACGCCGCACCACTGCGCCTGCACCTGCTCCGGTTGCAAAGCCTCGCTCATCTAAATAATGCGCGCGCTGTGCTCTCCTCGCGGAAGATTTGGCCAGAGTGTAATCCTTTGTATTCATGGGGCAGGCGGGAGATGCAGTGGAAGTCCCGTCAAACGCGCGATTCGGGAAAAATCTTTATCTAGAGTGAACACGGTGGCGCGATGCTCGAGCGCAATCGCCGCAATGAGCGCATCAATGGTTGTAAGGCTGACACCCTTGGAACGACCCAGCCGGAAAATCGCGGCGGCTTCCCGGTAGGTGCGGAAGCCACGGGGTTCGAGCATTTCCCATTGCGAAAGATAATGCTCGATGCGGCTGGCTTCCCGCGTGAGGCCCTGGAGAATTTCGGCGACCACTACGCCGGTGAGCGCAAAAGGCTCGGCGTCAGCGATCATCCGGCGCAACTCGTCTCCGGCGCGCCCCGGGGAGGAACTGAAAAAATCGATCCACACGGAACTGTCTACCAGGATCATCTATCGATAATCTTTGGATCGGGCGCGGTTCCGGCGCATGGCTTTCACATTACCCTTCCAGATCCCGGTTCCGTAATGGCGCAGGATGCCCTTGCGGCTCTCCGAGCGGACCAGGAGCTCCAGGGCCTTATCCACGATTTCCCGTTTAGTTTTGAGGCGGGTCAGCTTGCGCGCCTTGCGCACCAAACTCTCGTCAATCTCAATGTTCGTTCTACCCATGCCGAAAGCATACACCATTTCCTTACAAAATGGTGTATGTTCAAGTGTGTGGCACCGCTCTTGCGAACTCCTCACCGGCCAACGAGCGTCATTTTTCGACGGAGAATTTGTAGGTGGTGATGGAGTGGTAGCGGGCGCCGGGGTTCAGGACCGTCGAGGGGAATTTCGGCTGGTTGGGGGAATCGGGAAAGTGCTGGGTTTCCAGGCAGAAGGCGGAGCGCTTGGGATAAGTGAGCCC
>WNFO01002539.1_pt1 | contig 23078 bp, 25 predicted proteins | sample 5400251 | NCBI WGS metagenome assembly WNFO01 (sample SAMN13153354, study PRJNA577476) | soil metagenome | isolation source: 100 cm saprolite under Madrone tree | place: USA:California | collected 2016-06-14
AGTCCGAACATCGCGAAGATTCACCTGACCGAGCGCGCGGCGCTGAAAATCCGCGCCTTGCTCGAAAAGGATGGAGTCTCGCCTGAACAAGGCGGCTTGCGCGTGGGCGTGCAGGGCGGCGGTTGCTCCGGCTTGTCGTACGCCATGCGCTTGGACACCAAGGCCCGCGACCGCGACAAGATCTTCGAGGAGCACGGTGCGCGTATCTTCGTCGACCCGAAAAGCTTGCTGTATCTGAACGGCACGACGCTCGAGTACGAAGAGACGCTGATGCGCCAGGGATTCGTGTTTCAGAATCCTAATGCCGCACGCAATTGCGGCTGCGGCAGCTCCTTCACGGCCTAGTAGAACAGGCTTGAGCCTGTTCCCCGGCCAAACGCGGCGCAGGCGGATCACAACCAGTGGTTGGCAGCCGCACCGCCAGCCACTTTTTTTGTTTCCGAATGCGGAGCAACACGCAGTTGGGCCTGGGTTGCTGAGTCTTGTATCGAGACGAATGAAAGACATGGGCGCACCATCCACAGCAAAGCCAAGGCAGGGCGACTATTTCGACCTGTTCGAGATCCCGCGCAAGCTGTGGATCGAAATGTCGGCGCTCGAGAAAAAATTCCTCGAGCTGAGCTGGAAACTGCATCCCGATAAATTCGTCAATGCCAGCGCGGAAGAGCAAGAGCTATCCCTGAAGCGCAGCTCGGAGCTGAACGACGCTTATCGCGTGCTGCGCGATCCCGTTGCTCGCGTCGAGTATTTGCTCGAGCTCGAAGGCATGCGCAAAGAAGGCGAACACAAGCAGCAAGCTCCACCCGAACTGCTGGAAGAAGTCTTCGAGCTAAACGAGTCGCTCGATGAACTGCGTGATGCAAAGGCGTCCGGAAGCGATTTAGCGTCGCTGAAGTCGCGCCTCGAATCCGCGGAAAAGAATTTTCAGGAGAAGCTCGGCGAAGTTGACGCGCAGCTCCAGGAAACCGCGCGCCAGTGGGACGCCGCGATTGACGCGAGCGCCAGCGATACCGATCGCACGGGAATCATGGTGCGGCTGAATGAGTTGCTGAATCGCCGCTCATACATAAGGAATTTGGTGACCAACGTGGCGAAAGAGCTCTCGTAGTGGATGTTTCCAGGGCTTGGGGTCTTCGCCGGGCACCAGCAAGGCTTTAAAAATATGGCAAGAACGGTTGGGATTGACTTCGGGACTACCAACAGTCTGGTCGCATGCATTGACCCGCAGACTGGAGCGCCAAAGTGTATTCCGGGACCATCCGGATTGACGCTTTGTCCCTCGGTAGTAAGCCTCGATCCCGACGGCAGCATCATCGTTGGCGAGCCGGCACGGCGCCGCCTGCTCACGCAGCCAGAGCGCACTATCTATTCCGTCAAGCGCCTGATGGGCCGCGGCGTTGCGGACATTCAGGACGAGCTCAAACTCTTTCCTTTTCGCGTCGATCCTACAAGCAAGAACGTCATTCGCGTGCGCCTTGGCGATAAGTTCTTCACCCCGCCGGAAATTTCCTCCTTCATTCTGCGCGAGCTGAAGAACTGGGCGGAAGCCTATTTCGGGGAAAGCGTCGACCGCGCCGTCGTCACCGTGCCTGCTTACTTCAATGATGCGCAGCGACAGGCGACCAAAGATGCTGGCAAGCTCGCCGGCCTCGAAGTCCTGCGGCTGGTCAATGAGCCGACTGCAGCGGCGCTGGCCTACGGATTGCACGAAAAGCAGCGCGGTCATGTTGCCGTTTACGATTTCGGCGGCGGCACGTTTGATATCTCCATATTGAAGCTCATCTCCACCACGGAAGGCGATATTTACCAGGTGCTCTCCACCAACGGGGACACACACCTGGGTGGCGATGACATCGACAACCTACTGCAAGCTTTTGTGCACGAGAAAATTCTCGAGCAGCATCGCGTCGATTTTTCACCGCATTCGGAGCTCGCACAAGAACTGCGCAAAGAGCTTATCGCCATCAAGCACCAGCTTTCCGAAAGCGACGCCGCCACGCTGCGCTTTCCGCTGCCCAGCGGCGCCATCTTTGTGCAGGAATTCGAGCGCGGCGCCTTTGAAGCGCTGATTCGCCCCATCGTCGACCGCACCATGGGCCCGGTCCGGCAGGCGCTTGCGGACGCGAAGCTGAAGCCCAGTGAAATTGAGGAAGTCGTTCTGGTGGGCGGCGCTACGCGCACGCCGCTCATTCGACGCACGGTGCAGGAATACTTTGATCGCAGGCCGCACACGGAGCTGAATCCCGATGAAGTCGTGGCGCTCGGGGCGGCCGTGCAGGCCAACGTTCTCGACCGCGGCGTAAGCAACATGCTGCTGCTCGATGTGACGCCGCTCTCGCTCGGCATCGAGACCTACGGCGGCGCGGTCGCCAAAGTCATCCCGCGCAACTCGACCATTCCAGCGAGCGCGCAGGAGATGTACACCACCGGGGTGGACAACCAGACGGGCATCGACATTCACGTGTTACAAGGCGAGCGGGAACTCGCCAAGGATTGCCGCTCGCTGGCGCGCTTCACGCTGAAAGTGCCGCCAGCCCCCGCCGGCCTGCCTCGTATCGAAGTGAAATTTCTGATCGACGCCAACGGCATCCTGCAAGTCGGTGCGAAGGACACGCGTACCGGCGAGCAGCGCACCATCGAAGTGCAACCCAGCTATGGCATCAGCGACACCGAAATCGAGCGCATGCTCGAGGAGTCCATCGAGTATGCCGAGCAGGATTTTGCGGAACGCCAGGCCATCGAAGCCCGCACGGAAGCCGAAACCATCCTGGCCGCAACGCAAAAGGCGCTGGGCACTCCGCAAGCAGCAAGCCTGACGGCCGAAGAGCGCGCGGCCATTGACTCGACCGTCGCAGCACTGAAAGAATCCGTGAGCGGGAGCGACTACAAACTAATCCGCAAGCGCATCGACGAACTCAATAACGCCACGATGCATCTGGCAGAGCTTGTGATGAACAGCGCCGTTTCCACGGCGTTGCAGGGCCGCAAGTTAGCGGAGGTCTGATTTTCTTGTAGGGGCGCAGCAAGCTGCGCCCTGTCGAGCAAGGTTTATCGGTAGCAGGAGAGATCAAATGGGCGGCAGCAACCCTTATATCGAAGAAGTCAAATACAAGCCGGCCACGAAGAAATATAAAGTGACATTTCTTCCCAGTGGCAAGACTATCGAGGTTGACCCGGAAAAAATTCCATACGGGCACAACGGCCTGCCCGGCAGCATCCTCGACATCTCCGAAGGCATCAAAGCCGGCCTCGATCACGCGTGCGGCGGAGTGTGCGCCTGCTCCACCTGTCACGTGATCGTAAGAGAGGGATTGGAGTCCTGCAATGAAGCGACGGATGCCGAGCTCGATGAACTCGATGAGGCGCCCGGCATCACGCCGAAATCACGTTTGGGCTGCCAGACGGTGCCCGACGGCACCACAGACATCGTGGTGGAGATTCCGGAGTGGAACAAGAACTACGCCAAGGAAGCCGATCACTGAGGGCCTATTGCTCTGAACTATTTTCGATTTTCTCCGTGGCCTCCGGGCTAATTTTAATTTCGCTTCCGAGGAGTAACATGCCCGCAACCTTTGACTGGGACAACACCGAAGACATCGCCATTGCGCTAACCGACAAATATCCTGACACCGACCCGCTCACTGTCCGCTTCACCGACATGCACAAATGGATCACCGAGCTGCCCGGTTTCTCCGGTGATCCCAAAACCTCCAACGAAGGCAAGCTCGAGGCCATTCAAATGGCCTGGCACGAAGAATTTCAAGACCGCCAAAGCTAGCCCGCAGCGTCATCTATCCCAATCAGCGCCGGAAGTTAGAAAAAAGCCAGAAAAGCATTGAGAGGACAATGCTGACCACTAAGCAGGTGACAATCGGAAAGTAGAAGGTGGTGTGCTCGCCGCGATGAATGATATCGCCGGGCAGACGGCCAAGGCGGAACGGCAGGCGCGCCCCGAAATAAAGCACGGCTCCAACGGCAACGCTAACCGCGCCAAGAATCAGGAGGGCCCGTCCGAGTTCGCGGAGAGGGTCCATAGCGCAAGTCTAGAAGCTTGTGAGTTTTGAAGTCAAAGCTATGGCTTCAAATCAGCTCGTACCCAGCGAAAAAGTAGCTGATCTCGAAGGCAGCGGTATCGGGCGCATCGGAGCCGTGCGTGCAATTGTTGCCGATGCTGGTGCCAAGATCGCGGCGAATGGTCCCGGGCGCGGCTTTCTTGGGGTCGGTGGCGCCCATGGCGTCGCGCCACTTTGCGATGGCGCCTTCCGCCTCAAGAACCATCGCGAAAATTTTGCCGGAGCTCATGAAATCCGTCAGCTCGCCAAAAAATGGCCGTTCGCGATGCACGGCGTAAAAGCCGCGGGCTTCATCCTTGGTCAGGCGCATGGATTTGATCGCTACAATCCGGAAGCCGGCCTTGTAGATGCGGCCTAGAATTTCGCCTTGCAGTCCACGGCCAACGGCATCCGGCTTGATGATTGCGAAGGTGCGTTCGAGAGCCAAAATTGATTTCCTCCAGAAGATGAATGCTTGCCAGCGAGACGCCGGCGCTACGCTATTTCAAAGCCGCGGCTACCGTGGATCCTAAATCTGCCGGAGTTTCCACGCAGCGGATGCCGGCGGCGCTCATAGCCGCATATTTGTCTTTAGCCGTGCCTTGGCCGCCACTGATGATCGCGCCGGCGTGGCCCATGCGGCGGCCGGGAGGAGCCGTCTGACCGGCGATGAAGCCAATCACCGGCTTCTTCACGTTAGACTTGATGAATGCAGCCGCAGTTTCTTCGGCATTGCCCCCGATTTCGCCGATCAGGACGATCGCGTGCGTTTCGCGATCCTCGTTGAACATTTTGATCGCATCAAGGAACGACGTGCCAATGATGGGGTCTCCGCCAATGCCAATGCAGGTGGATTGCCCGACACCCAGGCGAGTGAGCTGGTCGACCGCCTCATAGGTGAGCGTGCCGCTGCGGCTCACGACGCCGACGTTGCCCTGCTTGTGGATGCGGCCGGGCATGATGCCAATCTTGCATTTGCCGGGTGAGATGACGCCCGGACAATTCGGTCCGATGAGGCGCGTTTTCTTCCGGTCCACGGCGAGCGAAACGCGAATCATGTCGAGAACAGGAATGCCTTCGGTGATGCAAATCACAAGTGGAATTTCCGCTTCCGCAGCTTCTAGAATCGCGTCCGCCGCAAACGGCGGAGGAACAAAAATAACGGATGCGGTCGCGCCGGTTCCCTTTGCTGCGTCGGCCACGGTATTAAAGACAGGGCGCTCGAGATGTTTTGTGCCGCCCTTCCCGGGAGTCACGCCACCGACAACGTTGGTTCCGTACTCGAGCATCTGCTGCGCGTGAAAAGTGCCTTCGCGCCCGGTGAAACCCTGCACAATCAATTTGGTCTTTTCGTCCACCAAAACGCTCATCGCGCACCGCCCGCGAGAGCGACCACTTTTTCCGCTCCGTCTTTCATGCCGTCGGCAATCGTGAAATTGAGGCCGGATTCGCGGAGGATCCTTTGGCCCAACTCGACGTTGGTTCCTTCCATGCGCACCACCACGGGAACCTTGAGTTGCAAATCTTTCGCCGCGGCGACCACGCCCGTAGCGAGGACGTCGCAACGCAAAATGCCACCGAAGATGTTAATAAAGACGGCGCGCACACTCGGATCGCTCATCAGGATGCGGAAAGCATTCTTGACTTGCTCCGAAGAGGCGCCGCCGCCGACGTCCAGAAAATTCGCGGGTGATCCGCCGGCGTACTTGATGATGTCCATGGTGGCCATGGCCAGACCAGCACCGTTGACCATGCATGCCACGCTGCCGTCGAGTTTGATGTAATTCAGACCATACTTGGAGGCTTCCACTTCAAGCGGGTCTTCTTCGTCCAGATCGCGCAATTCGCGAAGATTCGGATGACGGAAGAGTGCGTTGTCGTCAAAGGTCATCTTGGCGTCCAGCGCAACGAGTTTGCCGTCGCCTGTGAACACGCACGGATTTATCTCCAGCAGCGAGGCATCGGTGTCGATGAAGGCGCGATAGAGCGCCTGAAAAAAAGGCGTCGCGTGCGTAGCGACTTCGCCGGGAAGTCCCAGGCCGAAGGCGATTTTGCGCGCTTGATAAGGTTGCAATCCCACGACTGGATGGATGGCCTCGCGCAGAATGGCTTCCGGATTTTCTTTGGCCACTTCCTCGATTTCCATGCCTCCCGCGGCGCTGGCCATGAAAACAGGAAGTCCGCTGGCACGATCAACCAGCAAGCCAAGATACAGCTCACGCTTGATGTCCAGCGCTTCCTCGATCAGCACGCGCTTGACGACGCGTCCCGCAGGTCCCGTTTGCGGAGTGACCAGTGTCATGCCCAAAATGTGCCCGGCGATGTCCTCAGCTTCATCGCCAGAGCGCGCCAGCTTTACGCCTCCGCCCTTGCCGCGGCCCCCGGCGTGAATCTGCGCTTTCACCACAACCACGTTCGCCTTTAGGCGCTGGGCGGCCTCACGCGCTTCTTCCTTGGTATAAGCGACCTCGCCGCGCGGCGTGGTCACCCCGTAGCGTGCAAGAATGGCCTTGGCCTGATACTCGTGAATCTTCATCACGCTTCCATCAGTGCTAGAATTTGTGCATCCGCAAAACAAAGAAGTTTACTCGGAAGGCGCAAGAGGAGCAAGAACGCGACAAAATGGCCGCAAGCACGCCAATTTCGTTGATCGAGCAATTGGAAGCCGGCCAGCTTCTTTCACGTGCCGAAGCCGAAGCCGTGATGGAGGAACTGCTTTCCGGCCGAATGGATACGGCAGAGATTGTGCGCCTGTTGCGAGCGCTGAACGCCAGACCGGTCCTCGTCTCGGAGCTTGCGGGATTTGCTTCGGTGATGCGGCGTCATGCCGCTTGCGTATTTGCGGATGGGGAGCCGCGCCCGGAACGCATGATCGATACCTGCGGGACCGGCGGCGACGGTTTCGATGCGTTTAACATTTCGACGGCGGCGGCAGTTGTGGCGGCGGCCGCCGGCGCGCACGTGGCGAAGCACGGCAACCGCGCGGCTAGTTCTCGTAGCGGGTCGGCGGACGTGCTGGAAGCGCTCGGTGTGCGGGTGGATCTGCCTTGCGTGCGAGTAGGGGTGGCCATTCGTGAAGTCGGAATCGGGTTTCTGTTTGCGCAGGCCGCACACACAGCAACCGGCCATGCTGCTCCGGCGCGGAAATTGATTGCTTCACGAACAGTTTTTAATCTGCTGGGGCCGCTGACCAACCCCGCGGGAGCGCACGCGCAAGTGCTCGGGGTCTTTTCCGCGGAGGTGATCGATCTCATGGCCGCAACGCTCGCGGAATTGGGTATCAATCGCGCTTTCGTGGTCCACGGCGCGGGCGGGCTCGATGAGATTTCGCTCGCCGGCGAAACGCTGGTCGCGGAAGTGCGTGACGGAGACATCACGCGCTACACTGTGGCGCCCGAAGATTTTGGCGTGCCACGTGCCTCGCTGGAGGCCATCCGTGGCGGCTCACCGGGGGAAAACGCTGCAATCTTGCAGAATATTTTTGGCGGGCAACTGGGGCCGCGTCGCGACATCGTGGTGATCAACGCGGCAGCGGCTCTCGTGGCGGCGGGCGTGGCGGGCAATTTCATGGAGGGCGCGGAGGCGGCGGCAAGAGCACTCTCCTCCAGCGCTGCGGGAGAAAAGCTCGCCGATCTAAAGAGGTTTACGAACGCACCCAACGGTTAGGTTACGGTTTTTTGCCCGAATTGGGCGATGCCGGTCCCGGTTTATAAGGGCTCTCTTGCTGGTGCATCAACACCGGAATCGCAATCCCCGCCGCAATGCCAATCGCCATCAAAAGGAACTTCGGGTGCACCTTCGCGGGCTTTCTGTTGTCCGGATCAGATTCCGCTGCCGCGGCCTCTTTTTCGGAGGGATCGAGCAGTACACGGTACGCTGCGCCTTCCGCTATCGCTTCGCTTTCACCGTGGTAAGAAAATTCCACAGCTCCCCGCTGTGCGTAAATGCGTAGCTCTTTCGAATTCACAACTCGGACGTGCGCCATGGTGGCAGCAGCGGCTGCCGGGCGGATCGAGGCATCGTTTGCCACAACATTGATGCTGCCGTTCCGCGTCACTGAGAAGACCAGGGTGCCGCAGCCGAGGTCAGCCTCAATCCCGTCCTCCGTACTGGCAGGATGCTGGAGAATGAGGATCGACAGCGCGTCGAGCTGCAGCGTGAGGGCGGGCCCAGTAATACGCAGGACGCCCCCTGCTTCCGTAGAGACCTGATCGCCATCGTATACTGTGCTTCCTATGGAAGCCGCGGCTTCACCCACGTGCGCGCGCTCGGCGTGCGTGATCATGCCCAGGGGCACGACTTTGGCAGGTGATGGTCCTCCAACCAGCAAAGACGCCGCGGCAACCGCCACAAATTGGCGACGAAGAACCGTATTGGCCTCACGGGGAACTGGATTTCCCGAGCGCCGATTTCTCAGCAATCCGGGCGACTCTATAATCGTTTAATAAACATAGAATATTTACTGAACGATATATATATCACGGAAGGGTTCTGTCAAGGGAAAAGGAAGACGGCGAACCGGGAGCATAACCGGGACTTGCTGCATACTACATCGAGGATTGCATGCATTTTGCCCCGCCTCGCCCCAGCGGTATATAGTGACAATGGGTTCGCTAGCGCAGGAAAATGTGCGGCGACCCGCTTCGCTTTCAAGAAAACCACAAAGGCAACCGCAACGCATGGCCGCAGACGTCAGCAAGCATCTGGATCGCGCCAAGCGATTCCTGGAGAGGAACCGCGTCGAGGATGCGATTGCGGCTTATAAAGCCGTGCTCGACGAAGCGCCGCAGCACCAGGAAGCGACTCAAGCATTAGGGGATCTGTACGCGCGCGCGGATCAGCCGGACCGCGCCTCCCGCTACTATGGATTGCTGTTCGATATGCTGGTCGAGCCCCGCGACGAGAGTAAGGCGCTGGCGATATACAACCGCTTCCTGCGCGGCGCTGCTTCCCCGCAGCCTCCCGAGCGCATCGCGCGCTATGCCTTCCTGCAGCAAAAGCTAAACCACAACGACGAAGCCATGGAGCAATACTCCAAGGCCGCGGACTTGTTCGCGCAGGCAGGCCGCCAGGAAGATGCACTGTTCTGCCTCGAGCGCACGGCACAACTCGATCCCGAGAATTTGACGCGGCAGCTGCGCGTGGCGGAAACCGCCGAGCGGGTAGGCAAGAATGCGCTAGCAGCGAAAGCATTTCTGCGCGCTGGACAATTGGCGACCGCCGCCGGCACGCCCGAGGAGGCGCTGCGGCTGTTTGGACGCGCCCACAAACTGGCTCCCCAGGAGCGTAGCGTAGCGCTCCTGTACGCCGAGGCCGCGTTGCGAGCGGGCGATGGCAAGCAGGCAGCGGCCCTGCTGGAGCCATTTGCCGCCACGGACAGCGACGCAACTTTTTTGGACACCTTTGCCGACGCGCTGGTACGCAGCGGCCAACCGGACCGCGCACGAGGAATTTTGGAGCGGCTGCTGAAGGAAAAGAATCAAGGCTTGCCGCGGCTCTTCGATCTCGTCGATGCCTACGGCCTGGCGGGTCAAGACTCCAAGGCCGTGGAAATCCTGCAACTGATCAAGAACCACATGTACGCGGACCGCAAGCAGAATGACTTCATCGCCGAATTGGATGGTATCGGCGCAAAGCACCCCAATTCGCAAGCCATCCTGGAGTTTTGCGGAGCGTTTTACAACGAGGCCAATCGCGAGACGCAATACTTTGAGATTCTGATTAACCTTTTTGATGCGTATCTGAACGCCGGCAACGTTCAGAAGGCGAGCGACACGCTGGAAAAACTGCTCGACATCGATCCCTACGACCACCGCAACCAGGAACGCCTGGAGAAATTGGGCGGGCGTGTCGACGATTCAATTTTGAAACGCCTCGGCGCCCGCCTGAGCAAATCCGGAACCGAGGGGCCGCCGCGTTCGGTCCACACCCACTCCTCGACCGCGGATACCGTGAGCACCTCGGGATCGACCGGCGGAGACGCGCGGCACATGCAGGCGCTCGAAGATCTCATCGTCCAGACCGAGATTTTCCTGCAGTATTCGCTGCAGAACAAGGCGCTGGAGCGACTGCAAAAAATTGCCGCGACGTTTCCCGGCGAAGAGCAACGCAATACGCGCCTGCAGAATTTGTATCAAACCGCGAATTGGTGGCCGGCGGGTTCTTCACGCCCCAAAGCAGAGCCGGCGACTCCGGCCCGCCGCGCCGAACCTCTCCCGGAATCTCCGGGTTCTAGCCTCACGCAGAAAACCGGCGTGTACACGGCGGAGACGCTCCGCGACCTCGCGAAAATCTCCGAAATCAATCAGAAGATTTTCCGCCAGCAGACGCCCCGCGCGATGCTGAACACTGCCGTCAACGAAGTCGGCGCTTATTTGCATTGTACCCGCGCACTCGCCGTGTTTGGCGCACCCGGACGCCCGCCGGAGATGGCCGCGGAATTTTGCGCGGCCGGCGCACGCGCAACTCCGGGCGCCCAAGTGGTTCTGCTGCTCGCGCAACTGGAAAAAGCGCAGCCCGATGAATTAGGCGGCTTGACGCTGAAAGCCACCGAAGGCTCGATTCTGAAAGGAATGGGAATCAGCACGGCTCTCGGAGTCAGCATAAACGACAAAGAAACCCAGAGCCCCGCCGGAATGCTCATCGTCGGCCACGCCGAGGCGTACAAATGGAAGCCTAACGAAGCCTACTTCTTGCAAGCCATCGGCGATCAGATGCTGATGAGCGTCAGCCACACGCGCTTGCGCTCCCTGGTGCGGCGCATGGGCGTTTCCGACGAGCGCACCGGGTTGCTCAGCCGCAGTTCCTACCAAAGTTGCTTGCTAGCTGAAGCGGATCGCTCCCGTACGCAAGGCACGCCGCTTTCCCTGGCCATTCTGCAAATTGACCGCGGCGCAGAAATTCTGCGGCAGCAAGGCGAATCGCCAGTGGAGCGTTTTCTGGAGCAGCTCGCGCGCTCCCTGCAGCCCATCGTGCGTCAGAACGATGTCGCGGTAAAATATACTTCGTGGTCCTTGGCCTTCATTCTGCCGGACACCAGCCTGGCTGGTGCGCAGAACCTGGCCGATAAGCTGCGGCGCGCGGCGTCTGGGCTGAGGCCACCATGGGATTCCACGCAAGTCACGCTGAGCGCGGGAATTGTCGAGGCCGTCGCGAAATCGGATTACGAGTGTGAGGATATTGTTACAGACCTGATCAATCGCGCCGAGGTAAGCGTAGAAGAAGCGCGCAAACGGGGCGGCAACACCATCGTGGCCCTGGAAAGCCCCAAACTCTAACCGCGAATAAGAGAGGAAAATTATGTTTCCGACGGATATAGTAATCGTTGCCGGAGCACGCACGCCCATGGCGCGTTATACCGGCTCGTTTTCGGATGTTTCCGCGATTGATCTGGCCGCGCATGCGTCCAAGGAAGCGATTCGCCGCTCCGGCGCCGATCCTGCGGAAATTGATCACGCGATTTTTGGCAACGTCATGCAGACCAGTGCGGACGCGCTCTACGGCGCGCGGCACGTAGGACTGAAAGCCGGGCTAAGAATAGAAACTCCCGCGGTAACTGTGAATCGTTTGTGCGGTTCCGGCGTCGAAGCCATTGCGCAAAGCGCTCAGAGACTGCTTTTGGGCGAGGCGAAGATGGTCCTGGCGGGCGGCATGGAGAACATGACGCAAGCGCCCTTCGTAATTCGCGGCGCTCGCGGCGGGCTGAAACTGGGCGGAGGCGCGCTGGAAGATTCGTTGATGGCCGGCCTGACCGATTCCTACTGCGGATTGCCCATGGCCCTAACCGCCGAAAAGTTGGCCGAGCAGCAAGGAATCACCCGCAAAGACGCGGACGCCTACGCCCTGCGCAGCCAGCAAGCAGCGGACGCCGCCTACAAAGCGTGCCGCATTCGAGAAGAGCTGGTGCCCGTTGAAGTGAAGCAGGGAAAAAAGACCATCGTGGTCAGCGAAGACGATCATCGCCGCCCGGAAACCACCATGGAGATTCTCGAAAAATTGCCTCCCTCCTTCAAAAAGGATGGCATCGTCACCGCGGGAAACGCCAGCGGCATCGTCGATGGCGCCGCGGCGGTGGTCGTCACTCGCGAGCAAACGGCGAAAGAACAGGGGCTGAAGCCCGTCGGGCGAATTATTTCCTGGGCCGTCGCCGGCGTCGACCCCACCATCATGGGCATCGGACCGGTGCCCTCCTCGCAAAAAGCGCTGAAGCTCGCGGGCCTCACTCTCCAGCAAATGGATCGTGTCGAAGTCAATGAGGCCTTCGCCGCGCAGTACCTCGCCGTAGAAAAAATCTTGGGCCTGAACCGCGACAAAACCAACGTGAACGGCGGCGCCATCGCGCTCGGCCATCCGCTCGGCGCCTCAGGAACACGCCTGGTCATCACAATCCTGAATGAGCTCCGCCGCAACAATTTGCGTTACGGCTTGACAACCGCCTGCATCGGCGGCGGCCAAGGCATCGCCATGATCGTTGAGGCCCTTTACCACTAGTTTGCAGCGTTTCTGCTACACTTTTGCCTGCTGAAAAACGGTATTCCTGCGAGTGTTTTGCCGCTCTTCGGCAACTGACCGCGGCATTTCCTACAGAGGAACAGAATGGCGATTCAAAAAGTTGGCGTCGTAGGGTGTGGCTTGATGGGCTCGGGAATCGCGCACGTCTCGGCCCAAGCCGGCTTCCCCACCATCGTGCGCGAAGTCAGCCCTGAAATTGTCGACAAAGGACTGAAGAGCATCGAGAAAAATCTCGCACGCCTCGTGGAGAAAGGCAACATCACTGAAGCGCAAAAAAATGAGATTCGCGGCCGCCTGAAGGGCACGACCGCATTGGAAGACTTGAAGGGCTGCGACGTAGTCGTCGAGGCCATCATCGAGCAGCTTCCCGCCAAGCGTGAGCTTTTTGGCGCGCTCGATGCCCTTTGCCCAGCCTCCACGATTTTTGCCAGCAACACCTCTTCGCTGACCATCACGGAAATTGCCGCGGCCACTAAGCGGCCCCAGCGCTTTGTCGGCCTGCATTTTTTCAATCCCGTTCCGGTGATGAAGCTCGTCGAAGTCGTGAAGACTATCGCCACCGATCCGGCGGTCTATGAAGAGGTGGTTGCGTTCGGCACCAAGCTCGGGAAAATTCCAGTGCGCGCCCGCGATAGCTCCGGATTCATCGTCAATCGCCTTCTCGTGCCCTACCTCCTCGACGCCATTCGCGCCCTTGAAGAAGGCGTCGGCTCCATCGAAGACATCGACAATTCCATGAAGCTCGGTTGCGGCCATCCCATGGGGCCGCTCACACTGCTCGATTTCGTAGGTCTGGACACTACCTACTACATCGCGAATATCATGTTCGACGAATTCCGCGAGCGCCGCTTTGCATCGCCGCCTCTGCTGAAACGCATGGTGCTCGCTGGCTGGAACGGCCGCAAAACCGGGCGCGGCTTCTATGACTATTCCGATCCGCAAAAGCCAAAAGCAATGAAATTTTGAGATTGTGACCAACATGGCTTACGAAAATATCCTGTTCGAGAAAAAAGACGGCATCGCCTACATCACCTTCAATCGCCCGAAGGTGCTAAACGCGTTGAATCGCAAAACAGTCGAAGAATTGCGCGACGCGCTGCTAGATGCGCGTGACGATTCTTCTGTCCGTGTACTAATTCTCACCGGTGCGGGAGAAAAATCATTCGTAGCCGGCGCCGACATTGGCGAACTGGCGCAGCGTACTCCGGTCGACGGCAAGGATTTCTCCCTCTTCGGCCAAGGTGTCTTCCACCTTCTCGAGACTCTTGGAAAGCCCTCCATCTGCACCATCAATGGATTCGCACTGGGAGGCGGTTGCGAACTCGCTCTTTCCTGCACCATCCGCCTCGCCAGCAAAACCGCCAAACTCGGCCAGCCGGAAGTGAAACTCGGCATCATCCCCGGCTACGGCGGCTCGCAACGCCTCGCGCGACTCTGCGGCAAAGGTGTCGCACACGAGCTCTGCCTCACCGGCGAAATGATTACCGCCGAGGAGGCGCAGCGCGTCGGCCTGGTCAATCACATTTACGAGCCTGCGGAGCTTATGCCCGCAGCCGAAGCCATGGCGAAAAAGATTATCGCCAACGCCCCGCTCGCCGTGAAGTACGCCATGGAAGCCATCGAACGCGGCGTCGAGATGCCTCAGGAAGAAGGGCTGTTCCTCGAAGCCACTTTGTTTGGTCTTTCTTGTGCTACCGAAGACATGCGCGAAGGCACAAAAGCTTTCCTCGAGAAAAGGAAAGCGGACTTCAAAAGCAAGTAGCGAAAATTCGTGATGGCCAAAAAACTCCAGCCCAGCTCGATCAACGGCGAACTGACCGCATCCGGTTTGCGCTTTGGCATCGTCGTCAGCCGCTTCAACAGCTTTATTACCGAGCGCCTGTTGACCGCAGCCCTCGATGCCCTAGAGCGCGCCGGAGCGGCAAGGGAAAATGTCGACGTAGTTCGTGTTCCCGGTGCATTCGAGCTGCCGCTCGCGGCAAAAAAACTCGCTGCCACCGGCCGCTACGATGCCCTCATCGCCATTGGCTGTATCCTGCGCGGAGAAACCGCGCATTACGATTACGTTTGCTCCGAAACCTCGCGCGGCTTGCAGCTCGCGCAAATGGACACCAGCTTACCCATCATTTTTTGCGTGCTGACCTGCGACACCCTCGAGCAAGCCATCGACCGCGCCGGCCTCAAGGGCGGCAACAAAGGTTTTGAAGCGGGTCTGGCCGCCATCGAAATGGCGCATCTCTCGCGAAAGCTCGCCGGCCGGAAATCTCCCTCCGCCGCGTCAAAAACTCCCTCATCCCGAAAGTCGCGCAAGTAAAATGTCGCTCCGCAGCAAATCCCGCGAGTTTGCCATGCAGATGCTCTTTCAGTGGGACATGAGCCAGCAAGACCCTGCGAAATTGGAAGCGAAATTCTGGCGTGGCGCCAAAGCCGCCGACACAACGCGCGAGTTTGCCAACCGTCTTTTCGAGGGCGCTGCAAAAGAAGTCACCGCGCTGGACGAAATCATCGTCAAGCACGCGGAAAATTGGCGTTTTGATTTTGACCGCCTCGCCGCCATCGACCGCGCCATCCTGCGTCTCGCCATGCACGAACTTCGCTCCTCTGACACGCCGCCGAAAGTCGTTCTGAACGAAGCCGTGGATCTCGCCAAAAAATTCTCCGGGGAAGATTCCGGCGCGTTCGTAAACGGTATCCTCGATGCTTTCCGTAAGTCCCTGATCCAACAGTAGTTTAGCCTTACCTAACCACCCGGCAACACCCGCCGAAACTTTCCCGCCCCGCTTGTGTTTTTCCGGAATAATCCGAAACAGGTCTCGGAGAGTTCTCATAAGGAGAGAGATGATGAACGCTCAATCATTACTGAGGCGAAGTGCGCTCGTGTTCGGTGTTGCCGGATTGCTTGCCGGCGGCGCCTGCGCGCAGAGCACGGATCCGACCCCGCAGCAGCAGGACATCCACAACGACAAGAAAGACATTCGGCAGGACAAGCGAGACCTGGCGCAGGATCGCGCGGACCGCAACGCCGATCAGCGCGATATTAATCAGGATCGCCGCGACTTGAACAAGGACCGCGTCGACCGCAATCAGGACCAGCGTGACATCAACAAGGACAAGCGCGACCTACGCAAGGATGGCGCGAAATACGGCGTCAACAGCGCCCAGGCGCAGGCCGACCGCAAGGACCTGTACACCGACCGCGTCGATCGCAACAAGGATCAGCGCGACATCAACAAAGACAAAAGCAACTTGACCGCCGACTGCAAAGACCGCAATCAGGACCAGCGTGACATCAACAAGGACAAGCGCGACCTGCACAAGGACCGCAAAGACCTGCGCAAGGATCGCAAAGGCAAATAAGCCTACGCTAAGTCAAAACGCCGTTCGCGCGGGAGTTGGCGTCATGCACCCGCTCCCGCGCTTGCATTTTTGCTTTGAGGCCAAGTACCTCAGACAAAAGGAACTAAACCTCATTTCTGAATATTCAGTGTCAGATTGAGCCGAAAAACGTGTCCGTTTAACGGATCGGTAGCCGTCAGCACTTCCAAACTCTGGCCGTCTTTTACCGTCACCAATAATGATTGCGCGCGTATCGTGGGAATATACGGTTGCCCCGTTTCCACCGTTTTTATGGCGCCCTTTTCGTCGCCGCGGCCCTGAAAGTAGAGCGAGGAGCGTTCAAAGTTCAGGTGTACTGTGAACCGGCCATCTTCTTCAGCCTGTACGCCGCAATCGATATTCGATCCGACATCCACGAACGTAGATTGCCCCTCTTTTCCTCCTGACGGGACAGGGACGCGAACCCCGATCCGCGTAAAACTTGAATATTGCACATGGCCGCCCGGGCTGGCCGCGTCCGCGTTGACCAGAATGGAGTAAGGAAGGCTCGCAACCTTCTTTTCGCCGTCATTTTCCGTCAGCACCACCATGAGTTTTACGGGGATGCTCGGTTTTGCCTTCTCGGAGGGATTGGCCTTCTCCTGCGTGTGCCCCAGCGGGCAGGATAGCAACATAGGTACAACCGCGAGAATTGCTGTCACCTTCTTCATCACGACCCTCCTGTTTTTGCAACGAGGCGCTTCAGTTGGAACTCAAATCAGATAAAGGCTTAACGACCAATTCCGAAATCTCGATCGATGGAACCTCCACCGGTTTCATGTTTGGCTCGTGTTGCAGGTCAGCGCTAAACATCACTCGCGCCTTTCGGGCTGCGATTCCTTCCATATATTTCGCGAGCAGTTCTTCCTGCCCCTCCGGAACCAAAACTTTCGGCTCTTCCCGCCGGCGAACCGAAGCTTTTGACCCTTGTGTGGCCCCCAAAGCACTCCCGTGGGAATGCGCGCTCCTGGGTGAGCTTGGACGCAGGCTCGCGGCCTCGCTGCTGAGGAGGGTCGGATGCGGCGAGCTCAATAGGTTGCTTTCCACAGTAGCGGTTCTTGCTGTCTCTTTCGCTCCGTGCTTCAGGTTCTGCGCCAGCAAAATTGCCATCAGCACTGCCGCAGCCGCCGCTAGCGATCCGCAAGCCAACACCGCAGAATAATTTCTGTCTTCTTGACGTGCTCGAATTTGCGAAGCTGCGCGGACCCGATCATCAAAATTCCCCGGAACTGTGACGTTAACTCGGGAGTGCAGTCCGACGTCCACTAACGCGAATAGCGATTGCTGAGCCGCAAATATTCCGTGGCAGTGCACGCAAAGACTCAGGTGCTCGTTCACTGGCCCCGGCAGCGCAGCGCTGCTCGCCGCCGCTTCGATCAACTCTTTTTTGTACTTGTCACATAGCATTGCAACTTCTCCGCTAATTTCTTCCGGCCTGCGAACAGCCGCGACTTCACTGTTCCGACCGGCAACCCCAGCATCGCCGCAACTTCGTCCAGCGTGTGCCCCTCCATGGCCGCAAGCAGCAAAACCAGCCGCAGCTTTTCCGGCAGAGCGTCCAGCGCGCGATCAAAATGCGCCTGGAATTCACTCGACGCTGCAAGCTCCTCGGCCGTGGCCGGCGCAGGATGCCTCGTCGGCTGCGCCCATTCGGTTTCACGCACCTCACGCCGTTTCACTGAGCGAGCCCGGTCCAGCGCCAGCCGGAACACGATGCGCACCAGCCACCCGCGAAACCGCTGCGCATCGCGCAAGCGATCAAACCGCCGGTACGCCCGCAGCAACGCTTCTTGCGCGGCGTCCTCCGCGTCAGCGTCGTTGCGCAACACTCCGCGCGCCACGCGAAAGGCAAGCGGGCCACACTCCGCGAGCCGCTCCTCAAAGTCGCGCCTCTTAGCAGCCTGCGCCGCCTCCTTGCTCCACTGCTCATCAGCGGCGCGAATTGGCTGGATCAGAACCAGCTCCTGCATTCGTTCTCACTGCGAGCCAATCGCGCTCGCCCTCCCGGTACACCTACAAGACGCCGCGGTACATTCCACGGTTCGCTTGTACCAGACCTTTAACACAAATCGCCACGCTCAACTCAAAGTTCGCTGGGGCGTGCAGTTCACGGATGGAACAGCTCCCGTTTGGCTAAGTCCCAAAACGGGAGCCATCCGTCGTTCTCGTCGGGAGCTCCAGTCTGAGAACTCCACTGCCGTGCTCGATCCAGTTTGTGCCAACATCTACCTAACACTCCCAATTCGAGCACCTTACAGCCTGCAGCCCTTGCCCCCACAAACCAGACCCCTGCACCGCCTTTCGCTCGGTCCCCCTGGCCCTTCGCCTGCATTTCGCCGGACCATGCGGCCCCTCCCGCTAAACGCTCATACGGAATCTCACAGCGCAGGGCCGCGCTTTGCCGCGCTGCCACTTCTCATTCTTTTCGCCACCGCGGCCTGCACGCTGGGCTGCGCCGGCAGCACCGGAAGCACAAGCGCAAGCTCCGTGGTCGTCCCGCCGTCGCCTCCTTCTTCCGTCACCGCCACCATAACGCCCGCCACCGCCCCACTCCTCTTAGGCAACACGCAAACCTTCACCGCCACCGTGACCGGCGCCACCGACACCACCGTCTCCTGGAGCGTCAACGGCACCGCGGGAGGCAATCCCGTCACCGGCACCGTCACCTCCGCCGGCGTCTACACTGCTCCAGTCGACTTGCCATTCACGCCCACGGTACAGATCACGCCACCAGCAACAGCGACCCAGCGAAATCAGCCACCGCCATGCTGACCATCATCAGCGACCTATCCATAGCGCTCACGCCCAGCGCCATCGGCGTCGAACTCGGCGCGGCCCAACCCTTTCGCGCCGTAATCAACAGCAACGGCCACCCTGACATCGCGATTCGCTGGAGTATCTCCGGCCCGGCCTGCCCAGCCGCCTGCGGCTCGCTCGATGCCAGCGGCAACTACACCGCCCCGCAAATCCTACCTGCCCCCGCAACCGTCACTGTAACCGCGCAAAGCGTCGCCGACCCGTTGAAGCAAGCTTCCGCCGCAATCACGATCACCAGTAATTTTTCCCTTCAGCTTTCCGCGCCCTCAAGCATCGCCTCCGGCGGCTCCGGCGTCATCGTCGCCACGTTCACCCCGGCCCCCGGCTCGAATCCTAGCACCGACCTGTCTTGGACCCTCTCCGGCGCCGGATGCAGCGGGGCAAGTTGTGGCGCGTTAGGCATAGTAACGACACAGGCCCTGGGCAGCAGCGCGATGTCCACCTCCGCGACGTACACCGCACCAGTGACGCCGCCAAGCCCCAGCACGGTCACCCTCACCGTGACGCCGCAAGCCGACCCCTCGAAGAAAGCCCAAGCCAACGTAACGATTCAGCCCGGCATCGGCGTGACTCTCGCGCCTGGTACCGCAACGCTCGCCGCCAATCACCGCGTCACGCTCACCGCCCAGGTTTTCGGCAGCGCCAACAGCGCCGTGGCCTGGACGGTAAACGGAATACCGAATGGCGACGGCACCGTCGGCCAGACTTGCGTCGTCGCCAGCATCCCCTGCCAGCCGCTAACCACCGGCAATAATCTCCAGGTCGACTACGAAGCTCCCGGCGCAATTCCTACTCCCAATCCCGTCACAGTGCGCGCCATCAGCCTTGCCGACACCACACGTAGCGCCACCGCGCAAATCACCGTCATCAATCACGATGTCGTAACCGTTCTGCCCTCCACCGCAACGCTTGCCCCGCTGGCCGTGCAGCAATTTTCCACCACGGTTCTCGGCACTACCAATCAAACCGTCGTCTGGCAAATCCAAGGCAGCGCATGCTCAGTGCCAGGCGCGTGCGGCGCAATCGACGCCAACGGCGCCTACACCGCTCCCGCCTCCGCTCCATCCCCGGACTCCCTCACCATCGTCGCCATCAGCGTCGACGATCCGTCGCAATCCGGCCTCGCCAACCTCACCATCGCTACTGGCGCCAACATCCTCGCGCTGCATCCCGCCAGCGTCTATGCAGGCGCGGCCAACGGCTTCACCCTCCGCGTCGACGGCGGCAATTTCGCCGCTTCCACTCACGGCCCCGGCTCCGTTTTGCTGATCGCCGGCACCGCCCGCACCACCACGTGCAACTCCGTCACGGAATGCACCGCGCCCGTCACCGCCGCAGACGTCTCCACCCCCGGCAATCTCTCCGTCCAGGTTCGCAACCCCGACAACACCGCCTCCAACAGCGTTTCCCTAATCGTTGCCGCACCCAATACCTCCGACGAAGTCATCCCGCTCACCAGCGCCACGCCCTCGGCCACAGCAAAGGAGATCGTCGTCGTCGAGCCCACCACCGCAGGAGTCTCCCTCCCCAACGCCGATGTCGACCCCAACGTCGCCGCCCTCGGCGCATTCTCCACCGCCAACAATTCCTGCTCGCTCGCCGGCAATCCCGTGCCCCTGCAGCGCCCCGCCACCGGACTCGCCGCTGTGGACATCTGCCTCTTCTCCGCCAGCGGCCTCGACACCAGCATGACCTACACCATCACCGGACCCGGCAACGTCACCGTAATCGCCCAACAGCCTGCCGGCCTCGGCATCATCCATCTGACTCTGCAAATCTCCGCCGCCGCAATTCCCGGCGCGCGCACGCTCTTCATTCAAAACACAAATCTCGACAAGACCGCCGCCACCGGCGCCCTGGAGGTGCAGTAATGAATTTCGTTCAACGCAGAAGATTTCTCTGGATTTGTTTCCTGGTTGCCTTGCTGCTCCTGGCTCTGACCGCGGCCTTCACGAACGCCACCACTTTTTCCCGCTTGCGTTTTGAAGATCTCGCGCAGCAATCGTCCGCCGTAGCCCGCCTGCGCTGCCTCGGCTCCGAATTTCGCTGGGACCGCGGCGAGCTGTGGACCGAAACGCGCTTCGAAGTCCTCCAGCGCAACAAGGGCCTGCTTTCCGGAATTGTCACCGTGCGCACCATTGGCGGCGCGTCCGGCCATCTCCATTCACACGTCGACGGCGTCCCCGTATTCCGCCCGGGCGAAGAGGTCTATCTATTCTTATGGGAGCGCCCCGGCGAACCCTATCGCGTCCTCGGCTGGGCCCAAGGCGCGTTCCGCATCGTTCGCAACGCCGACACTGGAACCGAAACCGTCACGCAAGACTCCGCGCTGGCGCCCATCTTCGACCCGCGCACGCGCACCTTCCGTCACGGAGGCATCCGCAATCTACCCGTGGGAATTTTTCAGTTGAAGCTGCGCAAAGCATTGCAGCAAGAGAATTGAGGCACCGATGCAGGGAAGACCTCTGCGAGTCTCTGCCTCCTTAGCGTCTCTTTACTCTGAGCCACTAAGGGTGCGCTAGCTTTTTCTTTTGCCTGGAGATTGAAGATGCGAACAAGACTCCGATCTATCCTTTACAAGCTTTCTTCCGCATTATTTTCCGCGCTCTATCTCGCCGCGACCGCCCAGACCACCGCCGGCTACGCCTTCAACCAAATCGTCCCAGACGTGCGCCAGCCTGTCGCTGTCTCTGGCGGTTCCGCCTGCCCAGTGCGCGCCCATCAGCTAACCGCGGCCTCCAGCATCTCCCTGCGTTGGAGCACCACCCTCGGCACGACACCAGTTTCGATCCTCACACAAGACCAAACCGCTACCGGCCGCCTCACCGAAATCGAGCAAGTGATTTCGCAATCGCTAGCCGTCTGGACCGGCGTCACCGCCACTACCCTGCTCCCCGCCGCCGTCGCGCCCCTCGCACGCACCGCAACGCAAAACGCCTGCGGCTCCGACGGCCTCAACTCCATCTGCTTCGATCAAGCCGACGCGGCCTTCACTCCCGGCGTCCTCGCCTTCACGCGCGTCATCACCTCCGACGCGCTCGGCGAACAGCTCGGCAGCAGCCCCGCCGCCACGCAGCTCGGCCAAATCCTCGACGCCGACATTTATTTCGACCCCAGCAACCCGCAAGTCACGTTCGCCACGCCCGCCGCGCTGCCCACCTCTCCCCAAGCCTACGACCTCGCATCCGTCCTCACCCACGAGCTCGGCCATTTTCTTGGCTTCAGCCATTCCGCCGTCTGGAGCGCCATGATGTATCCCTACGCCCCCGCGCCTGGCGCCTTCCACGGCGCGCGTCCCACCGCGCAGCAACCCGACGCCCCCCTCGGCGACGACGATCGCACCGGCCTCCGCATCCTCTATCCCGATCCCGCCGACCCCGTAAATGTCGGAACGATCAGCGGCCGCATCCTGCCCGCCAATCCACTCTCGTTGCCGCTCTCGCCGCCCGGCGTAACCGGAATCTTCGGCGCCCACGTAGTCGCGGTCGACCAAGCCACCGGCGCCGCCATCGCCGGCTGGAGCTGCGCCGCTCCCGGCCCAGCCCAATTCGACGGCACCTACGAGCTCGACCGTCTCCCCATCGGCCGCAGCTACACCGTCTACGCCGAGCCGCTCGACGGCGTAGTTTTCCCCGCCCAAATCACCCCCGCAATCGCCACCCTATGCCGCAACCCCGCCACCGACCCCGGCTGGCCCCCGCTCCAAGCCTGCGTCGTCCCCGCCGCCATCACAAGTTTCACCACCCGCTCCCGCTGAAGGCTCTTGATCCACCTCCCGTGTAGCTCAGGTCCGCCTTTTGGACCTGAGGCTTTTCGCTTTAATGCATTGAGCCCGCTTTCCTTCCTTCAAGCAGGCACACACAAGATCGTGTCATCCTGAGTTCCGGCGCATTCCAGCCGGGCCGAAGGATCTCAACCGCAAATATTCCTACCACTTGAAATGGGGAGAGTGTGAGGAGTTTCGCTACCGCCGCCGCGCGTTCGCCAGCAACCGCAAAATCTCCAGATACAGCCAAATCAGCGTGACCATCAGCCCAAACGCCCCATACCACTCCATGTACCTCGGAGCCCCCATGCGCACGCCCGTCTCGATCATGTCGAAATCCAGCACCAAGTTCAGCGCTGCGATCGCTACCACGAACAGGCTGAAAGCGATTGCCCACGCGCCGCCGCCGTATAGTATTCCCATGCCGACGCTTACGTGAAACAGGCCCAGCACCATCACGACCAAATAAAAGACCGCGATCCCGCCCGTTGCCGCGATCACCCCGAGCTTAAACCGCTCGGTGGCGCGAATGACTCCAGTCTTGTAGGCGATTAGCA
>WNFO01002218.1_pt1 | contig 23075 bp, 25 predicted proteins | sample 5400251 | NCBI WGS metagenome assembly WNFO01 (sample SAMN13153354, study PRJNA577476) | soil metagenome | isolation source: 100 cm saprolite under Madrone tree | place: USA:California | collected 2016-06-14
CGGGATCGTCGAGGCGGCGCGCGCGGAACCCAGCCGCGACCTTCGCGGGTTCGATGGGCCGCGGCGTCCACACCGCGCATCCCGCGAGGAGCGCCGCCGGCGCAAGGAGTGCCCATCCCCCCAGGCCACACGCCGCGCGCCGCATCGGGTCCGGGAGGGGGTCTCCGCTACACCGGGTCGATCGGAGGGATGGCGGCGAGCGCGCCCGCGCGGTGGGCCCGCGCGAAGAGCTGCTCGAGCGCCTGCCGCCCTTCGGAGCCGAGCGAGAGCGTCAGGTCGTTCACGTACATGAGGACGAATCGCCGGCAGGTGTCCTTGTCGATACCGCGCCCGTAGCGCATCGCGTACGCGAGGGCCTCGTCGACGTGGGCGTGCGCCCAGGCGATGGAGTCCCGGAGGGCCTGGGAGAGCGCCTGGTGCATCGGGACGCCGAGCTCGCGCCGCACGACGTTGACCCCGAGGGGGAGCGGCAGCCCCGTCTCGCGTTCCCAGGCCTGACCCAGGTCGAGCACCTTCCGGAGCCCGAGCGTCGCGTAGGTGATCTGTCCCTCGTGGATCAGGAGCCCAAGGTCCGCGCGCCCGTCGAGGACGGCGTGGGGGATCTTGTCGAACTCGACGACCACGGTCGGCGGTGTGCCGCAGAACAGGCGGAGGAGCAGCGCCGCCGTTGTGTGAGCCCCGGGGATCGCGACCACGCGGCTCCCGACATCGCGCGGGTCGATGGCGTCGCGCGCCACCAGGATCGGCCCGTACCCCTTCCCCATCGAGGCCCCCGGGTCCATGAGCCGGTAGCGATCGGCGACGTTCGCGTAGGTCGCCGCCGAGACCGCGGTCACCTCGAGCTCCCCCGTTCGCGCGCGCCGGTTCAGAGACTCGATGTCCTCGAGCATGTGGGCGATCTCGACGCCCGGGATCCGCACCTTCCCCGCCGTCAGCGCGTAGAACATGAACGCGTCGTCGGGATCGGGGCTGTGGCCGATTCGGATCAGCGCCATCGGGTCTCCTCGGGGCGCTCGCGGGCCGTGGACGGCGCGTCGACCGGCCGCACGCCGACGCGGCGCCCCCAGAGGCTATCACGTTTTCCAGTGATCCTTCACCCGGACCGCCTCCTCCGCACCGGGCCACGGCGGGATGGTCACGATCACGAATCGGAGCGGCTCCGAGCCCGCGGTGCAGAACTGGAAGTGGACCCCGAGCGGGATGGTCAGCGCCACTCCCGGCTCGACGTCGACGACCTCCTCCCGCGTCCCCTGTCGGCGCCACACCTGCCCGCGGCCGCCGAGGACGTACCAGATCTCCTCGACGGTCTGGTGCCGCACCGCGAGCGACGTGCGGCCGGGCGGGAGCGTGCAGTGGACGACGCTGCCGCCGCGCACGGCGCCGAGCAGCCGGATCTCCGATCCATCCGGGGCGAGCGCGTCAGCGACGCGGCCGGCGCGGGCCGTCTGGAAGTCGGGCGGATCGCTACGGTCCATCTGCGCTCCCTCCTCGGGCCGGCAGTGGACGAGCCGGGCGTTGCGTCGTCCGCCGCCAGCGGCTAGGATCGGGCCTCACGCGGCGCACGCGCACCGAGGAGGCTCTGCCATGTATCAGGTCTACGCGCTCAAGTATGGCGAGCGGGACACGACCGCCTGTCAATTCTTCTACCGGGAGCCTTCGCACGAGCCGCTCACGCTCCACTTCTACGTGTGGTTGATCCTGGGCGGTCCCCATCCGGTGCTCGTCGACGCCGGCTGCCACGAGGAGGACGCGACCGCCCGCGGCCTCCGGAACTACGTGAGCCCGGCGGCCATGGTGGAGCGGGCGGGCGTCCGGCCCGCCGACGTCGGGACCGTGCTGATCTCGCACCTGCACTGGGACCATTGGGACGGCCACAGGCTCTTTCCCGCGGCCGAGTTCTGGATCCAGCAGGACGAGGTCGCGTTCTGGACAGGGCCTGTGTCCCGTTTCGACGTCTACCGACAGCTCGCGAACGCGTCGGCGCTCGGGGAGTTGGTCCGGCTGAGCTACGGCGGCCGCGTGCGCCTCGTCGCGGGCGACCGTCCGGTGCTGCCGGGCCTTCGCGTGCACTGGGTGGGCGGCCACACCGCGGGGCTCCAGATCGTCTCGGTCGAGACGGCGAAGGGGACGGTCGTCCTCACCTCCGACGCCTCGCACTTCTACCGCAACGTCGAGCGGCGGCAGCCGACCCAGATCATCACGAGCCTGCCCCAGATGCTGGCGGCCTTCGAGACGATCCACGCGTTGGCCGGCACGTCGGGCCTGATCGTGCCCGGCCACGATCCGGAGGTCGCCAGCCGCTTCGTGCCGGTGGAGCCGGGGATCATCCGTCTCGCCTGACCGGCGGGGCGCTCGCGGTAGGCTGGCTACGGGAGGGCGGCGAGGTCGCGGGCTCGGTCGATGTCGTGCAGACGCCGCTTGACGCTCGCCAGCTCCAGCGTGTTGAGGGTCAGCCGGAGCTGCTCGAGGTTGAGCGGCTTGCGGAGGAAGTCGAGCGCGCCGAGGCGAAGGCACGTTACCGCCTCTCCCTCGCCCGCTCCCGAGACGACGACGACCGGGATCCGCAGCTGCTGCCTTCCGAGCGTGTCCAGGAAGTGGAGGCCGCTCATGCCGGGCAGCCCGAGGTCGAGCAGGATGGCATCGGGCTGGTCCTGCGCCAGGTACGTCAGCGCCTCCTCGGCGCTCGGCAGGATGCAGGTCGCGCTGTCGTGCGCCTCGGTGAGGTCGGCGAGGTCCCCCGCCAGGGCCGGGTCGTCCTCGACGATCATGATCCAGAGCTTGCGGCGCAGGAAGAGGCTCTCCACCGCGTTCGAGATGCGGTGGAAGTCGGCGCGCGGGAGATTGACGAACGCGAACGCGGCGCCGTCGGGATCCGTGCGGATGGCCACGGCCGTGACCGCGAACCGGGCGCCGCCCGTCGGGAGCTCGAACTCGAGGCGCACGATCGCGGGCGCGGCGATCCGCGCCTCGCGAATCTTGATCCCGAACGGGCTCAGGTTGGCGGCCTCGCCGACCCAGGATTTCCCGCTGGCCTCGACCACCCGCACCGCAAACGGCTCCTCGATCCGTGGAGCGCGTCGACTGTTGACGGCGTCTTCCGCGCGGGGGATCACGGCGTCACGTGAGGGCCGGAGCCTCGGCCAGAGAGCCGTACGCGGCGAGTGTGGGCTGGCGCTCCAGGAACGCGAACCCGACGTCGCCGTTGGCGTGGCGGACCGTCGCGACGCACCGGATCGGGGCCCCGGCCAGGTCCAGCTCGACCGCGTAGGAACGATCGACGTGGATCATCGACTTCGCGCGCGGCGAGAGCGTCACTCTCAGGCCGCCCGGGCTCGCGTCGACCGCGCGCGCCACGACGAAGACGCCCTCACCGAGCCAGACACGGACGGGCCACGACACGGCGCCGCGCTCCTCGTCTCGACGTTCGCGCGCGCTCGCCTCCACTCCTGGGAAGAGTGTCATCGGCTGGTAGAGCGAAAGCAACGGCGATGCCAGACGTAACACCGCGAAGACGCTGGCGAAAACACGGTCGTGTCACGGCGCTGCGCCGCTCTGGCATGCCAAAATGGTGGACGCGTGTCACGGTGGCCGGCGCGGAACTCCGTCAGGCCCTGAATCGCGCGAGCGCCCGGGGATCCGGCTCGAACCCGATCCCAGGCCGGTCGGGGACGACCAGGTGACCGTCGAGGAGCCGGACCGGCTCCCCGTACAGCTCCTCCCACCAGTCCATGTGCTCGACGATCAGGCCGTTCGGCGACGCGGCCAGCAAATGGCAGCTCGTCTCGGTGAAGAGGTGCGAGGAGACGGGCTGGTGGTAGGCCTCGCAGAGGGCCGCCGCCTTCATGAACTCGGTGACGCCCCTCATACGCTGCAGATCCGGCATCAGCACGTCGGCCACGTGCAGCTCGAGGTGACGCTTCATGGCGAGGCTCCCGTAGTCGCTCTCGCCCGTGGCCACGCGCATCGTCAGCGCGGCGGAGACGCGCGCGCATCCCTCGAGGTCCTCGTACGGCAGCGGCTCCTCGAGCCAGTAGAGGTCGTAGGCCTCGAGCCGCCGGCCGACGCGCAACGCGGTCGGCTCGTCCCAGCCCTGGTTCACGTCGGCGAGGAGGTGGACGCCGGGACCGATGGCCTCCCGGAGCCGCCGGACGCGCTCGACGTCCTCGGCGGCGCTGGGACGGCCGATCCGCATCTTCATGGCCTGGTGCCCCTGCGCTCGAAAGCGGTCCGCCTCCGCGAGGAGGTCGTCGACCGAATAGTCGATCCAGAGCCCCGACGAGGCGTAGGTCGGCACTCGGTCTCGAGCGCCGCCGAGGTAGCGGTAGAGTGGCAGGTCCGCAGACCGGGCGGCCAGGTCCCAGCAAGCGACGTCGAGCGCGGCGAGGGCCATCATGCCCGCGCCCGCGTGGCCCAGAAAGTTCAGCGCGCGCCAGGCGGCCGCGTGGTGCGCGCGCACCTCGACCGGATCCTTGCCCTCGTACAGGGGGGCGAGATCCAGCACGAGCTCATGGAGGGCTCCGGCGGCGCGCCGCCGGAAGGCGAAGCAGTAGCCGGATCCGACCAGGCCCGCGTCCGACCGCATCTCCACGAGCACCGTGTGGACATGCGTGAGGTCGTGGATCGAGGTACGGACGGGCCGCCGGAGCGGGATCGACAGCCGGTGGACGGCGATGCTCGAAATCTTCACGAGTCTCGCAGTCTCCCGCGTTTCCCCCTGTCGGCCCGAGCCTTCCTTGCTAGGACACGCGCCATGGCGACGGTCAGGGGGGCCGGCCCGCGGCGCGCGCGGTCCGCCGGCGTTGAACCCATCTTCGGTCTCGGCGTCGACCGCGTCAACACGTGGTTCGGCCCTCGGAGCCCGAGCTCTACTGCCGCGACCCGCGTGCCGGGGGAATGGCGGCCGGGTCGACCTCGGTGTGTGAGGCGGCCATCGAAGCCCCTGTCCGTCGCGACCGGGCGGTCACGCTGGACGGCGGCCTTGGCCGCCTACGGCTCTCGCGCGGCTGCCCCTGGCCCGCGGGAGGGACTGCGTGATCCGGGATGGGCAGGGCCGGGTCAGCCCTGTCGTCATGGCGCTTCGGTAGGGGCCTCTCCCCGCCGGACTGCGCCTCGCTCCTGATGGCGCGCCTCGTCCAAGGTGCCGGACCTCGCCCGGGTCGGGTTGTCCTGCTGGCGAAGCTGGCTCTGGCTCCGCCACGGCAGCTCGAGCGACCGACGCGGCCCGCACCGGCTCGGGGCGCCGGGTGATCGTGCGCCCGGCCGGAAAAACAGGAGGATGTAATGCCTCAGCTCAAGTGGAGACTGAAGGGCCAGTGGAACTCGCGTACGTGGAACGCAGGCCCGACGGCCTCGAACGCTAGCCCGGGGGATCCCCCTCGCCCGGGGCGAAGCCCAGCCGGAGGTCGCCCGCCTTGATCGCGCGGATGATCGCATCGCGATCGCGGGGGGCCTCGACCTCGATCCAGGCGCGGCCGACGTGCGGCTCGCGGTGGGAGTCGTCCGTGGCGATCTTCGCCAGACGGATCGCGTCGGTGTCGTACTGCGGCCGATAGTGACCCGTGTCGGTGACCTCGACGGCGTCGATCGCGAGCCCGTCCCCCCGGATGACGGCCACCCGGCGGGTCGTCTCGTCCAGCGACAGGTTGTACCGCGCCGGGTGGTTCAGGACGTGGAGCACCTCACGGTCGCCGTACACCCGACCCACGTGCTGGGAGAGCGGCCGATAGTCGAGCTCGATCCCGCGGAACAGCAAGAGCCGGGGCCGGAGGGCGGCGAGTGCCCGCCAGTAGTGCGGCGGCACCCGGTCGTCGTGATCGGTGATCGCGAGAAAGTCGTAGCCGAGCGCCTCGTACGCGGCGATCACCTGCTCGGCCGAGCGGACGCCGTCCGAGAAGAGCGAGTGGGCGTGCAGGTTACCTCTGAGCGGCACCGTGGGATCTCCAGTGTGCGCTAATCTCCCCGAGCGTCGCCACCCAGAGACGCGGTGTGTGGCGGACGTACTCGATCAGCTCCCGGAGGCACGCCAGGCGCGAGGGCCGGCCGATGAGCTGAGGGTGGAAGGTGAAGTTCGTCACGCCGCCGGCCTCGGTGATGCCGTCGAACTCGGTGAGCCACGCCTGCAGCACCGGTCCCGGCGGCTGCAGGCTCCGCTGTCCCGTAAAGAGGAAGTAGGGCGCGTCGTCGAGGACCCACGAGACCGGGATCTCCACGAGCGCCACGCCCGCCTCCGGCGGGTGCAGGTACGGGGTGAGGCGGTCCATCATGTTCGACGAGTACTCGAAGCCGTGCCGGGCCAGAAGCCCGAGCGTCCGCGGGGAGAGCTGCCAGCTCGGCGCGCGGTAACCGGTCGGACGGCGGCCGGCGTGGCGGGTCAGCGTCTCGAGGCTCTTCGTGAGGATCGCCTCCTCGCGAGCGGCGTCGAGCTCGCTCACCCGCTCGTGCTCGTCGCCGTGGCAGCCGACCTCGTGGTGGCCGGTGACGATCGCCTTCATCGCGTCCGGGTAGTGTTCGGCCACCCAGGCGGGGACGAAGAAGGTCGCCCGGATGCCGGCCGCCGCGAGCAGGTGGAGGATGCGCGGTAGGGCCTCGACGGGTCCGAACCGGCCCTGGGAGAGCGCGACCGGTTCACGGACGTCGCGTGCCATCCAGAGCGTCTCGGCGTCGAGGTCGAAGGTGAACGCGCACGCCGCCCGGGCGTCCCCCGGCCAGCGCGGAGCGGGTGCCACGCTACTTCGGCGGACCAGTCGGCGCGGTGCGGCGCCCCTGGTTGACGGGCACGTCCCACACGATGGCGAATCCGAGCGCGAACCAGCCGGGGTCATCGCGGAACGCGTCGCCGCCTTGCGGTACCGGGGTGTTCGGGGAGGTCCAGCCAGCCAGCCCCATCTGGACGGCGGAGTTCGGTCCGGTCTGCTTGACCGCGGCAAACGGCTCGATGAAGGCCGGGTCCAGACGCACCCGGATGTCGTCGGGGTAGAAGTCGGACTCCCGCGGCCGGGTGATTTCTTTGGCTCCCGGCGGCGGCACGATCTCGAGCTTTGGCGCCTGCTCCGGCGGCTTGGCTTTGATTTCGATCTGCTGGGCGGTCGCCGGCGCGCCGAGGAGCAGGGCGAGGGCGAGGAGGACGACTATTCTCGTGACGAGCATGCGAAGCATGGATCCATCTTACCCGAACCGGCTCGCGCGACCAAACCGTGTCGCCTTGACACCCGCCCCGCTGGCGCCTAGCATCACCGCCGTGCACAGGATTTCCAACCTGCCGCTCGTCTTCCCCGGCTACCGAGAGGGGCCGACGGCCGTTCGCGTCGCGGGCCGCCGCGGACACGAGGTCCGTCACCGACGACCGAGGCTCGACGCCGCGATCCGAGCGTCCGTGCGCAAGGTGGTCGGGGCGACGCCCCGCCCGTGATCCCCCGGGCGGGCGGACAGCCGCGCGAGGAGGCAACCACATGAACCGCGTGATCGAGGTCGAGCGGCCCAGCCTAGTGCTTCGGATCCTCTACTCGATCGGCCGGCGGATGTTCGGGCAGGTTCCGACGCCCGAGCGGATCATGGCGCACCGGCTCCCGCTCATGGTCGGCCTCGGCGCCCTCTACGGGGCGATCCGGTGGGCGGGGCGGATCGACGCGCGGCTCCGCGCCCTCCTCCAGGTCCACGTCGCCACGCTGTGCGGCAGCGTCTACTGAATGGACATCCAACGCGCCGTGGGCGTGACGGCCGGAGTCCCCGTCGAGGCGCTCGCCGCCCTCGCCGCTTACGCCGACGACCCCCGCTTCACCGCGCGGGAGAAGGCGGCGCTCGAGTTTTCCGAACGCGTCACCCGCGAAGACCGCGAGGTGAGCGACCTCTGCATCGCCCGGCTCCGGGCGCACTTTTCGGAGGCCGAGATCGTGGAGCTGGCGTTCGTCATCGGCTACCAGACCTTTGCAAGCAAGTTCGCGAAGGCGTTCCGACTCCCGGCGCAGGGGTTTTCCCCTCGACCGGTGTGACGCGTGCCGCGCCGCCCGGGCGACGCGGCCGCTTTCCTGACCGCGCCGGGACCTGGGCCCTGGATCCGCCGTCGACGGCGCGGCGCCTTGACACGCCCGGCGGCGCGCCTGTAGTGTTCGTCGGTCGATGACCGAAGGGCTCGTTTACCTGGTGTCGAGCTTCTGGCTCGGAGCGCTGCACGCCGCGACACCAGGTCACGGCAAGACGATCGCCGCCTCCTACATCGTGGGCGCCCGCGGGCGCCCGGTCGACGCCTTCGTCCTCGGTATCTTCGTGACGCTGTCCCACACGAGCGGGATCATCCTCGTCGCGCTCCTGGCCACCCTCGGATCGGCATGGGTGGTACCGCACCGGGTGGAGGCGTACCTCGCGGTGGGCACGGGAGTCCTCGTCATCGGCATCGGCCTCTGGATGCTCCGGACTCAGCTCCGGGTCGCGCCTCTCGCGGTCGGCGACCACGCACACGCAGAGCGGCACGCCCACGGGGGCCTCGAGCACATGCACGCCCACGGCGGCGAGCCCCATGACCATGGTGTCGCCTCCGCCCCCCATCGCCACGGCTGGGGACCGGTCCACACGCACAACGTCGAGGCGCTGGCCCTGGCCCGCCCGAGTCTCGGCGTGCTGCTCGGGCTGGGTGTGGCCGGAGGGCTCCTGCCCGACCCGGGGGCCCTCGCCATCCTCCTGGCCTCAGTCGCGAGCGGGCGGTTGATCCTCGGGCTCTCCACGGTGGTTGTCTTCAGCGTCGGCTTCGCGTCGGTGCTGGTCCTCGTCGGCGTCATCGCCGCGCGCGTCGGGCAGGTCGTGCTCGCCTGGTTGAGCAGCCGCTGGGTCGGGTGGCTCCAGGTGGGCGCGGCGCTGCTGATCGTCCTGGTCGGCCTGCTCCTGACCGCAAACGCGTGGCGGACCGTCGCCTCGCTCCGCTGACCGCGCTTCGGGGTAGGTTCGCGTCCCGGCCGAGCCTTGGCCCGGCCCGCGCGGCCGGGCGATCTCGTTCGCAGTGCCAGTCCCCTATCGTGACGGTCGACCGGAAGGAGCTCGGGCCGGGGTGCGGAACTCGCCGGTGCGCCGCCGGCGGCCGGGCCGCCCGCGCCGAGGCACGGCGGGCGGTGCGACGGGGCGACCTCTAACGGACGCGGGCGCGGTCGGCCGACAGCGTGCCGAGCCAGCCGCTCAGATCCGTGTACCAGACGTTGTTCGCCGCATCGACCGCGACGTCGAAAGGGCGCGCGTCGGACCGGGGCAGCGGGAACTCGGCCATCACCCCGTCGCGCAGCCGGCCCAGCGCGTGGCCGCGGATCTCGGCGAACCAGACGGCGCCGTCAGGCGCTACCGCGAGACCCGTAAGCCCCGCCCGCGGCGTCAGGACCGGGAACTCGGTGAAGCGTCCGTCCGCGTAACGCCCGATCTTGTTTCCGCGAAACTCGAGGAACCAGACGGCGCCCGTGGGATCGACCGTGATGTCGCTCGGCACGCTGCCGCGCGTGGGGACGTCGAGCTCGCTGAGCCGGCCATCCCGCGAGATGCGCACGAGGCGGTTGACGTTCTGAAGCGTCGCCCACACCGTGCCCCCCCGGTCCACGGCGACGCCGAAGGGCGCCGCGCTGAAGGAGCTCGCCTCGAAGCGCGTGAACGTGCCCTCTTTGAGGCGCGTGACGGCGACCGAGGTCGCCTCCGCGAACCACACCGCGTCGTCGGGCCCGACGGTCAGCCGTGCGAGCTTGGCGACCGGCCCCCGCAACGGGAACGAGGTGATGGTGCCGTCCGGTGCGATCCGCGCGATCACGCGGGCGGGCGCGTCCGTGTACCAGGCGAACCCCTGCGAGTCGACGGCGAGCCCGATCGGCTCGAGGTTCTGCCGGCCCTTGGGGAACTTCGTGATCGTGCCGTTCCGGAGCAAGCCGATCGAGTTCGAGAACTCGATCGTGAACCAGACCGTCCCGTCCGCCGCGACGGCGATGGCCGTCGGAATGTCGGTCGAGGTCGGCATCCGGTACTCGACGAAGCCTGGGTGGCGCCACGGGCCGACGCGCCAGGCGACGGCCGCCGCGACCACCGCGACCACCAGAGCCACCCCCCAGCCGCGGCGGCGTCGCGACCCCCGATCCGGTCGCGGCGGCGCCGGCCCGCCGTCGCCGCTCACCGCACCGTCTTCGCCAGCAGCCGTCGCTTGCGCGACGACGTCCGAGCGTCGCCGGCCGCGGGGTAGTAGCGCGCCACCAGGCGGAGCGCCACGGCGGCGCCAAGCCCGAGCACGATGAGGAAGGCGGCGCCGCCCGCGATGCTGAGCGGATCGAGTCGGCTGAGCGACGTGCCGCCCTCGCCGGCGGTCCGCCAGAGCTCCTCGTACGGCGTGAGCCCGAAGCCGGCGTAGAGGGTGGCGGGATCGACCGGATCCCGGACGAGCGGCCCTGCCTCGAGGTGGACCGGCAGGTTGCCGTCGACGACGAGGTCCCAGCGGGCGCCGCCATCGACGGTTCGGTAGAGGCCGCGATCGGTCGAGAGCACGATCGCCTCCCCCGACGTCGAGCTGGCGATGCCGCGGACCGACGTGTTCGGCTCGCTGAGCGGTGTCCCGATCGCCGTCCAGCGCTCGCCACGGTCGTCGCTCCGGAAGAGCTGGTCGGCGCTCGTGGCCCAGAGGCGGTCGGCCGCGCGGGGATCGAGCGCGACCGCGTCGACCCGCCCGCCGGGGATTCCTCGATCCCGGGGTCTCCAGCTGCGCGCGCCGTCAGAGCTCGTCCAGATCCGGCCTCCCGCCACCGCGTAGACGACGTCTGCGGGGCCACGGGCGGCGACGAGCGCGGTGACGGGGTCCTCGGGGAGCCCCTGGCCGGCGCCGGACCACGCGGCTCCCCAGTCGTCGCTCCGGGAGAGCCCGCGCGAGCCGGCGAGGTATACGCGCCCGGCGGCCGCGCCCCGGACGATCGCCCGCGCGGGGGCCGCGCCCGGCACCGCCGGCGATCTGAGCCAGGTCACGCCGTCCTCCGCCCTGAAGATTCCCGAGCTCGTGGACGCGAGCGCGCGCCGACCGTCTGCGTCGAAGGCGACCGCGAACACTGCGCCGACGAGGACGGTTGGCGCTTCGAGGTCCCAGTCGCGCCCGCCGTTGCGCGAGCGCAGGAGACCGCTGTCGGTGGCGAGGAGCAGGTGATTGACGTCGGCGGGGCTGATCGCGAGCGCGGTCGCTCCGCTCACGAACCGGCCGGCATTGGCCGGAAACCAGGTCTCTCCGCTGTCGCGCGACCTGAAGAGGCCCCCCCACGCGCTCGGGTTGTGAGCCCGGGCGGCGGAGGGGCTAAGAAACATGAGGGCCGACAGGAACGCCGCGAGGAACCCGCCCAAGAGCGGGCTCCTCGCGAACGTCGGTGAAGCGTGTCGCGGCACTACGGCTTGCGGGACCGCTCTCCGGGGGCGAGGACGATCTCCGCGGCGCGGGAGCCGTTCGGCCCGACCCACGAGTTCCTGGTGAGCGGATACCCCTCGCTGTAACTGAGGGGCTCGTGCGCGGCGACGCAGTGCTCATAGCCGCCCGTGATCTTGTAGCACTTCTCATACGCGAGGAACTGCTGGACCGTATCGGTCTGCTGCGGGTTCGCGATATTCCAGTCCCGGATGCCCTCCCAGGACGAGTACGCGTCGCTCCCGAACACCAGGGGCCCGATGGCCGTATGGACTTCGAGGAGCTGCGAGCCCGCCGTGTGCGCCCGGAAGGCAGGGTGGATGATCAGGCCCGGCCCGATCTCCATCTCGCCGTCGACGATCACGGCCTTGCCGGAGAGCACCTTGCCGTAGATTTCCTGGAGCGTCAGCGGCGGATAGCCGCAAGCCGGGGTGCGTGCACACCCACCCGGGTCGGTGTTGACGGCGCGGATGTGGGGGTTCGGGTAGTTCAGCGCCCACTCGATCCCCTCCAGCTCCGCCTTCTGCACGTAGAGGACCGCGTTCGGGAAGTCCATGAGCTGGCCCGCGTGGTCCCAATGGCCGTGGCCGATCACGAGCTTGGTGACGTCTTCGGGCTTGATGCCGAGCTGAGCCAACTGCTGGGCGATCGGCGCCCAGTGCTGGGTCCCGGTCATCTTGTGATAGTCCTGCTGCTTCCAACCCGTATCGTAGAGCACGATGTCCCGCCCGCCCTTGATGACGCCGATGTTCACCGGCAGATCGAAGAAGGGCTTGTTGTTCATCTTATTGCTGCTGCCAGGGACGAACGCGCGGTCGGGCATGAAGGCCCCGGCCGGCACCCCCATGAAGCGGCTACTCTCGATGAGCCAGACCGAATACTGCATGTCGGCCGACTGCGCCGGGGCCGACGGCAAGCCCGTCGACACCGTCAGCGCCAGCAACGCGAAAAGCAAGACGGACCTCGCCACCTTGTTCATCTTCACTCCCCCAAATGTGTCTCGTCGATCACTCCGTCGCTCCTGGTCCGCGCGATGCGAGGTCTCACCTCCTATGAAGGACGTATCAGTTCGGTACGTACTCGCCGGGCCACAGCGTGTCCCCAACTTCGAGAAGCTTCTTCGAGGCCGTTTCGCTCAACGGATACGCGGCGAGCAGATGCTGCTCACGCCCGTCCGTTGCGAGCTTGGCCATCTCCACCGCGGATTGCCGGTACAGGCGAATCGCGGCGAGATAATCGGCGTGGACGCGACGCAGCGACGGGGGCGGCTCGAGCTCCCGGGCACGGATCTCCGCGCGGGCGTAGACGTCACGGGCCGCGTCCACCCGGGCCTTCAACGTCGTCCGGTCGATCTCGCCGGTCTTGTAGGCGAGCCCGGCGAAGGTCATCCGGACGGCACCCAGCTTGACGTCGTCGTGGATCTTCCAGAGCCCTCGCGCGTAGGCCTCTTCAGCCTGGGTCAAGGCCGGACGGGGCGGGGCGAAAGGGTTCGGGGGGACAGCGACCGACAGCGCCGACCGGGGCAACAAGGCCTCCCGCGCCAACGCCGCTAGCACGATGCCGACGAGGCCGAGCAGCACCACGCCGAGGGCGATCGTCCTCCGCCACCGATGCCACGGCCGCCCTCGGAGATCGCGCTGTGACGTGCCGGCGATGCTGGGGGCCGCGATGTCACTCTGGCGCACGGACTCCTCCCCCCTCGTGAACGCCCCGGGACCGACCCGGGAGGCCGGCGAAGGGCCCCACCCGTATACTAAGTTGCGCCGGAAGTGTCAATAGGTATTGGGCGCACCCTCACTTCGGGGTCCACTGGGGCTGGCCCGTGAACAGGCCGTTCACGAAGCCGATCTGGTAGACGAGGAAGAGGCCGAACCCGAGGCTCAGCAACCCCGAGGCCACCCGCAAGTACCGGGTGAGCCCGCCGAGCCGTTGAGCAGCGAAGGCAAAGGGGGCGGCGATGGCGGCGGTCACCAGCATCATTCCGGCGATCGTCCCGAGGCCGAAGAGGAGGAGGTACGCGGTCGCCCACCACGCGTTCTGGATCGTCGCGAGGACCAGCAGCGCGATGGCCGCCGACCCCGCGAGCCCGTGGACGATCCCCACGACCAGCGGGCGCAGCACCTGGTAGGCCGCCAGCCGGCCGAAGCGGCGATCGAGCCACGCCTGCGGCGTCTCGTCCTCCCCGTGCCCGTGGCTCTCCGGGTCATGAGCATGCGGGTGGCTATGGCCATAGTCCCCGTGGCTGTGAACGTGAGTGTGGAGGTCCGGCGGGCCCGCTCTCCCCGACGAGAGAGCCTCCTGGAGCCACTTCAGGATCCCCGTCAGGTTCCACATCCCGAGGACGATCAGCATGAGGCCCACGGCCATCTCCATCGACAGGCCGAGGCGGGGCGGAATCACGACGCTGAATAGGATGAGGGCCCCACCGACGCCGACGATCGTCAGCGTGTGACCGACACCCCAGGCGCTCCCAATCAGGATGGCGCTCCGAAGCGTGTGCTCTCGGCTCACGATGGTCGAGACGGCGATGACGTGGTCGGCGTCTGTCGCATGACGCATACCGAGGAAGAACCCCAAGAAGATGACAGAGACCAGTGTGACCAAGCCCGATACCCCCCTCGGACCGCCGACCTGGGAGGCTTTCCGCGCGGTCGTGGACTGAAAGATAACACGACCCGACCGACCATGGGCACGCGAGGCGACGATGGTCGGCTGATCCGCCCGTCAAGCGGCGCACACGAGGCGTGCCCGCCGCGGGCGGCTCGCAGCGACCCGAGGGTCGCCGACGGCACGTGCGAAGTCCCGGACCACATTCGCCGTGTTCATCGAGTGGTCCGATGACGTCGACGGCAAACCACGGGATCCCCGGCGAGACATGCTAAGGTTAAGGTAGGCATGGTGTCACGAATATACCCGCAGAGGCGAAGGCATGGAGCGCTCGGACGAAGCGATTAAGTACCTCGAGGCGAAGATCGCCGAGACCGAGGAGGAATTGGCGCGACTCCAGCAGCTCCTGACCGACGTCGAATCCGACCTTCAGGCGCTTCGTAAGGCAAGAGATCTTCTCGTTGGCGAAGACGCGGCCCCGAGACCACCCCGTCGAGCGGGGGCTCTTGAGGAAGACTCCCCTCCACGGCCAGTTCGCAGGGGACGGGAGCTCCTTCTCGGGGAGACCGCGCCTCGAGCGAAGGATCCTCCGCTCGAGGAAGACGCCCCTCCGAGGCCGGTCCGCAGGGGACGGGAGTTCCTTCTCGAGGAGACCGCACCTCCGCCCAAGCCGGACGACGTCAGGCGGCGCGAGCCTGCGCCGCCCACTACCACGAATCGTCCGGCGGCGAGTTCTAGTTCGAGGCAAGGCCCGCTCAGGCCGCTCCTCTTGGACATCCTGCGTGATGCGACCAAGCCGCTGCACGTGGATGAGCTGGTCGAGCGACTCCGTGCGGCCGGCAAACACACGGACGCCGAGGCCGTCAGCCTCAGCCTGGCCGAGTACGTGAAGTTGGGGAAGGTTTGGCGCACTCCGCAGGGTACCTACGCGCTGCCCAAGGGCTTCGGTCTCTAACCGTCGACGCCGACCTCACGGAGCCGTCCGAGCACGCCGATCCCGGAGCCGGGGCGTCGGCCGGCCGATCCCCCCCGGCTCGTGGCCTCAGAACTGTTCCTCGGTCTCATCCCACGATCCGCACTCCTCGCTGCTACCCCGCAGGCTGTTCGCTGAGCGACTCGCCAGACGCGCGTCTGGCCTTCGTGGGGGACTTCGGTCTGCGTGGACCAGGGGGTTCGTGACGCCTCAGCGAACTGCCGCCGTGCCCAAACAAGTCGTCCCCGACCACGCGCATGTTTATCGGTTATCCTGGCGTGACACGTCGAGACCCACGGTCCCGTCGGTGACAATCGAAGCCCGCGGAGCGCTGGGCATGGCTCCCGACCATGCGGAGGACTGGGAAGCGCGCCTCATCTAACGCAGGGCGGGAGTCCGACGCCGCGGGCGACCCGGGACCTCAGAGGTCGCCGGCAGAGCCGGACGGGGAGGAAGCGAGACTATGGCTGACGTTGCGTTTCACATCGGCCTGCTGCTGTTCCCGCGGCTGACACAGCTCGATCTGACCGGCCCGTACGAAGTGTTCGCCCGCATGCCGGGTGCCGCGGTCACCTTGCTCTGGAAGAATCTCGAGCCGGTCCAGAGCGATCGTGGCCTGGCGATCCTCCCGACGGCCACATTGGAGACTTGCCCCCAGCTGGACCTTCTCTGCGTCCCCGGTGGGCCCGGCGTGAACGAGGTCCTGACCGACACAGACGTTCTCGCCTTTATCCGACGCGTCGCTTCGCGGGCGAAATATGTCACCTCTGTCTGCTCAGGCTCGCTTGTCTTGGGCGCCGCGGGTCTCCTGCGACGCCGACGGGCCAGTTCGCATTGGATGTCGCGCGAGATGCTGAGGTCGTTCGGCGCAGAGCCGGTGGACGCGCGGACCGTCGTCGACGGGAATGTCATTACCGGCGGCGGTGTGACCGCTCGCCATCGAGTACGATCCCCGCCCACCCTTCGACGCCGGCTCGCCGAATCGAGCGCGTCAAGAGCTCGTCCGGAAGGTGGCTCGGGCGGCGGAGCCGATGCTGCGTGAGCGCGCCGAGCAGGTGCGACGAGCGGCGGCCGCCTTGGACGCAGCGGAGAGCCGGCATTGAGCGAAGACGGCGGCCAGTGGTCTCCTACCCGATGACGCGGGGTGGGTCGCAGCTTAGCCGGGCGGACAGTCTCGGGTGCTCGAGCAATGCCCCCGTCGGTTATCGGTTAGATGGTGGGTTTCTATGGTGGACGATAATGGGACTCGAGCCAGTGACCTCTGGCATGTGAGACCGTAACTCTCTCCGAGATCCCTCGGCGAATCGCTGATTTGCCGAAGGGTGTCCTTTGTCCAGTTCGGCTGGCGTTCGCTGATTTTGGGTCGAGTGCAGACCGTCGCGGGCACGTTTTCGGGCACGTTCGGATAGTCGCGTCTGCGGACGACGGGGAATTGTTCCTCGGAATCACGTCGGAACGGGCGCGGCCGCGATGTTCGACGACCAACTGGGGTCAGGGAAGGCGGAACACGAAGTGAAGAGAGGGTAAGGGACGCGGAGGGTACGGGGATCGGGGTCGGCCCTCTTCAGCCGGCCGCCTGGAGTGCGCGCCTGACTGTCGTCTAGGGCCGTGTCGTCTCTCGTTCCACGCGGCGAATCATGACAGCGGTCTCGAGGCTCTGCGTCAGGTACGCGAAGTCGATCGGCTTGGTAACGTAGTCGAAGGCGCCGGCGGCGAGCGTCCGTTTCGAGAGGTCCGTATCAGCCGTGCCGCTGACCATGATGATTTTCAGGTCGGGAGCCATGGCCCGAATCGCGTTGAGCGCGGCCACCCCATTGAGGCCTGGCATTTCGACGTCGAGCAGAACGACGTCTGGCGTGTCCTCCATGACGGCCGCCATCCCGCCGACCCCATCGGCGGCCAGCCGGGTCGCGTAGCCCTGGGTACTGAGGAACTCGCCCAGCGCCTCGCGGATCGCGGCATCGTCGTCGATCACGAGAACGCGTGCCGTCGGCATCGCGGCCGGCCCCGAGCTCGGCGGGTGCCAGGGCGACGGTTCCTGGTGCTCAGTCGGCGCGGAGGGAGTGGTGGCACCTCCTTCGAGTGCGCGCCACAGGTCTGCCAGGGCGACCGGCTTCGTAAAGACCCTCCTGGCGCCGAGGGCCAGCGCCCGGCGCCTGAGGGCGTCATCGACGACTCCCGTAAGGATGACCACAGTGATGGATGGATCAAAGGCCCGGATCCGCTTCAGGGCGTCCAGGCCGCCAAGCCGTGGCATCGTGACGTCAAGAACGACCGTCGACGGTCGCGCGCGCTTGACCAGAAGCAGGGCCTCTAGCCCGTTCGCTGCTTCGATGACGTCGAGCCCTCGCTCCCGAAGAAATTCTGAGAAGACAGCGCGGACCTCCGCCTCGTCATCCACGATGAGGACGCTGCGCTGGCAGTCCTTGCGGGTCCGACCGGGTGAGAGCTCACTCATTGCGGCCTTCTGGCAAGTCGGTCACCGCCCCCGTCACGACTCGCCTGCCCGCCGACGGCCTGGGCTCCGCCGCCGGTCCATTCCGCGGCAGCCGAAACGCGAAGCGCGTCCCACGGCCGGGCTCGCTCTCGACCCAGATCCGGCCCGCCGTGGGCCTCGACCAAGTGCCGGCAAATGACCAGGCTGAGCCCGCTCCCTCCCCGGACGGACTCCCCCCAGCTGGTCTGGCTGAACTTCTCGACGAGAAGGGCCTGTTCTTCGGGCGGGATGCCGGGGCCGGAGTCGTGGACGGCGACCTCGACTCCGTCGCCGGTCTCGGCCACCTCAACCCGCATCGCGTCTCCCTCCGGGGTGAACTTGAGCGCGTTGGAGAGCAGATTCATCAGGACCCGATCGAGGCGGCTCGGGTCCGCTGACACGCGCACGGGGTGGCCGGACGCCGCACCGCGGTTGTGGACCGCCCCCCGCTTGAAGCGCTCGGCCGCCTCGGCCACCGTCCCAGCTCGGTTCGGGGCTCACCGAGAGCTTGCCGGCCTCGAGCTTCGAGAGATCCAGGATCTCGCCGAGGAGCCCGAGCATCCGGGTCACTGCCTGGCCTATCTTTCCGAGATAACGCTGCTGGGTCTGGGTGAGCGGCCCGACCATCAGCTGCTGGAGCATGTGGAGGTAGGCGGTGATCACGGTCAGGGGCGACCGGAGATCGGCCAAGTGGGCTGACCGTCCGCGTTATCGTCTTCATGGCGAAGCGGCTCTCAGAATGGAAAAGCCCCGATGCTGGTACGTCTCTATCGACCTTATCAACACATTGCGTTCTGTCCAAGGGGATTGGCGCTGGCCCGATCGGATCGGCCACCCCGGGGCAGGAGGCGACCTCTTTTGGCACGCCATTGATGGCGGTGACCGCAATCGTCACATGGGTACCAATAGTCGTCCGGCGATTCGTCCTTTGATCTCGTGGAGGAGGGGCAGGCCCGCCCGAAGTGAGGCGAGGTTCTGGCGCGTTACTGCCCGGCGGGCCTGCGCCGATCTGTGACGTAGAACCGACAGCGGCACCCGGGGATCTGGCAGGGGCCGCCACGATGCTCTGGGTTGGTCGTGAGGCCGTGGCGATCACGTGCGTGGCCGCAGGTGCAGAGTTCGGGACCCGAGGAGGATGAAATCGTTTCGTCGATCTCGAACCTGGTCCGCCGATCACGCTGCCGTCGATCGAGCGCCGCTGGCAGCTTGATTCTCCGTCGCCGCACCCGCCGGCGATCGAAGATGAGCTCGTGGCGCGGATTGGCGAAGAACTCGCGCGTGATGTGAGCGTAGAGATCCGGTCTACTCCGAGACACGATGACGAGGAAGGCGGTGGGCACTCGCGGAGAGGGTAGGCGCGAACCGAACGGACGTCGGTAACAAAGGCTACGCCGCTGGGGCTGTCTCGGCGGACCACGTACCAGGAGGCCCACGCCACTCCCTTTTGGGGGATTGGCCGGCCCCTGAGCTACAGGAAAAGGGTTGCTCACATGCCAAAGTGGCTCGGTCGGCTGACCTGCATGTCCCGAACGGAGTCCCGTACCGTCCGTGGTGGTTCCGTCAGGCCAAGCAGGTGAGCGGCGACACGTTCTTCAACCAGCTCGACGCGGACGGAGTCAGCTGCCAGTGACCCGATGCGTCTCAGTGCGGCCATGCCTACTTCGCGGCGTGGAGCAGGGGCCACAGGAGCGGCCTGTGTATCGCGTGCAGGCTCGGGAAGGACGGCGGCCTCCGTCCGGCGCGGCGTATCACGCCTGCACTACGGCCGTCTTCGCCGGGCGGCGGTTGGGTCACGCTCCACGAAGAGGCCCCGCTGCTCGGCCTCAAAGTAACGACGCTGCGAACCTTACCGTGGCTCGTCCGACTTGGTGCGATCAAGGTCGGCCAAGAATGGTGGTAGCCCGGACGGTACTCGACGCCTTGAAGGAACAGCGCGACTGACGCGCAAGCTCAGGAGACGATGGACGGGCCGGTCCGGTGTATCTGTGGACGCGCGAGCGGTGACCACGCTGACGGCACGGGGAAGTGCCGAGCGCCGCGGTGCCAGTGCGTCGGTCTGATCCCGCTGAGGCCCCCTCGATCTGGTCAGGTGTTTTCCGCCATCAGAATCAGGTAATCACCCGATACCCGGCTGACACTCTCTTGCGCTAAACGACGGCGCTAGGAGGTCAAAGGTCGGCTACCGTGAACAACTCCCAAGCACCGGATGCCCTCGCGGAGCGCCGGTACGAGCCCACGGCATCGCTCCTACGCGAACTTGTGGCACACCTCCGGCAGCGGCGTGCCCATTTGCGCGAGGAATGGGCCGCGCTCATCACTGAAGCCAAGCTGCTCAAGGCGATGACGAAGGAGGAGATCTTCGCCGAAGCCACCTCGGTCTATGACAACTACGTCGAGGCCCTCGAGACCGGGACCTACGAAGACCTCCAGTCGTATGCCCGGAACCTCTCCGAGCGGATCATCCCTCGAGGCGTGCAGACCGACGAGGTCGTGGGGATCGTGCTGCTCCTTCGGGATGTGCTCGCTCGCTCACTGTTCGCGTCGTACCACGAGGACTTCACCAAGCTCAACCGGATTCTGGACGCCTACGAGCCGGCCGCCAATCGCATTGCGATCACGGTGGGCGTCGGGTTCGTCCAGGAGCGGGAGCGCGTCATTCGTCAGCAGCAGGAAGCCATCCGCGAGCTGTCGACGCCGGTCCTTCAAGTCCGAGAGCGCCTGCTCATCTTGCCCATCATCGGCGTCATCGACCCCCAGCGGGCCAAACAGCTGACCGAGCAACTCCTCAAGGGGATACGCACGAACCGCGCGAAGGTTGTGGTGCTCGACATCACTGGCGTCCCGTACATCGACTCGCCGGTCGCCAACCACCTCGTTCAGACGGTGGAAGCGGCGCGGCTGCTGGGGGCGACTGTGATCGTCACGGGCCTGTCGCCCGACATCGCCCAAACGCTCGTGAACATCGGGGTTGACCTCGGCAAGATGAACACCGTGGGTGACCTCCAGGGCGGCATCGAGGAGGCGGAGCGGCTGTTGGGGCACAAGGCCACCCCGACGCGCGAGGACGCGCCGCAGTAGCTCCTGATAAGTCGGCTCGCCGGCGGTCACGGCTGCCCACGGCACTGCGTACCTCGAGCGGCCCCGCGTCCTCCGGGTGACGTGTTGGTACCTCCTTCAGCCACTCGGCCTAGGTGGCTTGTCGACGTTCACGGGCTACCGCTCCTTGTCCGCCATCCGGCAGATGGGCGCAGGAACGCCGTACCAGTCGAAGTCGAAGTCCTTTGACTGCCCCACGTCGCGGTCAATCGCGGCGAGACACGCAGCTTCTGTGTCGAAGTACGCTACTGGCGTGGCGAGGATGCCGTGTGCCGTGAACACGAGCGCAAGCAGGACCCACATGGGCTACTCCGCCTACTAATGAGGCTCTTGCTCCACGAACCCGGCGTCCATCAACGCCGTCTTGCCCTGGGATGGGGAGGGCAGTCTACGGCGCGCTGGCGGGCGAAGTCAACGGCCAGTCCCAAGGGAAGTCACCGGGGGAAACAAAAGCCCTTGTGACCGCTGTCACCCGGGCAGGTTCGAACGCTACGAAATCGAGCGCCCCTTCGCCTCGAGCCCGGCACGGCCAAGAACGACGACATGCGCGTGATCTACCTCACGCCAGAGCTGAAGGCTCTCCTCGCGGGCAAGCTGGACCGCGCGTGGAGACCCTCCAGAGGCGGACCGGCAGGATCATCCCCTACCTCTTCCCTCACCTCGCCGACAGGCATCAGGGCGAGCGCACCCGCGACTTCAGACGTGTGTGGACAACCGCCTGCCGGGGGGCGTGTATTGCCGGCAAGCATCGGCATGACTTCCGACGGGCGGCGGTTCGCAACATGGTCGTTTTCGGGCACGTTCGACAAGAAAACCGCTGCGGCCCGAGCGGCAACGCATTGATTTCTCTGGTGGACGATACTGGACTCGAACCAGTGACCTCTGGCATGTGAGGTCACCTCCGACCCCCCCGAGCCCCGACCCCAGCCATGAAAGCCCAATGAAAGTGAAGATTTCGTACCTGCCCTTCTGGGCTGAGTGGGCGGCAATCCGCAGCAATTCACGGACAGAACACGGACAGTGACGTCGATTCACGAGCACCGCCGCGGGCCACGCTTTTGACCCGGTCTCGTCCGCCGACTGGCGTCATGCATGCGCGGGCTGACGCCCACCCTTCCGGCGCTTGAGCGTAGGCAATTTCCTGATGGTGTTACCTACTCTGTCTTCCGCGAGGCGCAGTTCATAGAGGCTCTGGAGGTTCAGCCAGAATTCCGGGCTGGTGCCAAAGAAGTGCCCCAAGCGCAGTGCGGTGTCGCCGGTCAGGCTGCGCTGACCATTCAGGATCTCCGTGACGCGGTTCGTCGGCACCTCGATCTGACGGGCGAGCTCCGCTGCGCTCATTCCGAGCACCTTCAGTTCTTCACCGAGCTGTTCGCCAGGATGAATCGCCGCACGTCCCATGATGCTTTCCTGTCCTCCCTAATGATAGTCGACGATCTCAACGTTGACCGGGCCGACTGTACCTTCCGGCCACTCGAAACAGATCCGCCACTGGTCGTTGAGGCGCATGCTGTACTGGCCCTTCCGGTCGCCGCTCAGCGCCTCGAAATGGTTGCCCGGTAGGGCAGCCAAGTCCCTTACCGATACAGCGGCCTCAAGGCGATCAAGCTTCAGCTGCGCGGACCGTTGGAATCCAGAGAACGCCTTGACTCGCTTCCCGGCGGCGAAGTCCCTGGTCCGTTTGTCTCGGTAGCTGACGATCATTTCTCATGGTGCCGACGATTACGCATGACGTCAAGCGTAATTCTGAGGAGCTCGGTGCTCGACGAGGCGGCTTACCGCCGCAGGACCGCCGCAGGTGAAACGGACGACGTGTGGGGTACGTATGAAATTCGTGCCCGGGGGGGTGACTCGAACAGCCGACAGTTTAGGGAGCTGTTCTCCGTCTCCGAAGTCCTCGATATTTCTACCGCGGGGTCGGGCCTGGCAGAGTCACGGCGCGCCTGGACCGCCGCAGCGGCGAGTGAAACTCGTGGGCGTTCCGTGACGGGCAAAGGTGGGGATCCGGAAGCCACGTCTCCAATAATCGCGCACTCATGGTGCGCACCCCCTTGAGGCGGCAGAGCGCGGCTCTCCACGCAACCAGGCGCACCCAGGTTTCTAGCTTCCCCAAAGGAGGGGTCATCTCAGGGATTCAAACCCTGAACGGTGCAACAGAGCAACAAGAGACGCTGAGGTATGGTGCTGGTCGATCTGCTGGGGCTGGTGGGATCAATGATCCATCCCAACTCTCTTCCCTAAAACCCCCTCATCGCGGCAATTCCCGGCAGCGCGATCGCCCTCTTCTTCCCTAATGGGAAATGCATTTTTCTCTCCTTGCTCGCGCAGAAGTCAAAGGTTCACCCGACTCACCGTGCCACGTCGAAGGTGAAGAAGCTCCCTTCATTAGCCTGGCGCCGGTACCTCGTCGGGACCCCGAAGAGTGAACTCCGGAAGTGGGCGCGCGCGATTGCCGACGCGCGGGACTGGCAGATGGTGCGCGAGGGCATCGAAGCCAAGCACTGTGTGGGCCCCGACGGGGTCGAGACCTT